>Ga0247725_1000230_pt1 | contig 56205 bp, 54 predicted proteins | sample OKSTACKMCFT3sol_FD_183021 | JGI IMG/M metagenome (GOLD analysis project Ga0247725, IMG submission 183021) | Subsurface sediment microbial communities from gas well in Oklahoma, United States - OK STACK MC-FT3-sol | ecosystem: Environmental > Terrestrial > Deep subsurface > Rock core/Sediment...
TAGCGCTGTGGAACCACCTGACTCCATTCCGAACTCAGAAGTGAAACGCAGCCGCGACGATGGTAGTGTGGCAGATGCCATGCGAGAGTAGTTCACCGCCAGGCTCCCAAATACAGAACCCCGCTCAGTGAGCGGGGTTTTTTATTTGCGCTGCCACAGGCGGTCGCCAGGGTCAAGGCGGGCTTTAGGGAAGCCAACAGTTTGGCTTCACTCCGCATTGACGCCGCGCGCTCTGCAAGCGGCCGGACAAGACGGCCCGCTGTCGCCTGACCCAGAATCTAAGGATGGGGTGAGCACAAAAACGTCTGGAACGTTTTTGAACGGCGCAGCCGGCCCGAAGGGTGGAGGGCAGGAGGCCCGCAATACTGTAGTTCACCGCCACGTGGACAAGACGACCGGCTGTCGCCTCATCGCACCAGAATTCAAAGCCAATCTGCTTCAATTCAGAACAAACCCGCTCAAATCACCACCAATACGCGCCTATACAGGCGATTGCACCCTGCTTAGATTCATGTAAAAGTATTCCAATTCAAAGAAATAAAGATTTAAGGCCAATCATGCCAAACTCACTACGCACTTACAGTAACAATGTATTTATAGCTTTAAGCCGATTACTAAACGCCATACTGGGAGGGAATCCAAGCTTAACGCTCAGTGCAAGGGCGGGTCTGAATTACAGAAAAGGACTATGGGTGCAACAAAGGCTGTTAATCAATGCATTATTCTGGTTACAACAAGATCACTGTGAATTTGCAATAAGGTTGGATACAGATAGAAATCAACAAGCGCTAAAAGATGTGAAGGGTTCAATGAGGGAGAAAACAGAGCCTTTGTGATGTCGTCTGATATCACAAAGGCTTCAGGATAAATTAGTTAAGAGCAGGCTTCATTTCTACAACCACTTCATTATTATGAAATAATTGTAGCTTGTCGCCATTTAATTCAATACGGTCTGCCATTTGCAGGTGCTGGGTAAAGTTTGACTCGTAGTAGTTACTCTGAGCACAATACTTCTTGGTACTGACCAATGGCTCGACTTTTAATAAGTTAGAACTTTGACTGTAGCTGGCATTAAATACGTTACAGCCAGAGAAACCATATAACTTTGCATTGTCATTAAATAGCATACGTAAGTTATATTGTTGAGGAACTTGAATAAACTTTACCCGTTCTACCCGCCAAACAATACCTTGAACTTTAGCTAGATTCAGTACGTCAGGGCAGGTAGCGCCAGGCCAAAACTGTTCAAATTTTTCCACGAAGAGCATTTTGTCTTCTTTGGGGCTTTGGCGGGCAATCATGGTTGCAATCACAGCTTTACCATTGAGATTTTTATCTGTCTGATAAGTACGTAGCATCGGAATGTGATGTTGTGTCATCGCAATAGTAGCTTTGTCGCCATTACCGCAGGACGTAAAAAAAGCTTGATTATCAATAACCTGATACATGCCGAGCATTTGCATGCTGGTATCTAGCTTTATAAAATTATTAGAGCGTATCAGCTCGTAATTATCTTTTGATACTACAGGTTTACCGGCTTCATCCAACAGCACCACTTTGTTATTGCTGACAAACTGGAATGATGGGATTTTGGTTTGTTGAGACATCAGGTGAATAACCCGTCCCTCTAACAACCAGGTGCCTTTTACCAGGTTGACTTCATGTCGGTCGATAAATTCCTGACGGGCTTCGAACTTACCATCCTGGAACAAATTGACATGATACTTTACACCCGGGCAGCCTTCACAAGGCAGTGTGCCAGTGAAGCTCATATCCCGGTCGATAAAAATATGGCCAAAGTCAGTCGCCTGCGCCTGAGCTATATTGTCATTTAGTACTTCGTTTTCAACTAATTCAGGTTCTGCAGCCACCACAGGTGCACTGACTTCACTGACAGGAGCTGGCGCTTGCTCTGGCAACTGGCTACAACCAGCCAAGGTTACAACTAAAGCGCTTACTATAAAACTTTGCTTCATATTCATTTGGATCCAAAGAAAATTGGCGCCATTATAAAGCAACTGTGCAGACAGTCGAATGGAATTGCTGATTAAAAATTGTCAAAGTTTATCCGCGTTGTATTGCTGCAAAAAATTCCGGACAACTGATGCACTCTCTTTTGGGGTTTCCTGCATAAAACAGTGGCCACCACTGACTTGCTGTAGTTGTACTGACTGATTTAGCTTTTGCCATTTAACTGCGGATTTAGCTACAAAATCATAGGACTTGTCGCCATACAGAAGCAAAGTTGGGCTGCAAGACTGCGTTAACTGGGGCCAGAGTTGGTTGGGGTAGGATGCAAAAATTTCAGCTTCACGTTCCGCTTTACATTTTAACACTAGTCCATCCTTTGTCTGATGCAAGGCGTGCTCGATGTAACTTGCCAGCGCGTCATCCTGCCAGTTTTTAAACATCCCCCTTTGATGTAAATAGGAAAAAGCCGAGCTTTTGTCCGGCCAGTGTTGTCGCCGTTTTAAAGCTTTTTTGGCCATAGGGTTTTTCTTATAAAGGCCTAACCAGTCCAAAGTTTTCATCAAGCTGAGCATGCCCGGTGTGAACAACACTGGATCCAGCAAAACTACTGCGTGAAAAGGGCTATCGAATTTGCTATTGATCAGTGCTGTTAGCACGCCGCCAAAGCTATGACCCACACCATAGCAGGCAACATCGCCAAACAGATGTTGCTTGGCACGCCATGCTTCCAGTGCCAGTTCAGCACTTTGGTTCCATCCTATAAAAGGTCCGCCATGGTCACTATCACCATGACCCTGAGCATCAGATAAAAACAAATCGAAATGGGGACTTAACTGCTCTAAAAAAGGCTGATACATCCGGCTGCAATAACCATTGCCGTGTAATACATGCAATACAGCTTTACCGCTAGCTGGCGTGTGAAAACCACGTAAGGTAAAGCCATGTGAGGTTAAATAATTCCAGGGTATCAGTTCCATTCTTCATCTTTGCAGCGCAATTTTGTCTCTACTTTGACATGGTCATACCAGATGTGCAAATGTAAAAACACTTAGGTTTTTAGCCGATGATCGTCGTCTGCTGGTTGTTTTACACAGCACAAAAGCTGTGTAGGGCTTTGCAGCAATAAAAAAGCCCTGCATGGTGCAGGGCTCAGTCAAATTAGAGCTATTAGAAGTTATAGTTCAGACGAACATAGTAGAAACCGCCGTTAATGCCCATGACTGCGGTAGTTGGATACTTAGAACCAGCTACACCTTGCCATTCATGTTCATCCGGATAAGCATCAAACAGGTTTTGTGCACCTACGCTAATTTCGTAGCTGTCATTCACCGTGTAGCTCAGTTCCACGTCTGTAGTAATTGCAGAACCTACTTCGATTGGTAAACCACCGCCAGCAGCTGTTAGCACACCGCTGTCCAAATGGTCTTCATAGAATGAGCCAAAATGGTTAACACGAACATAGCCTTTCCAGTCACCGTAATTTTGATTCACAGTGAAGCTGCCACGCACGCGAGGTAAACCGCGTTCAAGTTGCTCAACTTTAGCTTCGCTAATATTGCTTGAGTAACTATCTACAGTGGTATCAGTCCAGTTGTACGCAAAAGCCAAACTTGTGCGGCCATCCCACAGGTCAAAGCCGTAGTTGGCGACTAAGTCCAAACCTTGAGTTGTGGTATCAAAATCGTTCGTAAAATATTTAACACCAGTGAAGCTACTGGCATCTTTCACACCTAAAGCTAACAAGGCCTGAATATCTGCAGGGGTTAAATCCAGAGAAGACGTCTGGCTGATCCGATCTTCTACTTTAATGTGGAAATAATCCAAAGTGATATACCAGTCGTTGACTTCAACCACGCTACCTACAGAGAAGTTTTTCGACTCTTCTGGTGTTAATGGTTTACCACCTTTCTGAATTGAAATAGGGTGTGTTGGTGGCAGAGTTGCGGTATCAACTAAGCCTGCCGGGCTGAACGAGGTCGTCACGTTACGGACGTTACTTTGACCCACAGTAGGTGCGCGGAAACCAGTACTGGCCGCTGCGCGGAAAGCAACTTCATCCGTAGCTTGATAGCGGGCAGTGACTTTACCATTAGTGGTGTTGCCGAAGTCTTCAAAGTCTTCAAATCGCAGCGCAAAGTCCATTCGGAAATGGTCGCTGAATTCAGCACCCAACTCAGAGTAGGCTGCATAGCTGTAGCGATTAAAAGAACCAGCGTCTTCAGGTTTAAAACCAGGGAAACCGTTTGAGCCTATACCAAAACCTTGAGAGGCCAAAGGTCCCACTTCAAATGAGGCTGCGTCACCTGCATAAATTTCGAAGGTTTCGTCACGGTATTCAACACCACCAGCGACATTCAGAGGATAGGGCAGGCCATCAACTTCGAATGGTTTGTTGAAATCTAAGTTTGCTGCCTTTTCTAGTTGTACATATTTACCTGGGCTAAAAGCTCTTGGTGTATCAGGCCCTAAAGAAGCATTCAGAGTGTTTTTGATATAAAACTCAACTTCACTGCGACCAACAGACATGCTGGCATCAAAAGCCCAGCCTGAATCCAGTTCACCTTTCACACCAGATGCAATTGCTGTGTCTGTAATAACGCCGCCAAACTTAGGCGTAAAACCACCTGGTAACATGCCATAATAGCTAAAGCAATGGGCAGGCAGGGCTTTGACGTCGCTGAGGATTGAGTTATGGTTCCGGATTGAGCCGTCAGGATTCTGAGCTGCTACGCCAGGGCAAGCACCTAAACTCTCGTCCAAATTACCAATCAGCAGATTTTTACCGCCATCATTTGAGAATACACCGCTGCGTGTCGTCGGGTGGCGGAAGTAAAATCCACCTTCAACATCACGTTCCGCCCAGTTGGTAAATAAATAAAATTCACGGTCTTTTGCTACTTCCAGACCGACGTTGGCAAATAATTTAGCATCGCGTTTAAATTCTGGTGAACCCCAGACTTGCGCTGGATCTGCGACAAAGGTGTTTCCTGCGGCAACAGAAGCCGCAGCGTCACCACGTTGCACTGAACGGCTGGTTGGATCTGCTTGCTTAAATTCACCACTGATATTGGCAAAGCCATTATCAGTAAATGGCAAGCCTAGGTTGCCTGAAATCTGACGCAAGTCGCCGTCACCTTCATAAAACTGACCACTTTTTACCTCAAATGAGCCGCCCTCAGCAGCATCTTTTAAACGGAAGTTAATAACACCAGCTATGGCATCTGAACCATACTGAGCTGCTGCACCATCCCGCAATATTTCGACTTGTTTTAGTGCAATAGATGGAATAACAGAAATATCCGGACCTTGAGAGCCGTCAGAAATACCGCTGCCTAAAAAGGTAATGACAGCAGCACGGTGACGTCTTTTACCGTTGACTAATACCAGGGTGCTATCTGGTGGCAGGCCACGTAAGTTAGCTGGGCGGATTAATGTTGAAGCATCGTTGATTGGCTGAGCACTGACGTTAAAGGATGGTACAGCGGCTGTCATTAAACTGACCATATCACTGGTGCCAGTTTTTGAGAATTCCTCACCGCCTATCACATCAACAGGCACAGCTGAATCGCCTACAGAACGCGGTGCACCACGAGCGCCGATAACAACAATTTTTTCTACAGCTGCATCTTCAGCTTTTTTTTCTGCTGCGGCGTCCGTGCTTTCCTGTGCCAATAAAGCTGTGCTGAACAACAAGCTGCTGCATAAAGCGACCTTTATGGCTGCAGCAACAGGATGGTAGTGGTTTAGTTTATCTTTCATGTGTGTTGCCTTCTCATCTGGATTTTTGTTTTGGCCCATTTTTATCTACGGGCTCTGTAATGACCATATTTGAAAAGTTTAGCTTTGTCCATCGCGATTTTTTGTGATCTTAACGCTTCATTTTGGTGATTAATCGCACCAAACTGGTGCCCTACCTCTGTCGCATGCTGTTTGTTGCATAAATAAGACAAAAAAATTGAACCTAAATAAATGAAAAATGTCCGATCACGCTTGCTGTTTTTGTCAAAGTCGATTCAGATAATGGGGTTACTTCAATCAAGGATTTATACCGGTGAAAAAACTTGTTCCCCAGGCAGCTGCAGCCGCCTTATTGTTCGCAGCAACAACACAAGCTTCCGCCACACTACCTTTAGAGCGTTTGTTTGCAGAGCCTGCGTTGAGTGGCACAGCGCCACGTTCTCTGAGTTTTTCTCCTGATGGCAGCCGTGTCACCTATCTGAAGGGAAAAGACACGGATGCGAACAGACTGGATCTGTGGCAATACCAGATAAAAACAGGTAAACACAGCATTTTAGTTGATTCAAATCAGTTATTTAGTGGACCAGAGTCTTTGTCTGATGAAGAGAAAGCCAGACGAGAACGTTTACGTTTATTTGCCAGTGGTATTGTCAGTTACAACTGGTCAAAAGATGGCAAAGCTTTGTTGTTTCCATTAAACGGCGATTTATATTATTACGATGTATCAAACCAGAAAGCTCGCAAGTTAACCAACACTGAGGCCTTCGAAACCGATGCACAAATATCGCCCAAAGGTCAGTATGTATCTTTTATTCGGGACCAAAATATTTTTGTTCTTGAGCTTAAATCAGGTAAAGAAACTCAATTAACTACAGATGGCAAAGGACTGATCAAAAACGGCATGGCAGAATTCGTTGCCCAGGAAGAGATGGGCAGAATGACTGGCTATTGGTGGGCGCCAGATGACAGCAAAATTGCCTTTAGTCAGATTGATGAATCGCCTGTAGCGGAAGCTGTGCGTAATGAAATTTACGCCGATGAAATTAAGCTATTTAATCAGCGGTACCCGTTTACCGGTACAGCTAATGTCAGGGTGAAGCTTGGGGTCGTCAGTGTTCAGCAGCCGGCCGTGCAATGGATTGATTTAGGCAAAGAGCAAGATATCTATCTGGCTCGGGTCGATTGGAGTAAATCGTCGTCCTTATTGACGTACCAATGGCAAAGCCGTGACCAGCAGCAGCTGGAATTACGCTCTGTAGAATTACCATCAGGTGCTATCAAAGTACTGCTAAAAGAACAAAGCCCAACCTGGTTAAATTTAAATGACGATTTGCATTTCTTAAAAGATAAGCAGCATTTGGTTTGGGCTTCAGAGCGGGATGGGTATAAGCATCTGTATTTGTACAAGCTCGACGGCACTTTGGTGCGGCAATTGACCAAGGGTGACTGGATAGTCAATAAAATTGAAGCTATTAACGAAGAGCAGGGCGTCATTTATTTTTCCGGCCGCAAAGACACGCCACTGGAAAGTCATTTGTATTCAGTGTCAGTTCAAGGCGGAGAGACAAAACGCTTAACTCAGACAGATTTTTCGCACTCAGTGGTGATGGCTGAAACAGGCCAGAGTTTTATAGACAGTTACTCAAACGTGTTACAGCCGACCAAGGTGGAGCTTAAAAGTGTTGAAGGCAAAGTGCTGACAGTACTTGAGTCGAACGATGTGTCAGGTTCACATCCATTGGCGCAGTACAAAGATCAGCTGGTGAAACCTCGTTTTGGCACTTTAAAAGCGAAAGATGGCCAAACTCTGTATTACCGGGTATTTGAACCTAAGCAGCTGGAAAAAGATAAAAAATATCCTGTAGTGGTTGGTGTATACGGAGGTCCTGGTGCACAGCGTGTCACCAACAGCTGGAGCCCGAAAGATTTGTATTTCCAGTACCTGGCACAAAACGGCTATATCGTATTTCAGTTGGATAACAGAGGGTCGGAAAATCGCGGTAAGGCCTTTGAAGATCCTATCTACAAAAAGTTGGCTGTAGTTGAGCTTGAAGATCAAATTAGTGGTGTGAAGTACTTACGCAGCTTGCCTTATGTCGACGCCGGTCGTATTGGTATTTATGGCCATAGCTACGGTGGTTACATGAGCATTATGGCGATGTTTAAAGCAGGTGATTATTTTAAAGCTGGTGTTGCAGGAGCCCCTGTCACCGACTGGGCTTTGTATGACACCCATTATACAGAGCGTTATCTGGGCCACCCTGCAAGCAACAAAGCAGGTTATGAACAGAGTTCGGTATTCCCTTATGTGAAGGATTATCAGGGTAATCTGATGATTTACCACGGCATGGCGGATGACAACGTGCTGTTTACCCACAGCACCAAGTTGTACTCTGAATTGCAGAAACAGGGTAAATTGTTCGACAGCATGGATTATCCTGGCAGCAAACATTCGATGTTTGGCCAGCCAGTACAAACCCATTTGCATAAAACCATTACGGCGTTTTTTGAACGTCAATTAAAACAGTAAATTGTGGGGCGGGTCTTGAACCCACCCTCATGATCAAAGCTCATTGCCGCTTAATCTATTGGCTTTAAAAGCCAATAGATTATCGCTGGTGATCTGACAAATTTGCTGCAAGGCTTCCTGGGTGAAAAAGGCCTGATGTCCTGTGATTAATACATTAGGGAAAGTCAGAAGGCGTTTAAACACTTCGTCGTCAATCAGCTGTCCTGACAAATCCTGAAAAAACAGATCGGCTTCCTGCTCGTACACATCTAAACCCAAATAGCCAATCTTGCGACTCTTCAGCGCTTTAATCACCGCTTTGGTATCTATCAGGCCACCTCTGCTGGTATTGATTAACATCACACCATCTTTCATTTGCGCGAGGCTAGTGTCGTTGATCAGATGCTGAGTTTGAGGTGTCAGAGGGCAGTGTAAACTGATTAGGTCCGAGCGTGCCCACAGCTGTTCTAAAGATAAGTACTGTACACCAGCTTTGACTAATTCCTCGTCTTGTTTAATATCGTAGCAGAGCAACTTCATACCAAAACCCAACAAAATTTTAGCTGTCGCCACCCCAATTCGACCCGTCCCAATTAAACCTGCTGTCTTACCGTGCAGGTTGAAGCCCAGCAAACCATCCAGTGCAAAGTTATCATCTCTGACTCTATTGTAGGCTTTATGTAGTTTGCGGTTTAAACAGAGGATCATGGCCACTGTATGTTCAGCGACAGCTTCAGGTGAGTAGGCAGGTACCCGGGCTACTCGTAGCCCTAACTCTTTGGCGGCGGTTAAATCGACGTTATTAAAACCTGCACAACGCAGGGCGATCATAGCGACGCCCATAGCTTTGAGTTCGGTCAGCACAACTTTTGATAAGTCATCATTCACAAAAACACAGACAGCCGCATAACCTTGAGTTAATTTGGCGCTGTGGTTATCCAGTGGGACATCAAAGAAGCTAAATTCCAGACTTGGATCGGCCCACTGCTTAAAACTATCCTGATCGTATTTTTTTGCGCTAAAGACTGCGATTTTCATTGTTGGGCTCCTTGCTGTGGCTCTGACTCTCAGAGTAACGCAAAAGGCCGCAGGCTTTGTTGTTTTTAATCAAGTTCCAGTGACTCGCCTAGCTGGCAAGCACTTCCTCAATAGACTGGTGCAGGCTGGACGGCTTAGTGCGTGGGGCATAACGTTTCACCACATCACCTTCGCGATTGACCAAAAATTTAGTGAAATTCCATTTTATGGCGCGGGTTTTCATTAAACCACGAGCGTGATCTTTCAAGTATTCAAACAAAGGTTCGGAATCCAGACCATTCACCTGTACTTTGCCAAAGACCGGAAAGCTAACTCCATAATTGAGTTGGCAGAATTGTTGTATTTCTGCATTAGAGCCTGGTTCTTGCGCACCAAACTGATTGCAGGGGAAGGCAAGTACAACAAAGCCCTGATCTTTATACTGTTGATACAATGCTTCCAACTCCTGGTACTGAGAGGTAAAACCACATTGGCTGGCAGTATTCACTATCAATACCACTTTATCCCTGTACTGGGCTAAATCCACTTCCTGGTCCTGACTGTCCTTTACTTTAAAATGGTGAACCTTTGGCATAACTGTCCTTTTGTGCAACTCGTCTGATGCTTTTGCGTCAGAGCCCCTGATTCTAGTAAGCTTCTTGGCATTCAAGTCTGTCACAGAAATAAGTCAAAATTATGTCAAATTTATCACAACAAAAAGTTGCCTTTGTCGGTTTGGGTGTTATGGGCTTTCCTATGGCAGGTCACCTGCAGCAAAAAGGCGAGCAGGTCTGTGTCTACAACAGAACTCAGCAGAAAGCTCTGGACTGGGTTCAACAGTATGGCGGTACCTGTGCATCAACTCCTGCAGAAGCTGCTGCTGATGCCGATCTAGTGATGTTGTGTGTCGGTAATGACAATGATGTCCGTTCAGTTGTTTATGGCGAGCAGGGCGTTTTAGCGACTATGCGGCCAGGTTCTTTGCTCATAGACCACACCACAGCCTCTGCCGATTTAGCGCGTGAGCTGGCATTAGCCTGTTCAGAGAGAGGCATAGGCTTTTTAGATGCACCAGTCTCAGGCGGACAAGCTGGCGCTCAGAATGGCTTATTAACCATTATGCTGGGTGGGGAAGCCGCTGATTTTGCCAAGGCGGACGCGACATTGATGAAATACGCCCGCAGTGCACGTTTATTAGGGCCAGCAGGTTCTGGTCAACTGGCCAAAATGGTGAATCAGATTTGTATTGCTGGTGTAGTGCAAGGGCTGGCTGAAGCCATGCATTTTGCTCAGCAGGCCGGACTGGATGGTCAGGCTGTCTTAGACACCATCAGTAAAGGCGCAGCTCAATCCTGGCAAATGGAAAACCGTGGTTCCACTATGTTGCAGGGCAAATATGACTTTGGCTTTGCAGTGGACTGGATGCGTAAAGACTTAGCAATCACTTTAAACGAAGCCCGCCACAACGGTGCCACTTTGCCACTGACTGCTTTAGTCGACCAGTTTTATGCCCAGGTGCAGGCTATGGGCGGTGGCCGTTGGGATACCTCTAGTTTGCTGAAAGTATTGCAGCGCAAAGCCTAGTACCCCTTCGTATTTCTAATCATCCAGACTGGTGCCGGCCAAGCCTAAGGTCAGCACCAGTAACATTGGAATTTGCACCAGATGCAGCAGAGGATCCGGTGTGATTTGCAGTGCCAGTCCTACCACCATAGCCCAGACCAGAGCCAGTAAAGCCCATACTGTTGTACGTTTTGATAATTGACGCATAACCACCTCCTGTTGTTGATATGCGTACTTTACTCTTGGATAATGTGGGTCTACAGTGTCACTAATGACGCAATTATGGCTAAAAGTGACAATATGAAACGCATAGGTATTTGGGTAAATCAAGACATAGTGATGAGCAGTATCACAGGCATGATCGATTTCTTCACCTACTGCAATAAATACTGGCAACTGATCCAACGAAGTGAGCAGTTGTTATTTGAAACTGTATTGATGGGACCCTGCTCTGAAGTAAGACACGGTCCTTTTAGCGTGCAGGTTGAGGCTGTTGATTTCAGTCGGGTTGATATTCTGTTGATCCCTGGTTTTTACGCCTACAACTCAAAAGACTTGCAGCGTGTCAGTCAGGAATTGCTGCCTTACAAGGCAGAATTACAACAGATGTTGCAACAGGGTAAGTGGCTGGGCGCGTTTTGTAATGGTACTTTTGCATTGGCGGGTACTGGCCTGCTCAACGGTCTGCAGGCAACCTCAGTCTGGTTTTTTAAAGATGATTTTCGCCAGATGTTTCCAGAGGTCAAACTCGATTTACAGCAGCTGGTGGTGCAGCAACAAAATATTCTGACAGGCGGCGCTACGACTTCTTATCTGAATTTGTGTTTACGTTTTGTCGAACTTTGCATGGATACAGCTTTTGCCCAGCAAATGGCGAAAATCATGCTGACCGATCCAAACAGAACCTCACAGCTGCCTTATCTGTCTTTGCAGTTGGCGCCGCAACACAAAGATGCAAAGTTAGCTGAAATTCAACAGTACTTGCAGGCTCATTTAGCTGAACCTGTTAGCCTGGAACAATTAGCAGAAACCTTTGCTATGACACCCCGCACTTTGATCCGGCGTTTCAAACAACATCTGGACGAAACGCCTATGGCCTATCTGCAACGTTTGCGTATCGAAAGAGCAAAGTCTTTGCTGGAGAATACCTTATGCACAGCAGAAGAGATTATGCAGCAGGTCGGCTATGAAGATAGTTCGTCTTTTCGTAAGTTGTTTGTGCATTACACCAGCCTGACCCCCAAAGCGTATCGGCAAAAGTTTATGTTTGAACCACAGATTGATTGCTGTCCCGTCAGTGGCCGCGAACGGCAGTCTGCCTGAATAAACCTCATTATATTATTTAACAATATTTAACAAATGAGTCGGGAAAGGTTTGTTTTGTGCTATTATCATGTGGCCAATTCATTGATGAAAGTAAAATAAATGTATTTATCTGAGATCGGCTGGCATCTTTATGCGCTGCTTTTTATGGTCTGCATCCTGCTTCCTGCATTGATACTATGGGCTCTGGTGTATTTTAAGCCTGTATGGTTAAGGCAATCTTTATGGGGATTCAGCTTGTGCAGTTTGTGCTTCTTGATGCTCAGCCTGAAGGTTAGTGATAACACTTTGTTAATGACTGAACATTCACTTGAGCTCAAAGCTGGGTTGTATCAAATCAGCATCGATGATATTCATTCGGCCCAAAGTAAAGTATCTGTGCTGTTTTGTGATGAGTTGGGAGAGTTCAAACCTGTAGTCGCAGTCAACGCAATCAATCTGCCTAATTACAAAGTAGGCTGGTTCAGGCTCGCCAATCAGCAGACAGCTTTTGTGATGCTGATAGGAGATTTGGAAAAAGTGACAGTGGTTAGCACTAAAAATGCGACAGCTTTAATTAGTGGCGATATTAACAGAGACAATGCTGGAGCTGGTTTGCAGGCTAAGGCGTTTCGATAGGGTCAGAAGCCTTGGCTCTGACCCTTTAATCGGATAAGGCCTGTGATCAGAACTGCATTTCCGGAATATCACCAGAGATCACTAACTTGCCCGCCGTTTTTTGCTTAATTTCCTCCACGCTGATGCCAGGTGCTCTTTCCAGTAAATGAAAAGCGCCATCCCGGACCTCCAGCACAGCCAAATCAGTCACTATCTTTTTCACACAGTTCACGCCGGTTAAAGGTAAAGTACAGCTATCCAGTAACTTGGAGCTGCCGTATTTGTCGGCGTGGGTCATGGTGACAATAATATTTTGCGCACCAGCCACTAAATCCATAGCACCGCCCATGCCTTTGACCAGTTTGCCAGGGATCATCCAGCTGGCGATATTGCCGTTTTGATCCACTTCAAACGCGCCCAAGACTGTTAAATCGACATGGCCGCCACGGATCATGGCAAAACTTTCAGCTGAACTGAAAATGGCTGCGCCTTTAATCGCAGTGACTGTTTCTTTGCCTGCGTTGATCATATCTGCGTCTAATTCAGCTTCGGTTGGGTAGGGGCCCATACCTAATAAACCGTTTTCCGATTGCAGCATCACTTCAATACCTGCAGGCACATAGTTGGCCACTAAGGTGGGGATACCTATGCCTAAATTGACGTAATAGCCGTCCTGTAATTCCTGAGCCACCCGCATAGCGACCTGTTCACGTGATAATGCCATTTGCTGCGCTCCTTAAGCCTGACGAACCATACGACGTTCAATGCGTTTCTCAAAGCTTGCTTTGATCACACGTTGCACATAAATACCTGATGTGTGAATTTGGCTTGGCTCCAGTTCTCCCGGCTCGACGATTTCTTCCACTTCAGCCACAGTAATTTTGCCCGCAGTAGCTGCCATAGGGTTGAAGTTCATCGAGGTATGACGGAATACCAGATTGCCGTAACGGTCGGCTTTCCAGGCCCGTACTATGGCAAAGTCACCGGTAATAGCTTCTTCCAGCACATAATGGCGGCCATTAATCTCGCGGGTTTCTTTACCATCAGCCACAGGAGTACCGTAACCAGTAGCGGTGAAAAAGGCAGGAATACCAGCACCACCAGCGCGGATTTTTTCAGCCAGCGTGCCTTGAGGTGTTAATACCACTTCAAGTTCGCCTGATAACAACTGTTTTTCAAACAAGGCGTTTTCGCCGACATAGGAGGCGATCATTTTTTTGATTTGACGGTCTTCTAAAAGCACACCTAAACCAAAACCATCGACACCACAGTTATTGGAAACCACTGTTAAATCACGGGTGCCCATTTTTTTGATTTGAGCTATCAGACCTTCCGGAATACCACATAAACCAAAACCACCGGCTATCACTGTCATGCCATCGGTCAGGCCTGCCAGCGCTTCTTCGTAGCTGGTCACAACTTTATTAAACCCTGCCATTTTGTATCCTTAAAAGATGCTATCAATCATTAATTCTGCTGGCATTTGGCCCTAAGCGCCAATCCTACTTTAGAACTAGGTGCTTTCCCCAGCTGTTCGCTGATAAACCAGCCAATAGGAGCGAGCCGTTGTAAATCAACACCGCTCTGTATGCCAAGGCCGTTTAGCAAATACACCACTTCTTCAGTGGCAACATTGCCTGACGCACCGGCAGCGTATGGGCAACCACCTAAACCAGCTACTGAGCTGTCGACCACAGCAATACCACGTTGTAGCGCTGCGTAAATATTACTTAACGCCTGGCCATACGTATCATGAAAATGTACCGCCAATTTTTCGACTGGTACAACTTCAAGTACAGCATCGAGCATGGCATTGACTTTTGCCGGAGTACCCACGCCTATGGTGTCACCTAACGAAATTTCATAGCAGCCCATATCGAGCAAGGCTTTAGCAACCCTCGCTACTTCTACTGGCGCAACGTCGCCCTGATAAGGGCAACCGACCACACAAGAGACATAACCCCGCACTTGAATACCATCAAGTTTGGCTTGCGCCATTACAGGAGCAAAACGCAGCAGACTTTCCGCTATGCTGCAGTTGATATTTTTCTGGGTAAAAGCCTCTGATGCTGCACCAAATACCGCAACTTCAGTGGCTCCCGCTGCTTTGGCTGCTTCATAGCCTTGCAGATTGGGTGTCAAAGCCGTGTACTGAATACCTGCTTTACGACTGATTTGTGCAAAAACAGCAGCAGAATCAGCCATTTGTGGCACCCACTTAGGGGAGACAAAAGCACCGGTTTCAATGGTCCTAAGGCCCGTTTCAGCTAAGCGGTTTACCAGCTCAACTTTAGCCTCCAGCGACACTGCTTTTTCATTTTGCAGGCCATCGCGTGGGCCTACTTCAACAATACGTACGGCTTTGGGCAAACCAACTGTATGGTGTGGGTTTACTATCAGTGACATCTTTCTCTCCAAAATAGGCCTGTATTAGTCCGCCGCGGTAAAGTCCAGCAGCTGAGCGCCGTCTTTTACCAAATCACCAGCGGCATAAAACAGCTGATTCACCACACCATCTTTGGGAGCTTTGATGCTGTATTCCATTTTCATCGCTTCCATCACCAAAAGCGTCTGGCCTGCACTGACAGTAGCGCCTTTTTCTACCATCACAGCCACTATAGTGCCGTTCATGGGGGCCGTCAGGCTGCCTGCTGCTGCGCTGTCATCGACCACAAGTTGCACTTGAGTCTGGTATATAAAGTCGTAGCGCTGATGTTTGATAAAAACCGACACTATGTCCTGATACTGGCTGACCCGCACTTTCACCTGATGACCATTTAAATTGGCTTGCAACTCATCGCCTTGTAAGCTGGCTGTAGCTGAGGTTATTACGCCATGCTGCGTTAAGCTAAGCTGTTTACCTTCAGAGCTGACGTTGATTAGACGAGTTTCGTCCTGATAAATCAGTGGGAAAGATACAGTAGACACTTCATTTAAACGCCAGCCTGAACACAAAGCCCATGGGCTTTGATCGTCCACATTGTCTGAACGCTCTTTCAGTAACAGATACAAGGCGGCCAATAAGCTGGCTTGTTCGGTTTCAGACTGACCTGGTGCAAATAAGGATTCTTTATGCCGTTCAATAAAATGCGTATCCAGCTCTGCCTTGGCAAAAGCAGGTTGCTCCACTAAACGGGTTAAGAAATTCAGGTTGTTTTTTACGCCAGCAATACGGTAATCATCCAAAGCACGCAACATACGGGCTATGGCGCGATCACGGTTTTCATCCCAGACAATGAGTTTGGCAATCATAGGATCGTAAAAAGGCGAGACTTCGTCGTTTTCTACCACGCCTGTGTCCACCCGCACATAACGGCTGGCTTCAGGCTGGCGTAAATACGTCAGTTTACCTGTAGCGGGCAGGAAATCGTGATCCGGATCTTCAGCATAAACACGCACTTCAATGGCATGGCCATCAATAGTGATTTGATCCTGAGTTAAAGGCAAAGGCTGGCCGCTTGCGACCAAGAGCTGCCATTTCACCAAATCCTGACCTGTGATCATTTCAGTGACTGGGTGTTCTACCTGCAGACGTGTATTCATTTCCATGAAATAGAAGGAGCCGTCTTCATCAAATAAAAATTCAACAGTACCAGCGCCCTGATAGGCAATAGCCTGAGCGGCTTTCACTGCAGCTTCGCCCATGGCTTTGCGCTGCTCAGCGCTGAAATTCGGTGCAGGTGCTTCTTCAATCACTTTCTGGTGACGGCGCTGAATAGAGCAGTCGCGTTCGGCTAAATACACCGCATTACCAAAACTGTCGGCAAAGACCTGAATTTCAACATGGCGAGGTTTAGTCAGATAGCGTTCCATCAGCACTTTGTCATTGCCAAAGCCGTTTAAGGCTTCACGTTTGGCGCCCGCCAAAGCTTCTGCAAATTCGCCACTGTTCCAGACCACACGCATACCTTTACCACCACCACCGTATGCAGCTTTTAGTAATAGCGGGTAGCCCACCAGATCAGCTTGTTGCTGTAAGAAGGTTGGGTCCTGATTGTCGCCATGATAACCAGGCACTAAAGGCACACCCGCTTTGGTCATAATCTCTTTGGCGGCGCTTTTACTGCCCATAGCCGCAATAGCCGGCACTGGTGGGCCAATAAAGACCACACCAGCGTCAGCACAGGCTTGTGCAAATCCTTCGTTTTCAGATAAAAAACCATAACCAGGGTGCACTGCTTCGGCGCCACTTAATTTGGCGATGTCCAGAATTTTATCAGCCCGTAAATAGGATTCCTTACTAGGTGCAGGGCCTAACAAAAAGGCTTCATCGGCCATATGCACATGACGGGCATTGGCGTCAGCTTCTGAATACACAGCCACACAACGGATCCCCAGTTTATGGGCGGTCTCTATCACACGGCAGGCTATTTCGCCCCGGTTGGCGATCAAAATTTTGCGAAACATCAGTCTGTTTTTCCTTATTCTGACCGGACCCAGGCCGGAGTTCGTTTTTGTAAAAAGGCAGTTAAGCCTTCCTGACCTTCTGCTGATACACGAATAGCCGCGATGCGCTCTGATGTAATGTCGATCAATGTTTGGTTAATCGGCTGACTAAACACAGCTGCCATCAGCTCTTTAGCAGAGCGTAAAGCCGCAGGGCTGTTATTCAGTAAAATGCCAACAAAATGTTCTGCTGCGCCACCAAGACAGCCAGCGTCCACTAATTGATGCACTAAACCTAAATTCAGCGCTGTAGATGCATCAAAACGTTCTGCCGTTAAGAAATAACGACGGCTGGCACGTTCGCCAATAGCGCGCATCACGTAGGGGCTTATGACTGCTGGTATTAAACCGATTTTTACTTCGCTTAAACAAAAGCTGGCGCCTTGTTCGGCAATGGCGATATCGCAGCAGGAGACTAGACCTAAAGCACCACCAAAAGCTGCACCTTGCACCAAAGCTATGGTGGGGGCAGGGAAGCAATCCAGTTGGCGCATTAGCTCTGCTAACTGACCTGCATCTTCTAAGTTTTGCTGGTAGTTTTTCTCAGCCATAGAGCGCATCCAGTTCAGATCGGCACCTGCACTGAAGTTTTTACCTAAGGATTTCAGCAGCAGCACCCGCACTGCAGGGTTAGCGGCCAGGCTTTTTAAGGCGTCAATTAATTCGCCTATCATGCTGTCGTCAAAAGCGTTATGTACTTCAGCACGGTTTAGTACCAGCTCTGCAACACCGGCTGCATTTAACGAAGTCGTAATAGTTTTATAGTTTTGCATTTTTTACTCCTCGCGTTTTTTCGCACTACATGCGGAACACGCCAAATTTCGATTCGGCGACAGGCGCATTCAGCGCTGCACTCAGTGCCAGACCAACCACCATACGGGTTTGTGCCGGGTCGATAATGCCGTCATCCCATAACCGGGCACTGGCGTAATAAGGGTGACCTTGTTGCTCGTACTGGGCTACTATGGGCTGACGTATAGCTTGTTCAGCTGCAGGGGTTAAGCTTTCGCCTTTACGGGCTAAGGCATCTTTAGTGACAGTGGCCATCACACCAGCGGCCTGTTCGCCGCCCATCACTGAAATACGGGCATTTGGCCACATCCACATCATGGTTGGGTCATAAGCACGGCCACACATACCGTAGTTACCAGCGCCATAAGAGCCACCAATTAATACGGTAAATTTCGGCACATTGGCACAAGACACCGCCATCACCATCTTGGCGCCGTGTTTAGCAATGCCTTCGGCTTCGTATTTTTTTCCGACCATAAAACCGGTGATATTTTGCAGGAACAACAGCGGAATTTTGCGCTGGGCACAAAGCTCAATAAAGTGAGCACCTTTTTGTGCCGACTCGGAGAACAATATTCCGTTATTGGCCACTATGCCAATGGGTTGGCCAAAAATGCGGGCAAAACCACACACCAAAGTCGCGCCATAAAACTGCTTAAATTCGTCAAAGTCTGAACCGTCGACAATACGGGCTATCACTTCACGTACATCAAAAGGTTTTTTCAGATCGGTGCCGACTATGCCGTACAGCTCACTGGCATCATAAAGTGGTGCTTCGACAGGGCGCACGTCGCCTTGCACTGGTTTTTGATGATTCAGGCGGCTGACGGCATTACGCGCCAGTTGCAACGCATGCTCATCATTGAGGGCGTAGTGATCGGCCACGCCAGAGATTTTGCAGTGCACATCAGCGCCACCTAACTCTTCAGCTGTCACTTCTTCGCCTGTAGCCGCTTTGACCAAAGGCGGGCCAGCTAAAAAGATAGTGCCCTGATCTTTAACGATAATGCTTTCATCCGCCATAGCAGGTACATAAGCACCGCCTGCGGTACAAAGCCCCATCACCACCGCAATTTGTGGAATACCTTTAGCAGACATACGGGCCTGATTAAAGAAGATACGTCCAAAGTGCAGCTTATCGGGGAATACATCGTCCTGGCGGGGCAGGTTAGCGCCACCTGAGTCGACCAGATAAATACAAGGCAACATGCAGGTTTCGGCAATTTCCTGGGCACGTAAGTGCTTTTTTACCGTAAGCGGATAGTAAGTACCGCCTTTGACTGTGGCATCGTTCGCCACAATCATGCATTCGACGCCATTGACCCGGCCTATTCCTGCAACCACACCAGCAGCTGGTATATAGTCGTCATAACATTGCCAGCCGGCAAATTGGCCTACTTCTAAAAAGGGAGAGCCCGGGTCCAGCAGTTTTTGAATACGATCACGCACAAACAGCTTACCGCGTGACGTGTGACGGGCAATTAAAGCTTCGCCGCCGCCTAATTTGATCTGTTGTACTTTTTGCTCTAAATCATCCACCAGCAGCTGCATTGCCTGAGCGTTCTGGATAAATTCGTCACTGCGTGGATTAATTTTGCTATTCAGTCTGGCCACGTTCACCACCTTTGGCTATCGGGATTGAGTGTTCAATAGAGGCTCTTTAGGAAAAACCGGACAGGAGTCCGGCTTTTTTATTGTTTTTGAGCCCACACAAGTTGTATTTAGTTCGATTCGTTAAATAACTCGCGGCCAATTAACATGCGGCGAATTTCTGAGGTGCCAGCACCTATTTCGTACAGCTTGGCATCACGTAATAAACGCCCTGTAGGGTACTCATTGATATAACCATTGCCGCCTAACAATTGGATAGCATCCAATGCCATTTGAGTGGCCAGCTCAGCGCTGTATAAAATCGCGCCAGCTGCATCTTTACGAGTAGTTTCACCGCGATCACAAGCTTTGGCGACAGTGTAGACATAAGCGCGTGCAGCATTCATTTTGGTGTACATGTCAGCTACTTTGCCCTGTACCAGTTGGAATTCACCAATGGACTGGCCGAACTGCTTGCGGTCGTGGATATAAGGAACAACTACATCCATACATGCTTGCATAATGCCAAGCGGACCGCCGGATAACACCACACGTTCATAGTCCAGACCAGACATCAGCACGCGGGCGCCAGAGCCTAAAGTGCCTAGTACGTTTTCTTCCGGTACTTCACAGTCTTCAAATACCAGCTCACAAGTGTTTGAACCGCGCATACCCAGTTTGTCGAGTTTTTGTGCCTGACTAAAACCTTTAAAACCACGCTCAACAATAAAAGCTGTCATGCCTTTAGAGCCGGCATTAACATCGGTTTTAGCGTAAATCACATAGGTATGAGCGTCAGGACCGTTGGTGATCCACATTTTGTTGCCGTTTAAAATATAACGGTCACCTTGTTTATCAGCGCGTAGTTTCATCGAGACTACATCTGAACCGGCATTAGGTTCAGACATAGCCAGAGCGCCAATATGTTCACCAGAACATAACTTTGGCAGGTACTTTTGTTTTTGCGCTTCGTTGCCGTTACGGGCAATTTGATTCACACATAAATTCGAATGCGCACCGTATGACAAAGCCACAGAAGCAGAAGCCCGGCTGATTTCTTCCATCGCCACTATGTGTTCCAGGTAACCCATACCGGAACCACCGTATTGCTCATCGACAGTGATGCCTAATAAACCCAGGTCGCCAAATTTGCGCCATAAGTCATTTGGGAATTCATTGTCATGATCGATTTGTGCTGCACGAGGCGCTATTTCGTCACGGGCAAAGCTGTTGACCTGTTCACGGATCATGTCGACTGTTTCGCCCAGATCGTAATTTAATGTTTTATATGTGCTAATCATGTCGGTCTATCCCCGTTTGCTTTTCGTTTAAAGTTGCCTGACAGCAAGGTCAACAACTTTGGATTCTGTTTGATTTGATTTTATTTAAATGTGTTTTTATTTAATTCGGTTCTTTGACTTGCTTGGCCTGATCCAGCGTTTCGCGACAGCGTTTTTCTACTGTCACTAACTCCATCAGCACCACTTTGATGTCGTCCATCTGCTGGTGCAGTTCAGCTTTTTTATGTTCTATCAGTTTCAGCATGGTGCTCAATTGAGTCACGCTGCTTTTATCTGCATCGTAAAGTTCAAATAACTGGCCTGTTTCTGACAAGCTAAAGCCCAGACGTTTGCCACGCAAAATCAGTTTCAGTCGCACCCTGTCTCTGCGGCTGTAAATACGGGTTTGCCCCTGCCGTAAAGGCGTTAATAAGCCCTGGTCTTCGTAGAAACGAATACTACGGGTGGTGATGTCAAACTCTTTTGCCAGCTCGCTGATGCTGTAGGTTTTGTCGTCTTTTTCTATCATTTGGGCAGTCATTTTGGCCTTCCGGTAAAGTGGCGACAACTATAAGTGAAGTTTACGTAAAGGTAAAGCTGTGTTCGCGTCAAATAAGGGCTGGCGGCAGGTTGAACCAGACCTTTGTAAAGTTAAGGTGCCAAAAGACGGCTACAGAGCGTGCATTTTTCTGAACCTTTCACTGGTCATAGGACCATAGTGTTAGGTGGTTGACGTTGGCGTAAACGTAAATTTGGTGTAGTCTCAGGCCCAACTTTTTCATCATGCTTCTGAACGACGGAGAAATGAACATGGCGCAGCACGAAAAAATTGCCATAGTGGCAGCCAAAAGAACGGCAATGGGTGGATTTTTGGGCGGTTTGTCAGACGTCAGTAGCACTGATTTAGGCGCCCAAGCTATTAAAGCAGCATTAGAGCAAGCTGCTATTGATGGTGCCAAGGTCAGCGAAGTCATTATGGGTTGTGTTTTACCCGCTGGTTTAGGTCAGGCGCCAGCCCGTCAGGCGACATTAAAAGCAGGTTTACCTTTATCTGCTGGTGCTACCACAATCAATAAGGTCTGTGGTTCAGGTTTAAAATCTGTGATGTTAGCGACTGATTTGTTGCGTGCTGGTTCTGCGGATCTGGTGGTTGCAGGTGGCATGGAGTCGATGTCGAACGCTCCTTATATTCTGCCAAAAGCCCGTGCCGGTATGCGGATGGGCCATGGCGAAGTTAAAGATCACATGATGCTGGATGGTCTGGAAAACGCCTACGATGGTAAAGCCATGGGCTGTTTTGCCCAAAAGACTGCCGACGAGCATGATTTCAGCCGCACTCAAATGGACGACTACGCTGTGTTGTCTTTAACACGTGCACAGCACGCGATAAGCTCTGGCGCTTTTGTTGAAGAAATCACTCCTGTGACATTCCAGACCCGTAAAGGCGAAGTGACCTTTGCCACAGACGAGCAACCTGGCAATGCCAAAGTCGACAAAATCCCAAGCTTAAAACCAGCTTTTGCCAAAGACGGCACTATCACTGCTGCCAACTCCAGTTCTATTTCTGATGGTGCTGCAGCTTTAGTCTTGATGCGCTCAGACGACGCCAAAGCACAAAACAAAACTGTATTGGCTCACGTAGTTGGCCATGCCACGCATTCGCAGGAACCAGAGTTATTCACTGTAGCCCCTGTTGGCGCTGTAACTAAGCTGTTAGCAAAATTAGGCTGGACAACTTCTGATGTGGACCTGTGGGAAATTAACGAAGCTTTTGCCATGGTGACTATGCTGGCGATTAAAGAGCTGAAGCTGGATGTAAACAAAGTCAACGTCAACGGTGGTGCTTGTGCTTTAGGTCATCCTATCGGCGCTTCAGGTGCCCGTTTATTAGTGACGTTAATTCATGCGTTAAAAGCACGTGGTTTAAAACGTGGTATTGCTACTTTATGTATAGGTGGTGGCGAAGCTGTGGCTTTAGCGGTAGAACTGCCGTAATAAATAAAAAGGCGTGGTAGAAACTGCGCCTTTTGTTTTTAAGAATTTAATAAAAAATATATTCAAATCAACAGGTTTAATCAAAGGTTGTGCTTAAAATAGACATGACCAGCAAGAGGGGAGACGTAGTTATGGCCCACCAGGTTCAGTTATTTATCAACGGTGAATTTGTCCCGTCTAAGTCCGAACGCTTTATTCCGGTGACAGATCCTGCTACTCAGGACGTGATAGCTCAGGTGCCATGCACTACGGCGGAAGAAATGGCTTTTGCCATTGCATCGGCTAAAGAAGCCTTTAAAAGCTGGAAAGAAGTGCCGGTATCAGAACGCGCCCGTTTAATGATGCGTTTTGCCCATTTGTTAAAAGAACATCAGGCTGAAATTGCCGACATTATTTGCCGTGAATTAGGCAAAACAGTGGAAGACGCCAAAGGTGATGTCTGGCGTGGTATTGAAGTGGTGGAACAAGCGGCCAATATTCCTTCTTTAATGATGGGCGAGACGGTTGAAAACGTAGCGCGCAGCATTGACACCTACAGCTACATTCAGCCTTTAGGTGTGTGCGCTGGTATTACGCCATTTAACTTCCCGGCTATGATCCCGCTGTGGATGTTCCCAATGGCTATCGCCTGCGGTAATACTTTTATTCTGAAACCCTCTGAGCAAGATCCGATGACAGTGAATAAAATCGCTGAGCTTTTTGCCTTAGCTGGCGCACCTGCGGGCGTGCTGCAGGTGGTGCATGGCAATAAAGAGCAGGTCGATGTGTTATTACGTCACCCGGACATCAAAGCTATTTCTTTTGTTGGCTCTGTTAATGTGGGCCAGTACATCTACAAAACCGGCACTGACCATTTAAAACGGGTGCAAGCTTTTGCTGGTGCAAAAAACCATATGGTGGTGATGCCAGATGCCAATAAACAGCAGGTGATTAATGCCTTGGTTGGTGCTTCAGTCGGTGCTGCAGGGCAGCGTTGTATGGCAATTTCTGTGGCTGTATTTGTTGGTGATTCGCAGCAGTGGATCCCTGAAGTCGCTGCTGCTATCGCTAAAGTTCGCCCTGGAGTCTACACAGACCCAGAAGCAGCTTACGGTCCACAAATCAGTCCGCAAGCTAAGGCCCGTATTTTGTCGTTAATTGAACAAGGCAAAGTAGAAGGTGCCACTTGTTTAGTTGATGGCTCAGACATCAAAGTCGCTGGTTATCCAAACGGCAACTGGGTGGGTCCTACGGTATTTAGTGATGTTACTGCTGAAATGACCATCTACAAAGAAGAAATTTTTGGCCCGGTACTGGCGACTGTGAACGCTGCCTCTTTGGATGAAGCCATAGAGCTTGTCAACAACAGCCCGTACGGCAACGGCACTTCTATTTTTACTGCAAGTGGTGCTGCAGCGCGTAAATACCAGCATGAAATTGAAGTAGGTCAGGTCGGTATTAATATTCCAATTCCTGTGCCTCTGCCATTTTTCTCCTTCACTGGATGGAAAGGCTCGTTCTATGGGGATCAACATGCCTATGGTAAACAAGCGGTGCGTTTCTACACAGAAACTAAAACCATTACAGCCCGTTGGTTTGATGATTCCATTCCGGTGTCAGGCCCAAATATGTCGATTAACCTGCGTTAAGTAGACAAAAACCGAAGACGGTGTAGGCAACGGCTTACACCGTAACAACACGCAGACCCGCGAATTTCTCCCAAATTCGCTCTTGATCGTCTGCTTAGTTGTTCCGGTTCCGCCTTACATCAAAGCGCGTTACATTTACTAAAGCGGTTGAGCCGTTTGGAAAAGTAGGACGAATCATGAATTTTAATTTAACAGACGATCAAAAGGCCTTTGTTGAGGTCGCTAAACAATTCGCTGAACAAGAGCTGGCACCACATGCTGCGGCATGGGACCGTGACCATCATTTTCCAAAAGATGTGATCCAAAAAGCCGGTGAGTTGGGTTTTTGTTCTTTATACACGCCTGAAGATCAGGGCGGCATGGGTTTATCCCGTTTAGATTCCAGCATTATTTTTGAACAGCTGTCAATGGGCTGCACTGCAACAACTGCAATGTTAACCATCCATAATATGGCAACCTGGATGATAGCCAGCTGGGGCACTGAAGATGCCAAAGCCCAGTGGTGCCCTGCGTTAGTCACTGGCGAAAAGCTGGCTTCTTATTGTTTAACTGAGCCTGGTTCAGGTTCTGATGCTGCTTCTTTACGCACCAGTGCAAAAAAAGACGGCGATCACTATGTATTAAACGGCTCCAAGATGTTTATCTCTGGCGCAGGCGCTACTGAAGTGTTAGTAGTGATGGCGCGCACAGGTGAAGCCGGCCCTAAAGGCATCTCGGCTTTTATCGTGCCCGCTGACGCTACAGGCGTGATATATGGCAAAGCTGAAGAGAAAATGGGTTGGAATGCGCAGCCAACCCGGTTAGTCACTTTTGACAATGTGCGTATTCCTGCACATTACCTGCTCGGTAACGAAGGCGAGGGGTTTGGTTTTGCTATGAAAGGCTTAGATGGTGGTCGTATTAATATCGCCACTTGCTCTATTGGTACAGCGCAACAAGCCTTGAATACGGCTCGTAACTATATGCTGGAGCGTCAGCAGTTTGGTAAGCCCTTAGCAGCATTTCAGGCGTTGCAGTTTAAACTGGCGGATATGGCAACAGAATTAGTAGCAGCCCGTCAGTTAGTGCGTTTAGCGGCTTTTAAATTAGATGCTGACGATCCGGAAAAAACAGCCTATTGCGCTATGGCCAAACGTTTTGCCACAGATGTGGGTTTCCAGGTCTGTGATCAGGCGCTGCAATTGCACGGTGGTTACGGCTATATCAAAGAATACCCGCTGGAGCGTCATTTCCGTGATGTTCGGGTGCATCAGATTTTAGAAGGCACCAATGAAATTATGCGACTGATTATTGGTCGTCGGTTACTGGATGAAGCAGCAAGCGATATTCTGTAAAAAGTACAACCCCAAAACAAAGCAGGTTTTTGGCCTGCTTTGTTTAATTTAAAGATTAAAGCTAACCGGTGAAGCACGGTTTAAAAGGAGATTTTATGGCACAACTCAAACTCGAAAAACGCGGCCATACCGCTTTAATTACCATGGCAAATCCTCCTGCCAATACCTGGACCAAAGAGACCCTGACGCAATTGCGTGATGCGGTGAAATCTTTGGAACAGGACAAAACTATCTACGCCTTAGTCATCACTGGCGAAGGTGAGAAATTCTTCTCTGCCGGGGCTGATTTAAATCTGTTTGCCTCTGGAGACAAAGCTGTTGCTGCAGACATGTCTGCTATTTTTGGCGAAGCTTTTGAAACCTTAACAGCCTTTCGTGGCGTCTCTATTGCCGCCATTAATGGTTATGCTATGGGCGGTGGCCTTGAAGTGGCGTTAGCCTGTGATATCCGTATTGCTGAAACTCAGGCGCAAATGGCGTTGCCAGAAGCGAAAGTGGGATTATTGCCTTGTGCTGGTGGCACGCAGAATCTGGCCTTATTGGTTGGCGAGGGCTGGGCTAAACGTATGATCCTGTGCGGTGAACGAATTGGCGCTGAAAAAGCCTTACAGATAGGTTTAGTTGAGGATGTGGTAGGCACTGGCTTGGCGCTGGAAGCGGCTTTACTATTGGCTGATAAAGTAGCAGAGCAAAGTCCACCTGCTGTCGCTGCCTGCAAGCAACTGATCCAAAAGGGGCGTAGTGCTCCTGTGCAAACGGCGTTGCCCTTAGAGCGCGAGCTCTTTGTGAAGTTATTTGATACCAAAGACCAGGTAGAAGGAGTGCAGGCTTTTTTGCAAAAACGTAAAGCCAGCTGGATTAATGGATAAGGCCCTATGACAGAATTAAATACCATCACTGAACAAGCTATCGCTGAGCAAAGAGTTCAGCAGGTTGTGCTCTTTGAAGAAATCGCCTGTGTTGGCGGAAAAATTATTGGTATTGCCACCTTAAACTCAGAAAAATCACTAAATGCCTTGAGTTTGCCCATGGTGGAGTTGTTGCTGCCACAAATGCAGCAATGGAAAAGTGACAAAAATGTCGCTTTGGTTGTATTGCAGGGCGCTGGCGATAAAGCTTTCTGCGCCGGCGGCGATATCCGCGATTTGTATCAGGCGATGAAAGCGGCGCCAGACAGCTATCAGCCATACGTAGAAGACTTTTTCACTAAAGAATATAGCCTCGATTATTTAATCCACACCTTCGATAAACCAGTGTTGGTGTGGGGCAATGGCATAGTGATGGGTGGCGGTTTAGGCCTGATGGCAGGTGCCTCGCATCGTATAGTCACGGCGAGCAGCCGTATCGCTATGCCGGAGATGGCGATAGGTTTGTATCCTGATGTCGGCGGCAGCTGGTTTTTAAATCGAATGCCAGAAGGCTGCGGTTTGTTTCTGGGGTTAACAGGTGCATCCATCAACTCAGCTGATGCCAAACTGATTGACTTGGCCGACCACTTTTTAACTCATGATAAAAAAGCCGCTGTATTGGACAAGTTAACTCAGGTGAAGTGGGGCAATACCATAGCGCTGAATCATCAAAAGCTAACCGACTTGCTGCTTGGTATGGAAGAGATGTGCCGCAGTCAGATGCCGCCTAGCCAAATCCGCTTACACCAGAGTTCTATTAGCGCTATAGGCCAGGTGACTTCGTTGCAACAGGCGGTTGAGCTTATTCTGGCGATGCCAAATGAAGATGCATGGCTGACCAAAGCCAAGGCTTCGTTGCAGTACGGCAGCCCTGTGACCGCTCATATTGTGTATCGTCTGCTGCAATTGGGGCAAAGCAAGATTCTGGCAGATTCGTTCAGGCTGGAACTGGGTTTAAGCGTGCAATGTGGCAAGTTAGGTGAATTTACAGAAGGTGTCAGGGCGCTATTGATTGATAAAGACCAAAAACCGGACTGGCGTTATAAAACTGTGTCTGAAGTCCCAGCTGAGGTGATCGATCAACTATTTCATTCGCCCTGGAGTGCTGAATTACACCCATTAAAACATTTAGGTTCATTGGAGCATTAATATGAGCGCTACTCTTCAAAGCGGTTTCAATAACAGCACTGTTGCTTTTATCGGTTTAGGCAATATGGGCGGCCCTATGGCCAGTAACTTGTTAAAAACAGGATTTAAAGTACAGGCTTTTGATTTATCTGAAACCGCTTTAGCTCAGCTGGCCTCTGAAGGTGCGACAGCTTGTGCTTCTGCAGCCGAAGCTGCGACAGGTGCTGATTTTGTGATTTCTATGCTGCCTGCAGGTAAACATGTGGCTATGGTCTACACAGGTGAGGCAGGTATAGCCTCAGTGCTTGGCAAAGATACGCTGGTGATTGATTGCTCTACTATTGATGCCACTACAGCCCGCAAAGTAGGAGCTGAATTAGCACAGCAGGGGATAGCCTTCATCGATGCACCTGTATCAGGTGGGGTAGGTGGCGCTAAAGCCGGTACTTTGACTTTTATCGTCGGTGGTTCTGAGCAGAATTTTCAGCGGGCTCAGCCCGTGTTAGCTGCTATGGGAAAAAATCTGTTCCACGCCGGTGATATAGGGGCTGGCCAGGTCGCCAAAATCTGCAACAACATGCTGCTGTCTATATTGATGGTTGGCACTAGTGAGGCGCTGCAACTGGGTATGGATAATGGCCTGGACCCTAAGGTGTTGTCCGATATTATGCTGAAAAGCTCCGGCCGCAACTGGACCTTAGAGCTGTATAATCCATGCCCGGATGTGATGCCTAACGTGCCGTCAAGCAATGGCTATCAAGGCGGCTTTATGGTGGATTTAATGGCAAAAGATTTGTCTTTGGCCACAGAAACCGCGTTGTCCAGCCAGTCCAGCACTCCTATGGGCACTTTAGCCCGCAGTCTTTATGTGGCGCATCAGCGTCAGGGCCACGGCAAAGAAGATTTCTCTGGTATTTTTAAGATGTTTGCGAAAAAGAACTAAAAGTTCTGCAGCAGACTGTTTAAACAGGTAAAAGTAAATGAATTTAAAAGATAAAATCATAGTAGTGACAGGTGGCGCTCAGGGCCTGGGTTTAGAAATGGCCAGGATGCTTGCCACAGAAGGTGCGCATTTAGCTTTATTGGATATGAATGCAGAGCAGCTGAATGCAGCTCAGGCCGAGTTGTCAGCCAGCGGTGTGACTGTGCGAACTTATGTTTGTAACGTGGCCAATGAAGAAAGTGTCGAAACTACTTTTGCTGCTGTAGCAACAGATTTTGGCGCTATTGATGGCCTGATCAATAATGCCGGTATATTACGCGATGGTTTGCTGCTGAAATTCAAAGACGGCGAGTTGGTCAGCAAAATGTCGCATCAGCAGTTTCAGTCTGTGATAGATGTGAATTTAACTGGCGTATTTTTATGTGGCCGTGAAGCTGCAGCGTTAATGGTGAAATCAGGTCGTAAAGGCGTGATTATCAATATGTCGAGTGTGGCCCGCTCGGGCAATATGGGACAAACCAACTATGCTGCGTCCAAAGCCGGTGTTGTCGCTATGACTGTGACCTGGGCTCGTGAGTTAGGCCGCTACGGTATCCGTGTGGGTGCTATAGCGCCTGGTGTGATCCGCACAGCTATGACTGATGCGATGAAACCAGAAGCCCGTGATCGTTTAGTGGCTATGAAGCCTGTTGGTCGTTTAGGCGAAGCAACAGAGATAGCTCATACCGCCAAGTACATTTTTGAAAATGATTTCTTCACAGGCCGTGTCGTCGAAGTGGATGGCGGTATTAGTATGTAGCTTTTAATTCGGGTCAGAGTAAAATTAAACGACCAGCTTGATTTTACTCTGACCCGAATTAACTACAGGAACTTGCTGATGAAAGTTTTTCTCTCTGTTTTGTTGTTTTTGCCCTTTGCTTTTACCTTTGCCCAGCAACTAGATACCCCTAATTATACTGTTAGCATTGAGCAGCTTTGCCCTGAAGGCGAAGTGCAATGTCAGAATGTGTTGTACAAAGGTACTTCTAAAGTTTCAGGCGCTAGTATCGAATTAACTGGTTCAGCCTGGCATCAGCTTTGTGCTGACGGTGTTACTCCCTGTCGGTTTTTAGGTTATCAGTTTAAAAATGGTCGTATCCGCTATCTGGTGCATGAATCTGGCTTATTACAAGTGATCAGTAGCTCTGGCAAAGTCTTGTTGCAAGAGCAGGGCGTCTGGGGGGATCAACAACAGAGCCCACAAGTTCACAATACCGAAGTTTCGCCAGAGGCAAAAAAATGACACAGCTGGATGCCGGACCTTTATTACTTCGTTTACTGACAGAAGCGGATTGGCCTTTGTTTCTGCAGCTGCATCGCCACGAACAAGTCTTGCACTATGTGGCAGATCCCTTCACGGAAGAGCAAGTTCGTCAGCGTTTTGATGAACGGTTACAACCCTGGCAAGCTGGTGATCAGCACTGGTTGAGTCTGGTGGTTGTAGAAAAGCAAAGTGGTGCTGCGACAGGAGTTTGTGGTTTTCATTGCCTCGAAGCTGAAGCCGATGCGCCTTTAACCGCTGAGGTAGGCTATCTGTTTTTACCAGAGTTTTTTGGCAAAGGTTATGCGACTCTGGCGTTACAAGCCTGCCTGAATTATGGGACCGTATTGGGTATAACACAGTGGCAGGCCGTGGTGACTGAAGGCAATGTGGGCTCAGGCCGTGTGCTGGAAAAATGTGGTTTTAGCCTGATTGAACGCCAGCATAATGGCTATCGGATAGGGAATAAATTCTTCGCCGATCTAATTTACAAAAAACAGCTAAAAAATGACGGCACAGGAGCACCAGTGTGATCCCAGTTGAATTTATTTTGTTGTTACTAAGCCCGGTTTTTTTCATCTTTATTGCCTTTGAATGGCTCCATAGCGAAAAACATGGCAGGGCCTTGTACCAATGGCGTGACACCGCAGCGAACTTTGCTTTAGCTGCTTTGCATCAGGCGGGTGATTTTATTGCTTTGCTGGTGCTGTTGCCGCTGATGTTATGGTTATCGCAGTTCGCTTTGTTTTCTATTGAGTTTTCCGCCCTGAATTTGTTTTTGCTTTTTATCGCCCAAGACTTTTTGTATTACTGGTTTCATCGCTGCTCTCACAGAGTCCGCTGGTTATGGGCTTCGCATGTGGCGCATCACAGCTCACGTTTAATGAATTTCAGCACGGCCTTTCGTCAATCTTTAACTTACCCAATTTCCGGCATGTGGTTGTTTTGGTTGCCGCTGATACTGCTGGGATTTGACGTGCAGCTGGTGCTGGCTGTGGTGGCCATTAATTTAGCCTTTCAGTTTTTTGTCCACACTCAGTCAGGAAAACACTGGGGCATATTGGGCTGGGTATTGAATACGCCAGCCTGGCATAGGGTGCATCATGCCTGCAATCCTCAGTATATAGACCGCAACTATGCAGGTGTTTTAATTATCTGGGACAGACTGTTTGGTACCTTCGTGCCAGAAGACGAAGTCTGTCGTTATGGCATCACTGACGATTTTCAATCTAACAATCCTATTACCATCACTTTTTATGAATGGCGCAAAATAGCCATGCTGTGGCCACAGCTCAAAGGCTGGCGCAATAAACATAAATTGCTGTTTGGACCACCTGAAGCTTTTTCGGAACTCAAAGTGCAGTCTGGCAAGACCCAATCAAAGGAACTGAACCACTATGATTAAACTGCTGCTGAAGCTAATTGTGCCAGTTACTGTGCTATTTTTTGTGGCCTGGAAGCTATCGTCCAGTACAGAGTTCCAGTTGTTTGGCGAGCTGGTGCACAAAGTGGATACAGAACAAAAACTGGTCGCCTTAACCTTTGACGATGGCCCAACCCCCCATTACACTGCAGATATTTTGCAGCTGTTAGAGTTGTATCAGGTCAAAGCAACCTTTTTTGTCACAGGTGCAGAAACCCAGCGTTATATGACTCAGGCCAAACAAATTGTTGCTGCTGGTCATCAGCTTGGTAATCACAGCTGGTCACACCAGCGCATGGTATTTATGCCGTTGGCTGAGATCCAACGTGAAATAGAAGGCACAGATCAACAAATCCGCGAGGCTGGTTATCAAGGCGAGATTTTATTCCGGCCGCCTTATGGCAAAAAGCTGGTATTGCTGCCCTGGTATTTGGCACAAAATAACAGAGCCTCCATGATGTGGACTATAGCTCCAGAGACTTTCGACCCAAACTCTGAAGATGCAGAGACCATGGCACAGCAAGTGCTGGAGCAGGTGCAACCAGGCTCTATCATTTTATTGCATTTGATGTACAAAAACCGTGAAGCATCGCGCGCGGCTTTACCTCTTATTCTCAAAGGTTTAAAAGAACAAGGCTATAAAATGGTCAGAATGTCCGACTTGCTTGCTGCGCAAAAACAAGCCACAGTTGAAGTCTAATCAGACGAAACAGCAAAGGAGGCAATCATGCTTTATCAAGGTAGTTGTCATTGCGGGGCTATAGCCTATCAGGTCGAGGCTGATATTAGCTCGGCATTGAGTTGTAATTGTTCTATCTGCAGCAGGAAAGGTTATCTGTTAGCTTTTGTGCCAGGTAGCCATTTAACTCAGCTAAAAACCGACCAGCAGTTAACAACTTATACCTTTAATACCCACACTATTAAGCATCAAACCTGCCCTGTCTGTGGCTGTTCACCTTATGCTTTGGGCGTAGATCCTGAAGGCAATGAAGTGGCTGCTATTAATCTGCGCTGTCTGGAGGATATAGATGTGGATGCATTAGAGATCCACAAGCACGACGGCAAACATAGCTAAATCTTGCTAAGGCAGCAAAACTACAAGCAGGGGCTGAGTTCAGCCCCTTTACTGTGTCTATCACTGCTTTTTGACAAATTCAGACTTTAATTTCATAGCGCCAAAACCATCAATTTTGCAGTCTATATCGTGATCGCCTTCTACTAGACGTATGCCTTTGACTTTAGTGCCAATTTTTACCACTAACGAAGAACCTTTCACTTTTAAGTCTTTGATAACGGTGACAGTGTCGCCATCCTGCAGTACATTGCCTGCCGAATCTCGGATCACTTTGTCGCCTTCGGCTGCATCTGCGCTCGCATTTGCTGACCATTCATGACCGCACTCAGGGCAAATCAGCAGGTTATTATCTTCGTAGGTGTATGCAGAGCTGCATTGTGGACAGGCGGGTAGTTGGCTCATGATGTTCCTGATTTATTGGTGTATGGCTTGAAAAGGCGGGCATTCTAGCCGAAAACCCCTACTTTTCACAGGGTTTTACAGCAATAAGTCCGATTCAATAGGTCGCCACAGCGCACAGCTTTGTTGCAGAGATTGAGCCGTTAGCCCGGGGACGCTGTACACCACAGTATCAACACCATGTTGTTTGTAGACAGCTTGCAACAGCAAATCAAAATCGCCATCGCCAGAAAGCAGAACTACAGTATCAACTTCAGCCGCTAAGGTTAGTACATCAATAGTGATGCCAACATCCCAGTCGCCTTTGGCCGTGCCATCGGCACGCTGAATAAAAGGCTTTAGTTTGACTTCGAAACCTATATGGCGCAGCGCATCCTGAAACTTGATTTGCTGGTCATCCTTTTTATCAATAGCGTAGGCGTAGGCATAACTGATCTCTCCGCGAAGCTGCAATTGCTGCCAGAACTTACGGTAGTTAAATGAACGGCCATAGGCCTGTTTTGTGGTGTAGTAGATATTTTGTACATCAACAAAAACAGCGATTTTAGTCATCAGATGCAAAGCCAAAAGGAAGATAAGCGGACTATAGCATGACATCTGATTGATACTCGGAAAGAAAATCAGCCAGTTGAGCTTTGTGTCTGTTAAAATGTCCGCAACTTGACTGGAGCGCTTTGCGAAATCTTTATGAACAACAATGATGTTTTACGCCGTTTACGTTACGCCTTTGACTTTGGCGATCAACAAATGATGAATTTATTTGCCCATGCCGGTTTAACCGTCAGCCGCGCCCAGGTCAGTGACTGGCTAAAAAAAGATGAAGACGAAGCGTTTCAGTCCTGTGACGACGTGACTTTAGCTACTTTTTTAAATGGCCTGATCGTTGAAAAACGTGGCCGTAAAGAGGGCGAGCAGCCTGTTGCTGAAAGCCGTCTCAATAACAATATTATTTTTCGTAAGCTGAAGATTGCTTTAGATTTAAAAGACGACGATATAGTACAGATGATGACGGATATTGGCTTTAGGGTCAGTAAACCTGAATTAAGCGCCTTTTTCCGCCGTGCTGATCATCATCATTTCCGTCAGTGCCAGGATCAAATTCTGCGTAATTTTATTAAAGCTGTGCAAATCAAATACCGCGAAAGCTCGGAAGACTAAAGTCTCTGCAGACTGGGGTTGCCATAGGGATTGACGCATGGAAGCGCTGCTGTATTTTTTCAAAATCTTTACTGACGAAGCGCATCATGGTAACCCGGCAGGCTGTGTTTTACTCGAAGACTGGCCTGATAGCCATCTATTGCAATCTGTTGCTTCAGAAGCCAATCAGGTCGTGACCGCTTTTATAGTGCCTGTTGCTTCAGCATCCTTCCAGTACCAGATCCGTTGGTTCTCCCAAGTGCAGGAGATCAATTTATGTGGTCATGGTACTTTGGCTGCCGCTGCTTTATTACGTCAGCTCAAAGGTGAGGGCTGTTATCTCTTTGTTAGTCCTTATGGTCACTTAGAAGTCAAAGCCAGAGCTGAGTGTTTAGAGATGCGGCTACCCCTGTGGCCTTCTGCACCAGCCGGTTTACCGTCCGCCTTTGCTGCTTACCCTGTTCTTGATGTATTTCATACCAGAGATCTGGTTGTGGTGCTGGCGAATGAGCATGCTGTTCAGCAGTTTGTGCCAGACTTTGAACTGATCAAACAGCTCGGTCAGCATGCCTTGATCCTGACAGCTTTTGTCGCACCAGAGACTTATGTGCTGCGCTATTTTGCCCCCACTATTGGTATAAATGAAGACATTGCTACTGGGTCTGCTCAATGTTCGTTAGTGCCTTATTGGGCAGAAAAAACCGGATTGACAGAGTTTAAGGTACGGCAACTTGCTGCAACTCCTGCAGGTTTTTCTGTGTCGCTAGAGGCTGATCAACTGCGGCTTCAGACTCAGGCTGTTGCTTTACCCAATTTGACCAGAGCTTTAACAACAAAGGCTTAACAGCCCACTGATTATCCAGTAGGCTGGTTATCAGCGTTCAGGTGACGGGAGAACTCTTATGTCGAACTCAGCTGTTGAAACTTCACAACAACAGGTTGCAGGCCAGTGTTTGTGTGGCAAAGTTAAAATCAAAGCCGCATCAGTCTCTTTGCAGGTTGGGGTTTGCCATTGTCAGTATTGCCAAACCTGGTCCGGTGGACCGCTTTTTACACTGGATTCTGGCACTGATGTTAAAATGGACGGAGCCTGTTTTATCTCAACTTTTCAGTCTTCAGATTGGGCTGAGCGGGGCTTTTGTAACAACTGTGGCACGCATTTGTTTTATCGGCTGAAGCAAAATAATCAATATTTTATCCCTGTAGGGTTGTTTAACTAGTTAACAAATCTGGTGCTCGATCATCAAATTTTTATTGAACAAAAACCTGGCTGGTACTGTTTTGCCAATACGACAAAGGAACTGACGGGTGCTGAAGTTTTTGCGTTGTTTGCAGCTGACTAAGTTCTAACCAAGCTTATCTAAAGAGAGCTTTTTCTCTTTGAGCTGAAAGAAGCGCAGGCGCAGTGTGAAACCTTCAACATGACTGAATTTTTCGTCAGGATAAAAGCAGCATTGTTAAGTCTTTGTTTATGTTTGAGTCTTATACTAGGGATCCATGATGTTCTGGGCTTTGCAAGTATTGAACTTCCAGTACGAACTTTAAGCTAGGGGAGTTGGCGTGAATCATACAAGTAAAGTATCAAGTCTGACGGCAACCATGCTAGTGGCAGCATTTAGCACGGCTGTTTCAGCTCAGGATGTCAGCGTCTGTCAGGGAACACTCGATAACTCTGCCAGGCTGGCTTGTTATGACCGTATTTTTGGCACCAAGGCTACAGTGCTGACAGAGACGGCGAATAAGGCTGAAACTCAAGTCGAAGTGAAAGCTCAAGGGCTAACAGGTACAGTTGTAGCGACAGAACCTGTGGCCGTAGCCACTGTGATGCAGAAATACTGGGAGCTGACTCCAGAGGAAAAGCGCGACCGTTTTGTGTTCCGTACTTATCAGCCGAATTTCTTTTTACCCGCTCATATCACGTCCAACATCAATAAAGCACCAGAAAGCCCAACCCGCGGCCAAGCGCAAGCCAGCGAAAACTACAAGCAAATGGAAAGTAAAATTCAGGTGTCATTAAGAGCCAAGTTAATGACTGAGTTTTTGTTGCCTGGCGCTGATTTGTGGTTTGCTTTTAGCCAACGATCGATGTGGCAACTTTGGAATAATCAGGATTCTGCGCCTTTTCGTAATACCGACTATCAACCTGAACTGATTTACGTAGTGCCAGTAGCCGAGCAATGGGGCGATCTACCTGGTGAATGGCAAGTCCGGATGCTGCAATTGGGTATAGCGCACCAGTCGAATGGCCAGGCTAAGCCTTTGTCTCGTAGTTGGAATAAAGTCTATGCAGGTGTAGCTGTAGATAAAGGCGAGTTTGGCCTGAACTGGCGTTACCATCAGCGTATTTCCGAACAAGGTGATGAAGACGATAACCCTGATTTAATAGACTATATCGGCAGCCATGAAATTATCGCCAGTTGGTTGCCTGGTGATGCAACAGCTATGTTGACCTGGCGCAATGACTTTTCATATTTAAGCCGGGGCTCCTGGCAGCTTGATCTGACTTATCCTATGGACCGCAGCAAAATGGACGGCTTACGCTGGCACGTGCAGGTATTTTCCGGTTATGGCGAAACGTTGTTGGACTACAATTTTCGCCAGAATAGCCTGGGACTTGGGGTGATGTTATTTAACTTCTGAGCCGCAAAGACAAGCCCGCTTTAGCGGGCTTTAATTAGATACTGTGGGGCTTTACGGCCTTGTAGTTTTTGCTCCAGAAAAGCAGCAGCACTGATAATTTTTTGTTCCGACCAGGGCAAACCTATCAGGCTCAGGCCTAAAGGTAAGTCAGAGTCAAAACCTGCTGGTAAGCTCAGATTTGGGTAGCCTGCTACTGCCGCGGCAGTAGAAGTACCAAAGTTGAAACTGTCCCCTTTGACATGATCAATAGGCCAGGAAGGGCCATAAGTGGGGATCAGGATCAAATCAGCCTGAGCTTGTTTTAAATACTGGTCCAAGTGCTGCTCTGCCAAAGCTCTACTGTTTTTTAGCGCTTGCTGATAAGACGACTGCTCTTTGTTTAAATCCAGAGCAGCAGCTTGTTGTAAATACTCCTGACCATAAAATGCCAGAGCTTCTTTGCCTTTGGCCAGGTTAAAATCCACCAGTTTTTGTACTGTGTTTACTGAGTCCGGCACCTGATAATCTTTTAACCAACCTGCTAAATCGCGGCCAAATTCGTACACCAGCACATTGAGTTCATCCCGGTAGACTTCATTGGGCAGTTGCCAACTCTGTACAGTTTGCACCTGAACTCCAGCGACTAATAAGGCCGCTTCAGTTTTATCCAGCATTAACTTGATAGCGGGAAATTCCTTATCGAAAGCGCGAACCAACACTACTTTTTTCGGTAACCAGGCGCTTTGCTGCAAGGGGCCTGTCTGTTGTTGTGCTTCAGGACTTTGTAGCAGCTCAAGCAAAACTGCGGCATCGGCCACAGTTCTTGCCATAGGACCGGCTATATCCTGAGCTTCAGCTATTGGAATAATACCTTGACCTGGCACTGAACCCCGGGTTGGTTTAATACCAACAACGCCATTCATTGAGGCAGGGCAGACAATAGAACCGTCTGTTTCTGTTCCTACAGATAACAAGGTTAAATCAGCAGAGACAGCCACACCAGAGCCCGAACTTGAACCACAAGGACTGTGCGTTAACAAATAAGGATTTTTAGTTTGTCCGCCCAGTGCCGACCAGCCACTGGCCGAACCTTCACCGCGAAAATTGGCCCATTCTGATAAGTTGGCTTTTGCCAGTATAACAGCACCAGCGGCGCGTAATTGCGTCACTAAGGCGGCATCTTTGCTGGTTTTAAAGTCTTTTAACGCCAGAGCACCAGCTGTGGTTGGCAGCTGATCTGCAGTGGCTATATTGGCTTTGAGTACGATCGGTATTCCATGCAACGCAGAGCGAATTTTTCCTGCTTTACGTTCTGCATCCATAGCTGCTGCTTGCTGCAGGGCATCTGAGTTGATATCCACTATGGCATTTAGCTGAGGGCCTGCATCGTCTAAAGCGCTTATTTGCTGCAAATAGTAGCGCGTCAGTTCAACTGAGCTTAACTGCTGTTGTTGCATGTATTGGTTTGCTTGTTGCACTGTGATGTTCTGCAGTTGTACCGCCGCTTGACTAACCTGACTGACTGAGCAGCACGCCAGTAGGCTGAGCAAAGATAAACGCATCATGTTTCCCTTCTGTGATTATTTTATGAACTAACAATCAGTGAAAGGTTATGAAGTTGCAATAGTTCTGAGTTAAAACAACAAATTAGTAGGTCTGGACTGCTATCAGGAAAGACCGGGTAAAGAGCATCGCCACCCCAAAGGGTGGCGCTCAATACCTTATGGATTGATACTTAGCTCGTCATGTACAGCTTTTACACCAACAACCCCTTCTGTGATAAGTATGGCCTGATTAATCTGGCTTTGGCTGTTTAACACTCCGGTTAGCAACACATCACCTTTTGTCGACACCACTGTGATGTCGAAATTTTTTAACTCCTCATCCAGCAATAAAGCAGTTTTGACATCATTACTGATGTTTGCATCTGAAATGGCGACAGGAACTGCACTGTCAGCCACTGGAGCTACAGCGGATTTGTCTTCTGCAGCAGCAGTCGCGCCCGGATAGGTGGGTGTTGATTTATCACATGAGCTTAGGGCAAGAGCCGCAACTATGATCAGGGATGAAGTAAAACCAGTAGATAAGTGCATAAAAGTCTCCTTTGGGCCTAACCTCAGTGGAGGCTGGATCAGTTGACAGTGCCTCAAGTTGGTTGTGATGTCTGTGCGCTAGCGAACCAGATTCTTTGCTGCTGAGAAATACTTGCGTCTTTTAAGCTAACTAAGGTAAAACGGCAAAATAGCGGAAACTATAAGGTCTATTGTTGTGACATCAGCACAAGTGAAAGCGTTAACCGACCATTTGATTGCACTGGAACTGCAGTTACAGCAGCCTGAAACAAGGCGAAATCGACGGCTGTTAAATCAGCTGCTGGCTAGAAATTTTGAAGAAATCGCCTCATCAGGCGTACATTTTGATAAAGCCCATGTGTTGCAACGTTTACCTGAAGAACAGGCGCCGAGTGTCGAAGCTTTTGACTTTGAAGTACGGCTATTATCTGTCGATTTGGCTCAAGTCTTATACAAAGCCAAGGTACGAAAAGTTGGCGAAATGCACAGCAAAGTTTCTCTTCGAAGCTCTCTATGGCAACTTAATAGTTTGGGTTGGCAGATGGTTTTTCATCAAGGCACTCTGGTGTTGCCATCAGCTGGCCCCCTCTGAATGCATTATTACTCTCTGCGAGCATTAGAGGCCGATGATGCAGATGCAGTGCTTCAGTTTGAACTGAAGCACAAGAACTTTTTTGAACAAAAAATTGAAGCGAGGCCAGACGAGTTTTACCAGCCAAAGGCTGTACAGCAGCACATTGCTGAATTTTTACTGCTAAAGCAGCAAGCATTGGCCTGGCCTGCGCTGATTTTTAATGCGCAAGCTGAGTTAATTGGCAGAGCCAACCTAAAAGACATCGATCAGCGGACGGCATCTGCTTATGTCGGCTATCGTATTGCGCAGCACTGGTCAGGCAAAGGTGTTGCCAGCTTTGCGTTAGCTGGTTTAATCGAGCAAGCAAAGCAAATGGGACTGACGCTATTATTTGCCTGCGTTTCAACAGAAAACCCGGCTTCGGCTCGGGTGTTAACAAAAGCGGGTTTTCAGCAGATGGAAACTATACCGCAAGTAGCCATAGTGCAGGGCAAAACTGTTGCTGGTTATCTGATGTGGCTGAAACTCTAAACCATTAAAACATCATTTAAATTCTTCTTGACCTCAAGTTAACCTGAGCTATTACAGTGGCGCGGATTTTAGTTCTGTGCACTAAGCACTGTAAAAGGAGTGTCCTGTAATGAGTTCAGTTGTATCCCGTTGGTATGATCCCTGGTTAACCGCTTTAGCCCCGCTGATTTGGGGCAGTACTTATGTTGTAACTACAGAGTTTTTACCTCCTGACGTGCCTTTATTATCAGCGGCTTTACGTACTTTGCCAGTCGGACTTTTGATCTTGCTGTGGTTACGACAGCTGCCGGCGGCTGGCTGGTGGGGGAAAATATTTTTGTTGGGCTTTTTAAATATAGGTGTCTTTCAGGCGCTACTGTTTGTTGCCGCTTATCGTTTACCAGGTGGAGTCGCAGCCACTGTCGGTGCTATTCAGCCACTAGTGGTGCTGCTGTTAAGTTGGGCTTTACTTGGTGGCCGTACCTCCTGGTTAAGTTGGGTTGCGGCATTGTCAGGTTTGGCTGGTGTGGCTCTGTTGGTGCTTGGACCGGCAGCTCAATTAGATAGCCTGGGTGTGTTTGCCGCTGCTACAGGTGCTTTGGCTATGGCTTGTGGCACTCTTTTGACGAAAAAATGGCAGCCTCCTGTCAATGCGTTGGTACTGACCAGTTGGCAGCTGACTGTGGGTGGCCTTTTCCTGCTGCCTCTGGCCTTTAGTGTGGAAACTCTGCCGCAAAGCCTGAGCTTGACTCATATCCTGGGTTACCTATGGCTGGGCTTGATTGGCACTGGGCTTACCTACGTATTCTGGTTAAGGGGAGTGATGAGAATGCCGGCCAGTGCTGTGACAGGTTTTAGTTTGCTGAGTCCTTTAAGTGCTACTGTGCTGGGGTTTTTGCTGCTGGATCAGCAGCTGACTGTACTGCAAAGCCTGGGTATGGCTTTGGTGCTTGCAGGTGTCTGGCTAGGTCAGCATAAAGCCGCGATACTGATACCCAAGCCCATTCGCAGTATAGAAAAAAGGCAACTCTGAGTTTCCAGGACAGAACTGGTGTTTTAGTGAGTTTTTGTTGATGATCTGTGTTTTCTCCCAAGGATATAAGCAGATGACAGAACATAAGCCAGAAACAGCAGCCGGGTTGGTTCAAAGACAGCTGGAGGCCTACAACAGTAAAAATGTTCAAGCCTGGCTTGCTTGCTACGACGCCGAAGCGATACAGCTGGATTTCCAGGGTACTGTTTTAGCTCAAGGTCACGAGCAAATGCGCCAGCGTATCAGCCAACGTTTTACTGAGCCTGATCTTCAGGCAAAGCTATTAAACCGCATGGAGATGGCGGATTGGGTGATTGATCATGAACTTATTCAGCGCAATTTCCCTGAAGGGCGGGGGCAGGTCGAAATGTTGTGTAGTTATCAGGTCAAACAGGGCCTGATTGTCAAAGCCCTGTTTCAATTGGGGGAGCCTATGCTGTTCTGATCTGTATTGTTGATAGTGCACTTTTCCAAAGTACGCTTTTGTCTATCAGGCAGCTGCTTACTTAGTGCTCTGTGTCACAGGTTCCAGTTTATAAATGTCGCCTTTGGGCACACCGGCTTTTACATAAAACAGCTGCTGGTTTTGTATGCTGTACTGATGCACAAAACGCTCTGGTGTCGAAAGCAGCAGAGTGTTTTCCTGATCCTGTATCTGATACTGACGAATGCCTTGTCCTTGCTGATAGTAATAAATCTTATCCTCAGACAAGCTCCAGTTCAGCCAGTTGATTTTGTTAAAGTCGGCGATCAGCAGCTGTTCCTGGCCTGTGGTTAGATTGAGCAAAAACAAGCCATCCTGATGAAACTTGCTGAAATACAGCTGGTCTTTTTGCAGATAGCCACTGTAGCCACCTTGCTGAGTCAGTTGCTTGCTACTTGCCGATTGTAAATCCAGCTGCCATAACTGCCAGTCAGCATTTTGTTTACTGCTGTAAATAATGCCTGAACCGTCAGCTGTCCAGTTGGCGACTTCCACTTGTTTATCCGGCGCAACCAAGACCCTGCTCTGGCCTGAGGCAATCATCAACTGCCACAAAGCGCCGTCTTTGGTAAAAATCAGTGATTCACCATCAGGTGACCATTGCAGCCGGACAAAGGCAGGATAGCCAGGTAAATCAGCCAGTTGGTATTCGTTTTGTCCCACAGGTTGTAGCCAGATTTGCTCTTTACCATTACGCTGACTTAAAAAAGCTAAGTCACCTTTATGGTTCACTTGTGGCATACGGTCGACTTTGCTGCTGCCGATGCGGATCCTGGCTTTATTGGCCGTGAAATCATGTTGCCAAATGTCTGAATCCAGTTCGTAATCCGCGTAATAAATCTGTTGGTTCACCACGGCGAGCGACTGCACAGTGCGGCCGGTATAAAATAAAAACTCCAGCTGTTCGCTGTTCGTATCGTATTGCAAAAGTTCAGCATCTTTACTTAGCAGTAATTTATCGCCCAACCAATCTATCTGCGTTGCCTGCAGCGGCAAGGTCTTTTGTGCTAAAACACTAAAGCTGCTGCTATCGAGCAGTAATAATAAGGTCTGTTGTTTTTCCAGATAACGCAATACGGCCAGTTTTTTACCGTCGTCAGACTCGGCAAAAGCCAGCTCTCCGGTGGGGCTTTCTGCGCTTAGCGGATTGGTGATTTGCTCTTTGGCCTGGGTATCCAAGCGGTAGCGGCTCAAAGCGTATGGTTGGGTTTTATCTGCTCTGTCGCGCAGGTAAAAGCCTTTGCTGTCGTTTTGCCAGGCAATTTTCACTACTGAATCTGAGTGACACCGTGCCACAGTTTTCTTCTGCTGCACAGCTTCAAGTAAGAACCATTGCACCACACAAGCTTCAGGTTGTTGCATAACCTGGATCACTTGCAAACCATCAGGGCTGATGGCTGCTGTGACCAGCTGGTTATCGTCAGATAAGACTTGAGTTTTGCCTGTTTTTTGTTGCAAAACCAGCTTGTTATTGTCTGATTCGCCCGAGAGATATAGTAGTTTTGAGCCGTCTTTGCTCAAGCTGAGATCATAGTCAATGCCCTGAGCCGAGCTTATTGGCTGGGGTTCATTCAGATAAGGCGTGGGTAACTTTTCCGGTTCAGGCGCAAGTGTGATAAAAAACCACAGCACAAAAAACAACAAAGGGGCAGTCCAGAGCACTGCAAGTACCAGTTTGGTTTTGAGACCAGTGCTTGTTGTGACAGACGGGCTTCCAGCCGCTGTTTTTGCCGCAGTTGCTGCCGCCACACTGATGGCTGGTTCGGTTGATGTATTGGCTTCTTGCTGCACAGTTTCTGGTTTTTCAGATTGCTCTGTCGCTTGCAGGGTGACCGTCTGGCAAAGCCGATAACCTACTTTGGGTAGCGTTTCGATATACGAGGTGTTGGGGTCTAATTGAGCAAAAACCTTACGTAATAAAGATACGGCTTTATTAATAGCGCTTTCGCTGACCACCCGACCGTCCCAAAGCTGCTCAATCATTTGGTCGCGACTCAATTGGCCCTGATCTGCCGCGATAAAAAGACTTAACAGCTGATAGGCCTGAGGATCTAAATACATAGCTTCTGTTGCAGAGCGAAGTTCCCGGCTGCTGGGATCAAAGGTCAGTTGACCTATCAAAACTCGCTGATGAGTGTGGTGTTCAGACATAAATCAAAAATCCGGAAGAAGCATTAGCTAGGGGTAAGCTTTTTATCATAAAAATGTCCGGAACTCTTGTGTTCTTGCTGCATTTTTCTGATGCACCATCAGAGTTTTAGCGAGGAAGAACCAGGATGAACCCATTAAAGTGGCTGTTATTGTGTGTAGTGATAGGCTTTGCTAGTGCATCAGAAGTCAAAGCAGCAGCCTTACCTGAAGGCGTTAGGATAATAAATGCTGGGGGGGCTGATTTTCAGCTGCGTTCTGCTGGGTTAGAGCACAAAGGTGCGGCTGTTGTTTTGTTATCAGGCCCCAACGAGCACTGGCATAGTGACAGTGGCTGGTTTGCTTTGTTGCAACCCGTGCTGGCAACTAAATACCGAACTTATGCTGTGGATAGATTGGGGCAGGGCTTAAGTTCAGAAGTCAATAATCCGTCCTATAGCCGCTTTGCGAAGGACTTAGCTTTGGTGATGGCCGAGTTGAATGAAAGTGAAATACTCTTGCTCACCTTCGCCAGTAGTTCTATGTCCAGTTTATTATTCGCGCAGCAGAATTCAGAAATCAAGCTCCAGGGCCTGCTACTGATTGACCCTGACATACCTTTGCCTCACTCTATTGCTTTGTATAAAGGTTATCCGGCTGACTGGTATAAAGCCAATCTGGCGGAGCTGTTACCAGCGCTAAAAACCGGGGTCTGGACAGAGCGTACGGCTAAAAAGCTGCAGCAAGAACGGCAACAGGTGCAAAAGCTGATACCAAGGAGCTATGCCAGCCAGATGGATTGGGGCTATTTCGATTTTATGGCACAGCAAAGACTGCGCCTGGAACGCCAGCAAAGCAGAGCCAGGGAAATTGCGGCTTATGCAGCAGATTTAGATTGGTATCAGAAACTGCCTATGTACACTAAGAGGCCGGTGTCAGTGCTCAATTCTGACTTTGAAAACCAGCAAATGCAGCAAAATCCGACACAAAAGGCGGAAATTCTCGCATGGCAACAAGAGGGAGATCATTGGAGTCAGCAGCAGGCAAAGCACTCTGGAGGTCAATATATTGAGCTTAAACAGTCCGATCACTGGGTGCTTTTTCAACATCCTGCAGAGGTAGTGCAGGCTGTGGACTGGCTAATGGCAAGGCCATAAATACATTATTTGTTTGGTTACAGGGCGGGGCGCACAGGGTAAACTTAGCTTTTATTTTTGTGATCTTCATTGAGTTCAATAGCTTATGTTTAAAGTTTTAGTGCTACCCCTATTATTTGTTTCAGGCCAGTTACTTGCAGCCACTACATCAATAGCGCAATTGGACTTTGCCCGGCTCACAGCGCAGATCAAGGAAAAAGTCGCTGGGCGGCCGGCATTTCAAGGAACAGCCTTGCTGATGCAGGGGCGCAACGTCCTGTGGAGCTACCAGCATGGCAGTACTGCAGCAGGCAAACCTTTTGATCAGCACAGCGCTTTTTTTGTTGGCTCCATCAGTAAAACTGTGGCCGCGTTGCTGGTGATGCAGCAGGTGGAGCATGGTACTTTAGATTTACAGGCCCCAGTGCAGCGTTATTTACCGCAACTGCGACAGCAGTGGGCAAGCAGAGTACGGCTTGCAGATTTATTAAGTCATACCTCAGGTTTGATCGACCTCCAGACTCAGCAACACTATGGCCAGTTTCGATATAACAATTTAAATTTTCAACTGCTGGGACAAATACTGACGGCTGTCACACAACGCCCTTATGCTGAACTGGCTTCAGACCTGTTGCGTGCTTGCCAGATGCAAAATGCTGGTTTTGAAGTGAAGCCTGATACGGTCAGTCAAGGCTGGCAGGAAGAGCAAGGCCAGTTAAAAGCCATCACAGGTTTTATGCCGGTCGAAGCACAGCCTAGTGGTGGGTTGATCGCCTCTGCTGCAGACATTGGCCTGTTACCTTTGTGTTTGCAACAGCAGTTGAGTAAAACCAGCCTGAGCCAAATGAGTCAAGCTGTGGTGTTACGCCAGCATAGGTGGGGGCAAGTCCATTACGGTTATGGCATGCAAATTAGCCAGACTGCAGCTGGTACTGAATGGAGCCATGGCGGTTATATTCCGGGTTATGTGTCGGTATTTAATTATTACCCTGAGCATCAATTGACTCTGGTGGTGTTGGAGAACCAGGCCTTGGATCCCGCTGACTTTGGCAGAGCAGCTTACTACCATGATAAATTACGAGAGCTGGTGATTAGCAACCTCAGCCAGCACCACTAAGGACTATTTATGAAAATCAGATATTCATTACTGTCGGCTGCACTTTGTTGTGGCTTGTTCACACAACAGACGCTGGCAACTAATAATTTTTCGGTCATTTACCAGCAACAGATAGCGCCGTTTTGGCAAACTGTGATGCCTGCGAAGTTAAGTTTACCGGATGGAACTACTTTGCCTTATGTGTTGATTACGCCAGAAAAAAGCAAAGCCACAGTGGTCCTGGTCAATGGCCGCACTGAATCCTATATGAAGTATCAGCAATTAGCCTATGAACTGACACAGCAGGGGTATCAGGTCTTAATGTTTGACCACCGGGGGCAGGGCTTGTCTGCTCGTCTAACCGACAATCCACACAAAGGTCATATCGATAATTTTCAGCAGTACATAGACGACATGCACCAGTTGATCAGCAGTGTTTTACTGATAGATCAAAGCAAGCAAGCTTTGTATCTGTTGGGCCATTCCATGGGCGGTGCTATCAGCACCTTGTACCTGCAGCAGCATCCTGATGTGTTTCAAAAAGCGGCGTTGTCTGCTCCGATGTTAGGTATTAATGGTAAGTTGCTGTATGACGAGATGGACGCCTGTCGTCTGGCTAGTGTTGTCAGTGTGTTTTCACCTCAAGGCTATGCTGGTTTTACCGAGAAACCATATAGCGCCGGGCCTTTTGAGACAAACGAGCTAACAGGCTCGCCACAGCGTTATCAGTGGATGCAAACTTTATATCAGGATAATCCACAGCTGCAGTTAGGCGGCGCCACCTGGGGTTGGTTAGATCAGGCTTGTGCTGTGTTACCTCAAATGCAGCAACACGCAGCTGCAATCAAAATCCCTGTGTTACTGATGCAGGCAGAACTGGACAGCATAGTCTCAGCAGCTGCACAGCAGGAGTTTTGTTCTGTATTGGCAGCGAATCCGGACTCAGGTTGTATCGGTGGTGTACAGCAGATCAAAGGTGCCAAGCACGAGCTACTGTTTGAGCAGGATGAGATTCGTTTGCAGGTATTGGATAAGGTGTTAGCGTATTTTGCGGCGCAATAAGCAAATGCTTTAGTGATACAGAATAAATGGTTGGCATCATCACAGGCTACTTTTTTCAAATTCAATTCAGTCCAGGCTGATAACCTTAGGGCTTACCTGGCAAAAGCAGCCCGCAGGGTGAATTTTACGGTTTCACTAAACCGCAGCTAAAACGCCGGACAACCTGAGTCTGCCCCCGAACCATAGATAACATGTGCCTGTTATAGGTTTAAATGTTGTTGAAGTGTTTATTTTCTTCGTGTTATTTTGTTTTCGCGTCCTTTGGCAGCTTTAGCAATGAAAACTCAAATATTCTTAATCAATAAGGGAGAGTGAGATGCAAAGAATGCAAATTTGGGGGTTGAGTTTATTTCTGCTGAGCTGTTCCGGTGTATCTCACGCTGCAATCAGTGCTAAGGCAACCATCTGCAGTGATTGTTCTTATCAGCAGGCTTTAGCACTTGTACAGGAGGTGGCTGCCCCGGCTATACAATGTACTTATGCAAATGAAGTTCCGGACGCGGCGTCAGAGCAATGCAACAGCATCGAATCCCGTTATGTCGTTTTTGACATCAAGACCGACCAGGCCTATGGTTTTCGCTTATTTCATAGCAATCAGGGTGGGCCGTTCTATAGTTTGGAGTTGCAGGCCAGTAATGAACCGGTAGAGGCAGACATACAGCGCTTATTAAGAGTTGCAGCGCAAGCCAGAGGTCATTTGCAGCAAGGGATCGCCGAAATCACCGCCAGCCTGGTACAGCAACTTAGTATCTATTCAGTACAAACTGTATCTGTATTTAGCGCTGAGGCACAAAGTTCGGATCAATGCAGTCAGGACCCGCATGCCAGAGCCATCAGGGATGCAGTTGATAGCAGGAACAGGCTCGCTACACTACAGAATGCGGCTGACAATAGTTTTATTAATAAGAAATCTGAAACGGTGAGCTGGTTTAAAAATAAGGATGGGCTCAGCATGTTCAGCCTGGATTCGGTTTCTTTTAGCCTGACTTCGCCTTCCGGTTCTTTTGGCAGTGCATCTATTGAGGGGACTTTTAAGGTGGTTCCGGGGTCAGATAAGCAATTTATTACCAGAACCTACTACCCGAATTCAGCACTCGACAGTGTAACTGTTGGATTGACGTCAACTTCGGCAAGTTTCTCTACAGTGGTAGATGTGATTGATTACAGTAGCGGCATTCCACGAGTTTCGGTATCGGAGAATGGTACCTTTATTGAGGGCGTTGCACTTCGTTTTATCACTAATACAACGCTTGGTACCCCTTTAAGTGTCAGCGCCTGTGTGCACAATGAACTGAAAAAATTGTTGGATATCCGACCGTCTACAACTTCAGGTGGTGGTTCCGAAGGACCTCCAGGGTCAGTCAATGGCGGCGGCAGTGGTGGTGGCGATCTATCCACATGCACTTATGATGTTTATAGCAATGGGCGCTGGACCGGGTCATATCAGTCAGTTTGCTAACAGGAAAAGTAGTGCATACAGTGTAAACAAAAAGGCCACCTTGCGGTGGCCTCTCTTTTTGGCTCGAAACCAGCTTATTCAGCTGAACCAGGTTTTGTCATTGGAGCAACACTCATCTGACGGGCCGAGGCTGAACCACCTGGACGCCCTGAGCTGATGACCGGAGGTCGTTCGCTATTATCCATAGCTGTTTGAGTGGTTGTTGGAATCGCAGCAGGAGCTTCAGTACTGGCTACAGGCTTCGTCATATCAGCTGTCACCATTTTGGCGTATCTGTTGCCTGAGGCGACCGGAGCTTTCACTTCAGCTACTACTTTTTTCGCAGGAGCTTTGCGTGTTTTGGCTTTTGGCGCTTCTTCTGCAACTTCAACTACAGGAGCTGGTTCTGCAACTACTGCAGCAGCTTCAACTACAGGTGCTGGTTCAGCAACTACTGCAGCAGCTTCAACTATAGGTGCTGGTTCAGCAACTACTGCAGCAGCTTCAACTACAGGTGCTGGTTCAGCAGCTACTGCAGCGGCTTCAACTACAGGAGCAGGTTCTGCAGCTACTGGAGCAGCTTCAACTACAGGAACTGGTTCAGCAGCTACTGGAGCAGCTTCAACTACAGGAGCAGCTTCAACCACTGACGCTGTTTCTATAACAGCTTCTGCAATTGGCAGATCCAGTTGATGTTCATCGCTGACTGCGTTTTCCTGATCTTCAGGGTAACGGGCTGCTAAAGCTTCTTCTGCTTCTTGATCCTGTTGCTCTTTTTTACGTTTCTGACCAGCAGCACGTAAATGACGAGGTGAACGACGGCTGCGGCTGCGGCCTTCTGCAGCTTCTTTCTCTGCATCTGAGCCTTCTGCATCTGTTAAGTCCTGAGCCACAGTCTCAACTGCGTCGGCCTGAACTACAGTTTCAGCTACTGTGCCAGCTTGGTTTAACGGCGCTGCTACAGCAACTTCTGCAGTTGTAGTAGCCATAGCCACCGCTGCAACAGCTGCAACAGCTGGAGTCTCTACAACAACAGGAGAGGCTGTTACTGGAGCTTCAACAGGCAGAGCTACTGCTTCCACGCCTTCTTTTTCATGACGTACAGATTTACGCATCTGACGACGTTGACGGCGTTCCACAATCTTAGAACTATGCTCTTCATCATGGTCTACGGCTTTGACCGGAGCTGGACGTTCTGATACAGCTTTTTTCTGTTCAGGACGTTCAGTACGCTCAGGTCTTTCACCACGTTCTGCGCGCTCTGGACGTTCTCCACGTTCCGGGCGTTCACCACGTTCTTGACGAGCTTTATCCTGTCTTGGAGCTCGTTGTTCCTGATTTCGTTCATTTGGACGTTCAGCTTTCGCTGGAGCAGCGTTGTCGTCTTTTGCAACTTTTTCATCCCCTTCCTGACGGCGGCGATTCTTGTTGTTACGACGTCTGTTGTTATCACGGTTGTTTGAACGACGTGGTGCTTCTTCAACTTTTTTCTCTGGTGCTGGTGCAGCAGCGAATAAAGATTTAAACCAACCCACAACTGACTCAACCAAACCAGGACCAGCTTCTGTTGCTACAGTAGCTTCGACTTTGCGAGCTGTTGCAGCCGGAGCTGCTGCTGAGGCCTCAGCCATATTGATAGCAGACACTGCTGGTTTTTCTTTGACGTTTTCGCCGATCGGGTGATACACAGCGCTGCCGATCGCAGGAGCTTTCACCATGTTGTAGCTGGACTCTTCAATCTCTTCGTCGATACGAATGCGCGTCACTTCATAGTTTGGCGTTTCCATATGTTCGTTAGGAATGATGTAAATCCGGATACCATGACGGCTTTCAATGCGACGCACTGAATCACGTTTCTCATTCATCAGGTAAGTGGCTACAGAAACCGGTACCTGGGCATGAATTTGACTGGTGTTGTCTTTGATAGCTTCTTCTTCGATTAAACGTAGAATCGAAAGAGCGGAAGACTCAGTGCTACGAATAGTGCCGCGGCCATGACAACGTGGACAAACATGAGTTGCCGACTCGCCCAGTGAAGGACGTAAACGCTGACGTGACATTTCCAGTAAACCAAAACGTGAAATGCGACCAATCTGTACGCGGGCACGGTCTTGTTTTACCGCATCTTTTAAGCGGTTTTCTACTTCACGTTGATGGCGCACTGGCGTCATATCGATGAAGTCGATCACAATCAAACCACCTAAGTCACGTAAACGTAACTGACGGGCAATTTCATCGGCGGCTTCTAAGTTGGTATTAAAGGCTGTTTCTTCGATATCACCACCTTTCGTTGCTTTTGACGAGTTGATGTCAATGGCAGTTAAGGCTTCGGTGCTGTCGATGACGATAGAGCCACCAGAAGGTAAACGCACTTCTCGGCGGAAGGCGGATTCAATCTGAGTTTCAATCTGGAAGTGCATAAACAGCGGCACTTCGCCCTGATACATTTTGACGCGGTGGGCAAAATCAGGACGGAACTGCTGAATATAGACTTTGGCTTCTTCGAAAATACGTGGGTTGTCTATCAGTATTTCACCGACGTCACGGCGCAGATAATCACGAATAGCGCGGAAAACCACGTTGCTTTCCTGATGGATCAGAAATGGTGCAGGGCGATTTTGGGCTTCATGAGTAATAGCGGACCAGTGCTTTAACAAGGCTTTTAAGTCGTAATCCAGCTCTTCGTGAGACTTGCCCACACCAGCGGTACGAACAATTAAACCCATGCCGTCTGGCAGTTGTAATTGATCCAGCGAGTCTTTTAAATCCTGACGCTCGTCTCCTTCAATACGACGGGAAATACCACCGGCGCGGGGATTGTTTGGCATCAACACTAAATAAGAACCAGCTAAAGAGATGAATGTGGTTAAGGCTGCGCCTTTTTGGCCACGTTCTTCTTTATCAATCTGGATAATAACTTCCTGACCTTCTTTGACCACTTCTTTAATGTTTGGGCGACCGTCAAAGGTATAACCGGCAGGAAAATATTCGCGGGAGATTTCTTTCAGAGGTAAAAAGCCATGGCGTTCAGAGCCATAATCAACAAAAGCTGCTTCCAGACTGGGCTCAACCCGGGTGATTCGTCCTTTGTAGATGTTTGCTTTTTTCTGTTCGTGCCCTGGGCTTTCAATATCCAGGTCGTATAATTTTTGTCCATCGACAAGTGCAACGCGGATTTCTTCTTCCTGCGTAGCGTTAATTAACATTCTTTTCATTGTTTTGTGACTCTATTACATAGGCCACAACGCAACGACATCCTGCGTCCGCGTTTCAGATGGTCAAACATATCAAAGCTGCAGTCTCTCGACTGGGGATGCTTGAGCTAACTCATTTTATACCTTTACTGCTGTGTTACTTTGGGTGGACCGCTGTGGTTGCATCTGATGGATCTTAGTCCGTCATGGCTAGCCTGCAGGTCACCTTCGTCTAACTTAAGGCTGTTCAGGTATATTTGGCGCCGCCTTGTCAGGGCCGCACTTAAATGTTTTTTGCTGTGATCTGACACAGAGATCGCGCGATACCGCGCTGCGTTGTCGCAATTTTTTTTTGCCTAAGTGACCGGAAACTGTGTTTTGTCTCTGTCAGTAATAAATTACGCAGCATTACTTCAGACAAATAGCGTTATTCTCGCTCGCAGAGTATAAATACGTTGGTTTTCCCAACGAATTCGGTATGATCTGCCTCCCGAACGGTGCCTCACATTTTCTCTTACGTCACTTTGAGCGCCCTAATTGCCATTTTTGGCATAATTAGCCCGATAATTATCCCACTAATTAGCGACCAATAGCAACTTAATTTAAGCTTAGCAGAGTAACTGAAACGCATGACTGAAAATATCAAAACTCCGGTGCAATATATTGATGTAGAAGAAGATTATTCTGGTCAACGCATAGATAACTTCTTAATGGCACGGCTGAAGAGCGTACCAAAGAGTGTGATTTATCGAGTTTTGCGCAAAGGTGAAGTGCGGGTTAATAAAAAAAGAATAAAACCTGAGTACAAACTACAAGCTGGCGATCAGGTGCGGGTACCGCCACTGGTGGTTCATGACGAACCGGAAAAAGAGCCGGTCTCAACCGGTCTTGCTATGGTGAAAAACCTCGAAAGCCATATTCTTTTTGAAGACAACGATTTAATAGTACTGAACAAACCTACTGGTATGGCCGTGCATGGTGGCAGTGGTTTATCTTTTGGTGTGATTGAAGCATTAAGGGCTTTGCGTCCGACCGCCCGTCATCTGGAATTAGTGCATCGATTAGACCGTGATACCTCAGGTTGTTTGTTGATTGCGAAAAAACGCTCTGTGTTGACTAATCTTCATGAGCAATTGCGTCTAAAAACAGTAGAGAAAAAATACTGGGCTTTAGTGGCAGGTCAGTGGGACAGCAAAATCAAAAAAGTCACAGATCCGCTGCGTAAAAATACCTTACAAAGTGGTGAGCGCGTGGTGAAAGTGGATGAAGCTTTAGGTAAACCTTCAGAAACCCGCTTTAAAATTCTGCAGCGTTATGAAGAAGGTACTTTGGTAGAAGCTTTCCCTGTCACAGGCCGTACCCACCAAATTCGGGTGCATACCGCCTGTAAAGGTCATGCTATTGCTTGTGATGATAAATACGGTGATAACGAATTTACCTCACAAATGCAGAAGCTGGGCTTAAACCGCTTGTATTTGCATGCTAAAACTTTGACCTTTACCCATCCGGGTACAGGCAAGGTTCTCACCTGCGAAGCGCCGCTGGATAATGCCTTGAGCAGCGTGCTTGAAAAACTGAAGAGAAAATAATGAGTTCGGATATTGCTTTAGTGGTTTTTGATTGGGACGGTACAGTGATGGACTCGGTAGGTCGTATTGTCTCATCCATGCGTTCTGCTGCGGAGTTGTCTGGTTTAGTGGTGCCGACTGAACATCAGGTGAAACAAATTATTGGCCTGAGTCTGGACCCTGTATTTGATATTTTATTCCCTGGTATTAACGCAACTCAGCGCCAGACAGTGTTTGAACATTACCGCGACCAATATTTATCGCACGAGCATCCACCTACACCTTTATTTGAAGGTGCCGAGCAGGTGATGCAGGAGCTAAAGCGACAAGGTTTGATATTGGCTGTGGCAACGGGCAAAGCACGTAAAGGCTTAAAGCGAATGTTTGAAGAAACCGGATTAGAGCCTTACTTCACCACAAGCCGCTGCGCCGATGAAGCCGAATCGAAGCCAAGCCCTGATATGCTGAAGCAAATTCTCTCTGAACTGAATTTACCGGCACATCGCGCCGTCATGGTCGGCGACACTATTCACGATATGGCAATGGCGCAAGCCATAGATATGCCACGTATAGGCGTGACTCATGGGGTGCATGGCAGGGAAGAGCTGAGCCTTTATCAGCCCAGAGCTATTATTGATTCGCTGCCAGAGTTGTTAAAAGCACTTTGATCTTTCATTGAGATTGATTTCAATGCCTCGTATACCGTAAATCAGTGTAGGGGCAGGGTTTATCCCTGCCCGTATCAGGTTCAAATCAGGGCTGGGTCAATAAATCTACGCCTTCTAATCTAAGCATTTCAAGCAAACGAATTAAAGGCAGACCTATTAAGCTATTTGGGTCGTCGCCTTCGAGCTTTTCAAATAAACTAATACCCAAACCTTCGCTTTTAAAACTACCAGCGCAGTTCAGTGGTTGCTCTCTCTCTATATAAGCAAGGATCTCAGCGTCTGTCAGTTGACGAAAATAAACTTTAAAAGGCTCCACACAGAGTTGATGCTGCTTAGTTTGAGCGTTGACTAGCGCTAAGCCTGTTAAAAAGGTCACACACTGGCCACTGAAGCTCTTTAACTGTTTATAGGCATTTTCAGCGGTATGAGGTTTACCGAGGATTTGACCATTAAACACAGCGACCTGGTCTGAGCCTATGACCAAGCCTTCAGTCAGGTTATTGGCCACTGCCTGAGCTTTTAATACAGCTAAGCGACTCACCAGTTGTTCCGGTGTTTCACCCTGCAGAGCGGTTTCGTCTACTTCAGGTTTAGAGGTAGAAAAGTTCGGTGTAAGTTTTTCCAATAAAGCCTTACGATACACAGAAGTAGAGGCTAAATATAAAGCTTGAGTTGACATATAAGCACCTCGTTGGGACAATGCGCCGCACTATACCCTTCCTGAGTGAAGTTGCAACTTTGTTGACTCGTGTAGCGAAAACAACAGTTGTTCAGGTGAGCATAAGCCAGAACGGCCGCCAGAACAGCGATTTAGGCGGTAAAATTTAACAAAAAGAGGCAGGAATCCTTTGACAGCTCTAGCCTCGATCTATATGATGCGCGCCTTATGCAAAAGGTAAAAATTCCAATTACCCTTGATCCAACACGGGCCGCACAAAAACGTTCAACGTTTGACGGCATTATTCCGCTGGTGAATTTAACCAGATTAACGGAATCGTTAGTAAGTTCTGAGGGTGATGTAGACGTAGTAGTACATTGTGGAACTGATGAACAGGGACTGATCTTTATTGAAGGTCAGGCCAAATGTCAGGTTAAGGTCGCATGTGAACGTTGTAACGAACATATGGGTCTGGAACTGAACACCAGTTTTGCATACACTCCAATCCGGAGTGACAAAGATTCGGCTCACGATGATATTCCAGAGCGCTACGAAGTGGTCGAAAAAAACGAACACGGCGAAGTTAACTTGAGGCAATTGGTTGAGGACGAATTAATTCTGGCTTTACCTCTGTTTCCGATGCACGACGAAGGGTCTTGTGATCCAACCAAAGTGCAGATGAGCTGGGGAGAAATAGAACCAGAACCAGAAAAACCGAACCCATTTGCAATATTGCAAGAATTGAAGAAAAAATAGTTTTTTAGGAGAAAGGCAATGGCTGTACAGCAAAACAAAAAATCTCGTGCAAGACGTGACATGCGTCGTTCTCATGATGCGTTGACTGGGCCAACGCTGTCTGTAGACGCAACTTCAGGTGAAACGCACCGTCGTCACCACATCACTGAAGATGGTTACTACAAAGGTCGTAAAGTAATTAAGTAAGTTTGGATGCACTCGTTGCAACCACTACGACTTAAAATAGCTTTAGACATGATGGGGGGCGACCATGGCCCCCAATCAACTATTCCTGCAGCCATAGAAGCGCTGTGTGAATATCCCCATGTAGATTTAGTCCTCTGCGGCGATTCCGAACTACTTACCCACGAATTAGAGCAGGCTGGATATTTAAACCATCCGCAGCTTTCTATTTCGCATGCATCTCAAACCGTCCTGATGACAGACAAACCTTCGGTTGCTTTGCGTAATAAACGCCAGTCCTCGATGCGTATTGCGCTGGATCTGGTTGAACAAAATAAAGTGGCCGCCTGTGTCAGCGCTGGTAATACCGGAGCTTTGATTGCTATGGCACATTTTGTCTTGAAGATGCTCAACGGCGTTGAACGACCTGCTTTAATCAGCAGCCTGCCTTCTACTGTCGGCAGTCCGGTATTTATGCTGGATTTGGGGGCGACGGTCAATTGCGATTCAGACACCTTGTTCCAGTTTGCCGTCATGGGCGCTGTGATGGCCGAAGAGGTGGAAGGCATAGTCAAACCCAAAGTGGCTTTGCTGAACATGGGCGAAGAAGAAATCAAAGGTTCGGACCAAATCAAACGAACCTCCTTACTCTTATCCGAATGTGCGGATATCAATTACATTGGCTACATCGAAGGCAATGACATTTTTTCCGGCAAGGCCGATGTGATTGTCTGTGATGGCTTTGTGGGTAATGTAGCGCTGAAAACCTGTGAAGGTGTGGCGAAACTTATCTTAAAACGCTTAGAAACTGCACTGAAAAACTCAATGTCTGCTCAACTTTTCGGCTGGTTAATCAAACCTTTTCTGAAAAGTATGTCTTTAGGCGTGAACCCCGACCAGTATAACGGGGCAAGTCTGATAGGATTGCGCGGAATTGTAGTGAAAAGTCATG
>Ga0247725_1000231_pt1 | contig 56015 bp, 46 predicted proteins | sample OKSTACKMCFT3sol_FD_183021 | JGI IMG/M metagenome (GOLD analysis project Ga0247725, IMG submission 183021) | Subsurface sediment microbial communities from gas well in Oklahoma, United States - OK STACK MC-FT3-sol | ecosystem: Environmental > Terrestrial > Deep subsurface > Rock core/Sediment...
CGGAAATTCGGGTTGAAGCCGGCGATGGCGGCAACGGTATTGTCAGTTTCCGTCGCGAAAAATTTGTCGCCAAAGGTGGCCCAAATGGTGGTGACGGTGGTGATGGTGGTGATGTTTATTTAATGGCTGACACCAACCTGAACACTTTGGTGGACTATCAGTTTGAAAAGTATCACCAGGCGGAACGTGGTCAGAATGGTATGAGTACCAACTGTACTGGTAAACGTGGTGACGACATGATTTTACGTGTGCCAGTTGGGACACGTGCTGTGGATATAGATACCGCAGAAGTCATTGGTGATTTGACCAAAAATGGTCAGAAGCTGATGATTGCTAAAGGCGGCTGGCATGGTTTGGGTAACGCCCGCTTTACCAGTAGCACTAACAGAGCGCCACGCAAGAAAACCAATGGTACACCAGGTGAAGTACGTAATATCCGCTTAGAACTGCTGTTATTAGCGGATGTAGGCCTATTAGGCCTGCCGAATGCTGGTAAGTCGACTCTGATCCGTGCTGTATCTTCTGCCAAGCCAAAAGTAGCTGATTATCCTTTTACAACCTTGGTACCAAATCTGGGAGTTGTCAGGGTAGAAAGCCACCGCTCTTTTGTAATAGCAGATATTCCCGGTTTGATTGAGGGCGCTGCAGAAGGTGCTGGCTTGGGTATTCAGTTCTTAAAGCACTTAGAACGTTGTCGTTTGCTGTTGCATGTTGTAGACGTGCTGCCAGCTGATGGTTCCGATCCGGCTGAAAATGCTGTGACTATTTTAAAAGAATTGGATAAGTACAGTGACAAGTTAGCGAACAAGCCACGTTGGTTAGTCTTTAACAAACTGGATTTAGTGTTGGAAGATGAGCTGGAAGACGTGATTGAGCGTGTGACTAAAGCTATCAACTGGCAAGGTGAGGTTCATCGAATTGCTGCCGCCAGCCGCACTAATACCGAACGTTTAGCCGCAGATATCCTGAATTACATTGAACTGCTGCCGGTTGAAAAACCAAGAGAGCAGGTGGAAGACGCCGTTAACTTTAAGTGGGATGATTATCATCAGGATGTATTGGCTGTCGAAGACGATCTGGACGATGATGATTTTGACGAAGACGATTACGACGTTGAAGTAATTTATAAGCGCTGAGGTGACAATGCGGATTGCAATGATAGCGGCTATGGCCAATAACAGAGTAATTGGCAAAGACAATCAGATGCCCTGGCATTTACCGGCTGATCTGAAGCACTTTAAAAAGGTGACTTTAGGCAAGCCGGTGATTATGGGCCGTAAAACCTATCAATCTATTGGCAAAGCTCTGCCGGGGCGTCGCAATATAGTTATTAGTAGGCAGAGCGGTGCGCTTAGTGATGATGCTGACTGGGTGCAAAGCATTGAACAGGCGTTGGCCTTGGTGCAGCACGAAGCTGAAGTGATGATCATAGGTGGCGCTGAAATTTATCGCCAGGTGCTTCCTTTAGCCGACACCTTATATATCACTGATATTGACTTAACCGTCGAAGGCGATGCCTTTTTCCCTGACTATCAGGCTGTTGCAAACTGGCGTGAGTCTGAATCCGTGCTACACCAACCTGATCCACAAAACCCCCATTCGTATCATTTCCGCACCCTGAACAGAGAATGAACAGGACTGCATTGCACCTGTAGCTACATGTTGTTACTATGGATTTGTCTGTTTTTTGACTGCTTCAGGAGTAATGTATGAAATTGTTGCCAGCAGTGTTCTGTGGTGTTGTGGTGGCAGGTGCAGTATTAGTGTCCCCAGTGGTACATGCTGACGACCAGCTAGCTGCTTCGATGTGTGATTATGTCAAGGCTGACGATAAGAATAGATTACGCAAAGTATTAAGTGATTACCGCCTGCGTTTACGTAATATCTATGATGGTGTGACGTGTAACGGAGACAGCTTAGTGCGTTTTGCGATCAAAAATAATGCGGCTGATGTGGGGGAGTTTATTGTGAAACAGTTACCTGCTGCTCAGGTTGCAGCATCCGGTGATATCGCATGGGCTGAAGGCAATGGTTTTGCAGCCTCTCCTGTACTCAAAGTATTAAAGGAACGTGCAGGTGGTGGTGAATAATTACTCCTACCAAGCCCAATAAAAAAATCCGCCATACGGCGGATTTTTTTTACTGACTGCCTAACCAGCTTAGACTTTGAACTGGTCTACAGATTGACGTAGTTCTTCAGCTAAACGCGCTACTTCATGGCTGGATTGAGACGTTTGTTCAGCACCTGAAGCTGTTTGTTCTGCGATTGTGACAATTGACTCTAATAAATGACTTATTTCGTTAGACACCTGATTCTGTTCTTTAGCTGCATGAGAGATTTGCTCGCTCATATCATGGGCTAAGTGGACCGCATTGGTGATAGATTCCAAAGCCTGAGCTGCAACTTCAGTTTGAGTCACACAATTTTCAGCCTGCTTTTTACCTTTGTTCATTGCTTCTACAGCTGCATGAGCACCGGTTTGCAGAACTTGAATCATTGCCTGGATTTCTTGAGTAGAAGCCTGAGTTTTGCTCGCAAGAGAACGTACTTCATCCGCTACCACTGCAAAACCACGACCTTGTTCACCTGCGCGGGCTGCTTCAATAGCGGCGTTTAATGCCAGTAAGTTGGTTTGTTCTGCAATACCACGGATCACATCAAGGATACTACCGATAGATGCGCTGTCTTTATGCAGTTTATTGATCACAGTTGACGCCTGATCTACTTCTTTTGATAACTGCAGTATGGTCTGCTTGTTATTTTCAGAAATCACTTTCACGCGCTCGGCTTCGCTGTCCGCATTTTTGATTTCAGCCAACGCATCGTTTGAGCTTTGCATGACGCCTTGTGAGGTGCTACTCATCTCAGTAGTGGCTGTAGCGGCTTGAGTGACCTGAGACTTCTGTTCACGAATAGCTGTAGTGGTTTCCACTGTAATAGCTGAAGTCTGTTCTGAAGCTGCGGCAAGCTGCGTAGAACGGGAAATAATGCCTTGGATCAATTGGCGTAAGTTGGTAATAACCTGATTACAGTTACGGGCCAGATCGCCAAATTCATCGTGTGAGGAATCATCTAGTCTCTTGGTTAAATCACCTGAAGCAACTACACCTAAAATTTCATTTACTTTGGCTAATGGGGTAGTAATGCTGCGCACTGTCAGCATAGCTATACCTATAGCTAAACCAATGGAAATCAGCACAACCAGAAAAATTGTAGTAATAGCACCAGATACATCAGATGCTGCTTCGGCCTGAATTTCGCCAGCAACGGTACGAGCGCGGGATAGTAAGCGATTTAATCCATCTAACGCAGTTTTGTTGTGAGCTTCCGCCTGAGTCAATAGTTTCTGAGCTTCGGCTGATGCCGCTAACATTTGTGCTTTTAATGCCAGGATGCCTTCATCACCAGCTAATAAATCATTAATGGCAGTAATTTTTTCGTCTAAATCGGCCACCATATCAACACTGGAACCTGCCTCGGTTTTGATGGTGCTCATTTGTTGATTTACACCTTCCAAACGAGATTTTACTTCGTTGGATATGGTGTCTGCCGTAGTAGCAGAAGTGGTACGGGTTAAATCTACAACTACGCTGACTAAGGTATTTAATCCTGTTTCAAGATCAGTGGCCGCTTTGCTTGCTTGCGGGAAACGACGGGTTACATCTCGGACGTCACTGAAATCTAACAGCAAGGATGCTGAGTCATCTGAATTTAACTCTACATCTGATAATTGGGAGGCAATTTGGTCACGTAAGGTTAGGCTTTCACTCAGTTCTGCAAATAGCTTTTTGCTGACAGGGGTAAATTCGGTATAAGCCGCTGATACATCCTTAAACGAGTTCGCCAGAGTTTCTTCCTCTGCTACTACAGTTTGTAATGCTTTAGCTGCTGTATCGTACAACACCTGTTCTGCACCGAACTGAGTCTCTAAATCTTTGACCTGTTTCACTTCAGTGGCATAAAACGCCTGCAGACTGACCTTGCTCATTTTGACAAATTCGCTTTGCAGTACTGCGCTATTTTCTAAAGCTGGGATCGAGATTTCATTTACTTGCGTGGTTGAGGTGTTGATACTATCCAAGCTCTTGTACGAGGTAATACCGATCACCAGCAGTAGGAGTGAAATTACACCAAAACCACCAATAATCCGAAGTGCTACCGTTAACTTCATAACCTTACTCCCAGTATCCAGGCTAAAGGGGCATCATTGGCCCTGTCACCACACAATAAACAATTCAAAATACATCATTTTGAAACAGCGTCGCATTATAGCGTTATTTTTGGTCAGAAACACTATAACGCTGTGCTGTCTCAATACAATAGGCCGTTAAATAATTTCCCCAAACACATCCGGTATCCAGCGCATGAATTCCTGCTACAGGGCTATACCCCATCAAGGCTGCCCAGTGCCCAAAAAAAATCTGTGGATGAGATTTATGTTGCCAAAACTGATACCAGGGGATCAGATTACTCACTTTATCCGGATGGCGCTTTTCTTTGAGTTCAAGTGCGCCATTGGTCAGACAAAATCGCATTCTGGTACAACTGTTAATGGTAAAACGCCATCTGTCTTCCTCAGACTGTACTTCTGACCACAGAGCAGGAGTATTTCCGTACATGGCAGCGAATAGTTTTTCCGGAGTCTCTTTAAGTACAGCACTAACTTCCGCTGCAGCATTTAAGGCGGTACTTAGGGGCCAATCGGGCGCCAGACCCGCATGAACCATCAGCAGTTGTCGTTCCGTTTCAAAATGCATTAGAGGTTGTTGCTGTAGCCAATGGGTCAGCTCAGCTAAGTCGGGAGCATTGAGTAGTTCGCTGAGTTGATCTTTGGTATCTACTTTCGCAAAACCAAACACGCAGGCCAAAAAATGCAGGTCATGATTTCCCAGCACCACTTTGGCCTTATTGCCCAAAGAGCGAATAAACCTTAGCGTCGCCAATGAATCCGGGCCTCTTGCGACTAAATCACCACAAAACCACAGTTGATCCTGCTTTGGATCAAACTGAATTTTTTTTAACAAGGATTGCAGCTGTTTAAAGCAGCCCTGGACATCACCTATCACGTAGCTTGGCATGAGGTTAGTTCAGAATGTTAGGGATGGCCAAACGAAACAGGGGAATAGCCGTTTTAAAACTCAATTGGCTCTGGCTGGTCATTTCATAATGGCCTTGCATGGTGCCTACCGGCGTTTCGAGCACAGCTCCGCTGGTATAGCTATAGCTAGAGCCCGGCGCAAGCTGAGGTTGTTCACCTACCACACCGTCACCATGCACTTCAGTTTCTTTGCCATTGGCATCAGTGATTAACCAATACCGTTTTAGCAATTGCACCGTTTCAGTGCTGTGGTTTTTTATGGTAATAGTATAAGCAAATACATATCTGTCCGAAGCCGGATCAGATTGAGCTGCCACATAAAATGTTTCCACTGAAACAGGAATTTCGAAACTCAGGCTCATAACTGTTGTTGCTCTTGTTGATGCAGCCAACGGGCTATACCAATAAATTGTTCCACGCTTAATTGCTCAGGACGTAAAGTTGGATCTATACCCATCTCGACAATTTGCTCAGCTGTTGCAAAGTTACTGAAGCAGTTACGCAAGGTTTTACGGCGCTGGTTAAAGGCTTCCAGACAGACTCTGTTTAAGACCGCAACAGGCACGTCCTGTCTTTCAGAGCTTGATTTGGGGATCAAACGCACCACAGCAGAATGCACTTTAGGTGCCGGTTTAAAGGCGCCCGGGCCTACTTCGACTACTGGCATGGCGTGACAGAAAAACTGAGTCATCACAGATAAACGGCCATAAGTTTTAGAACCATGACCTGCAGTCATACGCTCCACCACTTCCTTTTGCAGCATAAAGTGCATGTTTTCAATATCGTCTGCGTAGTCAAAGAGGTGAAACAGCAGTGGGGTAGAGATGTTGTAAGGTAAATTACCGAATACTTTTAATTTCTTGCCCGGTTGCAGCAGCTGACGGAAATCGAATTTCATCGCATCCGCCTGATGTATGGTCAATTTATCAGCCAATACAGGATGTTCCCGCAAACGCTGAGCCAAATCTCTGTCTAATTCAACCACAGTGAGGTGACCGGCTTTTTCTGCTACAGGTTCTGTAATAGCCCCTAAACCAGGGCCTATTTCGACCAGTATGTCCGTTGGTTTTGGGTTAATGGCTTTAACTATTCGTTCAATCACTACAGGATCGTGTAAGAAGTTCTGACCAAAACGTTTTCGGGCTGTATGTCCCAGGTGTACTTTATCTGTCATGTGATAACTTGGCTCTTTGCGCTAAATAAATGGCTTGTTCCAGGGCATGGAATAAACTGCCGGGATCGGCCTTTCCTGTGCCAGCTAAATCCAGCGCAGTACCATGGTCGACTGATGTTCTTATTAAAGGTAAGCCCAAACTGATATTCACTGACCGCCCAAAGCCTTTATGTTTCAATACAGGCAAGCCCTGATCATGATACATGGCTAAGACGGCATCGGCATGCTCCAGATATTTAGCCTGAAACAAAGTATCGGCAGGTAATGGGCCGACCAGATCCATGCCTTGTAAACGTAATTCTTCTAAAGCCGGGCTGATGATATCTATTTCTTCGCGGCCCAGATGCCCATCCTCTCCAGCGTGTGGATTTAGCCCACAGACATAAATAACAGGGGACTCGATCGCGAATTTGTGTCGCAAGTCGTGGTGCAGCACCGTAATGACTTTGTGTAAGCGCTCTTTTGTGATGGCTTTAGCGACATAGGCCAATGGAATATGAGTGGTTGCCAGTGCAACACGCAGACCTTCAGTGGCCAGCATCATCACCACATAAGGAGTATTAGACAGGTGAGCAAAATATTCAGTATGACCACTAAAGGGGATGCCAGCTTTATTAATAATACCTTTGTGCACCGGCCCCGTAACTATGGCATCAAATTCACCTGACATGGCCTTTTCGCCGACATATCGTAAGGTATCTACCACATACCGACCATTAGCTTCATTGAGCTGTCCTGTTACCACAGGAGCCTCTACAGCGAAATCCACGCAAGTCAGAGTACCTGCCTGTTGCTGCTGTGCTGGTTGCCCAGGCACATAAGGTAAAAGCTGAAGCGGCAGGTTTAACGCTGCCGCTCTTTGTTGCAATACTTCTGCGTTGGCACAAACGATTAGCTGCACTGGCCAGTCTTTTTGTGCCAACATCACCACCAGATCAGGGCCTATACCTGCCGGTTCACCTGGGGTGATTGCTATCCTTAATGTCATTCAGTTTCCGCCAACACTTCAACAAATGCCTGATCACGCAATTCGCGCAGGAAGTTGGCTTGCTCTTCATTAAAACGGCGGTTAAACAGCATACGATACACTTGATCCTGTTTTTTCTCTGCAGTCATGTCGACAACACGTTTTTCCAATAACTGTACAACGTGCCAGCCATGCTCAGTACGGAAAGGCTCACTGATTTCCTGCAATTGCAGCTTGTTTAAGGTATCGCGGAAGGCCGGTACATACATGGCCGGATCCGCCCAACCCAAATCACCACCTTTTAACTTAGAACCAGGATCTTCAGAGTTTGCGCTGGCAAATTCGGCAAAATCAGCTTTACCAGCTTTAAAGTCGGTAACAAACTGCTTTAAGGTGTCACGGGCTTTTTCTTCACTCATGATAATAGACGGCTTAATTAATACGTGACGTGATTTCACTTCGTTCAGTTCGGCAACATTCGCGCCACGAATATCAAAAATCGTCAAAATATGGAAACCCGCGCCAGAGCGTAAAGGCCCAATCATGTCGGTCTTTTTCTTACCACGAATAGCATCAGAGAACAGGGTTGGCATTTCGTTGATATTCATCCAGCCCATATCACCGCCATCTAAGGCTGTGCTATCTGAAGAAGAGGCAATAGCGATTTTCTTGAAATCACTGCCTTCGCGCAACAAACTCATTACTTTATCCGCACGATCTTTTGCTTCAGTAATTTCTTCTGTGCTGGCCTGGTTTGGAATGGAGATCAGAATATGACCAATATTGTATTGCTCATTAGAAGCCCCTTGTTCTTCCATCACTTTCATCAGGCTGTCTATTTCCTGTGGGCTAATGTAGATACGGCGTTGCACATTGGAACGTAACACTTCACCTGTGGTGATTTCTTCGCGAAAACGTTCACGGAACTGCTGATAATCACCTTCTTCTTCCACTATGCGCTGGCGAAATTGTTCCATAGTCAGGTTTTCACCGCGGGCAACGTTTTCCAGCGCCTGATCCAGTTGTGGATCGGTAATCTGCAGGCCCATACGTTTTGCCATCTGCATCTGTAAACTGTTGCTGATCAAGCGCTCAAGTGCTTGAGTTCGTAAGGCACGGTCTGAAGGTAAGGTCTGACCCTGGCTTTGCGCATTACGCTTCACCTTATCGACCATATCTGTCACTTCGCTATCCAATACGACACCGTTGTTGACGATCGCTGCAACACCGTCGATCTTTTGTTCTGCCGCCTGGCTCGAAAAGGCCAGAAATGCGGCCACAGAGCTGGCAATCAAAAGTTGTAACTTCATAGGTTCCTACATTAATTATTTAGTAAATATGGGCGTCTATAACCAAAAATTCCGTTCGATAACATGTCGTTGACTGAGAAACCAGCCCCTTCACCAAAACCTTTTAATACAAATTGTACTGCTATACCGTTATCAAAAGTTGGTGGTTGTGACAAATCATTCAGTGCCAATTCAAGGTTGGTGTTAATTTGGCGCTTGGCAACCACACGAATTGCCCAACAACAGGATTCATATTGCAAACCAAAGTTAGCTTCTATCATATGATGCTTGTTGATGTCACGATAATAACTGGCAATCAGTTTCCATTTATCATCAATAGGCGTAGTGGCTAAAAAACCGACCTGTGCAATTTCGTAGTCTGAGACTTCACGACTGTAACGATGGTTCAATTGGATCAGGCTTTTATCGTCTGCAATGTAATCCAGCGTGACATTGCTTTTTACCATGCGTTCATTGCTGGAGTCATACTGCAATGCGGTATTTAAGTACCAACCTTTGCTCCAGTTCCATAACAGCTCAGAGGCAAGTACAGAGTCTGCAGGCTGTTTTGTATCGAGTAATGAATTATCTATAGGTTCCGGGTCATCTAAAAATACGATTTGCCCCAGACTGAAACGAAATAGCTCGGTATCTTCCGAATCATACAGGCGGGTGGTCCAGCCAATGGTCAGTTGGTTCGTATCTGCAATTCTGTCTAAACCTGAGAATCTGTTTTCGCGGAATAAACCATAATAGTCGTCCTGTAACCGAGCCGTGTCATACAAGCCGATGTCTGACTGATCACGATAGGGGATATAAAGGTATTGTATTTGTGGCTCAAAAGTTTGCAGAGAATCCGCATTATCCCATGCCAGTTCCCGTTCCATATTCAGTTTGGCGTTGATCTGAATTTTTGGCAGAGTTCTGTTGGTTTCTTCCTGAACCAGCAAGGTGTTTTGATCAGTATTTTGCTGATAGCGGGTATGCAACAAGCTGGTTTCTGCAACCAGTTCCATCGCCGGAGTGATTAAAGGCCAGCGGATGCTGGGTTCAAGATGCAAACGATCGGCACTGTTTATGACTGCGGCATCATTGCGAAAATGAGCATATTGACTGTGCCAGTTAAATTCAAAGCCAGCTGCTAAATCCAAAGGTGCGGCGGAGCTAAGATCAACTTGGGGTAAGGCTGCGTAAGACGGCGAGTAATTGCCGAGAATTTCAAACCCTTGCAAACGAATTTCTGAATTCAGGTAATCACCAAAGTAGTTCAGACTGGCCTGACGGTATAGCTGAGTGTCACTTTGATTGCTGTAATCTGAACCCAGTTCAGATAAATAAGCATCGTCACTGACGTCTGTAAAATCCACACTGGCACGCCACCGATCCGACAACTCACCGCTATGACTGAAATGCGTTAAATAGCGACTGCCAAAACCTGCGGGTTTATCGTTGTCATCAGGTAAAATTTCCAGTTGTAGCAGGCCATTATGCTCTTCGGTGAGGTAACGGAACTCTGTATTGAGCTGGGCACCCCTTTTACTCATAAAGCGTGGGCTTATGGTGGCATCGTAATTTTCTGCCAGATTCAGGTAATAAGGTGTTTCTAAATCAACACCTAATTTTTGCGAGCTGCCAATCTTTGGAAACAATAAACCACTTTTACGTTTGTCACTGACCGGGAAGGTCATGTAGGGTAAATATAAAATAGGTACATCCTGGATTTTAATCACAGAATGCCAGGCTTCGCCCCAGCCATCGTCGGCATTGATATTAATTTTATCAGCGTGTAGCGCCCAACTGCTGTCATTTTCAGGGCAGGTAGTAAAACTTGCAGCTGATAAATTAATTTGCTTATTAAACGCACTCATTTCTTTGGCATAGCCACGACCAGACTGACTAACCAGTTGATAATTGGCTTCACTCAGTACTGCTTTATCTTCCTTTAACTGGGCACTGAATTTACTACTGCTGACCTTTAAATCAGGGCTGTAATACTGAATACCGCCACTGGCCACTAAAGTTTGTTCTTTTTGGCTGACTCTGGCATTTGCTGCGTTTAGCATGGTATTGCGATAAAGGATTTCTATATTGCCGTCAAACAATGCAGTTTGGTCGCGCATCATGCGAATACGGTCTGATAAAATTTGTAGCCTGTTATCTTTTGCTGACAGCTGACTCAGCTTTGCAGGCATTTCAATAGCGCTATAACATTGCCGGATAGGTTGAGGTGTTTGCTCTTCTGCATGGGCAAGATAGGGAATACCAAGCGCCATGATAATAAGGCGATAGATCAGAGAATGAGTCATGCAACCTACTTAGTACAATACGTGAAACAGGTGAAAACGAACAGAACACCGAGCGAGCTATAATAAATCAATTTTCCGGATCCTGCTAATCCGTTATAGTGCTGGCTTTGACCTGATGAGGGGAATGAAGTGCCAGCTCGAATGCAGTTAATTCAAAGTTTTTTAACGGCTTGTTTTCCTGGGGAAGCCATTCAGCTGATTCCGATCACAGGAGATGCTAGTTTCAGGCGTTATTTTCGTTTCTCTATAGCCAAAAAAAGCTACATTTTAATGGATGCTCCCACTCCTGCAGAGGATTGCAGTCGCTTTGTTGCAACCCAACAAGCATTTGTTCAGGCGGGTTTACTGGTTCCGCAAATTATTGCGCAGGACATACCTCTTGGGTTGCTACTGCTGAGTGATTTAGGCGATACCTTGTTGCTGTCCAAACTGACGGAGCAGACAGTCACGGCATTTTATCATCAGGCATTGGCAGAATTAACTAAAGTTCGCACTATCAGCTCGACCAGTGCAGGGGCGTTGCCGGTATTTGACCAGGCCTTTTTACTGCGTGAAATGCAGATATTTATTGATTGGTTTGTGCTTCAGCACCTGAAGCTAACGCTCAATGAACAAGAACAAGCCATGTTGCTGCGGCATTTTCTGCTGCTGGCTGACACCGCATTGCAGCAGCCTCAGGCTGGTATGCACAGGGATTACCATTCCCGTAATTTAATGCTGCAACCTAATGGCGATTTAGCAGTCATCGATTTTCAAGATGTGGTGACAGGCCCTGTCACTTATGACGCTGTGTCTTTGCTTAAAGATTGTTATATCAAATGGCCTGCTGAGCTGGTGCAGGTATTCAGTCATGAGTTGTATCAAAGCCTCAGAGCTCAAGCACAATTACCGCTGGATATAAGCCCCGAACAGTTCCAACTGTGGTTTGATTGGATGGGGTTACAACGACATATTAAAGTCTGTGGTATTTTCTGCCGCCTATATCACCGAGATGGGAAAGCAGGTTATCTTGCTGATTTACCTCGGGTCTTTGACTATGTTCTTGAGGTGACATCGCGTTACCCACAGCTACAGGAACTGGATTTGTGGTTAAAACAAAAAGTACAACCAGCGCTGGAGGTGAGGGGCTGATATGAAAGCAATGATCCTGGCTGCCGGAAGGGGGGAGCGTATGCGCCCTTTAACTGATTTGTTACCTAAACCTTTGTTGGCTGTTGCTGGTAAGCCATTGATCCAATATCACCTTGAGGCTCTTGCTGTCGCAGGGCTGCACGATATTGTCATCAATTATGCATGGCTGGGACACCTGTTGCCCCAACATTTGGGCACGGGTGAACAGTTTGGTGTGAACATCAGTTACTCGGATGAAGGTGCTGAAGGTCTTGAAACGGCCGGAGGGATCAGAAAAGCCTTACCATTATTGGGCGATGCACCTTTTGTTGTAGTGAACGGCGACGTTTTCAGCGATTACCCATATCAACAGCTTGCAGGGAAATTGGCGGCAGATAGCCTGGCTCATCTGGTGCTTGTACCGAACCCTGCGCAGCATCCCGCCGGAGATTTTGGGATCAGTGCGACAGGTTATGCTTTAGCCGCAGCTCAACAATGTTTTACTTTCAGTGGTATTGCCGTCTACCGTCCTGAGTTTTTTAGCTCGGTGCCTGCAGGCAAGCAAAAATTAGCACCTTTTTTACGAGAGGCTATGCAGCAGGGCAAAGTGACAGCAGAACTGTATCAGGGGGTCTGGCATGATATAGGCACAGTGCAAAGGCTGAGCGAGTTGTCACTTCTATTGGAGTCTGAATATGTGGGGTAAGATTCTCGGAGCTTTGTTTGGCATGGCGTTGCTGAAAATTCCGGGGTTGTTTATCGGTTTATTGATTGGCCATTGGTTTGATAAGTCTTATGGTGGTGCCTTCGCCAGTCGTGGTGGTTTTAATGGTTTTTCCCGCGATAAATCGGAAGCTCAGGGAATTTTTCGTTACAACACTTTTGCCGTCATGGGGCATATCGCTAAATCTAATGGTGTAGTGACCAAATCTCATATTCAGCAAGCGACTGTGTTTATGGAGCAACTTGGTTTAACTGCTGTGCAAAAACAAGAAGCCCAGGCCGCTTTTCGTGACGGCAAACAGACGGATTTCCCCTTATTAGAGCAATTAGCGGAATTTAAATCTGCATACAGATCCAGGCCGGATCTGTTACTGATGTTTCTTGAGATTCAAATCAGTACAGCTTATGTCGATTTACATTTAAGCAGTGCAGAACAAAAGATACTGACGCAAGTCGCGTCGGCTTTAGGGATAAATGCGACTCAGTTTGAACACATGGTCAGCCGTTATGAAGCGGAAGCCCGGTTTGCCAAAAGTAGTCACAACGGAACTGTTGATACAGCGAACCGTTTAACAGATGCATATAAAATTTTAGGTGTTAACTCCAACAGCTCTGAAGCTCAATTGAAAAAGGCCTACAAAAAGCTGATGGCACAGCATCATCCTGACAAGCTGATGTCGCAAGGCCTGCCGCCTGAGCTGATGGATGTTGCCAAACAAAAAACTCAGGATATTCAAGCTGCTTATGAGTTAATTCGTAAACAGAGGGGTTAGTCGCGGAAAAACATAAAATACACTGCACCCATCAGGCACAATCCCGCATAAACATAATTCCACTTAAAAGGTTCTCTCATATAGAAAACGGCGAATGGAATAAACACACTTAAGGTAATCACTTCCTGCAAAATCTTCAGTTGAGCCAGACTCAGCACCTGATGGCCTATCCGGTTCGCTGGTACCATCAACATATATTCAAATAAAGCTATACCCCAGGACACAGCAATGGCTATGTACAAGGCTGAGCCTTTAAAGTGCTTTAAGTGCCCATACCATGCAAAGGTCATAAAGATGTTGCTTGCTGTCAGCAACAATACGGTTTGGATCAAAGGCGACATGGTTTGGCTTCTCCGGCCCAGAGTTACAGGAAAACTGATGCTGCACAGTGTAATAAGTTTTTTGCTGTGGAAAAGCTATTTTTAATAGCCTTGGTAACTTAACCAGCCATAAATTTCTTTAAATACCCGCTGTTGGGTTTCGGCCTGCGCTACAAGACCGCTGATTTCGCGCTGACGGTATAATAGCTTTTGTTGTTGTTTTGCCAATTGTTTTCTCAATTGCCATTGGGCTGCAACTTGCTGATTACCTTGCTGCTGCATCAGATCTAAAGTGGGAACCTGTTGCTTGGCTATAGCTAAAGGCAAGCTGCGTTGTTGTTCTGCCGCGGGTAAATATGCTTCCAGCAAAATAAGAGATTGAGGTTCCTGTAGCTTTTTGTCCGCATACAGTTGGCTGATGAATGCCGCACTGCTGCCCTGGGCCACAACAATCACAGTAGTGTTTTCCGTCATGGCGCTTGTCATCGCCACTTCGATACGTTGTTGTAACTGTTCTCTATAGTTTTCCAGGCTAGCTATGTCGTCATTAAAAGGAGCATCAGGTACTGCGATAGCTAAAGTATCCCAGCCATAGTCGTTAAACTCTTTTCGAAGTAAATTCAGATATTTAGGGCTAGCAGCATGTTGTGACCAGTCCGGGATAAATAAAATAGTGCCTTTTACTTTTGCGGTAAATGCTGACCTTTTTAGCGCCAGAAAACTTTTGTCTCCAGCCAATAACTCAGTGATTTCTTCTGCAGGCATTTGCCAGCTTAAATCAGTTTTGTACCAATCTTCCATAGGCACTGGTTCAGAGGCTTGAGTACCTAAGCTTAGTAACACTATCATCGCTAAAATTTTCGATTGCATTGCATAGCTCAAAAGCTGGAGTCTACGAAATGTATCGGCAGGTCATGGAAAAACTTTATCCGAAGATACGCAATGGCAGGGAAGTGATAGACATAAAAAAACCGCCTTGCGGCGGTTTTTCAGGCAGAGTGGATTAACGCTCTACTTTTTCTTTGATAGTTGCAGTTACAACAGCTTCAATGCGGCGGTTAGCAGCGTGAGCAGCTGGAGTATTACCTTCAACTTTCGGACGTGAAATACCGTAACCTTTTACTGTTACACGATTTGCACTGATACCGTGCTCGTTTAACAATACTTTAGCCACTGCATCAGCACGACGCTCTGATAACTTCAGGTTGTATGCTGCAGTACCTACGTTTGAAGCATGACCACCGATTTCAACATCAGTACCAGGGAAACGTTTTAAGAAAGCCGCTAAGTCAGCGATTTCTGATCTGTATTCTGGTTTGATTTCAGCTGAGTCATTAGCAAACTGAGCTTTTAAAGTGAAATTCACTTCTTTTTCAGTGAAGATTGAACAGCCAGTTGCATCTACTTTGTCGGTAGAAGGAGTGCCTGGACACAGATCGCTTGAATCTGGTACGCCATCCTTGTCACTATCAGCAACTACAACAACCGGAGCTACTGGCTCTGGAGCTGGAGTTGGTTCTGCTACAACAGGAGCATCACCAAACAGTACTGACATACCTAACTTAATGTTTGCATCGGCGAAGCTGTCGCTAATACCCTGAAAGCGGTTCATCTCACCGAACAGAGATACGCGATCATTTAAATATTGACGGTAACCTACACCCACGTTTAGAGCGGTCGTATCATCAACAGTCTCGATATCCAGGTTTTTCAAACCACCCAGAAGGTACATACCGGTGCCTGGAACGCTGTACAACACGTCCAAACCAATACGCTCACCATCGATTTTATTGTCGGTAGTTAATTGCTCTAAACGCTGTTTAGCGTATTCCAGACGTAAAGCCCAAGTTTCGTTCAGGTTATAACCTAACTCAACGCCGTAGCCCCAGCCTTTATCGGCATATGCCCACTCAACTGATTCAGTTTTATCGGAGTCAGGGAGATAGTATTCACCGAACACAGAGCCGTATGCACGATCAGTGACTAAAGGTTTTGAACTATCTGCTAAAGCAGCTGTCGAAATTAAAGTTGCCATGATGGCAATTGCGCTAGTACTTAGTTTCATCCATATCTCCTAAGAGGTAAATTTCGGCGGCTATTCTATTTGAGTAAAATATTTAGTCAAATCTAGCTGCTCGTTATTACGAATTTAAGTCAGACGTCCATCTGACTTCTTACCGTTGCGCTAAGTTTACCTTAAATAACTGAACCTTAGGTTAACAAAGCAATCAATTACAACTGTCCCTTTGATTAAAACGGACACTGGGCTTCAAAATAAAGCTCAGCGCCCGAAGTGGGGTGTCTGAATTTCAAAGATCCAGCATGCAATTGAAGTCGATCCACTGAACGCTTTCCTTGTTCAGTTCCATAAAATTTATCCCCCAGTATTGGATATCCCAGCCACAACATGTGCACGCGAAGTTGATGCGAGCGGCCAGTGATTGGAACTAATTCTACTTTTGTTTGCTGCTCGTTTCGCTCAAGCACTTTAAAATAGGTTAACGAAGGCTTACCAGATCCAAAATGCACCATTTGTTTTGGTCTGTTGGGCCAATCGCATAATAAAGGTAGATCAACTGCGCCAGAATCGACAGGCACTTCACCTTCCAATAATGCAAAGTAACGCTTTTGGGTCTGACGTAATTCAAACTGTTTATTTAAATCACGCTGACTTTGTGCATGCATTGCCATAATAACCAGCCCGGAGGTTGCCATATCCAGTCGATGCACTATGCGCGCCAAAGGCCACACCAGGCGGACCCTATAATCCAAACTGTCTTTATGTTCAGGCGCTTTGCCCGGCACAGTAAGTAAGCCGCTGGGTTTATTCAGGACCAGAATGTCGTCATCCTGATAAACCACATCCAGATAAGGCTGCGTTGGCGGCTTGTACTCAAGTAACATTGTATTCACTTTTAGTCATGGCTGACAACAACGACCCGCAATGCATCAAATTTTAACCGTGCTTTACTAATGTAATCTGTTAATTCTTGTTGCTGTTGTTGTAAATGTGCAATTTCTTCCGGCCGTACCGACGGATTCAATTTCCGCAATGCCTGGAGGCGTTCAATTTGTGCATTGAGCTTTTGTTGCATCAATTGCTGTGCTTGCTGCTGCACTTCGGTTAAACGCACTGCGGCCAATTCCTGTGCCTTACCTATCAATGGATGAATCAGGCTTTGTAAGGCTTTCACCATCTTAGCGGCAGGTTGTCTGCCTACAGGTTTTAATTGCTTATTAAACTGCTCAAAGCCAACGTTTGCAGCCAGATTTTTCCCATTTTTTTCCAGTAACAAACGCACAGGTGTTACAGGTAAATAACGGCCCAGTTGCAGCTCTTTTGGTGCGCTGGCTTCGACAATAAATATAAATTCTACAAAATATGTGCCGGCAGGCAGGGCTTTGTTCGGCAACAATGCCACAGAACTATTGCCCATTTGCTCATTGGTCAGAATATCCAGAGTGCCTTGTACCATAGGGTGATCCCAGCTTAAGAACTGGATATCTTCCTGAGCCAAAGCAGTAGCCCGATCAAAGGTGACACTGATACCGTCATCGTCCAGCATAGGATAGTGACTGTGTAAATGCTCCGACATGGTCAGCACCATGCTGTTTTCACCACGGTCGTCCTGATTCACACCCAAAACATCCCATGCCCTTAACATAAACATCGGCAGGCGGGTTTCATCATCCAAAACTGCGATGGCTTCCGCCAATTCACTGGCTTTACCCCGACCAGAACTGTTGATTTCTAACAGTTTATCGCGGCCTTGTTCCAGTTTTTGTTTCAGTTGCTGGTTCAGCTCGGCACTTTTTGCGATCAGCGCCTGAACTGCGTCCTTGTCTATGGCGTTCGCTGCCAGCAATTCGAACAATTCAGTCGACACCTGTTCAAAGACAGCTCGCCCGGTTTGGCAGGTTTGGCTTAAAGCCTCTAAACCCTGTTGATACCAATCCAGCAGTACCTGTTGAGGATGGTCATTAAAATAAGGAATATGTAACTGAATATCCTGGGTTTGACCTATGCGATCCAGACGGCCTATACGCTGTTCCAATAAGTCCGGGTTCAGAGGTAAATCAAACAACACCAGATGATGAGCGAATTGGAAGTTGCGACCTTCGCTGCCAATTTCTGAACAAATCAGCATTTGGGCGCTGTTATCTTCCTGGGCAAAATAGGCCGCAGCCATGTCCCGCTCGATAATACTCATGCCTTCATGGAATACCGAAGCCCGGATCCCTTCACGCACCCGAACCGCTTCTTCCAGTGCAATAGCTGTATCGGCATGAGCACAAATCAGTAAAAACTTGCTGCGTTTATGCTTTTTCAGTAAGGCAATCAGGTGATCGACCCGAGGGTCAAATTGCCACCAGCTGCTGGCTTTGCCTTCAAATTCCTGAAATACCCGCTCCGGGAATAAGCTGGCTTTGGCTTTTTGCTCCAGGCTTTGCTGTTTGTTAAAGGCTTGTTGTACTTTTAATGCATTTTTATACTGTTCAGGTAACTCCAAAGCAACAGCTTGTGGCTGACGTTGTGGAAAGCCTGAAATAGCACTACGGCTATTGCGGAATAAAATCCGGCCTGTGCCATGACGATCCAGCAATTGATTGAGTAACTGCTGTTTTGCTTGTTCAATGTCATCATCACTGCTGTCTGTTTGCTGCAAAACAGCTACAGCGGCTTTGATATCGCTTTCGGCTAACAGCGCAGTTAAGGCTTGTGCCGAGGCTGAGTTTAAAGGTCTTTGCTCCAGCACTGCAGCCGCTAAATCAGCGATCTGTTTATAGCTTTGTTCTTCTGCAATAAATGCCTGATAGTCGTGGAAGCGGTTTGGATCCAATAAACGTAAACGGGCAAAATGGCTCTGATGACCCAATTGATCCGGCGTTGCAGTCAGTAATATTAAGCCAGCAGTACCTTCTGCCAGCTCTTCAATACGCATGTATTCAGTACTGGCCGATTCTTCGCTCCACTGCAGATGGTGGGCTTCATCCACTACCAGTAGATCCCAGTCGGCGTCGACAGCCTTTTGATGATGGCTGCGTTTTTTCACTAAAAACTCAAGACTGGTTAAAACCAATTGTTCGGTTTCAAACGGATTACCGCCATCCAATGAGGATTCAATACAACGTTCATCATCAAAAATAGAAAACTTCAGGTTAAAGCGGCGCAGCATTTCGACCAGCCACTGATGTTGCAGCGACTCTGGCACAACAACCAGCACCCGTTTAGCTAAACCCGCCAGTACCTGCTGATGGATAATTAGGCCTGCTTCAATGGTTTTACCCAAACCCACTTCATCGGCCAGTAATACACGCGGGGCGTGACGTTTTGCCACTTCTTCAGCTATATACAGCTGATGTGGGATCAGGCTCATACGGCCGCCCACTAAGCCTTGCAGTGGACTTTGTTGCTGCTGATGTAAATGTTGCCAACTCTGATAACGCAAAGGGAAAGTTTCAAACCTATCCAACTGACCCGCAAACATGCGGTCCTGTGGCTGACTAAAACTAATAAAATGGTCGAGAAACAATTCGCGCAGCGCTACAGTTTCGTTGGTGTCAGTGCGGGTGCCATGATAAATAAAACAGTCGTTTTTACTTTCAACTTCACTGATGAGCAAAGAAAAACCTTCGGCACTTTTGACTGTATCGCCAGGGTTAAACTGAACACGGGTCAGCGGTGCTTCTAAAATGGAGTACAGGCGGTTTTCACCACTGGCCGGAAACAGCAAAGTCAGCATTCTGCCTTCCTGCCCAATCACAGTACCTAAACCTAAATCCGACTCACTGTCGCTGATCCAACGTTGACCCAAAGCAAATTTTATCATCTTGTCCTCACTGCAGAAAATGGCGCGCCATGGTACAGCGAAATGCCCGATACCGCATCAGCTCTAATGACGTATTTTTTGCTATAGATTAAAAATCGTCATCTATTGGTCATACAGCCAGTGCATTTTTGCTCTAAGCTTAGATCAAAAGAGCTGATATCTTCCTTCTCACTGAACAAAACATCAGGGAGCCAGTCAGAGTTGAAGTAAAGACTGTTGTATTTTGCCATGAACTTTCATGGGTTTTATTGTCGCTAAGGAGCTGCTTATGGCGCGAAGAAGAGCTAAAGATAAAAAAATATACGTTCTGGACACCAACATTCTACTGCATGAACCTTTCGCCTTCTTAAACTTTCAGGAACACGACGTTGTCATCCCAATGACAGTGCTTGAAGAATTAGACCATATCAAAGATAAACACAAAGACGTCAGCCGTGAAGCCCGCATTGCCATCCGTGCGCTGGAAGATGTGCTGAAAGACGCTTCACCTGAACAAATGCTGCAAGGCGTTGCTTTACCCAGTCCTATTGAAGAAAAAAATGCCGGTCATTTATTTATCATCAACGACCATCATATCAGCGACCAGATACCGGGGTTACCAGGGGGGGAAAACGATCATTTAATTATTAATACGGCGTTATTTTTACAACGGGAAAAAGCACCGGTCAAAGTGATACTGGTGACCAAAGACATCAATATGCGCCTGAAAGCCAAAGGGGCAGGGTTGAAGCTGGTTGAGGATTACCGTACTGACCAACTGATTGACGATGTGCGGTTTTTATACAAAGGCTATTATAAATTTGCTGGCGACTTCTGGTCTGTAGTGAAAGATTGCCGTACCCATAACGAAGGGCGAGACACTTATCATTTTGTGCCCCGTGCTGTGTTACCTAATGCGTATATCAACGAATACCTGATTGACGAAGCCGAAACCTTTGCTGGCCGGGTGCTGGAAATCAATGAACAGGAAATCAAAATTCTTGATTTAGGTTTTGAGCGTCTGATGCACAAACATGCCTGGGGCATTCATCCTAAAAATATTTATCAGGCGATGGCCTTAAATGCTTTACTCGATCCTGAGATAGATTTGGTCATTCTGACCGGCCCTGCAGGTTGTGGTAAAACCCTGATAGCATTAGCTGCAGCTTTGGAGCTGGTGATTGAAAAGGGGATGTACGACAAGGTGATAGTCACCCGCAACACACCGGAAATAGCGGAATCTATCGGCTTTTTACCTGGCACTGAAGAAGAAAAAATGGCTCCATGGTTAGCTGCTATTACCGATTCATTGGAAGTACTGCATAAAACCGATGAACACCCGCACGCCAGCGTCCAATACATTATGGACAAGGCTAATATTCAGTTTAAATCAGTCAACTTTATGCGTGGGCGCAGTATTCAGAATGCGATAGTACTGCTGGATGAATGTCAGAACTTAAGTGCGGCACAGCTAAAAACCATCATCACCCGCTGTGGCGAAGGCACTAAGCTGATTTGTTCAGGGAACCTGTCACAAATTGACAGCAATTATCTGACGGCTGTGACTTCTGGTTTAACTTACATTGTTGAACGATTTAAAAACTTTGAAGGCAGCACTACTATTAATCTGAATGGTGTGGTGCGTAGCCGGTTGGCGTCTTTTGCTGAGGCGAACTTATAGTGCAAATCAAAAAGCCCCGCAGCGGAGCGGGGCTTTTATCTATTAAGCGGTTATAAGCTTGCGTCTGGTCAGTGCAATACAGACTAACCCAAACAGACTGAACCAGCCTAAACTGCCACCGTCTTCTTCAATCACCACAACCTGTGGTTTGTCGAAGGAGTAATCTTCCAGTGGAAGCTCTGCCAATGCTGGTTCGTCGAAGCCTGAAATTTCCGCCAATAGATCATTGTAATCAGCATCATAAATGCGGATCACCAGATCATAATAGGCGGGTGGCAGGCTGTGCAGCAATTCACTTTCTATGGCAAACCAGTCGTCTGCACTGGTTTCGTATAATTTAAATACAGAGCTGGTGTGAATAATTACCTCAGGGGCTCCTGCGCGTTTTAACGCAAAGTGGGCGTAAACCGGAATCGAAGTGTAGTTGGTGTCTGCATCAAAACGGACGTATAAGTTGTGGTAGAAGCCGTTACCATTCAAATCTGATTCATAGGAGATATCTATGGTATCAAACCAGACGTTGTTTTCGACACTCTGAATTAAGGCTCCACTGCTACGCAGTGCTGATTTAGATTTTGCCGATTTTTCAACTGCAGATGGCAGCTTAAATGACTCTTTGGTGGATGCAATTTCTGCAGGCGCGGCCAGAGTGAAAAACGGTACTATGCCAGAACTTACGATAAATAAACTGACCAACCAAAATTTACGCATACACAGAGCCTCCTTAGCTTTGGTATCATTACAGGCTAATTGCCATGAATACTGGCTGAACTTCTTTTTAAGTGAATAAATAATTTGAAACTGACGAAAAAACTCCAGATCACCGAAGCACAACAGGCTATTGAGGCTCTGGTTGCGGCAGCACCACAGCTCAGCAAAGGTCGGCTGAAAGATGCAATGAATAAAGGTGCAGTGTTGTGGCGACGTGGCAAACAAAACAAAAGGTTGCGCCGTGCTCAGGCTGATTTATTACCTGGAGATAGTCTGGAGCTGAATTACGACGAACAATTACTGCAGCGCAGTTGTGATCCTGCAGTACTTATTCACGAAGCGCGTGGCTACAGCGTCTGGTTTAAACCTGCGGGGATGTTGTCGCAGGGCAATGAATGGGGTGATCATCTGGCTTTATTACGTTTTGCTGAATTGCACTGGCAAGGCAAACGTCAGGTGTTTTTATTGCACCGGCTGGATCGTGAAGCCAGTGGGCTGGTACTGATAGCACATACCAAACAAGCTGCAGCAGCTTTTAGCCTGATGCTACAGCAACACAAAATTGATAAAGAATATCGTATTGAAGTAAAAGGGCAGCTGTCAGATGAACTGCTGGCAAAAGGTGTGTTGACTACGCCGCTGGATGATAAAGCCTGTAGCACAGAATTTGAGCTGGAGTCGTATTGTGAAGAACGACGCAGCAGCATAATTCGGGTCAAGCTGATTACGGGTCGTAAACATCAAATTCGCCGGCACTTTGCGCAAGCAGGACACCCTGTAATGGGCGATCCTGCTTATGGTTCAGGCAATAAAAATGAACAGGGTTTGATGTTGCAAGCGGTCAAGCTGAAGTTTATTTGCCCCTTCCGCAAAACCGCTATGGAGTTTGAGGTACCAGCGAACTTAGTACAGCGTCAAATCTGAGCCAGTTGTTGTTGTAATTGCTCACTCAGTGAAATGCCATTGACCTGAATATCCAATATACCCAGGCTGATGGCGTTAAATAAATCCTGCCGCAAGTTATCGGCCTGCCATGAGCAAGGGCGGTTCTGATTGCATTGGTAGTTAAACTGCAATGCGCCCTCAATACCTTGTTGTTTTGCTAAAAACAGACTGTACCAGACCAGTTCCCGCAACGCGTCTAAGTCCTTTTCACAAATACGTCGGGATAATAATGCATGTAAAGGTAATACAGCGGAGTGAGCCTGGTAGTCCGCAGGTAATAGTTGAAGCAGCTGCTGCTGTAGTTCAGTAGCTTGTTGTTCTGACGTGCAATACAGCCAGAATTCCTGATCCTGCTCTACCCAAAACAATGCCTGATCCAAAGTGCTCCTGAATGTTTCAAGATCGGAAGCTACCTGCTGTATTCCCTTACTCAGCAGCAGCTGGGTTTGTTCCAGCAAGATAACCACTAAATGCCCGTGAATTTTAGCCTGATGGTGATGCTGTAATAATTCGGTAAAACTGCGCCATTGCGATAACTGTACCAAGGCTCCCAAACGGGACTTTTTCTGTTTACTCAGTAACAAAAGCAGCAGAAATACAGCAAGTGCCAATAAAGTCAGGCTTATCAGCAGCCATAATTGCAGTTGATTTTTCTGGGAGAGATGCAGTTGCTGTTGTTTTTCCTGCTGCATCTGCAACTCAAGGCTGTTTTGCAGACTATCTAACTGAATTTTGCTGTCGTCATTTAACTGAGCTACTTCCAATTGATTTGCCGATTTTTCCAGTTGATAAGCTTGTTGCCATTGTTGCTCTAATGCTGCCAGCTCCGCACTTAAAGCTAAGTGTTTGCGCTTGAGGTAACCCGCCAGTTTCTCTGGTTCAGGCGCCGCCTCGTCCAACATTTGTTGAGCTGCGCTGTAGTTTTGTTTTTTGACAAACACATTCGCAAGAAACAGAGCGGTTTCGGATTTAATGGATTGTGCCGAGACCTGGCTGGCTAACTGGTGCGCTTTCACCAGTAACTGCTCTGATTGATCCAAATCTCCTTGCTCTAATACCAGCTCTGACAGACTGACATAAGCAGAGATCAGCATATAGGGATCCTGACTCTCCACCGCTAACTTCAGCGCTTTGTTATAGGTGTCTTTTGCTTTGTCTATTTGTTTGAGCACCAGTTGGCTGTCGCCAATATTAATCAGTGCATTGACCTGACTACTCTGAATATTCAATTGCTGATAAAGCGTCGCAGCCTCTTCAAAATGTTGTAATGCCAGCTCATGTTGTTCCAGTTTTTGGTACGCCATGCCCAAACGCATACTGATCGAAGCTATGGCTTGCTGATCCCCTATTTCACTGGCAAGTGGCAGAGCTGATTTAAAATGTTTATAGGCTTTGGTTAAATTATTATTTTGCAAATGGAGCCGGCCTAACATAATCATTGAAGCCAATTGCCTTGGTTTATCTGCTGCAACAACGGCCAGTGCCAGACTTTCATTTGCTGCTTTCATTGCAAGCCCTGCGTTGCCTTGCTGATTGTAAGCTTGGGCAAAGCTTTCCAGAATATCCATCCGTAATCTGAGCATTGCAGGACTGTTTTCATCCGGCAAAATAGTTAGCGCCAGTTTGAGCTTTTCAAGAGCGAGCGCGGTGTCACGATAAAACACACCATAAGTCAGAGCTTGCATTAATAAGATTCGAGCCGCCAGTTCAGCATCAGGTTCCAGAGTCAGAGCCTTATTACTGAATTCCAGCGCGGCCTCTTTATTTTTCAGGGCATAATGGCTGTAGGCCAGTAAAAAGTAGTCTTTGGCTGTGCTTGCCGGATGTTTTAGCTGAGCTGTCAGTCGGGCTTGCGGATCTGCTTTGACTTGAGCTATTAGCTGAGTCAGATCGGTCGCATAGGTGCCGGCAGTAAACAGCAGCAAAAAAGTGCAGAAAGCAAAGCGCATGCGGATTTTCTCCAAAAAATAGACAACGCAGTGTAACTGAAAGAAAATAAGACAGCCAGATGAAAACGATGAGGTGCTTAGTGATTGAAAATGCTAGTGATTTATGGCTGAGGCAATGGCTTTTGTACAGCTTGAAATTGCAAATATCTGATCAAAGGTCATGGAATGAGCAATTAATGCGATTGAGCCAGCTGCAGCCATCACAAGCATTGATCCTTTGCATCAGTGGCGCGCAAGGCAGTGGTAAAAGCAGTCTGGCCGCTGCATTGCAGCAACGCTGGGCAGCGCTGGGGGTTCAAACCGATATAGTGTCGCTGGACGATTATTATCTTGAACCTGCCCAAAGGCAGGATCGGGCGCAGCTTTGGCATCCTCTTTTTGCCGAGCGTGGTGTGCCGGGAACTCATGATACCTCCCAGTTGTTGACACAGTTGCAGGGATTCAAACGAGGAGAACCACAGAGCTGGCGTCGTTATGACAAGGGGCTGGACAGGATGGGTCACACAAAGCCAGCAACCAGTGCCCGGCTACTTATTCTGGAAGGCTGGTGTGTGGGGCTGCAGGCGCAGCAGGACAGCGATCTGGTGCACAGTATCAATCTGTTAGAACAGCAACATGATCCTGATGCAGTATGGCGACATCAGGTTAATCAGCAACTCAAAGGTGATTACCAGCTTATCTGGCAACAGTCAGACAGCCTGATTTGGCTCAATGCGCCGGATTGGCAAGCGGTGTGCCGCTGGCGGGCCTGGCAGGAACAGCCTCTGCAGCAGCGGGGGCAGGGCAAAAGCCCTGCTGAACTTGAGAATTTTATGTTGTATTTCGAGCGCTTGACACAAGAGAGCTGGCGACAACTACCACAAGGCGCAGATTTTATTCTGCAGTTGGATCAGGAGCATAAGCTTGTGTGCCTTACACCTGACGAATAGGCTGTCCTGCTAAAAAAGCCTGTAGATTTTCAGACAGCTGTAACACCAGACGTTGCATAGCCTGACGACTGGCCCATGCCACATGAGGGGTAATGATCAGGTTGGGCAAAGAGCTATGAAGTAATGGATGGTCAACAGCCGGAGGCTCAGTACTCAGCACATCCAAAGCTGCTCCTGCCAAAGCACCTTTAGATAACGCCTCTGCAAGTGCGTCTTCATCAATTAGTCCGCCTCTGGCTGTGTTGATCAATAGTGCAGTAGGCTTCATCCAGCTTAAGGTTTGAGTATTAATCAGTTTTGCTGTTGCATCCGTCAGTGGACAATGCAAAGACAACACATCAGCCTGGCGCAGTGCGGCTTCAAAGGCCGTTCTGCCACTGCGGATTTCCGTGGCGTCAGGTCGTTCAGCAATCAGTACCTTCATACCAAAAGCTTCAGCCAAACGAGCCGTCGCCTGGCCTAAATCGCCATAACCAAGCAGAGTCAGGGTTTTATCTGCAAGTTCTTCTATAGGCTGCAGATGCAGGCAAAACTGGGGGCTTTGACTCCACAAGCCTTGTTGTACCGCCTGATGATAAGACCGAATATGGTTGGTCAGTTGCAGTAACAAAGCAAATACCTGCTGGGGTACTGCTGTACCTGCATAGCCTTGAGCATTGCAGACAACTATGCCTGCCGCTTTAGCTGCGGCTAAATCAACCATATTCACCCCTGTGGCCGCCACCAGAATGCAACGCAGTTGTGGCAAGGCTGCTATAGCTTTTGCATCCAAAGGTACTTTATTGCTGATCAGCACTTGTGCATCTTTGGCATGATGCAGCAATTGCTCAGGGCTGGTGTGAGGATAGAAGGTTAAACTGACATCGGCAGACTGTAACGCACTCAAATCAGTACCAGCCATAGTGGCTGCATCAAGAAAAACTACCTTATTCATCATCAGCGATACACCACATCTTTGTACATAGGCGCTAACATAGCCAGAAATTCATTCTGAGCTGCAACAGGGACATGTTGTTGCTGCATAGCGGTAATTAAATGGTTCACCAGGGCATCAAAATGCGCTTGAGTGATTTGAAAGCCGGTATGGCTTTCCTGCATGGACACACCTGTGTATTTACAAGGGCCTCCGGAGAGTTCGCAAAACTGTTCTATCAGCAGACGACGAAAACGAGGCACATCTGTGTCGGCAAAATGATGCACTATGCTCTGGTCATGCTCGATTCCATACAAGACGCCGTCGACAATTTTTTCAACGCCGGCTTCACCCCCTAAACGGTGATATAAAGTGGTTTCCGGGCTTTGTTGGCATGCAGTTAAGACTAAAGTAGCTAACAGCAACAGGTACTTCACCATGTGCCCTCCACTGATAAATAAAAGCCGGTTTGTTCTGTTAAGCCGGCAATATCGCCTAAGTCGACATAACCCAGTACTACAGATGCATTTTTATTAATAAACCAGGCCGCAAACAGATCGCGCCAGTGCTGCTCGTCAGCAAAACCTAACTGATTAGGTTTTTGTTTAAATTCAGTGCCAACAGCCAGATTGTAATTCAGCAATAACACTGCCGAGCTTTCAAACATCAGTTTATGCCCAACACCTTCCCCACCAAAACCTAATAATCCAGTTTGATGGGCATCAGTGGATCGCACTGTGGCATTGAGAACTAAGTTACGTCCGGCTATGGCATCAAAAAATACTTTAGTGGCGGCGACATAAACTTCATAACCTGAATCATCACCCGCACCTACAGCAGTGGGCAGGGCAAAGTCGCGGTTTTTCTTAAACTGCACACCTACACTAATTTGCGGCAGAGTTGTATACAGCAATTCACCTGCAACTTTGTATTTGATGCCCAGTATATCCTGACGCAGCTCGCCGCCTATGGTATCAAGGTCAAAAGTCTGCCGGGCCAGCGACAATTCCCATTGGTTGTTGAAACTAGCGCCAATGCCATAACTGTCTAAGGTAAAATCGTCTACACCAACCCGTGCGGCAAAGGTATTGACTGACCATTCGTCGCTGCTGCTGTACCCGTTTATCGTGGCCCATGGCACTATGCCGCCACCTGAGTTACCTTCGATTGTTGTCGCACCGCCGGTGGCTATTACTTTTGAGCCTGCCATCAGACCGCCACTGGCCGTTAATAAACACAGGCCAATTAAGATGTTTTTCATTCACTTACTTCTTGTTCAAACCATTGCTGGCTGTGTTGTCCAAAATGCTGCAACCACTCGCTGAAATGTTCGGCCGTTAAAGGTTTTGAGAAAAAATAACCCTGAACTTTATCACATTGATATTGCTGCAGCTTTGCAAGCCCAGCCAGATTCTCTAAGCCTTCGGCCGTCACTTTCAAACCTAAACTGTGGGCCAGCTGAGAGGTCGCGCTGACAATCAAAGCGTCGTCCTGATTGTGCTCAATGTCTTTAATAAAAGCCCGGTCGATTTTTACTTCATGCACTGGCAATTGCTTTAAATAAGCCAATGAGGATTGACCGGTACCAAAATCATCAATGGCCAGTTCAATCCCCATATCGCGCAGTTGGGATAAAATCTGGATCACCCGTTTGGGATCCTGCATCACTGCACCTTCTGTCACTTCCAGTGCTAAAACTGCAGGAGGAAGGTTATGGACTTTTAGTAGTGCAGCTATGTCCGCTGGTAGTTGCGGATTGGTGAGATCATGTGCAGACAGGTTCACAGCCACAGTAATTTTTTTGCCTTGCTGGTACCAAAGTGCCAGCTGTGCCACCACAGTGTTTAACATCCATTCCGTGACCAACGCTATATTGCCCGAGTGCTCGGCTAATTTAATAAACTCATCTGGTGGCACAAAACCCAGTTCAGGATGAACCCAACGTATCAACGCTTCTGCAGAGCTGCATGAGCGTTGAGCCAAGTCTACTTTGGGTTGATACACCACAAACAATTGGTTTTGCTGTAAGGCCGCAGGTAAGTCACGCAGAATGGTCAGCTCACGCTGGTGACTTTCATCCTGGCCTTGCTGATAAAAAGCCAGCAAACCAGGTTGTTGCTTGGCGTGGCTCAATGCGATATCCAGCCGCCTGATGGCGTCGTTGGCATGCACGCTGCCTGGTGCAATATTGTATGCACCAACAGAGACTTTTAAACTTAAAGGCGAATCAGCCAGCAGGTAGCCTGTATGCAACTGCCTGATGAATTGTTCCAGCTGTTCTTCAGTAAAGTGTTGGGTGTAGAGCAATAAAAACTCGTCGCCACCTAAACGTGCTGCCAAGAGGGGAGCTGGTTGAAGTTGATGTAAGCGTTGTGCCATTTGTTGTAATAACGAATCACCATTGGCAAAACCTAATGCATCATTAATATGGCGGAAATTTTTAATGTTCAGTAGCAGCAGGCCTACATTCTCACTGGGCAAAAGCTCGGCTAACTTACGCTCGGCCGCTCCACGGTTTTTTAACGCCGTCAGCGAATCATGTTCTGCCTGATACAACAGCTCGGCTTCACGGCTGCGGATATCCAGTTGCATTTTTTGTAAGGTGTTGCCCAACAAGCCAATTTCGCCTTTGGCGGCAGGTAAATCCTTTGTATTCACCCCCTGACCTATCTGACTGGCAAAGTGGGACAATAACCGTAAAGGCTGAGTAATGCTGCGGGCTATGACAAAAGCCAATAACAAGGCCAGCGTTAAACTTAAACCAAAAATGACCAGCAGTTGTTGCCGGATTTGCTGATAGCTCTCCTGCCAGCGTGAACTTGGATAATGCAATACAGCCCAGAGCAATTGTTGTTGATCCAAGGCCAGAGCTAAAGATAAAAACCGATCTTCGTTACTGCTGAAGGGTTGTTGACGGGTGTCAACCAGGCTGGGCAATAAAGGTAACAAGCTCTGTTGTGTTTTGCTGTCTAAGGTTGAGTGCAGGGTTTGATTTCCCTTGTCACTGTTTGTTGTAAAGCTGATATCCAGATCGGTAATGCCCTTAATTTGTTCGGCCAGTTGTTTATTTAAACTAAAGCCCATACCAACCCAGGCTATTGTTTGGGGCGCTTTAACTGGGACCAGAACCAATTGGTAAGAGCTACCCGCCAATACCAGGATGTCGTTGACTGTGCCGGATTGATTACTTTTGCTTTGTAAAAACAGAGGTTTTACATTGTCATTATTTAAATCTGAGCTGGTGCTGGCGAGTAAATCTCCGGACGGTGACAGCAGTAACACCAAATCGGCATGCACTCTGCCACCATGATTTTCCAGTACGGATAAAATAGTTTCCTGCTCAACTGTTGCCACTGCACGGCGAAACCCAAAGTCGCTGGCTAAAATACTGACTGAATTAGTCAACTGACTGGCTCTGTTTTCCAGTGCTTGTAAAAACACGTTCGCAGCAACCCTTAAGACTTGTCTTGCTTGCTGTTCGCTGTCTTTTTTCATGGTGTTTAAAGTAGCAAGACCGCTGGCCAATGCCAGTATTGTCAACAGACTGACAAGAGACACTATCAATCGGCTACGTAATGAATCAAACATTTGGCCTCTTTGTGGCAGCGTTGGGTGAATGCTGTCATAGTAGATAAAAAAATTCCGGGTGGCGCAGCGGTGCGCGCGGAACCAGCATAAGTGAAAATCATAGGTCTGGATATGCCTGTTGAAACCTTAGCAATAAGTCGGTGCGCACTCAACTCTAAAGCGTCAAAACCAGAAGAAAAACCTGATTATTCAAATATGTTTTTATGATGGAACAGATAAAACAAAGGGGCTGCGCATGAAGGTAAAGTGGGGATTATTGTTTTTTGTCTGTTTTTTTAGCGAACTACTTTTTTCCGCAGAACCTGTGGCGACAGAGCAAAAGCCTTGTGCCAGAGTCAAAGGCCGGCCTTGTATTGCGCTGGTATTAGGTGGTGGTGGTGCCCGCGGTGGCGCGCATCTTGGCGTGATCCGCCAGTTAGAGCAACAAGGTATACCGATCGATTTAATAGTGGGAACCAGCATTGGCGCCTTTATTGGTGGTTTGTATGCAACAGGCCATAGTCCGGATGAAATTCAGTCCATTCTGGAGCATTTGGAATGGGGTACAGGTTTTCGCGATAAAGTGCATCGTGATGAAATGCCGGTGCGGCGTAAGCAGCAACAGGATACTTATCCGATTCGGTTAGGCCTGGGTTTAGATAGTTCCGGTATTAAAATTCCCAAAGGCGTTTTGTTAGGCCAGGCTATGGCTGAGCTGATTTTGGAGGCCTATGGAGCCCAGTTAAATCATAGTCATTTTGATCAGTTGCCTATTCCATTTCGCGCTGTTGCCGCAGATCTGACCAACAGGGAAACTGTAGTGATGAGTCATGGCAGCCTGTTGCAGGCCGTTCAGGCGTCGATGTCTATTCCAGGAGTGGTGCGGCCCATGGAGCTGAATGGCCGGATTTTAGTCGATGGGGGTGTGGCTAATAATTTACCAGTCAGTGTGGCCAAAGAGCTTGGCGCCGGGCGGGTTATTGCGGTGGCCATTGACGCTCCGCTGTTGAATAAAGAGCAATTAGACTCCGCTTTTGCAGTGACGGATCAATTAACCAATTTTTTAGTCCGACAGGTGGTTGAACAACAAATTGCTTTATTGACACCTGATGATTTGTTGCTCAATCCAGATGTGGCGCAGATAGGTACTCTGGATTTTGAACAGTTACCTGCATCCATCGAAGCTGGCCGGTTAAGTGCAGAACAACAAAGTAAAGCCTTAGCCAGTTTTTCCTATCCAAAACAATATCCGGATTGGCTTGCTGCACACAGAGCAAAACAACAGTCTGGTATTCGTGTCGATCATATTGAATTGGATAATCAAAGCTTATTGTCTGATGAGGTTCTGTTACACCGGCTGACATTAAAAGAAGGGCATATTTACGACAGTAAAAAACTCAAAGAAGGGTTACGTCAGGTCTATGGCGTTGATACGCTGGAACGGGTGTCATTGCAACTAGAGCAAAATACTCAGGGTGAAGACACCAGTTTAAAAGTGCGGGCGGTAGAAAAAAGCTGGGGGCCAGGCTATCTGAATTTCCGTTTTACGATGGAAGATGATTTTCGTAACAACAGATATTACCAACTGGCTGCATCTTACACTTACACCAATATTTCCGAGCTGGGGGCTGAGTGGCACAATGAACTGGCTTTAGGTACTGATAAACTAATTAGTTCGGAGTTGTATTGGCCCGTCTTTACACCTGCTACCTTTGTGAGTGCTCAGGTCCAAAGAGAGAATACTATTCTGGTATTAGAAGATACCCAAGGCTTATCTTTGGGAGATTTATCCAATAAAGAAACTTCTTTAACGGCAAAAGCGGGCTGGAATTTGTCTGATCATGCCCGGCTCAGCTCCGGCTGGACAGACAAAGATGGTTACTTCCGTATTCCTCGCTCGGGGGTGGAAGATTTAGGCTTTGATCGGCTCAGATATCAGCGTGAAGGGCCTGTACTGGATTTTGTCTGGGACAGACTGGATAACCCTGTGTTTCCAAGCCGGGGGTTTCGGATCAGCGCTAACTGGCAATGGTTAGACGATACAGCCTTGGGGCAAACCCGTCATAGCAGTAGCCAATCCATTGAAGTTCAAGCCGCCCGTAGCTTTTTTGAGCGCCATATTCTGCGCACAAGGTGGCGCTTTGAAGATTATAATCCGGGCGATCCACAAGTAGCAGTTGAACAGTTTTCGCTCGGGGGCTTGTTAAATCTTTCGGGCTATCCCAAAAACTATTTATTTGGCAGTGAAATTCAGTTTGGCAGTCTGGTGTATTTGTACAAGATGAGTGAAAACAGGTTCAGTGTATTTAACTCGCCGTTTTATCTGGGGGCTTCACTTGAAAGGGGGCAAGTGCATGGCAATATGATCCGGCTGGACAGCCTGGCCAATGAGACCGACTGGATTTGGGCCAGTAGCGTATTTGCTGGTTGGGATAGTCCTTTTGGTCCTGTGTACCTGGGGTATGGTAGGGCGGAAGATGATATCAATGGCAGGGCATATAATTATTATTTATCCCTCGGGCAAAATTTTTGAGCAGGATCAAACAGGTAAAATGAGCTGGAACTTGGCTGGGTTTGGCCAGTGTAAACCCAAACCCTGCTGACTAATTAGCTGCATTAGCTTTCTTCTTCTGTCAGTTTTTTCGCCCCTTCTTTAATCAGCTGTTCTTTTTGTTTTTGCAGCATTTCTAACTGAGACTTTTCTGCGTCTGTCAGCTCGCCTTCTTTATTAGCAAGGGCTTCAATTTTTTCTTCTATTTCTTCCAGCTTTTTCCGGTCAATACCCAGTTTTGCATCCAGTACCTGCTGCATCATTGTTGCCAGACGGTCAGGCTCTTTTAACCGGGCTTTTTGTTCACTGTTTTGTGTGCCGGTATGTTCTGACTTAGGCGCGGAGTTATTGTTAGCCAAATGCTGGTAGGTCATATCCGGCTCTTGTTGACCTGTGGATAAACTAACTTTATCAGCATAAGCATCGTTAAAACCTGACTTTTCTTTGTCAACAGTGGGTGCTTTATAGAGTTGATCCGTCAATCCTGAGAGCGCGGATAAGCCAGAAATAGTGAGCATGAGAGTCTCCTGAACTTTATGCTGTGGTCATGTACCTGACCTGTTGCTTAAAGAAAGAGCAAATTTGGTGCCAAAGATACTTGGCTTAAAGACGCGGTATGCAGGCCGGGATCTGGCTGCAGTGTGGCAAAAACCAGCCGTTTTTACCCTTTTTCAGATAAATTTTGCCGCCCTATGCGGTAGTCTTTTATTGCAATTGGTTACAACCAAACTGACGTTGATATTGACGTGGACTGATCCCCAGTTGTTTCTGAAATTGCTGGCGCAAATTTAATGAGCTGCCAAAACCTGTCAAATCACTAATTTGTTCTATCGAATGCTGGCCCTGTTCCAGATAATGTTGCACCAATTGCAATCGATGCTGTAGCAGCCACTGTAGTGGGCTTACCCCAGTACTGGCTTTAAAATGCCGGTCAAAACTGCGTCTGGACATACCCGCCTTATCGGCCAGTTGTTCAATAGCTAAAGGTTTATCTAAATTTAATAAAGCCCAGTCCATAGTGGCACTGAGTAAGTTGGTTTTTTTCTGCAAAGGTTGTGCTACAAATTGAGCTTGTCCGCCTTCACGGTGAGCCGAAATAACAGCTCGTTTGGCTACCTGATTGGCTATTTCAAAGCCAAAATCCCGCCTGATCACGGCCAGGCCTAAATCCAGTGCGGCTGCGCTGCCCGCTGAGCAGCCAATCTGACCATCAAAACAATAAAGCACATTTTGTTGATAGCGGCTGTCCGGATAACGGCGTTGAAACTCATCGGCATAACGCCAGTGGGTGGTTGCTGCTTTGCCTTTGAGTATCCCAAGTTCTGCCAATAAAAAGGCACCTGAACAGAAAGAAATCAAGCGCACCCCTCGCTGGTAAGCGGCCACTAACTGGACTCGTAGTTCTGGTGGCGGTTCTGGCTGAGATACGGACCAGTTCGGGATCAGAATGGTATCGTAACAGGTTAAATCCTGAACCTGTGGCACCAGCAATTGCAAGCCACCTGTGGCTATAAAAGGCCCTGGATGAAAACTGACGATATCGGTCTGATACCAGTTCGGGTACTCAGGCCGGTTTAATGCAAATAACTCGGAGGCACAACCCAGTTCAAATGTAGCCACAGATGGGCCCAACAAAATAGCGACTTTATGCATGCGGGAGCTCTGGTTTTATCTGCTGACTGAATTTGGCTTAATACTAACTTATTGTGTCTTTTAAGCCAATGGTGTCAGCTGTGTAAGCACAGTAGAGTGTTGTTGAACCTCATCCACAGCGCACTTACACAGGAGTAACACTGATGTCCTCTATGGTATCCAGACCCGCAGCTGCGGGATCAGAACAAGCTATTACGCACTTTAGCGCCTTACTGCAGTTTGAAACCGACTGCTGGGATGTCCATCATGCCATCAGCAATCAAAGGCAGGATTTTGTACTGTTAGATGTGCGCGGCGAGGCCGCTTATCAGCAAGGCCATTTACCTGAAGCTGTACTTTTTCCTCATAGCCGAATTTCTGCAGAGAGTCTGGTGCTTTATCCTGCGGACACCTTGTTTGTGGTGTATTGCGCTGGGCCTCACTGTAACGGAGCAGATAAAGCAGCGTTGAAACTGGCGCAGTTGCAAAGACCAGTAAAGAAGATGATCGGTGGAGTAACAGGGTGGCTGGACGAAGGTTTTAGTCTGATTGCTGAGTGACAGACATAACATAGTCCAAAGGGTATTTTTCAGCATAACCAAAGGCAAAAAAAAGAGGGAGAACCACAGGGGTTTCCCTCATCAAACATTCAGGACAATCCAGAGAGTTAAAGCAACAGTTCTATCCTAATTAATTGGAGTTGCGGCAAGGCGACAAGCTATAAAGTCCCCATGAGCATAGTAAAACTATGTGACTGGGGCTTTAGAGCGCAGGCAACACAGCTGCAGCTTCAAGTCAGACGGATATAGACAGGGTACGCACTTAACTGATGCCCATTATCCAGCTGGTCCGTGGCAAATTTATGACAACTTGATAAAGCTTTCGCGACACTTGCCAAGCAGGTTGCTTTCAGGTTGACTGTGGGCTGTCTGGCACGCAGTCACTTCAGGAGCAATGGATGTTAAAAAAATACCTGCAGCAAATCCGTCAGGGAAAGCCTGTGCATTACGGCCGTATGCTGGAGTTGTTGCCGCCGCTGTTTTATCAGAAAAAGTCCGAGCTATTTAAAGTTCGGCAATTAGGCTCCGGCAGATGGCAGGTCAGTATTTTATCTGAAGCTTTGTTTAGCCAGCTTGAACAACAGGCACTGCAACCGGCGTCACGTAAAGAGGCTGCTCAGATTGGCGACTCGCATCAGGTGAATACCTCTTTTGGTTATCAACTGGTGTATCACGAGCTGTGCCAGAACCGCCAACCCGAGGTGGTTGTATTAGATGGCACCGACAAATTCCAGAGCTATCAGGCCAAAACCACATTGCTACTGATTGAAAATGAAGAATGTTTTTTCCGTTATCCGGAGCTTGTGCCGGTGTGTGGTCAGATGCTGGCGTTGGACTTCTCACTCACTAACACTGATATAGGTTTCGCCTCTGGCAGCAAAGCCAGTTCAGCGCTGCTGACGCCTTTTTATCAGCAGTACCAACAAATTTATTGCGCCTTTGATTTTGATGCCGCAGCTTTAGAGCTGTTTGATGTATTAAAACAGCGTTTAGGCGACAAACTGAAATTCGTCACACCAGCAGATTTTAGCCCCTGGCAGGCGTTGTTTAACAACAAACCCAAACACCCGAACCAGTTGGCTAAAGCTCTGGAATTAGCAGAGAAACACCACTTTTATGGCTTGTTGCATGCCTTGCAGCAAAAGGGCTGCTTTTTAGAGCAGGAAGCGCTGTTAGAGAAGTCACAGCTGTAGTGTCGTCATTTATTCATCTTTTAACTCTATAGTGTTGTTTTTATTTAAAAGGCTGAAAGGATGTTGATCAGATTTTGCATATGCTCTGTGTTATGGCTTTGTTGCCCGACACTTGCGGCAGAACCCCTGAAATTAAATCAATTGCAGTGGATTGGATCGCACAATAGCTATAAACAGGCGCTGCCAGATGGTGTCAGTGGCTATTTGCAACAACAAGGTCAGGATACCTCTTCGTTGCAGTATCAGCATTTACCTTTGCAGCAGCAGTTGGAGCTGGGCTTGCGCCATCTGGAGCTTGATGTACTGGCTGATCCACAAGGTGGTATGTATCTCCAACCTGCAGCCGAGCAGTGGTTAGGCAAGTCTTTGTTATCCGAAGAATACAAAGCTAAATTACAGCAACCTGGCTTTAAAGCTTTTCATATCCCTGATATGGATTTTGCCTCGCATTGCCCTTTATTTCAGGATTGTCTGCGCCAATTGCTTGAATGGTCAAAGCAACACAACAATCACTTGCCTGTGGTCATTTTACTGAATGTAAAAGAAAGCGGCGTAGCCGGAGGTATTCAGCCCCTGATACTGACGACTAAAGACTATGCTCAGCTGGATCAGGAGATCCGAGCTGTCTTGCCGGAAGATAAATTACTGACACCGGATTTTGTCCGAAAACCTGGCCTTACTTTGCAGCAAACTGTGCTGACCCAAGGTTGGCCTGGTCTGGATTCGTCCCGTGGTCGTTTTATCTTCTTGTTTGACGGACAGCCAAAGCAGTTGGAATTGTATCGCTCGCAGCATCCATCCTTAGCTGGACGGGTGATGTTTGGTAATTATCCGCCCGCCAGTGCCGAAGCGGCGATGGTACTGCAGAATCAGCCGGAGCAGCAGTTTGAAACCATAGCGGAACTGGTGCAACAGGGGTATATAGTGCGCACCCGCAGTGATGAATTTCATCCAACAGCTTATTCGACTGCAAGACGGGATACGGCTTTGCGTAGTGCTGCTCAGATTATTTCCACCGACTTTTATCCGCAGGCGCCACAACAAACACCGGACGGCAAAGCGGTGCAGTTTCCCGATCAAAGCCTATGGCGTTGTCACCCCACATTAACTGACAACCTTTGTGTGGTAGCGGAATAATCTGCAGAGTCAAAGAGCAAATCCCGGTTTGCTCAGGCTCTGCCCGCTTTTATCGCTATGGATATTCAATTGTGGCCTCAGTGTTTTTCAAACGCTGAAATAACCAGCCAAGTAATACCAGACTTAAACCTAAACCTATAAAAGATAAGGCCCTTAGCACCCCGGTTAAGTCGTTTAAATCCACCACAAAAACTTTCAGCACTACAGCACTTAACAGCACAAAACCTGCTTTGCGCGGTCCACTTTTATTTTGCCATTGTGAGAGCAACACAGTAGCGATGGCTATGGTTAAAAACACCAGCGAATAGCTGTATTGCTCCGCCACTGAAGTAGGCAAGCTCAGCAGTAGTTGTCCTTCTTGCCAAAAATGCCGGATAGCGCCAGTCAGGTATAAAGTACCACTGACTAAAGCTGCATATAGTGCCGCTTTTTTCAGGCGGAGGTTTAATGGCAGACAGCTTAAACCCCAAAAAATGACTGCAGGTAAACCCCACAACAGCAGCAACAGATTAAGTACAGGCCAGGCGCCTAAAGACTGAGTATGCCAGAACGGGTTTTCTTCAACGCTAAGTTTTAAATGAGCCAGACTGACCAGTATGACTAAGACAGCGGCTGCGACGCGGTAAAGTGCCGCGGTACTGACGGCTTTAGCGCTGCGCCACTGATAAATCCATGCCATCAGTAGCCAGTTAAACGCCTGAATAGTCAGGGTATTAAAGTTCATATCGGTAAAATCAACAACGCCTTTATTCAACCAGTATTGGGTTTGTACTGTGATAAATACAGCCACCAAATGCAGTAGTGCACCTTCCAGATAGCTTCGAAGGGCGGTGCTAAACCACAAATACCAGCTCAAAGCAAAACACAGCAGAGCTGCAGGGTAAACCACAAAAGACCAATGCAAACCGAATAACAGTTCGGTTTCGTAGTGCCCAAGCAGAGGAGCTGTCGTCAAACGCAACAGAACTACAGCCACCAGCAGCTTCATCAGCCAGTGCGGCACAGGCATTTTTAACCGGATAGCCAGTAGAGTCAGCAGCACCAGTTGCGCTGCGATGGCTAATGTTAAAGCTGCATCGGCAAGCCATAAGGTAAAACATAACGTCAGTGCAAAGTTAGCTCCAGCCATTTGAATAAAAGCAGCGGCTTTATGGCTGGTTTTCAGCGCCATCGCACTTTGAACTGCGACCAGCAACAAGGCCAGGCAAGTCCAGAGCAATTGCAACTGGTGTTGCACCCCAACGCTGGCCTGTGCATGACTTACACCCAGTAATAGCGTAGGCAGCGTGGCTAAAGCACTGCTCCATTGCAAACGCTCCGGCCATTTTAGCGCTACAGTGCACACAGGTACTGTAAAAACCAGCAATAACAACAGATGGTGTTTTACGCTGGCACTGCTTATGGCATAAGGATCTGTAGATAATCCCAAAGGGGCTTGTAGCAGCCAGCAAAGGGCTGGCAGAAAGCTCAGCCAAACCAACAGTTCAGATTTACTGTAGCTGGCTGCGCATCCCAGCATAAGCAGTACAAAAATTAACAGACCTGTAAAACTAACGATATCTGTTGTATTAAACAGCGCACAGCATGCCACTACCAACAGCGCCAGACTCAATATCAGCTCGCGGCTTAATGACCACCAGCCGCGCATTGGCTGGTGGGTAAACTCCATATGTTGTGCTTTTACCCCAACAGAGGGTAACCAGACCAATAAGGCAAAACTGCCACAAAGTACCAGCCAGAACGCCCATAACTGAGTTGAACTGGCTAGCCAAATTGCAGCAAAAAGCCATAACAGATGGGCAGACATCGGCAGCCACCACAGCCAGAGGCGTTTAACTTTTTGTTCTACCAGTACTGAAGATACTGTGACCAGTGAAATATAAGCCAATAAGGCTGGCACATTGCCTGAATCCGTGGAGACCAGCACGGGCACTGCATAAGCACCTACAATACCAATCAGTGCCAACAATGGGCCTTGTCGCAAGGACATCCAGGATGCGGTCAAAGCAATAATGGCTAAAAGTGGAAAAGCAACGGCAGGGCTAATCAGTTGATACCAATCCAGCGCCACCAGTACAGCAGCATAAAGGCTGATAAAGCCACCACTGGACAAAGCTGCTGGCGCATAGTTGTTCAGCGCATGGCCTTGACTGCGTTTATGCAGCCATTCACTGCCGATAATTAACAGCAGGCCAAAGGCGGCACCGGACGCACTGCGTAAGGCCGGCGATAACCAGCCAGCATCCAGCGAATGTTTGACTAAAAAAATGCCACCCAGGGCCAGGGCTAAAGCTCCAACCCAGACCATACCTCTTTTAATTAACTGCTGTTCTATCCAGCCTGATAGGGCAGAAAATACATGAGCTGATGGCAATTCAGTGCCGGTTTTGTTGGAGTGAACTGGCTGAGGCGCTGCCAGGGTGGATAGTGGATTTAGTGGATTCAGAGCGGCCGCTGGTTGTGGTACTGCAACTGGGGCGGTGTGCACTGGAGTAGGGCCTTTAAGTAATTTTTTCAGCTCCGCCAGTTCAGCTTTTACTTTTTGTAATTGTACTAAAGCGCTGATGCCACAGGCTGCGCCAATCAGAACAGCAAAGATGGCTAAAAATGCTAAAGTAGTCATAAGCCTGACCTTTTAATTCGGGCGCTGTAAAAAGTAACAAGCAAGATCCGTACACTCCATTGTATAAAAAGTCAGCTCCACAATAGCCTTAGCTTGAATCGGCCGCAACCTTAAGGGCGGCCGATTGGCCGGACTAATGTGATGGTCGTTTCAGCTCTGCCCTTAAAGCTTGCAACTCCTGCTTAATATCAGCCAGTTGCTGATGCATCATTTGTTGTTCGGCCAGCTCTGCTTTTTTATCTTCCGCACGTTCTGCCGCATGCTCCTGATCGGTAAAGGTTTGCATGGTGTTGACGATAATGGCGATAAAGAGGTTCAGCATGGTAAAAGTGGCAATCAGGATAAAAGGCACAAAAAAGGCCCAGGCGTAGGGGTATTGTTCCATCACGGGACGGGAAATACCCATAGACCAGCTTTCCAGCGTCATCACCTGAAACAAGGTATAAAACGAGGCGCCAATAGAGCCAAACCATTCCGGAAAAGCCGCACCAAATAACTTAGTGGCTATCACCGCAAAAACGTAATAAATCAACAGCAACACCATAGCGATAGAGCCTAAGCCAGGTAAAGATCCCAGCAGGGCAGAAATAACCCGGCGCATCGAAGGTACAATAGATAAAACCCGTAACACCCGCAGTACACGCAATGCCCTGAGTACAGAGAACTGACCCGTGGCTGGCATCAGCGCTATCCCCACCACAGCAAAATCAAACAAACTCCAGGGGTCTTTGAAAAAGTTAAGGCGATAGGCAAAAATTCGCAACAGCAGTTCCAGCACAAAAACTGCCAGTAGCAGGTTATCGGCGAGCAGGATCACTGCTCCAAAGTCTTGCATCAGTGCAGCTGAGGTTTCCAGACCTAATAAAATAGCGTTGATTAAAATCAGCACTAAGATACCGTGGCTAAACCAGCTTTTCTCTACCAGTTGTTGCACTTTGTGTTGCAGCTGTTGTTCCATTTTTTCCTCTGAATATTCAAAAATATGCCGCATTGTAGCCGCCGCTTTGTGAACTTGATAGCTGGCTTTCAAGCTTGTCAAAATAATGTCCCGAATACTGGCTTATATCTTGCTTTGCTATCTGTAAGGACTAAAGGACGCATCTAATGAAACTGGATAACAGCAATCTTTTTGAAACATTAAGTCAAATCCGCTCTGGCCAGTATTCGGCTATGTATGCAGCTGCTGCGAAAAAGGAGTCTCCATCTGTGACTGATCCTGCAGATAAAGCTGTGGACAATGGCACAGGACCAGTGGGCGACGGCAAGACCTTAGTCTTTGACAACATGAGCCGCAAGCAATTATCCGACTGGCTGACCAAAAGCCTGGAGAGCGGTAAAATTCCGGCGGATCAGGAGCAAGCGTTTAGGGTTTTGTTGTATTCAGGCAAAACAGAAAGTTCTGGCGATGAAGCCAATTCAGACACAACAGCTATTAATTTTATGGAAAAAGCTCAGGACGCGATCAAGAGTGCTGCGCAGCGCAATGATAAAAGCTCAGTGCAGTTTTGGGCCAATGCGATGGCGACTATGCAGCAGTTTCAGGGTAAAGCGGCATAAGGCAGTGGGCACTGCCTTATTAAAAATGCTTACTCAAAGGGTGACAGTAAAGTGCGCAGCGCAGGGCGTAAAGCCAGCAATATAGTGTCTTTTTGCAGTTCAGGGTACAAAGTCCGGCGTATTGCCAAACCCGTGATCATGGCAAAAATAATATTGATACGGGCATCCAGTTCTTTATCTGTTGCATCTTTGACCAGACTACGTTCGCCGGTTAACAATCGGCGCATCCGCGCTCTGGCATGGGTATCGGATTGTTGCATCAAAAACGCCACTTTTTGATTGCGGGCAGCTTCAGCCAACATTTCCAGTTCTAACGCATTTTTTTCTTTATCTATATGCCGTTCAACCCCTTGGTCTGCTCCCTCCAGCATAGTAGTCAGCAGATCGCCTGGATCGTCTTCAAACTGCTGAAAGGTTGAAAACATCTCCTCCATATCGCGCTGAATAATAGCTTCGATAATGGCTTCTTTACTGTCGAAATAATTGTAAATATGGCCTGCGCTCATCCCAGCAGTTTTTGAGATCTCAGCCATACCAGCACCATGGTAACCTTTGCGGCGAAAACAATCCGCTGCCGCTGTCAGTACCTGATTTCTCCGCGCTTCTGCTAACGCTGGATCTGTATGTCTTTTTGCTGTTTTTTCTGTCATTGGGAACTCCGTCACCGGGCTCGAAAGCCCGGTGAGCACACATTTATTCGGCTGACGTATTACTTTGTTGCCAGCCACCGCCGAGCACTTTATACAAACTAATCTGGCTGGCAAGCAAAGCTTGCTGGCCGCTGATCAGTTGTTGTTGTGCGCTGTACCAGGAACGCTGGGCGTCCAGTACCTGCAGATAGCTGTCAGCACCTTGTTTAAAGCGTGCTTCGGATAATAGAAAGCTTTGCTGGTTGCTGTTGGCCAGGTCTTGCTGAGCCTGTAACTGGGCAGCATACCCTTCACGGTCCGCTAAACCATCAGACACTTCACGAAAAGCCTGCTGGATTTTCTGCTGGTAAGTCACCAGTGCGACTTGCTGCTGAGCTTCGGCCACCTCTAAATTGGCTTGAGTACGGCCCATATTAAAGATTGGCAGGTTGACCGACGGCATAAAACTCCAGCTGCCTGAACCACTTTTAAACAGATTATCCAACTCAGCCGAGGCCGAGCCCGCATTGGCCGTTAAGCTGATGCTGGGGAAAAAGGCTGCTTTGGCTATACCAATATTGGCATTGGCGGCCAATAAGTCATGTTCTGCCGCTTTTAAATCTGGTCGTTGTTGCAATAAATCAGAAGGTAAACCCGCTGGCAATTCTGGCAATTGCAGGATTTTGCTTAGCGGTTGATCCGGCAGTAGATCGTCTGCTACCTGTGATCCAGTTAACAGATCCAAGGCATTTTTATCCCGTTGCAGTAAACGCTGATAACGGGCTATATCCACTTTGGCTGTCGCTACAGTACTTTTCACTTGCTGCAGTGTTAAAGCTGAAGCTGCGCCTAAGTTATAGCTCTGCTCAGTCAGTTCCAGAGTTTTTTGCTGGCTGTGCAAGGTATGGGCAGCCAGTTCCAACAACTGTTGATCAGCCGCATACGTCAGCCAGGCATTGGCTAGTTCTGCGACCAGACTGATCTGGCTGCTTAATTGCGCCTGTTCTGTTGAATACAGCTGCTGTAAAGCTTGCTCTGACTGATTACGTACTTTGCCCCAGAAATCCAGCTCGTACGAGGTTATACCCACAGTTGCGCTGTATTGCTGATTGATTTGGGCATTGCCAGTACCTGTTAAATCGGCCGGTAAACGCTGGCGTGTGCCTGAAGCATTTAAGTCCAAAGACGGATACAAGGCTGAGTCTTCAATTTGATACAAAGCCCGGACACGCTGCACATTGAGTGCAGCGATTTGTAAGTCTTTGTTGTTCGCAAGGCTTAGCTCTATCAGTTGTTGCAGCTTAGGGTTACTGAAAAACTGTTGCCAATGCAGTTCTGCCGCTTTAACTCCCGAATCACCGGAAGCCAGTGCATAGTTTTGTGGCACAGGTAACTCAATGGCTTGTTGTTCTGGTGCCAGCTGACAGGCACTTAATATCAATACCGCCAAAGCGCTTAAACTTAAAGTTTTTAATTTCATTCTGCTTTCTCCTGTGCTGCCTGATGTTTGCTTGGGAAGACACGGCGAACCAGCACAAAAAACATCGGCACAAAAAGAACGGCCAGGATAGACGAAGCTAAAGTACCGCCTATCACTGAAATACCCAGAGCATTTTGCGCACCTGAACCTGCACTGGAGGCTATAGCCAGCGGCAATACACCACAAATAAAGGCCATGGACGTCATTAAGATAGGGCGCAGACGCAAACGCACAGCTTCAATGGCTGCTTCCACTAAACCTAAGCCCTGCTCCATGCGGTGTATGGCAAACTCCACGATCAGAATGGCGTTTTTAGAGGCTAAGCCTATGGTGGTCAATAAACCCACCTGCAGATAGATGTCGTTGGATAAATTGGCAATAAGAGCAGCCAAGGCAGCACCAAACACACCCAGAGGCACTATCATCATGACGGCTGCAGGTACAGACCAGCTTTCGTACAAGGCAGCTAAACAAAGGAACACCACCAGCAGAGATAAGGCATAGAGTAAAGGCGCCTGACCACCACTTAAACGCTCCTCGTAAGAGATACCAGTCCACTCATAAGCAAAGCCTGGTGGTAACTGTTTGGCCAGTTTTTCCATTTCATCCATAGCCTGACCGGTACTGTAACCAGGTGCTGCAGCGCCCTGAATTTCCATAGAGGAGAAGCCGTTATAACGCTCCAGGCGAGGAGAGCCATAAGTCCAGTGTGAGGTAGCAAAGGCTGAAAATGGCACCATCTCACCTTCACTGTTGCGCACATACCATTTGGTTAAGTCCTCTGGCACCATGCGACTGTCCGGAGTACCTTGCAGATAGACTTTTTTCACCCGGCCGCGGTCAATAAAGTCATTGACGTAGCTGCTACCCCAGGCTGTGGCTAAGGTACTGTTAATATCGGCCTGACTGACATTCAAGGCTTCTGCTTTGGCCAGATCGATATCCAGTTTCAGCTCAGGCATATCTTCCTGACCATTTGGACGCACACCAGCTAATACCGGGCTTTGAGCGGCCATACCCAATAATTGGTTACGGGCAGCCAGTAACTGGTCGTGACCTAAGCCACCTCTGTCCTGTAAATGCAGGTTAAAGCCGTTGGCTGTGCCAAGCTCCACTACTGCAGGTGGCGGGAAGGCGAACACAAAAGCTTCTTTGATGGTGGCGAAATAGCCCATGGCTTTGCCTGCGACCTCACCTACAGATAAATCAGGACGCTGACGCTCATCCCAGTGTTTTAAGTTCACAAAACCTAAAGCAGCATTTTGGCCTGAACCTGCAAAACTAAAGCCAGTGACGGTGAAAATAGATTTCACGGCTTCACCCTGTTCTTGCAGGAAATGGTGTTCCATTTTCTCTACAACTTTCAGGGTTTGTTCTGTGGTTGAACCTGCTGGCAGCACCACCTGGTTAAACAAAATACCCTGATCTTCGTCTGGTAAAAACGCCGAAGGCAATTGACTGAAAATAAACACCATACCGCCAACAATCAATGCATAACCCAACAAGTAGCGTTTGCTCTGCTTGATCATTCGACCGACAAAACTCTGTGCGCCTTGATTGGTTTTATCAAAACCGCGGTTAAAGCCAGAGAAAAACTTACCTAAGACAGAGCTGTCATCATGCACATGGCTTGGCTTTAATAAAGTGGCACATAAAGCTGGTGTCAAAATTAAAGCCACCAGTACCGACAGAGCCATAGCAGAAACCAGAGTGATAGAGAACTGACGGTAAATCACGCCGGTAGAGCCACCAAAAAACGCCATAGGCACAAACACAGCGGACAGCACCATGGCGATACCAACCAACGCACCTTTGATTTCATCCATCGATTTACGGGTAGCTTCCAGCGGCGACAAACCCTCTTCGGTCATTACCCGCTCGACGTTTTCAACTACGACTATAGCGTCATCCACCAGCAGACCTATGGCCAGCACCATTGCAAACATAGTCAGGGTATTAATGGAGTAACCAAAAGCCGATAAAATAGCAAAGGTACCCAGCAAAACCACAGGCACAGCTATGGTAGGAATTAAAGTGGCGCGGAAATTTTGCAGGAACAGATACATTACAAAAAATACCAGCACTACAGCTTCAATTAAGGTGCTGACTACTTTTTCAATAGATAAAGAAACAAAAGGTGTGGTGTCGTAAGGCACTACAGACTTTAAGCCAGCAGGGAAAAAAGGTTCTAAATCCGCCAGTGCTTTTTTCACGCCTGCCGCTGTTTCCAACGCATTGGCACCACTGGCCAGTTTGACACCTAAGCCAGAAGCAGGTTTGCCGTTAAAACGGGCTACAACACCGTAGTTTTCGCCACCCAGCTCAACTTTAGCTACATCAGCTAAACGCACCACTGAGCCGTCACTGTTGGTTTTCACCAGAATCTGACGGAACTGCTCCGGCGTTTGCAGACGGCTTTGGGCAGTGACGGTCGCATTCAGTTGCTGGCCTTCAATAGCGGGCATACCACCTAACTGACCCGCAGACACCTGAGCATTCTGCGCACTAATAGCTGCACTGATATCGGCAGTAGTTAGCTTATAGTTTTGCAGTTTTGCCGGGTCTAACCAGATCCGCATAGCGTACTGAGAACCAAACAGTTGTACTTCACCTACACCATTGACACGGGAGACGATGTCCTGCACGTTTGATGCAACATAATCACCTATGTCGATGTTGCTCATGCTGCCGTCTTCAGACACAAAACCTGCGACTAACAGGAAGTTCCGGGCTGATTTAGCTACAGAGACACCCTGACGCTGCACTTCCTGCGGTAACAGAGGAGTGGCCAACGCCAGTTTGTTCTGCACCTGAACCTGAGCTATATCCGGGTTGGTATCGGCACTGAAGGTTAAGGTTAAAGTCACAGAACCATTGGATTCAGACGTGGATGACATATACATCAGGCCATCCAGACCTTTCATTTTCTGCTCTATAACCTGGGTGACTGTATCTTCCAGAGTACGGGCAGAAGCACCAGGATAGCTGGCGCTGACGCTGATAGCAGGCGGCGCTATCGATGGATATTGTGCGATTGGCAAGGTATTGATGGCTAAAATACCGGACAGCATCACCACTATCGCCAACACCCAGGCAAAAATCGGCCTGTCGATAAAAAATCGTGACATCAGGATTCTCCGTTGGCTTTATTGTGACTTGGCTTGAGCTGCTGCATCGGTCGGAACAGCCTGAACTGGCGCACCAGGACGTATTTTCTGTAAGCCTTCAATAATCAGTTGATCACCAGCATTTAAGCCGCTACTGACCAGCCAATCTGAACCTATAGTACGGTCGGCTTGTAAAATACGGGCTTCTACTTTGCCTTCTTTACCAATCACCATGGCTGTAGCTTCACCTTTGCTGTTGCGGCTGATACCACGTTGTGGTGCCAGAATAGCGTTGGCTTTAATCCCTTCAACCACTTCAGCCCTTACATACATGCCTGGTAGCAGTAACTTTTCAGGGTTTGGAAATTGTGCTCTTAAGGTGACAGAACCAGTACCCGGATCCACAGTCACTTCCGAAAATTGCAAAGTGCCTTTGTGTGGGTAAACGGAACCGTCTTCCATTTTCAGTTCAACGACGGTCTGAATGGCAGCATCTGAACCTAAAGCACCGGATGCCAGCGCTTTTTTCAGCTGCAGTAACTCGTTGCTCGACTGAGTCAGGTCGACATAAATAGGATCCAACTGGGTCACAGTAGCTAAAGCAGTCGTTTGGTTAGCGCTGACTAAAGCACCTGCTGTTACTGCAGACTTACTGATCTGACCGCTGATAGGAGATAAAACTTTGCTGTAGTTCAGATTGATCTGAGCTGTTTTCAGCTGAGCCTGAGCTGTCAGTAAATCGGCCTGAGCTTGTTTATAGCTGGCATCAGCTTCATCAAATTCCTGCTGACTGACAGCTTTAATTTTTAACAATTCGGTATAACGACTGGCTTTAGATTTGCTGCTGGCAATGCTGGCCTGGGCGCGTGCTACCGCTGCTTTAGCGCTTGAAAGCTGTGCGTCAAAACTGGCAGGGTCGATTTGATACAAAGCCTGACCTGCTTTAACTTCACCCCCTTCGGTAAATAAACGTTGCAGCACTATGCCGTCGACTTGAGGGCGGATTTCGGCAATTTGCGAGGCGGCAACGCGGCCTGGTAATTCTTTGGTTAAGGTCACGGCCTGACTTTTCAGTGTGACTACACCCACAGGCATGGCCTGAGCCGCAGGAGCTGAGGCTTGTTGAGCCTGGCCACAACCGGCCAAAGCAACAGAGCCCGCCAGGGCAGATAGGGCAAAAAATACAATGCGGGAACGCTGCATGTTTAAAATCTCCATTTAGAGTGAACGTTCATTCTAAGTTAATTCGCTGAATTTTTCCAGCTTGATTTGTCGCCGTTTTATGGGCTTTGGTCGTGTTGTTTCCAGTTTAAACCTGAATTTTGTCCACTCAGCTTAAACTGCTTCGTTTGACATTTTTGTTTTTATTAAGTATTTGATATTTAACAATATGTATGAAAATCAATAAGCTGGATAAATTGCAGGTAATTCTCCGTTGCATGGTCTGAAATCGAACCTGACCATGCATTTTCGGCTTAGAGAAATTTATTTTTTTGAAATAGGTACGGAACATTTCGAAAACCTATATAAGGTGGTGAGAATTAGTGTTACTGGTAGCTCTCTATTAACGGCTGTACAAATCAATTTATTTCAATAGTTATTCCCTCCTAAAACGTAAATCTGCAACTCTTTTTCGCTTTTTATTACATGAATAAAATTATTTTGTTTTACTTTTATTGTGTTTTTTTAAATAAATTAACTGAAGTTATTTTTATTTACTTTTTTGTGTTTAAGTTGATGATTTTAATGTGATTAAAAAGTGTTTGACATTTGTTTATCTTGTGCTAATATCCGTAAAAAATAGGTTTTAGGTGTTGGAAATGAAGCGTAGTGATGATGATTTCGTTAGGGTGTTTGGAAAGCCAAATGTTGCCCGAGAGGTCATTGAGTTTTGGTCTATTAAAATGAAGACATTCATGTTTTGTGAAAGCCGTCTGGAACGATTGGCCTGTTTGCAGCGTGAGTTTGATGATTCTGTATTACGTTACGTCACACAGCCTAAAAGTTATTTTTATGAAAAATCTGGAAAAACTCGTCGGTATACACCAGATGCGCTGATTTTGAGCACTGGCAATGCCTACCATTTTGAGGAAATCAAACCCCAAAAACGTACTGAAACAGAAGAGTTCAAGGATACATTTCCATTCATACAGGCTGTTTTTTCTGGCCTAATCAAGGTTCCTTTGCATTTAAACACGGTAAATGCACCAACATATCTGGATGCAAATTTAAGCGAGTTGTACCTTCTTCGTAGAAGGGTATTAGAGGTAGACGTTGTCACTAAACTGGTAAAAAAACTGCCAAAAACTATTCAAAACTCAGAATTGCAACAATGGTTGGTTCAGAAAGGCTATGATTATCATATGGCTAGCGCTCTAATAGCGCATGGGGTGTACCAGCTAGATCATCAGCAACGTCTTTCACCGAGTTCCATTCTGGAGCGGGCAGCATGATGTTCAAACAATTTCCTAAGGTTATACCTGTCGGCTCTATGGTTGAACTCTACGGAGAGCGACATGAGGTATTAACTGCTAATAACGATGTTCTGTTTGCCCGTAACTCCTGCGGTGGTTATGACACTTTCGAAATGTCGTATATTATGAGCGCATTTAGTAAAAATGGATTTAGGATCGTTTCCCCTCAGCGAGAAAAAGACAAGTACCACAGACCACTGACGCAAGAAGAGTCGGAACAATTAGATTTACTGGGTGCCTATTTACTTAGGTTAGACCAAGAACCGCACCCAAATAGTCTTAAAACTCGCCAAAAGGTGATCGAGTTAATCTCTCAGCACTACAAAAAACTAACGCCATCCACCCTCTATAACTATTACAAAAAGTGGATCGATGCTGACCGCGATATAACCGTATTTCTGCCACGTCACACAAAAAGATCGTCTCAATTTAGCGACGAAGTTCTGAATATTTTGGAAGAAGTAATTCACGACTTTTACCTAACAAAAGAAAGGCGTTCAATTCTCGAATGTCACGAAATATTCAAGCAGAAGGTTCTTCCGTTAGGTGTTAAGCATAAGTGCATGTCCCGCTCACATTTTTACGATAAAGTCGGTGAACTTGACGATTATGAGGTTGTTTGTGCAAGAGAGGGGCGAGAGGCTGCGCGGAAGAAATTTAACCACACAAAAGAAGTAATCTCTGCCGACTATCCGCTTCAATTTGTTGAGATGGATGCTGTCCATCTCACACTTGGCATCGTTGATGAATTGACAGGTGAGATACTCGGAACGCTGATCGTCTATTTCGCAATTTGTCGCTATTCACGGGTTGTTGTTGGGTATCAAGTCGGAATTAAAGGCGAGAAACGTGGAGAAAACTCGAATGATGTTCAGACATTAATTCGGTATTCGCAATCACAAAAGCCGCAGTTGCCGCACTGCGATCATCAATATTTTGCGCATGGGGCGTGGACTACAGTGTTATGCGACGCAGGGACCGCATTTACCAGTAATTTTACAGCGTCAGTCATTGCTGCGACTGGCGGCACTCGCATCACGACTCAAACTGGGACTCCAAAAAAGAAGCCTTTCATCGAGCGATTTAATAGAACGTTCAGAGAGCAGTTAGCATCAAAAATACCAGGGTATCTGCCTAAACGCATGTCAGGGATTGAGTCTGACTCTGATTGGCAGTCTCAAGCCTGCGTCACATTGCCGCAGGTAAGGAGAATTATTGAAAAATGGCTTTGTGACTCCTATCACGTCAGTAGTCATTCAGGTCTGGACAACCAGACACCTATGGAGGTTTGGTTCGAGTATTACCAGAGCAGACGACTGGACGGCCCAGTGCCAGTGGACCCCGCCAATATGCTTGTAGTTGGAACACCATTTACACCTACTATTCAAAGCCGTAATGGAATTCAGCGCCAAAACCTTTTTTATAACTCAAATGAGTTGCAGGAACTCTGGAGACGGTTGGCTAAAGAAGGTGGCAAAAATCCTAAAGTTCATGCTTTATATTCAGAGGATATTTCTGAAATTTATATAACACCTTCAAAACACTGCCTTGGATTTTCAGTGCCATGCACTGATAAATCTATCAGGCGCGGCACAACATTTATTGAACATCAGGCCCGCAAAAAACAAAAACGCAGGCCGCTAGTCAAAAAGATTTTAACTGGTGATGAGTCAGTTTTTACCGAACCTAAAAAGGCGGCTAAGGCAAAAGCTATTCAGGAAGCGAAGTCAAAGCCTCAGGGAAAAACGCTGGCACGAACCATCTCTACAGCGGAGACGCCTGAATCTCTAGACCACCAGATGGGTGTTGGCTCATTTCGTTACCAGAAGTCGGTAGATGTTACTGATAAAAACAAAAAAACTGAGCGTCCAGATGACGACTACGAAATAGATCTTGATTCATTGCCGACACTGGGGGAGTTTTAATCATGGACACAGGTAAAGAACATAGCATCAAACTGAGTTTGGAATTTAAGCACAGGATCGTTCGTAGTGCCGAGTTTGTAGAGGCAGTTGCTGATTTTGAGTCGCTAGTGCAGATGCACGACCCTGATGATCCGAGAGCTATGATTATTTCGGGAAATGCAGGTGTCGGCAAAACTGCACTGTTAAAGACAATGGTAAAACAATTTGCCTGTAAAGCAGAATCTGACTCTATCAGTTCGCAGAAAGTTGTCATGATTAAAGTCACGACTCAAAACAAAAGTCTCAGTGATTTTGCCGCTGCAATTTTAAAGTCGCTCGGTGATCCTACTCCTACCTACGGAAGCTATGAACGAAAAAAAGAACGTATTGAGGTTCTGCTAAAGGCGCAAGGCGTTAGTGTTGTTATCATCGACGAGTTTCATGACATGATCCCAAAGAGTCGAATGGATAAAAATAGTAGGATTGTGCAGGCGGTTAAATGGCTGTTTTTGAATGAGATGAACCCCGTTAGCGTGGTTTTAGCTGGCACTACTGAAATTGAGCAGTTGTTGAATTTTGACCAACAAATCAATAGCCGCTGCACAAACCTGATCCGCCTTCATCCATTTTCGATGTTCAATTTAGACGAGTCTCAGCGGTATCTTGCATTTGCTAAGTCGATAGTAAGTTACATGCCCAGCAAAGTAATTCCTGCAGAGAACGTGTTTTTTTACAAACGACTTCTGTTGGCATCCGATGGAAACTGTAGGGTATTAAAAAATATACTCGTTAAAGCAATTGAAATTACTCCTCCTCATGAGCCTATAACTATGGATACCATGCACCAAGCATGGCAGAAAGGTGTAAACGAGGGACAGCGAGAATTTACTGAGATCGCCCCATTTCTAGCGCCAGAAAAATCTGTAAATGCCCGCCTTGTCAAATTGGAACTGCTATCTGCATGAGTCAGCGTGAATTTCCAGTGCGGCCAAGGCCCATACCGAATGAATCATTTGTGGGTTATGTAATGCGAGTGGGTCTGCGTAATGCCCGATACACAATTCCCAGTATTTCGACTGCCGTGGGTATGCAGTTTGATCTCCGCACATGTCTGCCTGACGGCAAGGCTCATTCCAAATTTGTCGCAAAGCTTGCGAGTATGCTCAGGTTGGAGGCAGATGATTTGGAGGACCGATTCAGGCAATCTGAGCAGAATATGAAAGTTCAGGATCGAATGATTAAAGATATTAGATTCAGAAACGTAAAATTTTGCCCATTTTGTTTGTCGGAAAACGGTTTTTTTTCAAGTCTGTGGGAAAACTCTTGCCTCACGCATTGCGCAACTCATCAGGTGCAGCTAATAGATAAATGCCCTGAGTGCGGACACCGTTTTAACCAATGGAACGCAAATTACCACCTTTTATGCACACACTGTGGCTGCTCATGGTCACAGTTAGACAGGCGCGAATTTCATTCAGAAGTTCCACTATATCAAATGGTTGCCCTGAGAAAACCACATGCCCTCACTGCACTCATTAACACTGTGGCAATTACTCTAAGGCCGTTCGATCACATGTACAGAGCTGTGCCTCGGGTTGAAATGAATATCACCGACTGGGTTCGTCATCTCAGGCAGGCATTTCAGTTACTGAGCTGTGAACCATTTCGAAAGAGCTGGTGCAGTCAGGTGAGTGCTATCGAGTATCCGATATACGATAACAGGCCACTGCCAGACGCATTGAACATATTGCAGGAACAATTCTGGGCTGGTCAGCCGAGTAGATTCGAAGCTACAGATACTGACGAGCAGTTGTATGTGCAACATGAGAACGACTCAGTGATTTCTCATGAGCGATTAGTATTAGAACAAAATGGTATTCCTGCACACCGCCACATCGGAATTCATGAAGTCGCGTTATATCTGGACATTAAAGTCAGTTGTGTCAAAAAACTGGTCAAACGCGGCATCGTCCTTCCAGCGAATAATCCTAGTCGAACAGGCTCAGTCATCATCGATTTAGAAACAATTGCCGAGTTGAAAAAAAGCATATTTGCGCGTGTTGAGTCAAAACATAAGCGTGTATCTTTGATTCAATTACGCGACGTTGGCAAAAATATGCGATTTTTTGGTTTGACCAGAGGTGACCTGTTACAGATTATTCTGACAAAAAAGATCCCTTTGTATATCAGGCAGGGAGAGCCGAAAAACTGGATGGATCTGTGGGTGAACATGGACCGAATTTATTTGATGCTGGATCTGCATTACACAGAATATTGGGAGCGTCCTCTCATCTCTAAAAATCAGTTGTGCGCTATGCTGTGGGAAAAGGCTGAGTATGTTGATTGGCTGGTGACTGTCATCCCTGATTTAGCATATGCGCCTGATACAAATGAAGAGTTTTTTGAGCTGGATATGGTGAAAAACTTGTTCAGACGATACATGTTTGTTTCGCGTTGGCTGAGGGTCTATGGCTTTATCCTGAATTCATTCCAAGGCTATTTAACTAGAAACACTCTTAAACCCGTTTACGGAGAAGGGCTTAGGGGCATTTATGACGCTGACCAGCTGTCATTTCCAAAAATGGTTCGGTTAAATATGTATGATTTCGAGCGGGAAAGACCAGCTAGACGACGTATTAAGCCGTCTTGAGCTTGAGTGTCCTAGCTGGTAGCGGTGGGCTTTTTCATCAAAAACATATTGAAACATCGGTACAGACGCTTTAGTTTAGGACAAGATGTAAAGCTGTACGAATTGCAGCCCCCTTATATGTAAATAATTTGTATGGAATCATTTAGAGGAATTGTATAAGGAAGCTGCTAACGTTGAATACGAAGCATGAAGAAGAATCTAAAAAAATTTGTTGAGCATATACATTATTATAAATTGAACTAAGGAAAACCAAATGGCATTGGTAAAGTGCAAGGAATGCGGCTTAGACGTAAGCACTGGAGCAAAGAGTTGTCCAAAATGTGGCGCAACTGTACCAAAGAAAACATCTTTGTTTACTTGGTTAGTTTTATTGCTGATTGTTTTCATCGTCTACGCAGGAAGTAAAGCTCCATCGACACCCAAGATACAAAATGCCACTCCAGTATCTGACGTTAAACCAAAATCAGAAAGTGCTAAAAAGGCTGAGCCGCCGAAGCCATCATGGGTGACTTCAACATCAAAGGACAAGATGACAGGAGCGTTAACCGCATTTGCTTTTTCCCCTGAAATAAAGCCATCCCAACGAATGGATTTTCCGTATCATGATGTCATTAGTTGGATGGGCGTTGGCTGTGACTCAAAAAATGAATGGGTGTTTTTTGGTTTTAGTGATTCTCCTAACTTAGTAAATGATCAAACGGAAGATGGTTACAATCTTATTCCTACCCGAATTAGATGGGACAAAAAGGTTGTCAACGTAGCTCTGACGCAGGATTGGGGCTCGAAATTCATACATTTTACTGATGATGCAGCAACCATCAGTAAAATTAGTGCATCAAACACTGTATTACTTGAACTTCAATGGCATGGACAGCAACCTACATATTTTGAGTATTCTCTTAGCGGTTCATCGAAAGCAATAGCTGATATGAGGGAAAAATGTGCTGCGTTAAAATAAAATTTTTTACCTTAAATATTTTAAACAAAGCCTCAAAACCAATGGTGAAACATCCTTGTAAATGACAATGAATGAAATTTCAAACAACTTGCGTACAGACTATACAGATTTTGTCGGGTGTATTTTTACTGCGTCATTAACATTAGTCTTAAAATAGTTACTTTGGTACTAGGTCAGATTGAGTAAAAATCAGAAAGCAAGAAAATTTACGACTTTCGGTTTTTTGTCATCCAGTAAATGATTATGTGTAAAAGGAAAAATCGTGCCAGATATAGCATCTATTGGTGCAGCTCTAGCTAGCATTAAGACCGCGACTGAGATTGCCAAGCTTATTAAAGATAGTGGTGTTTCGCTGGAGAAAGCTGAAGTAAAGCTACAAATAGCAAATTTAATCAGCAGCCTTGCTGATGCAAAAATTGAACTTTCTGAATTACAAACAGAAATGAACCAGCTTAAGGATAAACTGAATCAAAGAGTATCAGTAAAATGGGTGAAACCGTATTACATGATTCAGTCCGATGCTAGCATGGAAGGACCATTTTGCCCAACCTGTTACGATAATAATGAGAAAATGATAAGGCTTCAGGGATCTGGACACAAAGGGTGGTCTTGCTTAACTTGCAAAGGTTTCTTTAAAGACTCTGAATATGCTGAACCGCCACCAATCAAGTTCGGCAGGTAATTGTACAACAAGCGCAGTCACAATCGGCTAAATCGTGGCTGGTTCTCAACCGTTGCACGAGGTTCGGCCTTTGCTGCGGGAGTTAAGTCTTCTTCGCGTTCATTACTGTGTACTGGTTAGTTCCAGAAGCAGACATTGTCATCAACGCACCTGCATTCAATTATGATGTATATACCCCCGTGGCAATTCAGGACCAAAAATATATGAGAGACCAGAATTATTACAAAGAACTGATCTCTTCAGATGCAGAGTTAGTGGACTCTACAGGACGAAAGTTGCCTATCGATTGTGAGATTCGACTACCGATTATTTGGGGGGAAGAGGTAGACATAAGACTCGCGATTCCTCATTCAGCTATGGCCATCGGAAACTTTGAGAATCCTTGCTCTTTGACCTCAAAATTATCAGACACCAAATTGCGAATTGAGATGAAAGATGTCTGGTATCGAAAGCTAAGTTGCTCGGCTTATCCCCGAAGAGAGTATGGTGCGTATTCTGGCCCAAAGTGAACACCCGTTCTGGTTTTAAGTGAACACCCATTCTGATTTAATGTGAACACCTATTCTGGCGCAAAGTGAACACTTTTGCCCGATTTCCAGAATCAGTGTTCAC
>Ga0247725_1000232_pt1 | contig 55518 bp, 43 predicted proteins | sample OKSTACKMCFT3sol_FD_183021 | JGI IMG/M metagenome (GOLD analysis project Ga0247725, IMG submission 183021) | Subsurface sediment microbial communities from gas well in Oklahoma, United States - OK STACK MC-FT3-sol | ecosystem: Environmental > Terrestrial > Deep subsurface > Rock core/Sediment...
TAAATAACTGGATAAGCATGTAGTACCGACGATCTAGGTTTTTCGGACGGGGGTTCAAATCCCCCCGGCTCCACCAATAAAGCAAAAGGCCACCGCAAGGTGGCCTTTTGCTTTATTGTGGTTTCGTGGCGGACGCGAACAACCGTTTGGGGTTCAGCCGGAGCTTGCGTAGCAAGCGGAGACAACGCCCAAAGGGCGGCCTCTCGTTGCCAAACGAGAGGTGAGCGGCAAAGCCGCGAATAAATCCCCCCAACTATCTAGCCACCGCAAGGTGGCCTTTGCCATCAGCCGCAGCAAGAAATTGAGTTGCCACCACTAAATGCCAAGTACAAAAACAGGGGGCAAAGGGCAAGACCTGTCACCATTTTCCCATTGGACAACCTCATACTCAATTACCTTGCAAAACTTTTTCAACACCGCTAGTGCAATCCCCTTCAACCTTGCCGATCAACGACATAACTCCGTCAAAAGGTCCAAAACCCAAAGTAGATTTAGTGAAATAAACCAGCGAATTAGATTCGTCTATCTGCCAAGATTCCGTTGTAGTTCCGTTTTCCATGATCGAGATACCAACCAGCGAAGTGTCACCAGTAACGATAAAAGTCTCCATGTTACTACCAACAATGCTGCCGTCCGTACCATTAATGTTGATCACAAACTTATTCTTCGACATCTCAGCAGGCAGAAATTTCATAGCTTCATGTTTTTTTGCTTCAAACCCTTTAAAAGAACCAGTGATCCAACACTTTGAATAGACATTGCCTGAAAACAGTAGTGATAGAAGTATAAGTATTTTCATGTTCCGTCCTTGAAGTGATTTAAACATTATAGGTAAACACTAGCACTAGCACCCATTTGTAGGAAGAATTTTCCGGAAGATAGACAGCTTAAAAAGCAAGCAAACGTTTCAGTGTTTTTTTGGCTTTCCTTTCCCAATCCAAAGGATAAATCTATCTGTAACCCAAGCGAATATTCAAAAGTAAAAAGCACACTACTCAGTTACAGATATGCCACTAATTAATTGATTAAAGAGGCATTTATCAAATTTTTCGATCAAATTAAATTCACTGCCACCAACCAACAGGAGCCATAAAAATGAACAATCCACTTGACGCAATCATCACTACCGTTTTCCTTGAATAAACCTATGAGATTGATACGGAAAGCATCCCCTCTGAACACTAATTTTGTTATGGTCTAATAAAGATGGCCTCTCTAAGACTTGCATTTAAACAATCCTCACCTTGAGCACCTAAGCATTCAGGTATATGTTTTCAACATCAGTCAGTGGAGAACACACAATGAAAACAGGTACTGTGTTTCAACACAACAACTCTCAGGCCGTCCGCTTACCAGCAGAAGCTCGTTTTCCAGAACGTATAAAAGAGGTCAGCATCAGGGTTGTTGGGCAAGATCGTATTCTCACATCTGTAGCAAGTACATGGGATTCATTTTTTCTGCAAAGCGAAGGAATTACTGAAGATTTTGCCTTAGAGCGAGCCAGCCAGAAGCAACAAGAGCGGGAAATGTTTTAGCTATAAATAGTTACAGCCCCAACAAAAGCAAAAGGCCATCTAACGACGGCCGGATGCTTTATCAAACACAGAGACAGATAACCCCTACTTCCCCTGCCCCAGCAACCAACCATAAATATCCCAGCCTTCGTACACTTGGCGCCATGCGTCGTGTTCTGCTTGTTCCAGCATACTAAAACGCACATTGGTGTGGCCTAACTGGCGCAGCGTCTCTATACCAGGGTAGATATTATCTTTATTAATCGCCGAATCCCGGCCTGCTGCTATCACCCAGAGTGGTAGCTTAGCTTTGGCTATAGGCGGCATTAAATCCGGGTGACCCCAGGCGACTACAGGAGCTGCGGCTGCAAATAACTCCGGGTGTTTGCTGGCCATATACCAGGTGCCAAAACCACCATAGCTAATACCTGAGATATAAAGCCGTTTGGTGTCTGTGTTGTAATTTTTCTGCACAGTCGCAATCATGTCTAATAGATCTTGCTCTGCCTTCTCCCAACCATTTGGCAATAACACTGGCACTTTTGATATATCAGCTACAGCTTTGGCTGGCGCTATGGCTTTATCGGATGGAAACATCACAGGGCGTGGCGGTACGCCATCGGCTAGGCGCTTCGGAATATCGGCTTTACTGCGGTTGGCAATATAAGGCAGCTTACGCATATCAAACATCTGCAATTGCGGCACTATCATAATAAAAGGCAGGTCGCGCTTTTGCACCCAAGCCTCATACAAAGGGCCGTGCACCATAGTGAAATCCAGCTCGTCCAGACCATTGCCACGTTCGCCATTGCCGTGTAAAAACAGCAACACTGGCCATTTTTTCGCCGATTTTTGATCATAACCTTGAGGCAAATAAACAAAATACTGTCGGTTTAAGCCATCTACAGTGCTTTGATAATCTGCTCTTAACAGCTTTGCTTCTGAAGCCACTGCAGCACCTGACAGCAACACCACGCACAAACATAGAATTCTGAACACCATCACTACTCCTTTTTTCTTATTGAGTTGCAGGACTGCACACGTCAAAAGCTCAGCTCGGATCCAAAGAGCCACGCCCCATGCTCGCTGACTTTGTACTTTTTGTCACCACAACACAAAGTAATTTAAGCTAAATACCCCGTAAATTCAGTTGGTTCATCAATTCGACAGCAATAAAGCTGTTCACTATGCTTAGCGGCGAATAAACAACCAAACCGGGGGACTTTTATGAAATGGCTTTCCTGTATTAGCCTGTCAGTGCTGTTGATATTTACCGCTTCAGCTTTTGCCGCTGTAACCGAAAAAAAAGTGCAGTTGCCTGACAAGCTAGGTAGTGCGGTGATTTACGGCAATGACAGTATCAAAAATCAAGGCACGGGAGTTATAGTGATCCACGAATGGTGGGGCTTTAATGACTATGCCCGCAGCAGAGCTAAAATGCTGGCCGAACTGGGCTACACCAGCATTGCTGTGGATATGTACGGCACAGGCAAAGTGGCTGACCATCCGGACAACGCTATGGCCTTTATGGAAGAAGCAATGAAAGATCCGGAGAAAATTAACGCCCGTTTTGAAGCTGCTATGGCCTTATTAAAAGCAGAATCAGGTGTCGATGCCAGCCGAATTTACGCTATGGGCTATTGTTTTGGTGGTGGTGTGGTACTGAATCAGGCTCGCATGGGTAAAAACCTGGCCGGAGTAGCCAGTTTCCATGGCATGTTAACGTCAAAAAAATTCAAAGCGGACGCTACAACTCTGAAAGCTAAAATTCTGGTGGCCCATGGTGGCGCCGATCCTTTTGTACCGCCAGAGCAAGCCAGCAGCTTCGTTACAGAAATGCTGGGGGCCGGTGCTGATTTAGATTTTCGGGTGTACCCTGGCGTTAAACATAGTTTTACCGTGCCTGATGCCAGTGCCAAAGGGGAAGCTTTTGGTATGCCTTTTAAGTATGACGAGCACGCAGATAAAGACAGCTGGGCAGCACTGCTGCGCATGCTGGAACAGAAGTCCTGACAGCGCCCGCGGGCGCTTTCAGTAGGATGCAAAATAGTCTGCTGCTGTTGTTTTACTATTTTGCGTCCTCAAGCCTCAATGCACCGAGCCGGATTTCACCGTGAATCGTCTGCCCTTCAGATGCTTTCTTACCCGCCTGAATAAAAATAGCGAGCTGGCTGAAGGCTCCTGAATCAAAGCACTGCTCGCCCTGACAAAACCCGGCCAAAGGCAGCTGCAGCTGGCGTCCCTGCCGCAAACCTGCAGCGCCAACAGGCCACTGACTCAGATCCAGCACATACTGGAATTTTTTATCAGCACTGGATAACTCAAACATCAGGCCCTGACTGTGCTGATCGGGCTGCAGATAAAAGCTCAGCTGCTGGCCTGAGCGCACGGTGACAGACTCTTGTGGCATATAACGCAGTCCGGTGTGACCACCAGGATGCAACTTGTAGTTGGCCTGCAACAAACAGGCATCCAGTTCTGAACATAACGCATGGATACTGGCTCCGTCGCCTGTCCCGGTGATCAACTGACGTAAGCGCTCAGAGAATCCTCTGGACCAGTTTGGGTCAAACAACAGCTTTGCATCGGCTGGCGCCTGAGCATTTAGCACGGGCAGCTTTTCTGTTAAACGCTGGCCATTGCTAAATTCAGCTATGAACTCCAGTTCAACGGGTAAAGTCTGAAATGACAAAGCATCAGTTGCAAGCTCAGTCTGCCAGTACCATTTTTCGTGCTGCAAAGGCCAATACTTTCCCTGAGCCTGTAGCCATACTTTCGTCACCTGCCGGGTTGATTGCACTTTGAGCTGAACCAGAGTTTTACCCTGCAGTGGCTGCCATGCCAGAGGTGACATCAACACCAGTTGTTCCTGCGCTGGCACGACGCCACCACTTTGCTGGTATAAATCTTTGGGTAGTCGATCGGCCAGCAGCACATAAGGTTGGCTGGCAAAGGTTTTAAAATCCTCGACCCGCACCGCTGGTTCTGAAGCCTGAGGTACATAACTGTGATCCGGACTGAAGTTAGCCCATGTCATCATATACACCAGCTGCGATGCCAACGGGTCTGCCTGTAAGGCTTGCAGCAACGGCAGATAAAAACCAGCCGACGCTTTGTTCGGCTCGCCCTGGCCAAATTCTGTCAACGCAGCCACTTTGCCCCGCTCTTTGGCTATTTCAACCAAAGTGCGGCTGGTGGCAACCACGGACTGGATCCAGGCTTTGGTGTCACCTCGTTGGTAGTCGTCAAACCCCAGCACATCCACATAAGCATCGCCCGGATAACGCTCAAGGAATGCCGCTTTATCGCCAGCAAAACCCGAAGCGGGTGAATAAGCATACAAAAAATTATGTACTGCTTTTTCCAGCCGCAAGTAGTCCACAATAAAACGGTACAAGGCTTTGTATTGCTCCGGGCTACTTTGGGCTGCGCCCCACCAGAACCAGCTGCCGGTATTTTCGTGCAGGATCCGGAATATCACCGGGATGGCACTGCCATCATCGGCTTTTAGCTGATGTGCCCAGTCCGCTACCTGATCCAGTTCCAGTTTAAACTGCTGATGATGACTGCCGCCTGGCAGTATTTGCGCAACAGCAGCTTGGGTATCCCAAAAATCGCCAGCTGTTACCGGGTTATAAAAGTGAGTACTGATGGTAATAATGCCACCTGAACGATAAGCCGCCTTAACCGCATCATTGATATCGCCTTCTGGCTGCGGCCGAATAATAGATAAGGTATCCCAACCATAAATTGCCGGCATTTTAGCTGTTAAGCTGGCGATATCAGAGTGGGCGTCAGGGTGAAACTTTTTGCTCAACACTCTTGTGCTGGCATGTTGTTGGCCAAACAAAATGCCTTTGCCCTGCTGTTGATGCAAATACAACAGCAAGGAACGGCTTTGTGGGCTTAACTCTGGATCAACAGCTGTAACAGACTGCGCTGCCAACCCAGGCAAACTAAAGCTGAACAGCAAAGCCGCCATCAAACAATGGATATAATTCATTGATTTTCCAGAAAAAAAGATGCGCAACCGCTCAGGGAGAGGCAAGCAGCAGCGCATCAATTCATTACAAGCGGGCCCGAACACCTAAGGTGATACGACGTTCCTGCACCGCCATAGAGTGGAACTGGCTTTCAAATTGGGCATAACTGCGCTGATTGGTTTCAGTTAAGTTAGTGCCTTGCAAATAGACTGTCAGATACTGGTTTGGATCATAGTTAATAGATGCATCCAGATAACCAGCGTCTTTTGCCCAATTCCCCAGGCTGATTGGCGCTTCGTTGGTATTTAAACCAACCCGGCCGTTAAACTGTTTGCTACGCCAGTTGTAAGCCACACGAGTACTGAAAGGGCCTGCCTGATACCACAACACCGCGTTGTACTGATGTTTGGAGTTCGATGGCAACGGGAAAGGATTGCCTTCTAAATCTTTATCAGTTGATTCACTGTCGGAGTAGGTATAGTTCAGCTCAGAACCTAAGCCATTAAAAGGCTCAGGTAAAAAGTTATACGACTGCTTGTAACCCAGTTCAAAACCTTTTAAGTCAGAAGCGCCAACGTTTTTGGTGGTCCATACGTTAACACTGCGGCGCACCACACCATCAGAATCTGCATACTGGCGCTGCTCCTGCAACGTTTCTGTGGCACTTTTTACGTCAATCAGGAAGATACCAGCGCCTAAAATACCTCCTTCAGCAAAATACCATTCAGCTGAACTGTTGTAGTTGACCGCACGCCATGGTTTCACATGAGGATTGCCCTGGTCGTTACCACCACCAGCACTGGTCACCACACGCTCAGTGCCGTCTTCGTCTGTCACAGTGTATTCCTGATACCACAAGGTTAAGCCTTCACCGACATTAATTAAATCGTTACGGCTCATCGTTTTAGCATAAGAAAAACGCACTACAACATCATCATGAGGGAAAAAATTGATATTGGCCGAAGGCAAATAGTCAGTAAAATCAGTTTCTGTCACTTTAGTCCCGGTGGATTTAAACACCGAGTTCCAGGACTGGCTGCCATCCGCACCACCGCCAAAATGGTTATCATCTTCGTAGTACAAAGGCACTTCACTTTGCACTACAGTACGGTCAGTGCGAACCACTTGCATACCCAGATTACCTGAGTACGGAATACCCCATATCCCGGTTGCACTGTCAAAATTGCCCTGAAAGTAAACGGAGGTCGCACGTTCTTCCACGTTATAGGCCTTGGCTGGGTCGTTAAATTTTTGCGCACCCGGATAAATAAAGTCCATAAACTGCGCCAGATTATCCAGTGACTTTGGATCAAGGCCAGCAACACCCGATCCAAAGCCCTGGAAAGGACCAAAATCAGTTTAGGAAATCAGCTGACTTTGTAAGTCTGTAGCCGCTGGTAAACCCAAGTTAGCGTCGCCTTTAAAATCACGCCAATCCGGGTAACGTTGCCAGACTTTGTCGCCTGGTAACATCTGATACCATAAATCCGGGTCCACATTTGGATCTGCCCAAGTGGAATAACGGGCTGTAGGGGTCAAATAGTCGTAACGGGTGGTATCAACATCTCTGGTACCCACCCGGGCACCAAATTCAAACGAGCTGAAATTTCCCAGTTCATATTCATATTTACCATCAGCACGGAATGCATCCATGGTGGCTTCGTCTTTGATGCCGTACGCATAAGCCTGATACAAATTGAGCCTGTCTATGCCGGATAAATTATCGCTGTAACTGAAGGTTGGGTATTCAGGTCTGTAATCAACAGTGACATGAAAAGGGTCCCTTGGGTCATTCTGGCCGTTGCCATCCGCATCAATCCAATACCAGGCTGGTGTACCTTGCTGGAAGGTAGCATCTTCATAGACTTTTTCAGCTGTCGCATACACATAACGTACAGAACCCGTGAATGGGCCGCCATTATCAAAGTTCAGCTGCACATTGGTATTGATGGCATCCGTATGGTTTTGTCTGCTGCGGGTTGTCGCCTGAAAGTCCGGAGCTTCAATCACAGCAACCTGCAATGAATGTAATACCCTGTCCGGCGCGCCACCAACTCCAGGCACCGTCGCTTCTTCAGTCAGCACAGAGCCTGGTCTTAATACATCGTAGTTGGAGTTGTTGCTGCCATTAAACTGAGTTTCAATACCACGGTCAAACTGATCCATTTTGGTATAAAACACATCAGCGCTGGCCGTCCAGCTGCTGGTCAGTACTTTTTGTAAAGAACCAGCCAGGCCTGTTCTTTCCCGCTCCATCACATAAGCCTTTACCCCAAAACCGGCAGGCACGAGAAATCTGTCACTGGTCGTGTTGCCATTGCTATTCAGATCCGTTGGATCACCGCCAGCATTTGGCCAGGCCATACGTGAATCTTCATACATCTGGTAGTTGGCGGAATTACTATTTGCATCAAAAGCCGCCAGCGTAAAACCAAAGTCGCCATTATTAAAACCAACAAAAGCATTCACGTCATGGTTGTCTTTGTCAGTAATAGACCCTCTTGACCCTTCCAGGCCAGCAGAAGCTGTCCAACCTTGTGTCATCTCCAGAGGTTTACGGGTTTTTAAGTCCACCACACCTGAGATACCGCCGGCAATCATTGAAGCAGGCATAGACTTGTGTACATCCACGGAGGAAATCATCGCAGATGGAATATCAGAATAATTGGCTTGTACGTTGGTAATAGACCAGGGGCTTAAAAACTGTTCACCGTTCAGTGTTGTCAGTACCTGTGGCATACCACGCACGTTTAAGCTGGAACCTTCTCCTGCGGTACGGTCAATCTGCACACCGGTGATACGCTGCAGAGAGTCAGCAATAGTGGCATCAGGTAACTTACCTATGTCTTCCGCCACTATAGAATCTACTATGTTGCCAGCAGCTCTTTTCACATCAATGGCGGCTTCCTGGGCACGACGTATGCCCTTCACCGTGATGATTTCAATGTCTTTTTCGGAGCCTTTTTTGTCGACAGCCGGTGTTGCACCATTGTCTTGTAGTGCAGGGCTGTTTTGTTGTGCCTGAGCTACAGATAATGCAAGCGCACAACTGACCGCCAGCAGCGATAACTTCAGCGGCAATTTAGCTGATGTGTTCATTCTTTCCACCCTTATCTTACTGTTTTTATGATTATTTTTAAGTGTCAGATAATACCGGCTAGCCCCAAGACGCCCTGTCATCTTTCACCCTGTTGTAGGCATTGCAAAGCATTTAACTCCTGCAGCAGTGCCTTTGTCCCGTTTTGGTGCAACACAGCTTAAGAATGCACCAGAACAAAATATAACCGGTTACATTTACATGCAAGTGCTAATAAAAAATAAATCTGAAACAAAAATAAGTTAAGGCAGATAAAATCTAATCAACCTCTTGCAATTAAAGCCATTGAAGGAGATAAGCAGGCTAAAGGTATACGACTAAAGTCTATACTTGACTGGCATAGAGATAAAAAGAGCAATGAAACAGGTTACACCAACAAACCATTCAGCACCAAAACAACTCAGCCCGAAACAGGTACAGCGAGGGTTCGCTGTCGACAAATGGAGATTATTTAAGCTAAACCACTCTTTATTATAAAAAAAATGAAAATCCGGTTTACACTGAATTCATTGATCCAGTCTGAGCTTTATTATGCAGGCAAATTTACCCGGCAACGAAGCGGAACGTTTAGCTACGCTCTACTCGCTGAATATTCTTGATACTGCACCTGAAGCAGCCTTTGATGCTTTGGCGCAACTGGCCAGCCATATCTGTCAGACACCTTGTGCAGTGCTGACGCTGGTGGATAAAGACAGACAATGGTTTAAAACTAAAATTGGCTTTGAACATCATCAAACCTCAAGAGACATTTCTTTTTGTGCACACAGTATTCTGCAACCAGATCAGCTGACCTATGTCACAGATGCCAGCCAGGATCCTCGTTTTTGTGATAACCCTGATGTAACCAAAGCCAACGGTATCAGGCTCTACGCTGGCGCACCGCTGAAGTTAAGTAATGGCGTTGTACTTGGCACTTTATGTGTGGTGGACACTCAGGTCAGAGAACTGACAACAGAGCAGCAGCAGGCTTTAAGTTTACTGGGTATGCAAGCGGTACAATTGTTGGAAGCCAGACAAAAAGCCGAGCTGTATTACCAGCAACAACGCACTCTGGCTACAGTTATCAGTCATGCCCCAGTGCTGTTGGGCCAGATAGATACCCAGTTTCGTTATATATTCTGCAATCATAAGTACAGCGAATGGTTTGGCATTGATGCTGATTTTGCTGTGGGTAAAACTATTGCAGAGGTTTTTGGTGACGCCCCTTATGCGGAAGCCAAACCCTCACTGGATCTTTGCCTGACAGGACAAACAGTCTCTTTTCAGGCTAAACCTGCCAGTGGTCAGATTTTTGATGTGAATTTTGTACCGCAAAAAAACCATAAGGACGAAGTCGAAAGCATCATTATCATTGCTGCCAATGTTACCGAAGTTCACCAGCAGCAACTGCAACTTAAACAGGAACACAACAGGATGGATGCCATTATCAATGGCTCTAACCTCGGCACCTGGGAATGGAATGTTCAAAGCGGTACCACCATTTACAACCAGCGGTGGTTCGAATTATTAGGCCTGAAACCCCAGCAGACCAGCTCGATTGAGCTTTGGGCTAACTTATTGCACCCGGATGATTTAATCCAGTCGAAAAAAATACTGGCGCAACATTTTTCGCAAGCCACTCCCTATTACGACAGCAAGTTCAGAATGAAGCACAGCAAGGGGCATTGGGTTTGGATCCATGCCATTGGCAAAGTTATGAACTGGACCAGTGATGGCCAGCCTCTGCTCATGTTTGGTATTCATGCGGATGTCACCAAGGCACTGGAAAAAGAAACCGAAATTTTAGAAACACGATCCTGGTTACAGGCCATTATTGATTCGTCTACAGAAGTTGCACTCATTTCTGTGGAGCCGAATGGAATCATCAGGCTGTTTAATACCGGCGCTGAACGCATGCTGGGGTATAGCGCTGAGGAACTTGTAGGTAAACATAGTCCGGCTTTGTTTCATGATCCGACAGAAGTTACAGCCCATGGTCAGTTACTCAGTAAGAGACATCAACAAAACATTCAGGGGTTTGATGTCTTTGTGCACCATGCCCGACAAGGCCAAAGCGAAACAAGGCAATGGACCTATATCTGTAAAAATGGCGACCGCAAACAAGTCAGGTTAAGTGTGTCGGCCATGCGGGATGAACACAATGCAATTCGTGGTTTTTTGGGTGTGGCCATAGATATTACCCAGTTGGAGCATTTAAATCATGCCTTGCTGATGAGCGAACAACGCTACCGCTCTATGCTGGATAACTTGCCTGGCGTTGTTTATCGCTGCCGTAATGACGAACACTGGACTATGCTGTTTATCAGTGACGAAGTGTTTGCGTTAACAGGTTACAAAGCCCATCAACTGATCCGCAGTAAAGAAATCAGCTTTGCAGAACTAAATTACCCTGACGATGCAGAGCATACTAATAATGCCGTACAACAAGCACTAAAAAATAAACAGCGCTTTCAGGTCGAATACCGGCTCAAGCACAAAGACGGTAGCTTACGCTGGGTGCAGGAGTTGGGTCAGGGAGTTTATGATGACCACGGCGAACTGTTGTATCTCGACGGTTTTATCTGGGATGTCACTCAACAACATGAAGCACTGCAGGCTTTAAGTGCAAGCGAGCAAAAGTTATCTTCGCTCTACAAAATGGCACCACTTGCGATAGTGCTGAATCGCTTTAGCGATGGCGCTTTTATTGAAGCCAACCCTGAGTTCTATCGTATGCTGGGCTATAACAATCAACCTGATTATTCCCAAATTTCATCCAGTACGGGTTATGCCACTATGGCACCCGATCAGATGACTCAGCTACAACACAACGGACGTTATGGCCCTCAGGAGCAGGAGTTGCGGCACAATGATGGTCATATGGTGCCTGTGTCCGTGACAGGGGTACTGATCCAAAACCATGAAGGTGAACAGCAGATCTGGTCCATTATTCAGGATATTACTGAGCGCCGCCGTATTGAGCAGATGAAAAACCAATTTGTCTCTATGGTCAGTCATGAACTGCGCACCCCACTGACTTCTATTTCCGGCTCTTTGGCATTGGTCACTGGCGGGGTTTTAGGTGCAGTGCCTGCAGCTATGGTGTCGATGTTAGATATAGCGAAAGACAATAGCTCCCGACTTAGTCAGCTTATCAACGACCTGCTGGATATAGACAAACTGGTGGCTGGTAAAATGCATTTTAATCTAAGTCTGTGCCTGATCACCGATCTGCTGGCAAAGTCAGTACAAATTAACCAGCCTTACGCTGATAAGTATGAAGTGCAGTTGCAACTGGCTGAACAACAGGACGCGATGGTGATGGTCGACGCCATGAGATTTCAGCAAATTATGGCCAACTTATTATCCAACGCCGCTAAATTTTCACCTGCAGGTTCCATAGTTAAAGTACGCTCCCTGTTAGTTGATGGCCAGGTTCAGGTGGAAGTGGAAGACCAGGGCCCAGGTATACCTGACGAGTTTAAAGCTCATATTTTCGAAAAATTTTCACAAGCCGATGGCGCTGACAGCAGGCAAAGTGAAGGCACAGGTTTAGGCTTATCCATAGTCAAAGAGCTGGCCGAGCATATGGCTGGTAAAGTCGGATTTTATAATCTGGATCCTAAAGGCAGCTGTTTTTACCTCAACTTTGCGCAAGCAAAACAAGCCAGCCTGAATCAGCCCAAAATACTGGTAGTGGAAGATGATCTTGCTGTTGCCGGATTTATTATGCAGTTGTTGCAGAGTCAGGGTTATCAAAGCCACTGCGCCGCAAGCCTGCAGGATGCCATAGTGGCTTTAGATCAGCATTTATATCAGGCTATTACACTGGATTTGAATTTACCTGACGGTCACGGGTCAGCTTTGTTTGCGGAACTGCGCAGTCGAAGCCAGTATAAAACCACGCCGGTATTGATCATCAGTTCAGAATCCAAAGACAACCATACTCAGTTACTGGGTGGAGTCCATGCTCTGGATTGGCTGGATAAGCCGGTGTCACCATCGTCTTTGCTGGAAAAAGTAGAGCTGCTCTTAGGCTCAGATACACACCGGAATACCAGGATCCTGCATGTGGAAGATGATCCACATTTAGGCCAAATCCTGGCCTTACATCTGGCAGACTTTGCCACATCTGTGCAAGCGACCAGTGTAAAATCAGCTTTGCAGCTGCTGAACAGCCATCGCTTTGATTTAGTCATACTGGATATTGGTTTACCTGACGGCTCAGGGCTGGAGCTATTGCCTGAACTGGCACTACGCCAACCTCAAACTCCTGTGGTGATTTGGTCAGCGCAGGAGTTAAGTCCGGCACAGCGGCATCAGGTGGATTTAGTCTTAGCAAAAAGCCGCATCGATTTGCCAGCTTTGCTGCAACAATTGAAGAAGTTATTGCCTCCAGCTCTCTAGCTCATATTAAGCTGGATTTGGTCAGTTGGCTGAAAAAACTGGGTTTGGTTTCGCCCGCCATGTTTGGAGCAATACAAGGCTTTATCAGCCTGATCAATCAGTTGATCGGTTTCATCTGTGGATTTTGCCTGGCTAATGCCAGCGCTGAAAGTACAGTGGAAATTATGATGATCAAAACTAAAAGGCAAACTGGCAAAGGATTGGCGAAGTTGCTCTACCAAGCCAAGAGCTTGTTGCTGATTGCAATCAGGCAAAATCAGCAAAAACTCTTCACCGCCATAGCGGCCGATAATGTCGGTTTTACGCAATTGCTGTTTTAACAGGTTGGCTAAACTACTGATCACCTGATCGCCGATCAAGTGACCATAGCTATCGTTGACCTTTTTAAAGTGGTCTATATCCAGCATTACTACACTCAAAGGCTCGCCTGTGCGCTCACAGCGTTGCAATTCATGACTTAAGCGCTCTTTCACTCTGGCATGTTGCAATAAGCCGGTTAAGCTGTCTTTGGTCATCATATCAGCCAGTTGCCTGGCTCGCTGCGCTCTGGCAAAAACTGCCACGATCAAAGCAGTATCTGTGATAGGTTTGGTCAGGAAGTCATCACCACCTTTCACTAAAGCTGCCAGTTGGCGTTCACTGTCTGTTTCTGAAGACAAATAGATAATAGGTACACTAAGCCATTCATCCTGCAAACGGATCAGTTGCGCCAGTTCAGGCCCTGAACAACCAGGCATCAGCACATCCAGCAGCACTACGTCTGGACGAAAGCGGTTCAGGCCATCATAAATTTTTGAAGGGTCCAGTAAAATTTCGGCACGCAAGCCAGCACCTTGCAGCACCAGCGCATAATGTTCAGCCAGTAACTGATCGTCATCAACAATCAAAACCCGAAAGGGCTCACGGCGGCGCACCGCTAATAAGCGTTGCAAGCGGGCTTCCAACGCTGTGGTATTTAAAGGTTTTATAAAATAACCACGGGCGCCAATACGCACAGCCTGCAGATGGTGGCCAAAACTGTCGTGACTGGTTAACACCAATACAGGTAAAGCCTCAACTAAGCTCATCTGAAAATCTGCTATATACTCCAGCCCGGTTTGCTCTTCATCCGGCAAAGAAATATCCAGTATTAAAGCATCTGGTAAGTGGGCTTTCAGCGCCTGATCCAATTCTGCAATACGTTTATAGCTTTGGATCTGATAACCAAAGGTAGCCAGTGTCAGCGTAAGATGTTGTGCTGTTTCTTCATCGTCTTCCAGCACATAAATCAGTGCTTTCTGATCATGCAACATATCCAGTCTGGCAGAGGTTAGGTTCATCACCTGATGTCCGCTTTGATGGGCGTATTGCACCTGCTGGAAGATGGTCATAAAACTGTTAATGGCTGGCATATCCGGAGCTGACTCTTCTGCTATCCAGTCTTTTAATTGCAACTCAAGATTTTTAGCCAGCTTACCCAATTGTGGCAAACCAAAGGTACCGGCTGAACCGGCCAACGTATGAAACTTATGCTTTAACGGCAGCACCATAGCACGCCAGTCCGGTTGGCCTGGCAATGTAGCCAAAGCGCTGACCTCAGAGGCGAGCAATGGAATATCTGCTTGCAGTCGCTCCATATATTGTTGGTGAAGCTTGGCAAGTTGTTGCTCTAATTTGGACTGTTCTGCGGTCATGCTCTGTCATTGTTCGTTGAAGGTGCTGTTCTACTATAACAAAGGATGCAACAAATCCCAGTAGCAAATACACATTTGCTAAGAATAAATTAACGCTATGTGCTTAAAAGCACAACAAAAAATGGGCAAAGCTTTGTCTGGCTTTGCCCGATTTCGGTTATAACCGAACCATAAGTCCGGAAGCCAGAGCTTTGCGGTAAGCCAGAAAAGCCGGAATAGCTCCCAATAACAAGGTCAGCCCCATCACTGCGCCAAGCAGCCAACCAGTTTGGTCATGCCATGGATTGATACTGATAAAGAGTCCATATTGGCTGGCTAACAACTCACGAAACCCCCAAAGCCCAGCCACTAAAATAAGTAATGCAGTACCAATGGACAATAAGGCCATCAGCAGTAATTCCAGTTCTATCAGCAAAAATACGGTGGAAGCCGGAGCTCCAACAGCACGTAAGATCGCCATTTCACGCTGACGCTCTTTTAATCCTGCAAGTAAGGTGGTGACTATACCCACCAGTGTCGCCACTATCACCAGGGCTGTGATTAGCAACAACATATTCTCTACCATACTGAGCATTTGCCAGAGTTCCGCCAAAGCCACACCGGGCAGAATGGCAGATAGCGGCTCAGCTTTAAATTCATTAAGCTGACGTTGCACTGCAAAAGTTGCCATTTTCGATTTTAAACCCAGCATGTAAGCCGTAATGACTTTAGGTTCTAAATCCATAGTCAGGCTTTGCTCGGCACTAATGCCCTTACCTGGCGCCGGCATGCCGCCACTTTGCCAGCCTAAATGGATAGCTTCGATCCCCTGCAGCGGAATATGGACGCTCTGGTCCACTGGTGTACCTGTTGGGGAGAGAATACCCACTACTTCAAAGGGTTTATCTTTATGCTGGGTAAAACTGATACTACCAACCCCATGCGATAACGTAATTTGCTCGCCCAACTGATAGCCAAGTTTTTGTGCAACCACTGAGCCTATAACCGCCTGATACACGCCGGCAAACACTTTACCCTGTGCCAGCTTCAGTGGTTGCTTTTCACCATACTGATAAAACTTAAAGTAGTCTTCGTTGGTGCCTATCACACGATATCCACGGTGCGAATCTCCCAGAGAAATTGGAATACTCCAGGCCACTTGCGGATGAGTTTTTACCGTCTGATAATTCTTCCAGCCGATATTATTGGTGGCGTTACCAATACGAAATACCGAATACAACAATAAATTCAGCTGGCTGGAACGGGCACCCACAATCAGATCCGTGCCTGATACCGTGCTGGTGAAGCTGCTTTTAGCCTCATGACGAATATGATCAATACCTAATAACAAGGCGATACTAATGGTCAGTGAAATTACCGTCATCAGCACTGTGCCTTTGCGGTTCCATAAACTGGCTCTGGCCAACTGCATTAACATGGCTGAACTCCCTGCTGTAACTGCTCCATATCCAGCTCGAATTTGAAATACGAGCGCAATGCCGGATCATGACTGACAAAAACCACTGTGGTGCCACAAAGTTCAGCCTCACTCAGCATCAGCTGCATAAAGCCATCTCTGTGTTTATGATCCAGCGCCGAGGTCGGCTCATCAGCAATCAGTAAAGCGGGCTGAGTTAATAAAGCGCGGGCTATCGCCACACGCTGCTGTTGGCCAACACTTAACTGATTCGCCGGGGCTTGCCATAACTGCTTATCTAATCCCAGCTTCTGCAATAGGTAACGGGCACGCTGCTCTGCCTGTGGAATTTTTTTAGCAAAAGCACTGACCAGTAATACATTTTGCAATACCGACAAATACGGAATTAAGTTCAGTTGCTGGAATACCACCCCTATTGAAGAGGCTCGTAATTGGTCTCTTTTCGCAGCTGATAAAGCGGCCATCGACTGACCAGCAATCAAAATATCGCCCTGTTTACAAGGGTAAATACCGGCCAACAAATTCAGTAAGGTGGTTTTACCTGAACCTGATGAGCCATAGATAAATAAATGCTGCCCCTGCTCGAGTTGCAGTTGTGGAATATTCAATAAAGGGGGTTGGCCCGGCCAACTGAACACTAAAGATTTGAGTTCAAGTGCCGGAATTTTCAGGTCTGTGTGCTCTGACATTACAAGGCTCATGTTATGATACGGCTTCTTTTGTGACCTTATAACATATGCAGAGGCTGAGGCTCCAATGGTAAAATCGTTATACATGGCGTTAATTCTGACTTTGGTCGCATTTACTGCGATACCGGCAAAAGCAGAAGACTATAAGGCATTGGAATGGACAGATTTATTGCCGGAAGAAGATCTGAAAAAGATGGAACTGCTACCGGAAATTAACCATGAAGGTGGCGAAACCCCGGCAGGCGGTGCCTTAAATCAGGCTTTTGGTAATCAGGATCCGGCAGCTGCGGCCTGGAACGAAGTGCTGATGTCAGCCAATGTTAAAGGCGAGCTGAATAACCAAAAAGTGAAAGTGCCTGGTTTTATTGTGCCGGTGGAATACGATGCCGATCAAAACGTTACCGCATTTTTTCTGGTGCCTTATTTTGGCGCCTGTATTCACGTACCGCCACCACCACCAAACCAGATTATTTTTGTCACCACCAAGCAAAAAATTAAAGGGGATATGATTTATTCACCATTCTGGATAAGCGGTACTTTGACTACAGAATCCATGAGTCATGATTTAGCAAAATCAGCTTACTCGATGAAAGCCGATAAAATCGAAGAATATACCTACGAGTAAGTGATTTCTTATACCCAATAAAAAATCGGCAACTGCCGATTTTTTATTGGGTAATTAATGCTTTATTGACTTACTGTGCTGTCAGTGGCAAAGCCCCGCTCCCCGCAGCCCAGTCTGCAGCCCCCTGCTCACCATTCACTATCCACTGCACTGATACTTTTTCTACACCAGCGGCAATAGTGGCTAAATCCAATGTCAGCGCCTGTAAGCGGGCCGGGTTTTGACAGACCAGAGTGTAATTAGCATTTAAATCTGCATGTTGTGGTTTAGTGGTGCGCTCAGCTGTTAAATCTGAGCTGATGTCAGTTCCTGTCACTGTGCAATTGGCTTCTGCGTCAAAGCTAAACCAGTTAGCAGAAGTAAAGTCAGCAATCATTTTTTGCACCAGTTGTCGCTCTGCATCATCTTGAGCCTGATGTTCAAAGCCAACAATATTGGCGGTAGGGGTCGCAAAGGCGAGTTCAGCTTCATTGCCTTCCAGTACAAAAGTCAAAAAAGCCTGTCCATGAGTATGACTGCCGTGTTCTTCATGCTGATGCTCCTCTGCTGTTGCAGAGTTAACCAACAGACTAGCGCCAAGAAACAAGCCTGATAGCCATGCTTTTGTATTCACGGTTTTTGTATTCACGGTTTTTGATTGCACAACAAGCCACCACTTCAAAGTAAAAATTCTTCCTTATCATAACCCCAGCATTCGCAAGATATGTGCTTTGATTTTGCCTTTTATCGCAGGTTTTTGTTAATCCAACGGTCCCCACCCTTCTTCATTGAAGCGGCAGCTTTGTTGACCGCGTGCTTTCGCACTGTCACTGATCTGTTCCGGCGCTAGCGCCGTATCAGAAAACAAAATAATGGTAATCCACGATGGCAAAGTTAATTCTGGTATTAGGTGATCAGCTCAGTCCTGCTCTGTCATCCTTACGTGACCTGCAACCTCAAGACCGTGTTTTGATGGCTGAAGTCGCTAGTGAGGCCAGTTATACCCCTCATCACAAGCAAAAAATCATTTTAATCTTCAGTGCGATGCGTCATTTTGCTGCTGTATTGCAGCAGCAAGGCATCAGTGTCAGCTATATCGATTATCAGCAGAAAGTCAGTAGCCTGACGGAAGCTGTAGCTATAGAGCTTTCACGTCATCCAGAGCTGGAGCAGATTTGTGTTACAGAATGCGGTGAATACAGGCTGGAGCAAGAAATTTTAAGCTGGCAGCAGCAGTTCCAACGCCCACTGCTGATGCTGGAAGATGACCGCTTTATTGCCAGCAAAGCCATGTTTCAGCACTGGGCTCAAGGTCGAAAACAGTACAGGATGGAGTATTTCTACCGCGAAATGCGCCGCTATACCGGCCTTTTGATGCAAAACGCTTTGCCAATAGGCGGGCAGTGGAATTTTGATGCCAGCAACAGAAAAGCCATGTCGGCTAAACAGCAGTTACCAGAAATCCTCAAGTTCGAACCCGACGAAATAACCAGTCAAGTCATAGCTTTGGTTCAACAACAATTTCCAAACAATATGGGCAATGCCGACAGTTTTAGTTATGCAGTGACAGGTAAACAAGCACGGCAGGCGTTTTTACATTTTGTTGAGCATCAATTGCCACTCTTTGGTGATTATCAGGATGCAATGCAATTGAACGAGCCTCATCTTTTTCACAGCATTTGTTCTATGTATTTAAACTGCGGCCTGTTGGATGTGCGCTGGGTCTGCCAAAAAGTGGAGCTTGCGTATAAAGAAGGCAAAGTGCCACTGAATGCCGCCGAAGGTTTTATCCGTCAATTGATTGGCTGGCGCGAATATGTGCGGGGTTTGTACTGGTTACTGATGCCAGAATACAAGGAGCGTAATTTTTTGAAGGCGAGTACGCCTTTGCCGTCCTATTACTGGACGGGCAAAACAAAAATGCGCTGTATGCAACAAGCCATCAGTCACACTATGGAATATGCCTATTCGCATCATATTCAGCGCCTGATGATCACAGGTAACTTTGCCCTGTTGGCAGCCTTGTCCGTCGAAGAAATCTGCGATTGGTACCTTGCTGTGTATGCTGATGCTTACGAGTGGGTTGAACTGCCAAACACACTTGGCATGGCGTTATTTGCCGATGAAGGTGTACTGGCTTCTAAACCTTATGCAGCCAGCGGTAAATACATTCAGCGGATGAGCAACTACTGCAAAAGTTGCGCTTACGATGTCACTGAAACTACCAGCCCCACAGCCTGCCCTTTTAATGCCTTGTACTGGAACTTTCTCGAACGTAATCAGGCGCAGCTGTCTGGTAATGCCAGAATGCAGCTGAGTTATCAGAACTGGTACCGTAAATCAGATGAAGAACGGGCTCAAATCACGGAAAAAGCGCAAGCCTTGCTGATCCATCTGGAGCAACTATGAAACGCGCTTTGGTGCTGTTGAATCAAGCGATGCGCTGGCACGATAATCGGTTGCTGTCAGAGCAAGCAGATGTTGATCAACTGATAGCTGTCGTAGTGCTGGACCCTGTTGAGTACTTAACCACGCAATACGGTATACAACGCGCCAGTCTGCCGCGTTTGCAGGCTCAGCTTCAACTCATGTTGGACTGGCAACAGCAATGGCAGCAAAAGCAGCTGCAGCTGCATATTCGTATTGGCGACACTGCGCAATGCCTGCAGCAGCTGGCACAGCAGTATCAGGCACAAAGCTTAATAGCAGCAGAACCCACAGCACCAGAGCAGTACCAGCAACTGCAGCGCACAGGCTTAAAACTAAAGCTATATGATATCAATAGCTTGTTGCAGCATGAGCTAAGACCGGATTTGGTCACTTTGCCAAAAAGCTTCTCTGCCTTCAGGAAAATGCGCGAGCCAGAGCTTTTGGTGCAGCAGCCACAGCCTTATGCGGTTTCTTTGCAGTTTTATGGCGAACCTGAACAGGCAGTGGATACGGTAACGGCTAACTTCATCAGCCAGTATCACAATCCAGCTGCAGCTTTGCTGAACGAAGCCGCAGCCTTAGAGCGTCTGACGCAGTTTATCTGGCAACAACAAGCAGTCCGCCACTACAAACAAAGCCGCGATGCTTTGGATGGCGAATGGAACAGCAGTGTATGGTCTTTTTATCTGGCCAATGGCTGCTTGTCGGCTTGTTATGCCTGGCAGCAGGTATTGGATTTTGAACAGCAACAGATCGCCAATGAATCTACCTATTGGATCCGTTTTGAACTGCTGTGGCGGGAGTACTTTCGCTGGCAGATGCGCCAGCACAGCAGTGCCTGGTTTAGTAAAAATGCTTTTCGGCCACCGCTGGATTTCTCTGCACCAGTTCCTGATCAGCGCTTTGACCTCTGGTGCAAAGGCCAAACAGGACTGCCTTTTGTCGATGCCAATATCAGGATGTTGCTGCACACGGGCTGGATGTCAAACCGTGGTCGGCAGAATGTCGCCAGTTATCTGATTTTTGAGTTACAACAGGACTGGCGTTTAGGGGCAGCCTTTTTTGAGCAGCATTTGCTCGATTATGATTGCGCCAGCAACTGGTGTAACTGGGCTTATATAGCTGGGGTTGGCAATAGTGGTGCCCGGCAATTTAACCAAATCAAACAGGCCTTAACGCACGATCCACAAGGAGACTTTGTCCGGCGTTGGCTACCGGAAAAAGCAGCACTTGGCGCCTTGGTGCATCTGCCGGACGCTAAAGTGCCTGTGCAGGATTTTTGGCGGCCTTTTCTGCAGCAGTTGACGACAAAAACATGATCAGTCTGGTCTGGTTTAAGCGTGATTTGCGCATTGATGACCACGGCCCTTTGGCAGAAGCTGCACGGCAAGGCGCTGTATTGCCTTTGTATATTGTTGAACCTGACTATTGGCAACAACCTGATACCTCGGTACGACAATGGCTTTTTATCGAACAAAGCCTGCAGCTGCTGGACCAACAACTCACAGCCTTAGGCCAGCCTTTGTTGGTGATCAAAGGCCCTGCAACCCAAGTACTTCGACAGTTGTGTCAGGAGTTCCCGATAAGCCAGGTCCTCAGCCATGAGGAAACCGGCAACCTATGGACTTTCCAGCGTGATCTGGCGGTTAAACAACTACTGAAAGAGCTGGCTATCCCATGGCGGCAATACCAGCAACATGCCGTGTTTCGGGCTTTAAAAGACCGCGACCTGTGGGCGGAGCAAGCGGATCTGTATTTATCAGGCGCTTTGTACCACACACCAGCCACTTTGCCCTTTATCTGCCATGGCCGTCAGCCGACGCAGCCTTTTCGCCCTCAAAGGGGATTGGATTTGCTTCCATGCAGCTCAGCTCAGACTGCTTTTGCTCTGCCAGATACAGTACAAAGCTTTTTTAATTACAGAGCCAAAGACTACAGCCGGCATATTTCGTTGCCTGATAAAGCGCAGCACAGCAGCTCACGCCTGAGTCCTTACCTGGCCTATGGCCAATTAAGTTTAAGAGCTGTGCAACAACAAACTTTGCGCTCTATCAAGCAACAACCTGCTTTAAGTTTTGGCTTATCGTCGTTTTACAGCAGATTGCGCTGGCATTGTCATTTTATCCAGAAGCTGGAATCCGATCCGCTGATTGAAACCGAAGCACTGCATCCGGGTTATGCCCGTTTGCGTAAACAAGATTTTAATAGCGACAGGTTTTGGGCCTGGGCTCATGGCTACACGGGTTATCCGCTGATTGATGCCTGTATGCGCAGTCTGCTGGCTACAGGTTGGCTGCATTTCCGCGCCCGCGCTATGTTAGTGGCTTTTGCCTGTTATCACTTATGGCTGGACTGGCGGCCTGTGGCTTTACACCTGGCGCAGTGTTTTGTCGATTACGAGCCAGGTATTCATTATCCACAAATTCAAATGCAGGCTGGCACTACAGGTATAAATCCAAACCGGATCTATAACCCCGTATTACAAAGCCAGCAAAAAGATCCCCAAGGGCATTTTATCCGGCGTTGGTGCCCAGAACTGCGTTTGTTACCCGATAGCTGGCTGCACCAGCCCTGGCTGATGCCATTGTCATTACAGTGCCAGTATGGCTGTGTGCTGGACAGAGACTACCCTATGCCTGTGGTGGACCTGCAACAGGCGATGCGACTGGCTAAACAGCGTCTGACTGAATGCAAACAGCAACAGGATCCACAGTGGTGGCGCGAGCAAAAACGTCAGGTCGTACAGCGCCATGCCAGCAGAAAAAGACCATCAAGGCGCGGTGCTAAGGTTGTAAGCTCGACAGGGCAACTTAGCTTGGATCTGAACGAATAAAGCACTGAAAGGTCTATTTAAGTTATGCTGAGTTCAGTTACCTTCAAAAGGATTTATTTATGACCATTACTGTCAGCCAACATACGCCGGGTCAATTACGCCAGACCATTCAGATCAGCAGCCACCAGATTAATGCCGATCTGACTGAAGCTGCAGGAGGCACTAACACAGGGCCAGATCCACATGATTTATTTGACGCTGCGGTAGCTACCTGTAAAGCCATGACCTTGCAGTTGTTTGCCAAACGGAAAAATATTCCGCTGCAAGAAGTCAAAGTAGAAATCAGCCGGGATGACAGCGCCGAAAACAAAGGCTTGTATCAGTTGCATGTCAGTCTGGAACTGATTGGTGATTTAACAGCAGAGCAGCGCGAGCAGTTGCTGACCATTGCCGACAAATGCCCTATCCATAAATTAATGACGCAAACCGAAGTTCAGGTGCATACCAGCCTCAAAGCAGAACCAGCAACAGTGGATAGCAGCGAGCCTTTGATTATTCAACCGCAGGCCCGTGATATTGGTTTTATGATCAAACGCTTATTACCGGCCAAAGCGCAGCGCCGTGTAGGCCCTTTTATTTTTGTTGATCATATGGGCCCCGCTACTTTTGCTGCTGGCAACACTGAAGGTGATGTGCGTCAGCATCCGCATATTGGTCTTGCGACCGTCACCTACTTATTTTCCGGCGCTATGTTACACAGTGACTCGCTGGGCACTAAACAGCTGATTGAACCCGGTGCTATTAATCTGATGCGCGCAGGTCGGGGTATAGCGCACTCTGAACGTATTCCGGCTGATATCAGGAAGGAACAGGTTCAGGTTGAAGGCATGCAAATTTGGTTAGTTTTACCTGAAGATGAAGCGGAATCTGAACCTTCGTTTCAACATTATCCGGCGGCCTTGTTTCCTGCAATTCAGGTACCTGGCAGTGAAATTCGGGTGTTGTTAGGTGAATATTTTTCTCAGACTTCAGTGGTGAGTTTTCCATCCCGCTGCTGTTATGCCGAATTAAAACTGGACCCATGCAGCAGCTTAGCCTTACCTAAGTCTGAACAACAGTTGGCAATTTATCTGGCCAAAGGCTCGTTAAAACAGCCTGTACTGAATGCAGGACAAATGCTGGTGATGACAGAGGATTTAACAGTAGTTGCAGGCGACGACGGCGCGCACTTTATGGTAATGGGTGGCGATGAAGTGGCAGACCCTGTGCTACTAAGCTGGAATTTTGTTGCACGTAACGCAGAGCGTTTAGCCCAAGCCAAAGCAGACTGGAACAGCGGTAACTTCCCTCGTTTGACTGATGACGCCGAGTGGATCCCTGCACCTTAGCACTACAGACCTTGGCTTTTATTTTGTTTTCCGCGCCGCCCGATACCATTCTGGCGGCTGCTGATCAAGCCACAGCAGCACTTGACTCACACTGGTAAACACACGTTGCAGATAATCAGGATTGATTCTTTGCCAATCATCCTGTGGCGTATGGTATTGGCTGTGACCGTCCACACCAAAAAATAAAAACGGAATACCTGCACGGCGAAATGGAGCATGGTCACTGGCATTCGCCCAGTCTATATGCTGCTGTCCTCTTAAACCTTTACTTCTGTTACGTAATTTAAGATTAACCGCAAAATCCTTAGTTTTCAGATAATCAGCCACTCCTGGCAGTGAGAAAGCCCCGTAGAGGTATAATTTATTCTGACGCTCGCCGCGACTGAGCATGTCCAGGTTAAGATTTAACACCACTTGCTGCAGTGGCACAGGCGGCGATGCCACAAAAGCTTTTGCGCCATAAAGGCCATCTTCTTCCGCGTCCGTGGCAACAAAAAGATAGCTGTAATGAGGACAGGGCTGAGTTTTTAACAACGCAGCTAAAGCCAGCATAGCTGCAACACCAGAGGCATTATCGTCTGCACCATTGTATATTTTGCCCCGAATAATACCGAGATGATCGTAATGCGCAGTCATCACTATATAAGCCTCTGGCTGTGAGCAGCCTTTAAGCTCAGCGATCAGATTAATGCCTTGGTTGTCAGAAAAGCCTGAGCGGTAATGAAAAGGATGTTGAAAATCTGCTTTTAACCTAGTTAAACCTAAAGCGAAGAAGCGCTGTTGAATATAACTCCGGGCCTGCTCTGCACCTGAAGTTGCAGTTTTCCTGCCCGACATCCGGTCATCCGACAACTGCTGTATGTCATGCAACAAATCAGACGCAGCATGCAGACAAAAAGTAGCGACACTGCAGACCAAAAGCAGCATAAAAAAAATCACACGACAACTCAAAGTAACCACCAGACGCTTGCTAATGTTTCACTGCTGCAGTGGTCAGCAGTTTTAGTTTATGTTGATAGCGTGTGCGTTCATCACGATTTGAGGCCGATTTTTCCGCAGACTTCAGATACTGCTCTGCCTTGTCGGTTTGCCCTATGGACAAGTGAGCTTTCGCCAGACCAAACATGGCCTCAGAAGACTTTTTATTTAAAGCGAGGCTTCTTTTGTAATGTTCAATCGCCTGCTGGGTCATGCCTAAAGCCAAAGATTCATTGCCTAGCATGATATGGTAATAAGGATTTTGTAGTCTTTTTGCATTAACAATCTGTGTTAACTGAGCTGCTTTTTCCGGTTCTCCCATCACTTCATAAAGTAAAGCCAGGTTTGCTTTAGAGTTGAGTTGCTCGGGAGCCAATTGCGTAGCCAGTAGATAGGCTTTCTCAGCCAGAGCATATTGCCGTTTCTGCCGGTATAAAACAGCAAGATTATTCCAGCTCTCCGCCGAGCCTGGGTCAACAGAAATAGCGGCTTTCAGGTAAGCATAAGCCAGATCATCTTTGTCATATACCATAGCTTCAGCAGCTTTATTGTTGTAGAACATTCCAATAATCTGCATCTGCTTCAGCGCAACAGAAGGAAAATGGTTTTTGTTATTTTGCATATCAAAATCAACTACATAATTGAAAACACTGTAATGAATACCTCCGTTCTTTCCTATACTTTTTCCACCTACAATACTCAGATTCACATGACCATTCAGCAAGCTTTGGCCATTATTCTGAGTCCAGTATTCCGGGATTTTTATATCTCTGAATTCAGCATTCAGATCCATCTCTTGCGCAAGGCTGTACGATAAAATCGTTAAAGACAAACAGTTCGCTTGCCTGGCGGTTAAGGTTTGTGCAGCTGTCAGTGTTGCATCGTTTTGATACAGTAAACTGCTGCCTTTTTTCTCAAACAAATAATTCAGTAACAAATCTGTTTTCACCCGAGGTGAATCGGCAGAGCGTGTTAACAACCGAACATCGGCCTTGGTTTGTTCAGGCAAAGCAAAAATCTGTTCCGGAGTCTCAATGGCTTCAGCGATAGGATTAAACAAGTGGTCATGCAGTAAGGTTTGTGGGGCTGTTGCCGGCATATTATTTTGCTGGCATGCAGTTAAAAGCACAACCACACAGATGTTCAGAATAAATCTCATGTTCGTCATCTGCATTAATCTTTCATGCTTAAACTATAGGGTATATTTCTCAGAAGTTGTGCTTTGTCTCACACCTCTCATCCCATTTTTTCACCCTCTTATAAATTTGATAAATTCAGTCTCCAAAACAGAAAACATCTTTGCATTTTTATCATATTTGCACTAATAATCAAAGATGACAATTTGTTCAAATTTTAATCAGAGGTAACAATCGATGGAACAATCGTTACTTTCACCTGTGGTGCATGAAAAAATCCGCCATTTACATCCTGGCTCACAGGTAGACCTGCAGTTCTCACAGCCCAGTAGTTTAAGGATCAGAACTTCTCTGGTTGGCTATGAAAAAAACCGTTATCTGGTATTAAAGTTGCCACAACAAGTGGTAGATGGTGGTTACAAAGATGTGTTTGTTGAAGGCAATATGACTGTGGTGCGTTGTCTGTTGGAAGGAGATTTGGGAGAGTGTATTGCCTTTCGGGCTATGATCAAAACCATCTCCCATCACCCTGTGCATCTTCTGTTTTTGGAATACCCGCAGCATATAGAAAATCGCTCTTTACGGGCTAAACAACGGATCAGAGCTTTTATTCCTGCTTATATCAACCCGGTAGAACCAGGCACCCTGCCCGAAGCTTTTTCGCTGTATAACGGCTTTGTTATTGATATATCACCTTGTGGTTGTCGCTTTACGATGAAACTGCATGCGGACGCCAATCAAATTGACAAAGTAGCGGTAATGATGGAACTGCTGGTACCAGGTGAAGAACTGCGGATCCAGATCCCTGGTGAAATTATGAATTGCCATGTTGAATTGCAGGAGCTGTCTTTGGGCATTAAATTCGAATTGCCGGAGCGACAGGTCGCTAAAATGCTGCAACGTTTTATTGTCGATCCGGCCATCGCCAGCTAAATACAGGGCCAGAGCTTTGGCCCTGACCCTGTCATCGTTAACCTAAATTAGGTGCTAACCAGCTTTCGGCTTGTTCAGCAGTCCAGCCTTTTTTGGCGGCATAGTCATCTTTTTGATCTGTGCCAATTTTACTGACCGCGAAATATTTGCTATCCGGGTGGGCAAAATACCAACCACTGACCGCAGCGCCAGGCCACATGGCATAACTTTCAGTCAGCTGAATACCGGTTTGAGCTTCGACATCAAGCAACTGCCATAAAGTGCCTTTTTCCGTGTGTTCAGGACAAGCCGGATAACCAGGTGCTGGTCTTATGCCCTGATACAGCTCACGAATAAGCTGCTCGTTATCCAGCTGTTCATCCGGTGCATAACCCCAGAATTCGCGTCGAACTTTCATATGCAGGTATTCGGCTAAGGCTTCAGCCAGTCGGTCGGCCAGAGCTTTGACCATGATGCTGTTGTAATCGTCATGTTGAGCGGCAAATTCATCAGCCAGCTCGTCAGCACCAAAACCTGTACTCACAGCAAAACCACCAATATAGTCGGCAATGCCAGAACCTACAGGAGCAACAAAGTCAGCTAAGCAGCAGTTTGGGTTGTCGTTACGCAGCTGCAATTGTTGACGTAAGTTAAATAAACGGCAACGTTCCACTGTTCTGCTCTCATCCGTGTAGACAATGATGTCATCGCCGTCACTGTTCGCAGGAAAGAAGCCAAATACAGCTTTGCCCTGCACTTTTTTCTGCTGGATCATTAAATCCAGAATGGCATTGGCATCTCTGTGCACCCGGCGTGCTTCCATGCCCACTTCAGGGTGATTCAGAATAGCCGGGAATTTACCGGACAACTGCCAGGTCAGGAAAAACGGCGTCCAGTCGATATAATCCCGCAGCACCTCTAAATCCACGTCCTGCCATAAATGCACACCAGGCTGTTGCGGTGCTACAGCCACTTTGGCTAAATCCAGCTGGAATTTATTGGCTCTGGCCTGCTCCAGCGTCAGTAACTTCTCGCCAGGACGGCTGCGGGCATGCTGGTCACGGGCTCTGTCGTATTCGTCATTGACCCTTTCTAAAAAGGCGGGTTTATGTTCTTTGCTTATAAGCGACTGCACCACTGAGACACTACGAGATGCGTTTGGCACATAGACCACACCATGCGGATAATTCGGTGCAATCTTAATAGCGGTATGAGCTTTCGATGTCGTAGCACCACCAATCAACAGCGGAATATCAAAACCTAAGCGGGTCATTTCTTTGGCGACGTGCACCATTTCGTCCAACGAAGGCGTAATAAGGCCAGACAAGCCAATAATATCGACATTTAGCTCTTTGGCTTTTTGCAGCAAGGTGGCGCAAGGCACCATCACACCCAGGTCTATCACTTCATAGTTATTACACTGCAGTACTACGCCGACAATGTTTTTGCCTATGTCGTGCACATCGCCTTTGACTGTCGCCATCAGTACTTTGCCCTGAGCCTGAGCGCCGGTGCCGGCTTTTTCCAGCTCGATAAAAGGCTGTAAATAGGCCACAGCTTTTTTCATCACCCGGGCAGATTTAACCACCTGAGGCAGGAACATTTTACCTTCACCAAATAAGTCGCCGACCACGTTCATGCCGTCCATTAGCGGACCTTCAATCACATGCAAGGGACGTTCAACAGTGAGGCGGGCTTCTTCAGTGTCCTGATCGATAAAGTCTGTGATGCCTTTGACTAATGCATGTTCAAGACGTTTATTCACAGGCCAGGCGCGCCAGGCTTCGTCTTCTTTGACGGCAACAGACCCATCACCTTTAAACTCGGCTGCAATATCCAGTAAACGCTCTGTCGCATCGTCACGGCGGTTTAAGATCACATCTTCAACCCGCTCCCGCAGCAGTTCAGGAATATCGTCATACACAGCCAACTGGCCCGCATTAACTATGCCCATATCCATACCAGCCCCTATGGCGTGGTACAAAAATACTGAGTGCATAGCTTCGCGCACCGGGTCGTTACCACGGAACGAAAAAGAGATATTAGAGACACCACCAGAGATTTTGGCGTAAGGGCATAAGCGTTTGATTTCACGGGTAGCCTCAATAAAGTCGACCGCATAATTGTTATGCTCTTCGATACCTGTTGCCACAGCAAATATATTAGGGTCAAAAATAATATCTTCTGGTGGGAAACCAATCTGATTGACCAGAATGTCGTAGGCGCGCTGACAAATTTCGACTTTGCGGACTTTGGTATCGGCCTGACCTTTTTCATCAAAGGCCATCACCACCACCGCAGCACCATAACGGCGTAACAATTTAGCCTGGTATAAAAACGGCTCAATGCCTTCTTTCAGTGAAATAGAATTGACGACTGGCTTACCCTGAATACATTTCAGCGCCGCTTCAATCACGTCCCACTTGGACGAGTCGACCATAATAGGCACACGGGAAATATCGGGCTCGGATGCCAGTAAATTCAGGTAACGCACCATGGCAGCCTTGCTGTCGAGCATGGCTTCGTCCATGTTGATGTCGATGATCTGCGCACCGTTTTCAACCTGTTGACGTGCGACATCTAAAGCTTTTTCGTATTCGCCTTCTAAAATCAGCTTTTTAAAACGGGCTGAGCCTGTGACGTTGGTGCGTTCACCTACGTTAATAAAACGGGCTTGTTGTCGCATCACCACTCCAGACCAAAAGCTTCTAAACCAGACAAGTGAAACTGGTGTGTTTTCTGTTTCGGCTGACGGGCTGGCAAGCCTGCAACTACATCGCTGATGGCTTTAATATGTTCAGGCGTAGTGCCACAACAACCACCGACAATATTTAAAAAGCCCTGCTCTGCCCAGTCAGCAATTTCTTTGGCCATCTCTACTGCACCTAAATCGTATTCGCCAAATTCGTTAGGTAAGCCCGCATTTGGATGCACTGAGACATAACATTCTGAAATACCAGACAAGGTTTCTACATAAGGCCGCAATAAATCTGGCCCTAAAGCGCAGTTCAGACCAAAGCTGACAGGCTCAACATGAGACAGTGAATGGTAGAAAGCTTCTGTCGTTTGGCCGGACAAAGTACGACCTGAGGCGTCGGTGATAGTGCCGGATATCATTACGGGTAAACTGTAACCCAGTTCATCAAAGACTTTCAGTACCGCAAAAGCGGCTGCTTTGGCGTTTAAGGTATCAAAAATGGTTTCGAGCATAATAATGTCGGCGCCACCTTCAATCAGTGCATGAGTAGATTCAGAATAAGCGCTGACTAAAGTATCAAAATCGACATTACGGTAACCCGGATCGTTTACATCAGGTGAAATTGAAGCTGTTCTGTTGGTTGGGCCTAATACACCAGCCACAAAACGCGGTTTATCCGGCGTGCTGTATTCATCACAAGCCCGGCGTGCTAAAGCCGCTGACTCGCGATTGATGCGAGCCGATAAATGCGACATATCGTAATCGGCCATAGCGATAGGCGTGGCGTTAAAGCTGTTGGTTTCCAGAATATCAGCGCCAGCAGCTAAGTACTTACGATGAATATCCAGAATAAGTTCAGGTTGAGTCAGCACCAGTAAGTCGTTATTACCTTTCAGATCGGTAGACCAGTCGGCAAACTCGGTGCCACGATAATCATCTTCCTGCAATTTATACTGTTGGATCATGGTGCCCATAGCACCATCTAACACCAAAATACGCTCTGCCAACAGCGCACGAAGGGCATCCGGAGTTAACCTACTGCGATTGATCATGACTACTGCCCTATCTGCTGAATATCAAAAGGTGTGGCCTGATACACATAATAATTCAGCCAGTTGCTGAATAATAAAAAGGCGTGGCTTTGCCATAACTTATGTGGACCTTTGGCCGGATCGTTTTGTTTATAGTAGTTCTCTGGAACTTTTGGCTCAAGACCTGCAGCCAGATCACGCTGGTATTCATCGTTTAACGTCGTTAAATCATACTCTGGATGGCCAGTGACAAAAACCCGGCTGCCGCTGCTGTTTTGCAGCAAGTAAGCGCCAGTTGCATCGGCTTCTGCCAGCACATGCAAATCCGGATGATGTTGATACTTTTGTTTTGGCACCTGAGCGTAACGCGAATGTGGCACTAAAAACTCATCATCGAAACCGCGCACCAAAGGGCTTAAAGGCTGAGACACATTTTGCCAATACACACCGGATAACTTTTCACCACGAATCTCACGTTGCAAACCATAGTAATGGTACAAAGCGGCATGAGCAGCCCAACATAAAAACAAGGTGGAAGTGACATGACGATCAGCCCAGGTCAGAATTTCTGCCAACTGCGGCCAATAACTGACATCTTCGTAATTAACTAAACCTAAAGGCGCACCCGTGATAATCAGGCCGTCATAATTCTGCTGCTGCACGTCAGAAAAATAGCGGTAAAAGCAGTCCAGATGGTTTTGTGGAGTATGTTTGCTGACATGGTTATCCAGTCGGATCAGCTCTACATCGACCTGCAATGGGCTATTGGCCAACAAGCGTAATAACTGGATTTCTGTGGCGACTTTGTTTGGCATTAAATTCAAAATGGCAATTTTCAGCGGCCGGATATCCTGCGATAAAGCCCGGCTTTCAGTCATTACAAATACATTCTCCGCAGAAAGCGCTTCTACAGCAGGTAACTGATCAATGACTTTAATAGGCATAGTATCTCCGACAAGGCTGAAAAATGAGGTTACTCTGGCTTAAAGCTGTGGAAATGTCAACTTCTACACGTTTAGACGTCTAAATTAAGATATAAAAATATCCTGCAATATGTCCAACTGCGTTTTTCCTGTTTATGCTTAAAAAACCTTTACTCCACAGTACAAGATCATGCACAAAACCTGTCGTTGGTTTTTATTGTTATGGCTGCTGCAGAGCTGCTTTTCTGTTTTAGCAAAGCCTTTAACTATATACATCCGGGATGATGTCTATCAGGACTATCTGGCTTTTTTAAATGGGCGTGATGTATTGGAGCTCACTGACTTCAGCGGCAGTTTTATGCGTCGGGATGTGGCTGATATGGTATTGCTGCAACAGGCTTTGAAGTTAGGTGGCTTTCATCAAAGCTTTCAATACCTGCCTGGCAAAGTAAATTTCCGTAATACCAAAATGCTGGAAAACGGTGAGCTGCTGCTGAGCTTTGATACCTACTGGCTCAGTGATGCGGCCAAATTGGGCGACAAAGTCTATATATCCAGCCCTATTGTGAAACGCGGCCAATACATGGCCGGGATCTACGCAAGCCCGGCAAACAGCAAAGTCTTCGCCATTAAAAAGCAAGATGATCTTAAACAGCTGACCGCTGTCTCGACCCCCAAATGGCATACCGATTGGGCCACGTTATCGGCATTGCCGCTCAAAGAACTGATACGGGAAGACGAATGGCTGAGTCAGGCTCGTATGGTTCATATGCAGTGGGTAGATTTTATGTTGATGCCTTTTTATCCATCGCCTGACGGCAGCTTTGAGCTGGAGCAAATTAAACTGCAGTTAGTGCCTGGTGTCGCAGTGCTGCTGGATGACAGCCGGCACTTTGTCATCAGTAAACAACACCCCCAAGGCAAACAGGCTTACATAGCCCTTAACAAAGGTCTATCGCTGCTGGAACAACAAGGCCGTATCGAGCAACTTTATTCTCAGGCTGGATTTTTTATCGATCAGAAAAAATATAAAGTGCTGAATACAGCTCCAGCTCAGTGATAGCAGAAGGCTAACTGAACAAAATACACTGTATTTTGCCAAGCAACTGTTCGGAATCAAAAGCTGCATAAGCAAAAACAATAAACCCGGCAAAAGCCGGGTTTATTTGATCTATCACTTTTAGTATCTGCTTACAGATCAGCTTCTGCGTCTTCTGGCACCATACCAAAATCTTCTGCTGGCGACGGAGCACCTTTAGACGGCTCCAGTAACAGCATACGGCGTAATTCAGCTTCAATTTCTTTAGCTACAGCAGGGTTTTCCTGCAGGTACTTCATGGCGTTGGCTTTACCCTGACCAATTTTGTTACCTTTGTATGCATACCAGGCACCTGCTTTGTCGATCAGCTTATGCAGTACACCTAAGTCGACTAATTCGCCATCTTTGCTGATACCAGCGCCGTACATAATAATAAATTCGGCTTGTTTAAACGGCGGTGCTACTTTGTTTTTCACCACTTTCACGCGGGTTTCGTTACCTGTGACTTCGTCGCCATCTTTGACAGAACCAGTACGACGGATATCTAAACGCACTGAAGCGTAGAATTTTAAGGCGTTACCACCAGTGGTGGTTTCTGGTGAACCAAACATCACACCAATTTTCATCCGGATTTGGTTGATGAAAATACATAAAGTGTTTGAACGCTTAATATTACCAGTCAGTTTACGCAGCGCCTGAGACATTAAACGCGCCTGTAAACCTACATGGCTGTCGCCCATATCGCCTTCAATTTCAGCGCGTGGTGTTAACGCTGCAACAGAGTCGACGATGATCACGTCTACCGCAGCAGAACGTACTAACATGTCACAAATTTCCAGCGCCTGTTCACCTGTATCCGGCTGAGACACTAATAAATCGTCAACATTTACGCCTAATTTTTTCGCGTACACAGGGTCAAGAGCGTGTTCAGCATCGATAAAAGCACAGGTTTTACCCATGCGCTGAGCTTCAGCCACAACCTGCAAAGTTAAAGTGGTTTTACCTGAAGATTCAGGACCGTAGATCTCAACAATACGACCACAAGGCAAACCGCCTATGCCGAGCGCAATATCCAAACCTAACGAACCTGTAGGGATAAAGTCGATATCAAGCGCTGTGCTGTCGCCCAAACGCATAATTGAACCTTTACCAAACTGGCGTTCGATTTGACCTAAGGCTGCGGTCAGTGCTTTTTGTTTATTGTCGTCCATTGCTCTCTCCGGTGGATTCTTGGATGCACTCAAAGTGCTGTATGCTCATACAGTAGTCTTTTTGCTTTAGTCTGTCAATAACAAGATCAGCTGCTGCAACACAAAATCGATCGCCTGTTGGCGCACGCTAGCTCGGTCACCATCAAAGATGCGATGCGACAATACCTGATGGCCCTGAATTTCAAAACAAAAATGCACAGTACCCACAGGTTTAGTGGCCGAACCGCCATCAGGGCCTGCAATGCCAGACACTGCGACTGCCACCTCAGCACCAGCTGCTTTGGCTGCGCCTATGGCCATTTCCAGCACAGTTTCTTTACTGACGGCACCGTATTGCAACAAAGTTTCAGCTTTTACTCCCAACAGTTGTTGTTTTGCTTTATTACTGTAAGTAACAAAAGAACGGTCCAGATAAGCTGAACTGCCGGGTACTGCGGTTAACACATAAGCAATACCACCGCTAGTGCAGGATTCAGCTGTGGTGATACTGAAGTTTTTCCGCAATAATAGCGCTCCGAGATCCGCCGCCAAGTTGTAGGTGGTTACTGGAATTGTCATCTTAGATCCAACGCAGGAAGTAATAAGTCATTATGCCGCCAGAACAGAAAGACGGGCAAGCCCTAAGCCCGCACACTCCGATGATGCAACAGTACCTTGGCCTGAAATGCCAGCATCCTGATATTTTGCTGTTTTATCGAATGGGTGACTTTTACGAGCTGTTTTACGATGACGCCAAAAAAGCCTCTGCTCTGCTTGATATTTCTTTAACCAAAAGAGGCCAGTCGGCAGGACAGCCTATTCCTATGGCTGGCGTGCCTTATCATTCGATTGAAGGTTACTTAGCCCGTTTAGTGCAGCTGGGTGAATCTGCTGCCATTTGTGAACAAATTGGCGATCCGGCCTTAAGCAAAGGACCGGTTGAACGCGCTGTGGTGCGAATTGTCACCCCTGGCACAGTCACAGATGAAGCACTGCTAAATGAACGTCAAGACACCCTGGTATCGGCTTTGTATCAGCAAAAAGGCAGTTATGGTTTTGCTTACTTAGATGTAAGCAGCGGTCGTTTTTTAGTCAATGAAGTCTCCCATCTGGATGACTTATTGGCTTTATTACAGCGGTTAAATCCGGCAGAAATTTTATATGCCGAAGAGCAGGACTGGCCGGACAGCATCATCAACCGCAAAGGCGTACGCCGTCGCCCAGTCTGGGAGTTTGAACTAAGTAATGCTAAACGTTTGTTAACCCAACAATTTGGCACCCGGGATTTACAAAGTTTTGGCGTGGAACAAGCTCCAGTAGCACTGATGGCAGCGGGCTGCTTAATGGGTTATGTCAAAGACACCCAGCGCGCCCAGTTACCTCATATTCGCTCTATTGCTCTTGAACGCAACCAGGACTGCATAGTTCTGGATGCAGCAACACGACGTAATTTAGAACTGACCCAAACCTTAGCAGGTCAGTTTGATCACACCCTTGCAGCAGTGCTGGATCAATGCCAGACCGCTATGGGCAGCCGTTTACTCAAACGCTGGATCCATGCGCCGCTACGTGATCAGTCCTTAGTTTCAGCCCGGCATCAGGCTGTGGCTGAATTGCAGCACCATCACCAGAATTTGCAACCATTGTTTAAACAAGTGGGTGATACAGAACGTGTCATTGCCCGTTTAGCACTTAGAAGCGCACGGCCTCGTGATTTCTCGCGTTTACGTGCTGCTTTGCAGTTGTTGCCTGAACTGTCGCCTGAACTTAGCCCATTACAAAGCCCTTTATTGGCGCAGCTCTCTGCTAAATGCCAGCCGCTGCCAGAGCTTTGTGATTTATTAGAGCGCGCCATAGTCGAGACTCCACCAATGCTCATTCGCGATGGCGGCGTAATAGCTTCAGGCTATAACGCTGAGCTGGATCAATGGCGTGAACTGGCGACAGGGGCTACGGATTATCTGGAACGGCTGGAGCAACGCGAAAAAGAGCGTACCGGCATAGCCTCGCTCAAAGTGGGTTTTAACAGAGTCGCAGGTTATTACATTGAAACTGGCCGCAGCGCTGCCGATCAGGTACCGGCCGACTATATTCGCCGCCAGACCTTAAAAAACAACGAACGTTTTATTATTCCAGAGTTAAAAGAATACGAAGACAAAGTGCTTGGCAGCCAAAGCAAAGCTTTGGCGCTGGAAAAGCAGTTGTACGATGAGCTGTTTGATTTAACTGCGCCTTATCTGGCTGACTTGCAACAACTGTCAGCGGCTTTAGCAGAACTGGATCTACTGACCAACTTTGCTGAACGCGCTGAGCAGCTGAACTACCATCAACCTGAGCTAACTTCTGAGCCAGGAATACAGATAGAAGCAGGCCGTCACCCTGTGGTGGAACAGGTGATGACAGAGCCTTTTATCGCCAACCCGCTTAAGCTATCGCCAGAGCGGCGTATGCTGATGATTACGGGCCCGAATATGGGCGGTAAATCGACCTATATGCGTCAGAACGCTTTAATAGTGTTGATGGCTTATATTGGTTGTTTTGTGCCAGCAGAGCGCGCCGTATTAGGCCCGGTCGACCGGATTTTCACCCGGGTGGGTGCATCCGATGATTTGGCCTCAGGCCGTTCTACTTTTATGGTGGAAATGACAGAAACCGCTACTATTTTGCATCATGCCACAGCCCAGAGTTTAGTGTTGATGGATGAAATAGGCCGTGGTACCAGCACTTATGATGGGTTGTCTTTGGCGTGGGCCTGCGCTGAATATCTGGCGCAGCAACTGAAAGCCATGACCTTGTTTGCCACTCATTATTTTGAACTGACCGAGCTGGCCTCACAGTTACAGGGCTTAGCCAATATCCATCTGGATGCGGTCGAACACGACGAACACATTGTCTTTATGCATCAGGTGCAAGACGGCGCTGCCAGTAAAAGTTATGGTTTACAAGTAGCACAGCTCGCTGGTGTGCCACGGGTGGTGATCCAAAAAGCCAAACAAAAACTGGCTCAGTTGGAACAACAATCTGTGATCAGTGCCAAAGCACCAGCAGCGACTAAAACAGCAGAACCGCTGCAACAACAATTATTTGTCGAAGCCGAACCTCATCCAATACTGGAGCAACTGGCCACACTGGATCCGGATCAGCTGTCAGCCCGCCAGGCTTTGGATTTGTTGTATCAACTGAAAGCCAGCTTGTAGCATTGGGGTTGAAAAAGGAGTGTTGTTATTTCTGAACTAAGTTTGCTCAAAGCAGCCAGTTGCATTCCCTTGGTGTGGGCTGGCCCTATGCTACGCCGTTTGACACCAAAGCGGCTATGTCTCTGGTTAGCCAGCTCTGAGCCAGTGGAATTGAAACTTCAGCTTCAACCTGATCAAGCTGAACCGCTCGAGTTTGGCGCAACACAGCTACAGCCCTTTGTGCAACAAATTCAGCTTGCTGGCAAATTGTATCTGTATTTTTTGGATTTGGAACTGAACGACGCCCTGCCAACTGAACGCTGGATTAGTTATGATCTGCAGTTAAAAACCAGCAGCAGCGACTGGCAAAACTGGCGGCAGTGGGCGGACGATTTAGTTTATCCAGGACGGGATTTGCCTGGTTTTGTTCTCAAACCCAAAGTGCATTCGGTCTTGCACGGCTCCTGTCGCAAACCGCATTTTGCTTCGGCTGATGCCTTAGTCCGTGCCGATCAGCAGTTAAAAGACACAACACCGGAGCAATGGCCATCCTTGCTGATGTTGAGTGGTGACCAGGTCTACACAGACGACGTGGCAGCCCCTACGCTTTACGCTATTCATCAGCTGATAGCTAAACTGGATTTTGCTGACGAAGCATTACCTTGTTCCACCTTAAACTCAGCTCATGAACTGCATAGCAAAACGCCATTTTATTACCAACGCGAGAAACTTCTGCCGGCCACCGAAGCCAGTTATCAGGTATTAAAACAGCTGTTTCAGGGCGCAAAAAAACCGGTATTTACCTCAGACAGCGCTCACAACCATTTGATATCCATGGCTGAAGTGTTTTCGATGTACCTGTTGGTCTGGTCGCCTGCGCCGTGGCAAGGCCTCGACCTGCAGATGCCTGAAGACTTGCTCAACAGTTTTAGTCAGGAGCGCCAAAAGCGCAGTGCCACATACACCCAAAACCTGGAAGAATTTAAAGCAGGTTTAGGCCAGGTCAGGCGTTTAATGGCCCACCTGCCAGTCGCCATGATGTTTGATGACCACGATGTTACCGACGACTGGAATTTAACTGCAGAGTGGGAAAAAACTGCCTACGAACACCCGTTCTCACGCCGTATTATTGGCAATGCACTAATGGGATACCTGCTATTTCAGGGCTGGGGTAATGCGCCAGAGAAAGTGCAAAAGCTGCTGCCCTTGTGCCAACAAGCCTTGAGCCAACCCGGCACTGAAACTCATGATGAATGTATCAATAGCCTGCTTAAATTCTCTGAGTGGCATTATAGTTGGCCAACCCAACCCCCTTTGTTGGTATTGGATACCCGCACTCAGCGCTGGCGCTCAGAGCTTGCGATGGAAAAACCTTCGGGTTTGATGGACTGGGAATCTATTACCGAATTGCAGCAACAACTGCTGGGCCATGAAGCTGTATTGCTGGTCTCCCCTGCTCCTGTATTTGGCGTCAAACTGATTGAAACTATTCAGCGTATTTTTACCAGCTTTGGTAAACCTCTGATGGTAGACGCTGAAAACTGGATGACCCATCCGGGTTCTGCTTATGCGCTACTGAATTTATTCCGCCATCCAAAAACACCACGCAACTTTGTGATTTTATCCGGTGATGTGCATTACAGCTTTGTATTTCAGATCAAACTACGCCACAAAGAGCAAAGCCCATCTATATGGCAAATCACCAGCAGTGGCCTGAAAAATGAGTTTCCACACCGGCTTCTGGCCATTTTAGATACGGCCAATCGCTGGTTGTACGCCTCCCGCTCGCCGCTGAACTGGTTTACCAAAAGACGCCGCATGAAAATCACCCACCACAGGCCTATAGGCGAAACCAAAGGCCGCCGTTTGGTCAATGCTGCTGGCATAGGGTTGTTGGAGCTCACGCCTGAAGGAGTGCCCTGCAAAATTCAGCAGCTCTGTGCAGATGGTGAAACAGTCAGTTTTGAGCTGGAAAAAGGCGATGACGAACTGACGCAGGAATTTAGCTTGTAGCTTGATCTGACCCAACATCAAATCGGCACTACATCCACTTCCACCTCTAACTGATGCACACCGTGGCCCTGCAGCAAGCCTTTCAGTGGCACTACATCGGCATAGTCGCGGCCATAAGCGAGTGTAATATGACGTTCTGCTGGCATCAGGTTATTGGTGGGGTCAAAATCGACCCAGCCCAGTTCCGGATCGAACACAGCAAACCAGGCATGAGAGGCATCAGCTCCGATTAAACGTGGCTGGCCTTCTGGTGGTGAGGTTTCCAGATACCCACTGACATAACGCGCAGGTATTCCTAAAGCGCGCAGACAGCTGACTGCCAGTTGGGCGAAATCCTGACAGACACCTTTTTTATGCAGCAGCACTTCGGATACAGGAGTGACGACTGAGCTAAATTCAGGGTCGTATTCAAACTGCTGAAAAATTAGATCTGTCAGTTGTTGTGCCAGCTGTAATACGGTCAAAGCCGGGTCGGCTAGGCCCTGGATCAATGCCTTTGTTTCATCCAGCACTGGGATCATGCGGCTTGGACCAGTGCACAACAGTGCCTTGAGTTGGTCTGGCGAATAACCTTGTTGCTGGCGGAAAAAAGCTGCGACTTGCGGCCAGGGCTGAGTTAAATCCAAAGCCAGACTCTGTTGGCGCGGTAAAACTTCTACCACAGAGTTTGCTGTCACAGCCAATTGCTGATGCGGCGGCTGCAAGTGAATAAAATGCTGAGTATTACCAAAAGTATCTGTTCTGGCATACACAGAAGAAGCCGTAGGCAAAACCTCTAAAGAAAAACTACATAACTCTTGTGTCGGCAATTGTCGTGGTTGCAAACAAGCCAGATTGTAACTGTTGGCCACTGGATGCTGGTAACAATAACGGGTCAGGTGACGGATCTGGTACTTCATAAGTTTGACCTTGTAGGGGCGGGTCTTGCACCCACCCGTCCGGTGTTCATATCAATGCCCATTTAAAAACTCTGCCAGGATTTGCCCGCTTCCGCATGGCTGAAATACGACAAAGTAATGCTGTCGGACAATTGCCTAAGCACAGCATGCAACTGCTGCAATAAAAGCCTCAGCTCTGGTGTTGCCTGTAACTGATCATCAAAAAGTTGTTCTGGTTCAGCAAGTTGCAGTAAAGACACCAGCTCCACTGCCAGTTTTTGCTCGCGGCTCAGCACCACAGCAGCACCTGGTTTAGGCAGTTGCTGAATTTGACTAGCCAGACGGGCACACTGATAACCGACAGAACGAGGCGTGCTGTCATCCAGTAGCAGCAAATCAATCACCGCCAGCGGGTGCAGCTCGGTTTTATAACGGCGTCTGTAGGTCATTAAAGTATCCGTCATTCTCAGTACAGACTCCATCAACGAAGCGCTGCAGCTGTGGCCCTGCTCAAATACAAAAACTTCCTGCAGCAGAGTGACACTTTGCAACGCCCTTTCCAGATGCTGGCCTAAATCCATAAACCTCAGAGTTTGGGTTCGGCTCATGGTTTCGTTATTCAGACCATAAATAGCGGTCTGCAATAATATGACTTCATCCAGCAAACGTACCATTTGCTGCGGCTGCTGCCAGTTCAGTGGATTCGGCCATTGCGTCAGCGCCAGCTGCAATTTATCCAGCACGTACCAGGTGTCTTCGCTGAAATATTCCCGCACCGACTGCGCGTTAAAGAGTAAGTTTTTCAGCACCTGCGCTAAACCGGCCGGATGCTGCAGCGAAAACAATTCGCTTAAGGCTTGCTGCAAGGCGCTGGTCTGCTGTAATGAACTCAGCGCAGCAGAGTCTGGCAAGGTGCCATTTGCTTGCAAGCAAAACCGTACTAAAGCTCTGCTGTCATTTTGTTGCCCAGTCGTCACTTGGAAACTGCTGTTTTGAAAGCTGATGGCCCCGGCACTTGTTAAAAGCGGTACTGTGTAACGTAAAGCCCGGCAAACTAAATTTAATCGCTCGTTATAACGGCCCAGCCAGAATAAATGATCGGCGACACGGCTTGGCAGCAAGCCACTATGACGGGACAACAAGATGCGTTTTTGGGTATTTTGCAGCAGGCTGACCGCATGGTCCTGATCGGCAAGCACCCAGACATCTTTGGCGACAAAGCCCATGCTGTAGTTATGCTGCAGGCTGTTTGCGTCGAAGCTGATCCGTGCCAAAGCGCCAGGCATCACTGCCGGACTATGCTGCTCTGACAACAAACCAAATAAACGCAACACGCCATACTGTTGATGCTCGCCTTGAATCGCGTTCCAGCAAGGTACAGAGCACAATGGCAGCAAGCGGATAGCAATAAAAAGCTCAGGACAAGTCGCTAATTGCTGCTGTAACTCTTTTTGTTGCTGCAGGTCCAGTTCAGTCCAAAGCCAGCTTTGGGCTGTATCAATACGGCGGAATCTGTACTGGCTTGCATCAGCTAAAACCTGTTGCAACTGCTCAGGCTTACCACACCAATAAGCGGCAGTAGTGGGCAATTGCAATTCTTCATTTAAAAGTGCCCGACATAATTGGGGTAAAAAGGGTAATAACACACCGGAGTCGAGTAATGCAGCTCCTGGCGGATTGGCGCAAAACAGCTGCTGCTGACGAATACTTTGCAATAAACCTGCAGTGCCTGTGGAGTCCGGATCCAGCTCCAGCGCGTCACAACGGGCATCTGGTAAATAGCGCATCAGGCTGTCGACCTGCTGCAAACCTGTGACAGTTTTTAGCCACAAGGCGCCGTCTTTAAACATCAGATCGGCGCTGTGCATCAGGGCTATATCTAAATAATTGGCTAAAAAGGCATGTTCAAAATAAGCAGCGTCGCGTTTGCCATGGGTTAATAAACCACAAAGCGGTCGTCGCCCTTCCGCGGTATGGCCGGTGCCCTGCGCAAACACCAACTGCAGTTTACGGAAAAAACCGGCCAGTTGGCTTTTGCCAATACAGTGATTCAGCTCACCAATACAGTGGTTAAACGCCAGCCTGTGTTCTAATACAAAACCTAAGCCTGCCGGCATCTGGCTTTGATCGGCATAGACACAAAACTTGCCTTCGGCATCGCGGCCCAGATCCACAGCCAGTAAACTCAGCCATTGCTGATGACTGGGCACCAGTTGATGGCAAGGCAACAGATAGTCTTTGTTCTGGAAAATAAGTTCAGTAGGCAACAGCCCCTGCTGGATCAGCAGCTGAGGACCATACAAATCCTGCAATACCATAGAGAGCAACAACTGACGCTGCTTTACGCCGGTCTGCAACTCTTGCCACTCTTTATCACTGACCAGCCATGGCATTAAATCCAGCTGACGTTGTTGCTCCAGCCAGGGATCAAAAGTAGCACCGTTTTCCCGCAGCTGATGTTGCAAATCCGTATGCAGCTGCGCTAAATGCTGCTGGCTTTGCTGCTGCCACCAGAGCTGCAACTGCTGCCACTGCGGCAAATCAGTCCATCTTAGTTGTTCGCTCAACGCCTGACTATCCACAGTCATCATCAGGCTGACATTTGCTGACTAAGATCTGTGGAGAATTCAGGTTTTGGCGTACTAATCACCTGATGCAATTCAATGATCCCTGTTTGAAATTGGTCAATCAGCTGATGCAGCTGACCTGTAGTCAATTCGGATAAGTTTTGTGTTTTTAATAAGTCCTGCAACTGCCAGACCCGTTGCAATATAGCAGCACTATGAGGCAAAGCTTTAGCTGATGCAGCCACTCTATGCAAACAGTAGGCAATGGAGCGAGGAAAGTCAGCGTAGGTCAGCAAATAATCCACTGCGTCCACTTCGGTGTTTTGATGCGCCAGATAATAGTGGTAGGACTCTATGCCGCCCAAAGCATTCAGAATAGAAGTCCAGCGAAAACGTGGTCTTTTGATATCGGTAGGTTGCAGCTGCTGCAACACCATCACATCCATAATGCGGGTCGTCATATCTGCCCGCTCTACATGCCGGCCAATATTAAATAAATCAAAAGCGTCACTACGCAGCATAGTGCCATCCAACACCCCCACTACCATCTGACAACGGCGGCTGACCTCCGTCATTAAACGGTATCTGTGCTGGCGACCTTGTAACTGCTGGCAATGTTCCTGTAAAAACAAATCCAGTGAATTTAGCTCTTCCCACATATCGCGTGGGATCAGCTGTCGCACTGTTCTGGCATTTTGTTTCAGCGCGCTACAAGCCGAACGGATAGAGACTTCACTGTCGGCATCCGTAATTAAAAAGCTCATCACCTGCTGCTCGACCGTCAAATCGCTTGGTGGTAACTGACTTAACAGTTCAGCGCCATTCTGACCTAATACATCCAGTAATAAGGGCCAGCTGAACTGGCTGTCTTTGTGACTGTCGATCAGCAAATGGCTGGTGGCATTAATTAAACGGGCCGTGTCATCCAGACGCTCCAGATAACGGCCTAACCAGAATATATGATCCAAAGATTTTAATAACATAGATCAGACCTCATCGTTGATGATCCAGGTGTCTTTACTACCGCCGCCTTGCGACGAATTGACCACCAAAGAGCCTTTTTTCAGCGCCACCCGGCTTAAACCGCCCGTGGTGCAGTACAAATCTCTGCCCTGTAAAATAAAGGGCCGTAAATCCAGATGACGTGGCTCAAGCACACCGTCACATAAAGTTGGGGCCGTGGATAACGCCAGAGTCGGCTGAGCAATAAAATTACGCGGATTGGCTTTAATAGCTTCCGCCATTTGTTGTTGCTCTTCTTTGGTGGAACGTGGGCCTATCAAAATGCCGTAGCCACCGGATTCATTGGCTGGTTTCACTACCAGTTGATCCAGATTCGCTAATACATACTCACGCTGTTTTGGGTCCAGACACAAATAGGTAGGAACGTTGTCGATCAGCGGCTGTTCGCCCAAATAATAATTGATGATTTCAGGCACATAGGCGTAAATCACTTTATCGTCGGCAACCCCAGAACCTGGCGCATTTGCGATAGACACATTGCCTTTGGCCCAGGCTTTGATCAAACCAGGAATACCTAAGACTGAATCGGGCCGGAAAGCTTGTGGGTCGATAAAAATATCGTCCACCCTGCGATAAATCACATCCACCCTTTGCAGGCCATGCAGAGTTTTTAAATAAACAATGTCGTCCTGCACCAGTAAATCGGTATTTTCGGCCAGCTCAACGCCCATTTGCTGGGCCAAAAAGCTGTGCTCGAAGTAAGCCGAGTTATAGACACCAGGTGTTAACAGAACTATGCAAGGAACATCACCAGGACGAGGCGATAAAGAGGCCAACATACGCCAGAGTTGATGCGGGTAGTCGTCTACAGGGTAGATAAAAGAGTCGGCAAATAATTCCGGGAATACCCTTTTCATCACAGTGCGGTTTTCCAGCATATAAGACACACCGGAGGGTACCCGTAAGTTATCTTCCAGCACTAAAAATTTGCCAGAGCCATCCCGCACCAAATCTGTCCCACAGATATTGGCCCACACCCCATAACGGGGCGAAATGCCCTTACATGGTGCAAGGTAGTTGCGAGAGTCCAGCACTAAATCAGCCGGTACTATACCGTCCTTCAGAATGCGCTGGTCGTGGTACAAGTCGTCAATAAACAGGTTTAAAGCGGCTAAACGTTGCTTCAGGCCAGCACTGGTTTTTTGCCATTCTGAGCTTGGGATAGTGCGTGGCATTACATCTAAAGGCCAGCAGCGGTCGATATTATTACCGTCTGAATACAAGGTAAAGCAAACGCCCATAGCGCTAATCGTTTGATTTAACTGCTCTTGTCTTTGGATCAGCTCAGCGGAGCCGTGGCGATCAATAAAACGTGCTATAGCCGCAGCCGGTGGTCGTATTTGTCCATCCGCCTGCACCAACTCATCAAAACACTGGCTGATTTGCTGATAGTGCCCAAAACTTTTTGCACCCATTGGCGACTCCTTCCCGTCCGATACGACCCGAACAACATCAGTTCAAGGCCTGCCTTTTTTGTTCTGTATCAGAAAAGAGCAAGGGTTATGCCAGCGCGGGTCAAAGCTTAAACTTTGGGTTACAAGTTGGTGACATAAAGAGAAAGTTAGGATTTCAGGTTTAAAACGGAGGACTAAAATGGGCTATAGGATTTTGCTATTAAACCGGATAGCAGGGTCAGAGCCAAAGCTCTGACCCTGCTTCACTATTCCTGAAATAAGGTTTCGATATTCAGCCCCTGATGAGTCACAATTTCACGCAGTCGGCGCAGTGCCTCTACCTGAATTTGTCTTACTCTTTCGCGGGTTAAACCAATTTCTTTACCTACATCTTCCAGCGTCGAAGGCTCATAGCCTAACAAACCAAAACGACGGGCTAAGACTTCACGTTGTTTTGCATTCAGCTCATCCAGCCAAATCACCAGATGCTGACGGATATCGGCATCCTGCAATTCAGTTTCCGGGCCTAGTTCTTTTTCATCTGCCAATACATCAAGCAGCTGTTTTTCCGAAGAACCCGCTACCGGTGTATCCACTGAGGTAATTTTTTCATTCAGCTTTAACATCTTGCGAACTTCTTCGACAGGCCTGTCAAGTGCAGCTGCAATTTCTTCCGGTGTTGGTTCGTGGTCCAGTCGTTGCGACAACTCGCGCGCAGCGCGCAGATAAATATTCAGTTCTTTCACCACATGAATCGGCAAACGAATAGTGCGGGTTTGGTTCATAATGGCACGTTCTATGGTTTGGCGTATCCACCAGGTGGCGTAGGTTGAAAAACGGAAACCGCGTTCAGGATCAAACTTTTCTACGGCGCGGATCAGACCTAAGTTGCCCTCTTCAATCAGATCAAGCAAAGCTAAACCACGGTTGATATAACGACGGGCAATTTTAACCACTAAACGTAAGTTACTTTCGATCATACGTTTACGGGCGGCTTTATCGCCTTTGAGAGCAAGGCGGGAAAAATACACTTCTTCTTCGGCGGATAATAAAGGGGAAAAACCAATTTCACCCAGATAAATCTGAGTAGCGTCCATAGCACGCTGGCTATCATTGGCTGTAAAAACGTCGTCTGGAGTATTGTCTTCTTCCGCGGCTAAAGCGGCTAAATCAGGTTCTGCGTTATCATCATCTGCTAAAATAACGTCATCCGTTAATTCGGCATCTTTAAATTCGATTACATCATCATCATCTTTATGGCCCATTTCCTTCTCCCACTTCTACAAGCTTTGGGTATCACCTGGACTGCCCGGTATCCTTACCTATTCGCCCTTTCAGGGTGACATTTTTTATTTTATTTAATTATTTTAAGTATCGTTTTGGATCTACGGACTTACCACGGAAACGGATTTCGAAGTGCAGCCTGACAGAGGTTGCATCTGTGTTGCCCATTTCAGCTATAGTTTGCCCGCTTGCGACAGTATCACGCTCTTTCACCAGCAATTTACGGTTATGCGCATAAGCACTTAAGAAGTCGTCATTGTGACGGATAATCACCAGATTGCCGTAGCCTCTTAGTGCATTGCCCGCGTAAACCACTTCACCTGCTGCTGCAGCTTTTATAGGAGTACCTGCTTTTCCTCCTATATCTAACCCTTTGTTACCATGTTCTGCGTTGGAGAAGCCAGCCAATATAGGTCCTCGAACCGGCCAAGCCCAACGTACTTTAGAACTGGAAACTGAATTTTCTGTTGAAGTTGCATTTTCCTTTACCGCCTGCTTTCGAACATAACCCGTTTGATTGTTACGCGCAACAGCTTTGTTAGCACTTGTTAATTTAGCTTGGCTTTGTGAAGGATTTTTTACAGTACTGGGGACTGATTTTGACACTTTAACTGAAGAAACCCGCTGTTCATCGCGAGTTGATGTGTATTTTTTGTTATCAATTCGTAAATATTGACCAACAAAAATGCGATACGGAGGTGAAATATTGTTTAGTTGTGCCAACTCCCGGTAGTCCAGCCCGGCACGAAAAGCAATGGAGTATAAGGTGTCTCCAGACTGAACCATATGGCCAGCACCGGGTTCACCTTTCGGATATTTTTTATAATAATTTTTGATATCGTTTAATGTAGTGACGGGTGCTGGCGATTCTCTTGAGCTACAAGCGCTTAAGACCAACACCAGACAACTGACACTAAAAAGTTTCATTAGTTAGCGATATACCAGATATAAAATGCCGCCAAGGACTACAGTTCCCCACCCAAGCCAATCCACTATATCCCGTAACTTTTGCTGCATTTTTTCGCCACCCCAATACATCAATCCTGCGACCAGAAAAAACCGGCTGGCGCGGCCAATAAAAGAAGCAATGACAAAAGGAAAAAAGGCCATATTCATCAAACCAGCTCCCACAGTAAATAACTTGTAGGGAATAGGAGAAAAACCAGCAATGAAGACCACCCAAACCCCGTAGGTTGTAAACCAGTGCTCTACTTTAGCAAAGGTCTCCTGATACCCCATGTATTCGACTACTGGCAATACCACGGGTTCATACAACCATAAACCGAGAAAGTAGCCACAAATACCACCAAATACCGAAAATAAAGTGGTGATCCAGGCAAAACGCCAGGCTTTATCAGGTTGAGACAATGCCATAGGTGCCAACATCACGTCTGGCGGAATAGGAAAAATAACTGATTCAGTAAAACTTAAGCCAGCTAAATACCGCTCGGCATGACGATGTTTTGCCCATACTATGGCTTTGTCATACATCCATTGGAAAACTTTCAAGTATTCTTCCTTTTTACATCAATTAAGCCAGCTCGCCAGGCACTAAAGGCACAAAACGTACCGCCTCTACATCTTTTTGTTCAAACTCATCACCCACCCTGGTAAATACTCTTAACACTTGTTCCTGAGCACCAACGGGGATCACTAAACGGCCTCCTTCAGAGAGTTGCTGCAACAAGGCTTGTGGCACTTCATGCGGTGCTGCCGTGACTATAATGCAATCAAAAGGCGCTTTACTGGCCCAGCCGAGCCAACCATCACCATGTTTCATCGACACATTATGCAAATCCAACTGCTGCAAACGGCGTTTGGCCTGAAACTGCAACGACTTTATCCGCTCTACGCTACAAACTTGTGAAAATAACCTCGCTAGTACAGCCGTCTGATAACCAGAGCCCGTACCGATTTCCAGCACTTTTTGGCACTGCTGGGATTGCAACAATAACTCGGTCATTTTCGCCACTATGTAGGGCTGTGAAATGGTCTGCCCCTGGCCTATAGGCAAAGCGGTGTTTTCATAAGCTTTATGCGCCAATACAGCTTCAACAAACAAATGCCGTGGCGTTTGCGCGATAGCGGATAAGACTTTGCTGTCTTTAATCCCATCTTGCTGAAGTTTTTGTGCCAATACTGCGGCACTACGATGGGTGACTACTGCCATAATTTAACACTCAATTCCATCTAACCAGTCCGTTAAAGATTCCATACTGCGATAGGCTGTCATATCTACATGCAAAGGTGTAATAGAAGCATACCCCTGAGCTATGGCATAAAAATCAGTGCCAGGACCTGCATCAAGCTCTGGCCCTAAAGAGCCATACCAATAAATTGGCCGCCCCCACGGATCTGTTGAACTTTGCATGGTTTCGGCTTTATGCCGCCGACCTAAACGAGTGACCTGTATGCCACGTAATTGCTCTAACGGGACAGCAGGTACATTGATATTTAAAATTTGATCCGCAGGCAGTGGATGAGATTGTAATTTTTTAATCACCTGCACTGTGACATAAGCAGCAGTGGCAAAATGCTGTTCGTCCCGACCTGCCAAGGACACCGCTATAGCAGGCAAACCCAGATGCCGACCTTCGGTAGCAGCTGCTACTGTGCCTGAATACAACACATCGTCACCTAAGTTGGCACCATGGTTGATACCAGCCACCACCAGATCCGGGGCATCAGCCAATAACTGGCTAATAGCTAAATGCACGCAGTCTGTTGGTGTGCCATTAACAGCAATAAAACCATTATCCAATTGCTGAGTACGCAATGGATTCAGTAAAGTCAGGGAGTTACTGGCTCCGCTGCAATTGCGATCTGGCCCTACAGTGGTCACTTCTGCAATTTCAGTCAGAGCTTTCTGCAGCACCTGTATACCTTTGGCGTACACACCATCGTCGTTACTTAATAAAATACGCATTTATGATCTGCCCTCGCCTCTGTGGTAATTAATCCAAAGTGGCGTAATTACGTTGTACATCCTGATAATTTACCAGCTCCCGCAGTACGGAAGTGGCAAAACAACCTGAATAGAGTTTAAAGCTAATTTTCACGTTGCAGCCTTGTACTTCAGCCTTTAATTCTGCCGGCAGAACCCGGATAGAACGACGTTCGGCCCTGACATTTAACTCAGCCAGTTTGTCGACCCAATGCTGCCAGGGCTGCAGACTTTGTTGCTCAAAAGTCAGCGCATCGGCGGTGATTAGCGGTTCACCTAAACCAGGCAGGCCAGCCGTAGGATGAATATCAGCCTCCAATAAGCGCTGACGTAAAGTATCATCGACTTGCGGTACTTTAAAAATCGAACCTGAACCATCCAGTTGCACTACTTCGCCAGTCAATAATTGGTTAAAAGTACCAGCTTTTACCCGCGCATCGACCTGTAAATTAAACAAAAAAGAACGGCTGGCCGATAAAGCTAAACCGCGTATTTTCCGATCTTCAATACCACCGCCGGAAAACAACTGTTCGGCTAAACGCAAATTACCGCCCTGAATACCAAAACGTTGTTCGCCGTAATAATTCGGCACGCCTTTTTTTACGAACTCTAACCGCTCTAACAGAGCAGGAATATCACTGACATCCCGTAAGGTCAGGCTAAATTCGTTGTATTTTATTGAACCTAACTTTAACCGGCGCTGATGGCGGATACTGTCGAGAATTTTAACGCCTTCGATGTTCCATTCCTGCCAGTTCAGTTGTTGTTTGATAGGCACTGGCACACAAAACCACTGACGAGTGACCGCATGGCGGTCTTTTAAACCGGCATAACTGACCTGACGGGCTTTACAACCAACCAATTCAGCTAATAGCTTGGCAACATACTGAGTATTCTGGCCAATTTTTTCCACCAGCAGCAACATATGCTCGCCTGCGCCTGTTGGTGTAAAACTCAGCTCCTCAACCACAATAAAATCATCTGGTTGTACACGTAGCAACGCAGTAACTTCAGGTTGACCGTAAAGGTAACTTAGCTTTGGCAGCTCTGCTATCAACGCCATTAAGACTTCACCAACAGCACTACGGCTTCTACGGCTATGCCTTCTTTACGACCCACAAAACCCAGTTTTTCAGTGGTTGTTGCTTTCACATTCACTTGCGACACACCGCAAACCAGATCTTCGGCAATACAGGCGCGCATCGCATCTATATAAGGAGCCATTTTTGGTGCCTGCGCCATAATGGTCACATCCAGATTACCGACTTCATAACCTATAGCTTTGACATCAGCAAACACCTTGCGTAATAAAATACGGCTGTCGATGCCTTTAAAGGCGGCGTCTGTGTCCGGAAAATGATGGCCAATATCACCTAAGGCCATAGCGCCTAACAAAGCATCTGACACGGCATGCAGCACCACATCACCATCGGAATGCGCTAGCAATCCTTGCTGATAAGGGATTTTCACTCCACCTAAAGTAATAGGGCCTTCGCCACCAAAAGCGTGTACGTCAAAACCATGACCAATACGAAACGGCATCATATAGAATGCTCCAGATAAAAAGCGGCCAAAGCTAAATCTTCAGCCTGAGTAATTTTTATATTGTCGGCATGCCCTTGCACCAAAAGCACAGGTAATCCTGCCCATTCCATAGCACTGGCCTCATCGGTAATGGCCACACCCTGGGCTAAAGCCTGTTGCAATGCATCTCTGAGCAAAGCTGTAGGAAACAATTGCGGCGTATAGGCATGCCATAAACCTGCTCTATCCACAGTGTGCTCGACCCTGTCAGAACCACGTTTCATGGTATCGCGTACTGGCGTGGCTAAAATGCCGCCCTGATTGGATTCGATGCAGCTATCAATTAAAAGTTCGATATCACTAACCCGCACTACGGGGCGAGCCGCGTCATGTACCAGTACCCAAGGATAGACTTTCGCATCAATCTGAACTAGAGCATTCAGCACTGAGTTGGCGCGTTCAGCGCCGCCATCCACCCGTTGAATGCCTGAGTCAGTCGCTAAAGGCAATGTTGGAAAATAGGGATCGTCCGGGCTTAACGCCAGATAAAACTGCTGTAAAGCAGCCACTTGCTTTAAGCGACGCAGAGTCTGCTCCAGTACAGTTACACCGCAAAGTGGCAGGTACTGTTTGGGCTTATCCGCCTTCATTCGTTTGCCAACACCAGCGGCCGGGATCACAGTCGCAATAGCAGGAATAGCGGTCATTTTTTGTCCAGCGGGGTAATGATCCGGAAAAATACTTCGTCGTGCCTAATCAAACCCAGTTCGTTACGGGCCCGTTCTTCAATCGCATCCAAACCTATTTGCAGGTCGGTGACATCGGCCTTCAGTAATTTATTACGTTTAGCCAGCACTTCATTTTGTTGTTCCATCTTGGCAAGTTCAGTTTTATGTGCCCAATACTCCATCACGCTATGTTGGCCGAGCCACAAGCGGTGTTGAAGAGCTGCAAGCAGCGTGAGTAGCAATAAAACCAGCAGGCGCATAGAGAACCAAAAAATAAAGAGATGAAAGTATTATGAAGCTTATCGGCCAGACTGGAAAGCCGAAAATAAGGGCTTATTGCGGAAAAATGCCACTTAGGGCTGAAAAGGCTTAGCAAAGTTCTGCCAATTCAGCCGGCTTGCCAGCAATAATTCTCTTAAACTCAGCACCCGCGGGCTTTTACGTTCGCTGTTTAGCCACTGATGACCACAACAAGCAGCCGTCATTAAGCTTTTTGTTGGCTTGAGCAGGAATTTATCACTGTTTTCATCAGTAAGGGGGGTGCCGTTAAAACTAAACCAGCCATGTTCGTTGCAGTGCAGCCTTTGTCCTGTCAGATCAACTTCATCCACCGAATCCAGAAAGACAGTTTCGAGAGACTGTTGGTTTTGATACACAGGCACTATCAAAGCCAATTTACTGTGTTTTAAATAAAACTGCTCAATTTGCTCTATACCCTGCTCTTTGGCCGGACACTGTGGGCTCTGACGTCCCATCCAGCTGGCATTCTGACTATCGATTTCAAGCGGAGACTTATGTGACAAAATACTGCTGGCAGCGCGGCGGATATAAAAAGGTAAACTGGCTAAACGTTTTTGCAGACTAGCTAAAAATTCGGGCGGCATTTTGGCATAACGCATCAACTCCCGTTCATACAAAGCGTTACAAAGCTCTGTATAAGTCAGGTCCTGCGCCGGGCCTTGCCACAGCTGATGTTGATCGGCTGAATGTTTTTTCATCCGTTGATGGTAATCAAGGGAGCAAAACCAATCAAGGGGTCAGACGAAGAGACCCCTTGATTGGTTTATCTGGCCTGGCTTACGCCTGGCCTTTAATTTCTACACGGCCACGGTACGGGGCTTTAGCACCTAATTCCTGCTCGATACGCAGTAATTGGTTGTACTTAGACACGCGGTCTGAGCGGCATAAAGAACCTGTTTTGATTTGACCAGCAGCAGTACCTACAGCTAAGTCAGCAATAAAGGAATCTTCAGTTTCGCCTGAACGGTGTGAAATCACTGCAGTGAAACCCGCATCTTTCGCCATTTTAATGGCTGCTAAAGTTTCAGTTAAGCTACCGATTTGGTTAAATTTGATCAGGATAGAGTTACCAATGCCCTGCTCAATACCACGGGTCAGGATTTTGGTGTTGGTCACGAATAAATCATCACCGACCAGCTGGATTTTGTTGCCCATTTTATTGGTCATGTCTTTCCAGCCATCCCAATCTGACTCATCCAAACCGTCTTCGATTGAAACTATAGGGAAACGGCTAGCTAAACCGGCCAGGAAGTCGTTGAATTCATAAGAAGTGAATTCTTTGCCTTCGCCAGACAGCTTGTATTTACCATCAACATAAAACTCAGAAGCGGCACAGTCTAATGCCAAAGTGATGTCTTTATTCAGCTCGTAACCTGCAGCGGCTACAGCTTTAGAGATCACAGTTAAAGCTTCTTCGTTAGACTTCAGATCCGGTGCGAAACCACCTTCATCACCTACAGCTGTATTTAAGCCCTGGCTGTGCAGTTCTTTTTTTAGTTGGTGGAAAATTTCAGCGCCCATCCGCAGAGCTTCAGCGAAAGTTTTAGCGCCAACAGGCTGAACCATAAACTCCTGAATATCTACGTTGTTATCCGCATGTTCACCACCGTTGATGATATTCATCATAGGTACTGGCATGGAATACACGCCTGGTGTGCCGTTTAAGTCGGCAATGTGCTGATACAGTGGGATTTTTTTGTCAGCAGCAGCTGCGCGGGCTACAGCTAAAGACACAGCCAGAATAGCATTAGCGCCTAACTTAGATTTAGACTCAGTGCCGTCCAGATCGATCATGATCTGGTCCACTTCAGCTTGCTTATAGGCACTTTTACCTACTAAAGCTGCTTTGATTGGGCCATCGATATTGGCCACTGCAGTACGCACGCCTTTACCTAAGTAACGGCTTTTGTCGCCATCACGCAGTTCTAAAGCTTCACGGGTACCGGTAGAAGCACCAGATGGCGCGCAACCACGACCCATAGCACCACTGGCCAGGAAAACGTCGGCTTCTACTGTTGGGTTACCGCGTGAATCCATGATCTCACGGGCGATAATATTGACGATCTCAGACATGTAAATCCCCTTATGTTTGTCGCATAAAAAAGCCGGACTAATAGCCCGGCTGCAACTGGTTAAACGAGTTGCTGTTTCTGATATTTATAAGCGGCGGCCACGAAGCCCTGGAATAACGGATGTCCGTCACGTGGTGTTGAGTTAAATTCCGGATGGAATTGACCCGCCACAAACCATGGGTGTGTAGGTATTTCAATCATTTCAACCAACTGGTTGTCCGCCGACAAACCAGAGATCTTTAAGCCAGCCTCTTCGAGCTGAGCAACATAGTTGTTGTTCACTTCGTATCTGTGACGATGACGTTCGCTGACGATGTCGCTGCCATAGATCTCGCGGGCCTTTGTATTGGCTTTAAGGTTACAGTTTTGGCTGCCCAAACGCATAGTGCCGCCCATATCAGACCTGTCGGTCCGCTGTTCAACATTACCATCAGAGTCCAGCCATTCTGTGATGAGACCCACCACAGGGTAAGGCGTGTTCTTATTAAATTCTGTAGAGTGTGCGTCTTTCATGCCAGCTACATGACGGGCATATTCAATCAGTGCTACTTGCATACCTAAACAAATGCCGAGGTAAGGCACTTTGTTTTCACGGGCATAACGGGCGGCCATAATTTTGCCTTCCACGCCACGCTCACCAAAGCCACCAGGCACCAGAATCGCATCTACAGTAGACAGAATATCTGTGCCTTTGCTTTCGACGTCTTGTGAGTCGATGTATTTGATATGCACAGTTAAACGGTTTTTTAAACCTGCATGGTTTAAGGCTTCGTTCACTGATTTATAAGCATCTGGCAGCTCAACATATTTGCCAACCATACCTACGGTGATTTCACCAGTAGGGTTGGACTCTTGATACAACACCTGTTCCCATTCGGTCAGGTCTGCTTCAGGGCAAGTAATATGGAAACGACGCACCACTAAATCATCCAGCCCCTGCGACTTTAACAGTGCAGGAATTTGGTAAATGCTGGACACGTCTTTTAATGAAATAACAGCACGCTCTTCCACATTGGTGAACAGAGCAATTTTAGCGCGCTCGTTCGACGGGATAGCTCGGTCTGAACGGCACACCAGAATATCAGGCTGAATACCAATAGAACGCAGCTCTTTGACAGAATGCTGAGTCGGCTTGGTTTTGATTTCACCGGCAGTGCCCAGGTATGGCACTAAAGTCAGGTGCATAAACATGGCGCGTTCGCGGCCAATTTCAGTACCTAACTGACGAATAGCTTCTAAGAATGGCAGAGATTCGATATCACCTACAGTGCCACCAATTTCAACGATGGCAATGTCATAACCTTCAGCACCAGCAACCACACGGCTTTTGATTTCGTTGGTGATATGAGGAATAACCTGAATAGTGGCACCTAAATAATCACCACGGCGCTCACGACGTAATACGTCTGAGTAAATGCGGCCTTGGGTGAAGTTATTACGTTTGGTCATTTTGGTGCGGATAAACCGCTCATAGTGACCTAAATCGAGATCGGTTTCTGCGCCGTCTTCTGTGACGTACACTTCACCGTGCTGAATTGGGCTCATGGTGCCCGGATCCAGGTTAATGTACGGATCCAGTTTAAGGATGGTCACTTTCAGGCCACGGGCTTCTAAAATAGCAGCTAACGATGCAGCAGCAATGCCTTTACCTAAGGATGAGACAACCCCACCCGTCACGAAGATGTATCTTGTAGTCATGAGACCCCTGAGACGCCATTGGCAATAAAGAATTTACGAACTTAGGACGGGGGGAA
>Ga0247725_1000233_pt1 | contig 54659 bp, 79 predicted proteins | sample OKSTACKMCFT3sol_FD_183021 | JGI IMG/M metagenome (GOLD analysis project Ga0247725, IMG submission 183021) | Subsurface sediment microbial communities from gas well in Oklahoma, United States - OK STACK MC-FT3-sol | ecosystem: Environmental > Terrestrial > Deep subsurface > Rock core/Sediment...
CTCAAAATATTAGTACGGTGCAGGCCTCGGCAACATCGGCGAACACTGCGGCCTCAACGGCGCAAACTGCCGCAGATCAAGCTAAAGCTGATGCGGCCGCTGCCGCTGGGATCGCCAATGGCAAAGGTAAGGTGATTATTCAATCGTCTGCGCCTGCCACTGCAGACCGCTTAGCGCAAAACCTATGGATTGACACCACAGGCAGCGCCAATACGCCAAAACGCTGGAACGGCTCAGCTTGGGTTGCTGTCACTGATAAAGCGGCCACGGATGCCGCCAGCGCCGCCGCAGCCGCACAAGCTGCCGCCGATGCAGCCAACACCAAGGCCACGCAAAACGCAGCTGCCATCCAAACCGAGCAGACAGCACGCGCCAATGCTGATAGCGCCTTAGGTCAGCGCATTGATACCGTGCAGGCCACAGCAGGGGCTAACACTGCCGCTGTACAGCAAACATCTACCGCATTAGCCCAATTAGATGGCAAGTTGCAAGCAATGTACTCAATAAAAGTTGGGGTGACTGCAGACGGTAAATACTACGGCGCAGGCATGGCGATCGGTATTGAGAACACACCAGCAGGTATGCAACCTCAGGTACTGTTTACTGCGGATAGATTTGCGATTGTGAATCAAATTACTGGCACATCGACCATTACCACGCCTTTCGTTGTCCAAGGTGGTCAGGTATTTATTAATAGTGCCGTAATTGGCGATGGCACAATCACCAACGCTAAGATCGGCAGCTATATCCAGTCAACAAACTATGTTGCTAACTCAATTGGTTGGAAGTTAGATAAAAATGGGCTTTTCGAAATCAACGGGTATCAAGCTGGCCAAGGCCGCATGAGAATGACCAATGAAAGAATCGATGTCTATGACGCAGCTGGCACACTGAAAATCAGACTGGGCAAACTTATATGAGTTATGGATTAGCGCTTTACGCTCAAGATCGGACCATAGATATCACCAGCGGATGGTATCCAATGGCCTTTAAAGGAACAATTGAGTTTACCGTAAAATATCTATCTTCAGCAGATGTTGTGCAAGACTTTATCATACCGAATGGTTGTAGGCTTTTTATTCAGCCTGCTGGAGCAGCAGTTAGGCACAGCTCTTATGTCAGCTTTGGCAGCACAGTTTACACTGGTTACATTGTTAGCAGTAAGTGCGATGGCGGCAGGGTAACGCTATCACAAAGCCTTTGGTACGGTGGCGCAGACTCCCCACTAAATAACTCTGTCGTTAAATTTAATGTTTATGCGTATTACCCTGTATCCAATGTCCCAGATAACTACGGGATACTATTTTCTGATGGCGGAGTAGCGGTAGCCTTATCAAATGCTAACCGCTTAAACGTAGAGCGATTTAAATACACAATCACCAATGCAGATAGAGAAATTGACGTTTCAACCGCAATTGCATCAATAGAACCGCCGCCAAGTGTTTATGTAAGCGATACAGGTTACAACGCCATGGCATCTTACGTTTATTCAAGTGGAGGTTACTGGCGAGTTAAGTGCTTAAGAGCAGGCGGTTTGTATAATGTTGGATCGACCTATAATGAAGAGCCTCCAAGATCTGGCACAGTCAGAATTATTGCCTTTGGGTCACCATTGCAAATCCTGCCAAGTTGGGGGTTAGCGTTTTATGGTGACGATGGTGGCGTGGCATTTAGTTCAGCAAACCCGCCAGAAATGCCAAGAGGATATCTTAACTCACCTACACCATTAGCAAACCCTCCTGGCTCGGTTGGTTGGCATGCAATTGGCGATTCAAATCCGCAGCAATTCCCAAACTTCGCTACCAAAAAGCCGATGTTTCAGGCTAGATTGATCGGCGCAGCAAAGCTCAGCTTTACCCCTTTTCCTGTCGGTATATGGCTTAAATCAGATGGCACTTTCACTTGCGGAGTATTAACCAAAGGCTCAGGTAGTATGCCGGTCGGAGGTAGTGCATTTGGTTACTGGGGAGAATCTTCGGCTAATTCGCCAATCCCATACATACATGAAGATGATTATTTCTAATAAAATTCAAAATGATAAGAATATTAAATAGTAACTAAAAACATTAAATTATCACAGTTTTTAATGTTCTGTTGTGTTTCATATCCATTAAAATAGGGCTCACTGTACGACCAACTGCAATTAACGTATAATTATACCACTTTTGGAACTGTGTACATGGCTGTGTACATGCAAACAAAATATACAGAATGCGAGGTGACAAAACCCTTGTTTTCAAAAAGAATTTTATTGAAGATATAACTAATGAGTGATTTAAACACTATTGTTTCAGTATCGTTCATTGTCTTACGTTTTTCCGCTAATTCTCTTTGAAACTATTAAGAAAAATGGATTTTTCATTGAAAAGTTTTTCACTTTCGTTCGATTCTATTCTTGATATTTGTGTACATATTTGCGTACATGAAAGACTCATGTACAAGATGGAGAAAGGTTATGGCACTTTCTGACTCATGGTTAAAAGCAAACCTGAATAAAGTCGCTGATAAGCCTTATGAGAAAGCAGATCGTGACGGCCTTAGCGTCAGGGTATCAGCTAAGGGCGCTATTACATTTCAAATGCGCTACCGCTGGGCAAGCAAGGCTGCTCGGGTTGATATTGGGCCTTATCCTTTGCTCTCGCTTAAAGAAGCCAGAGAACAGTGTGAAGTCTACCGCAAGTTGCTACTGGATAACCAAGATCCGCGGGAATACAAACGCGATAAAGCGGCAAAGGCCGTATCAAACGAAGGCTCAGTCGAGCAGGTTTTTAGGGCTTGGCATAAGTCACAGTTTAGTGATGGCCGTGCTAGCGTTAAAGACAGTACCGCGCATGAGTATTTGCGCGCACTGGAAATTAACGTTTTCCCGGTGCTTGGCAAAAAGCAGGTAGAACAAGTCACTCTGCATCAGTGGCTAGATTTGTTTGAGTCTATCGCCGCCAAGAAGCCCACCATTACTAATCTAACGTTAACAGTGAGTCGCAGGGCGCTTAAGTGGGCTGTTCGTCGGCGAATTATTAGCACAAATGAGTTGATGGGGATTGAGTCGAAAGAGGACTTAAATATCTCGCGCAAAAGCCGTAAGCGCACGCTTAGCGATGACGAACTCAAGATTATTTTGCAAGCCATTGATAACGCAAAACGGCAGCGCCTTGGTAACCGGATTATGGTTTTTATGGCCTTATTCTTTGGCTGTAGGATCGGTGAATTACGATTGGCGCAGAAAGCGCACTTTGATTTTACTAAGATGATCTGGACGGTGCCGGTTGAAAACCACAAGACAGGGTACAAGATGCAGCGGCCGCTATTGCGGCCGATCATCGACGAGATAGTACCATTGCTTGAGCTAGCATTTTCACTCAGCCCTAACGAGCTGGTGTTTCCGACAGAGAAAGGCGGGGTGTATTCGCAGGCGGCGACAACACGCATGTCTAACCCAATAAACACCTGGGCTAAGCTGAATGGTACGCCGTTAAATGAGTGGTATTTGCACGATTTGCGCAGAACGCAGCGCACTAACATGAGTAAGATTACTACTACAGAAGTGGCCGAAACCATGCTGGGGCATAAGCTAAGCGGGATTCAGTCGATTTATGATCACTACGACTATTTAGAAGAACAAGCTAAGGCATATCGAATTTGGTGGCAGAAGCTGCAGCGGCTCAAAGATCCCGCAGCCTACCACAACGTGATTGAGCTTAAGGCCGCGCAGTAACGGCCTCATTTTTCATTCTCATAAATCCACGCTTTAACTTCTTGAAAGTTGTACTTGTTTTTAAAGTGCGGGTTAGTGGTTGGTTTTGGGAAGTCTTCCAACTTAAACAGTTGGTATAGCTTGGTTGTGCCAATCCCCAACGCTTTTGCAAGTTGAGCTGGCGAGAAAAACTGCTGCACCACTTTACCCTGCATAGCTTCTATTTCTTGCTGAAACATTATGCACCTGCCTTTTCAATTAAATGCAAGTCGGTATCTAACAACTCGCACCAAATAACACCAGGCTCTCCATTAAGCTCGAACTGGTGCCAATTTCCTTCTTTACCGACATAGATGATTTGATCTCGTACACCTTTAAACTGGTACGCTTCTCCGATATTTAGAGTCATGCTGCACCTGCCTTATTTATTTTTGATGCAAACTCATCGATTGCTTGTCTAACTGACTTCTTCATAGGGTCGCTATCATGTAGAGAAATTCTGTTATGGTTCCAATGAACAGCCCATCCGTATAAAGTGCCTTTTTCTTTATTGAAACCAGCGTTAACATCATCAAGTAGATCGAGCCTTAACTTGTCACGATTTAACTCACCAAATTTAGTCAGCATTTGAAGCCGTTCGGCTTTAAGCTGCTCGTTCTCTGCGATAAGCAAATTCATGCGGTCATTTAGAGTCATCATGCACCTGCCTTGGCTTATGCCATACTTCCCATGTTTTAGCCTGAAACATACAAGCAAGAATCTTGAATGTTCCTAATAAAATAAGTTTCCAAAACGCCATAATTACAAAGCCAATAAATGCAAAAATATTCAAAAAAATAGTGGCTGAAATAAGTGGAAATATCATCAGAATCATTAACGTTCTTCTAATTCCGTTATGTTTGATTGTGCCAATATACTTAGGTCTTAAACCTTTTTTATCTTCAGTAAACTCAAACATCACTCACCATCCTTATCACGCTGCAATTGCCATAATGTTTCATTGAAATTATCAAAGTCAGTGCAAGCAGGATCATATGGGTTTGTAACTTTAGGTAAGTTTTCAAACATGAGCTTTGCTAATTCTTGAGCAGTGTCATATTCAAAAACAAAACCACCCTCTTGATACTTCCACTTGCACACTTTGGTTGCTTTAGCAGTCATCACTTGCCTTCCTTTGCCAATTCTTCGGCGAGTTGTTTCATAAACTGTTGGCAGGAGCATGCTTGTTTTCGTGGCAGGGCGTACCACTTTTTAAGCGCTTCGCGGATTGCGGTTGATTGCTTCATGCGTCCTCCCGTTTGCGCTTAGTGGTCGCCATTTTTATACGGGCTAACAGCAATACGGTTTCTTTAGCTTCTGGTAGTGCACGGCCTAAACCCATCTTATTGACAACGGCATGTTCTGCTGTGGTGACTAGCATTAAGTTGCTAATGTCGCAGTTGGTGCGATCGTTATCGATAAACCAGATCTTGTGATCTGCTGGCACTGGGCCGTGGTGTTTTTCCCACTCGAGAATATGTTTTAGGCGCCATGTTCTTGGCTCTGCCACTTTAACCATGACAAAACCATCTTTATTGTCGATTCTCTCAGAACCTACAGGCCGATGGTTTTGCGGGATAATGCCTTTTTTAAACTGCGTAGATGTTGAATTTCCGCCAGCTTGCCAGCCTTTCATCCCTGCATTCCACGTTTTTTGGCCTTTTGCAAATCGGCCTGTTCTGCCTGATTTCATGCCGTGATTTTTGGTAAGCGCACGGATTTGATTAACCGTTTTTTCGGTACCGAAATTGTGATTGAATTCAATCGTAATTTGTTTAATAGTCAGTGACTTAAATTTTAGTTTAACCCAATCAAATTGTTCTTTGGTGAAGCAGCGTAACTTACCTTTTGTTAGCTCGCCTTGCTTGCGTCCACAGGTGATTTTGTGGTTTTTGCATGCGCCTTTAATTTGCTGAATAGTTTTGTCTAAGCCAAAAGCAAAGTTAAATAAACTTGTGGTTTCTGCTAGCGATTTTTCAGGGAAAGTCACCCGTAAAAAATCGAGCATTGCTGCCGTATAGATAAACCTAGCCATTTTTGTTCTCCAGCATTTCAGGAAGTTTGCGGCCAATGGTTAACTCATTAGCTGCTAATTGTGCATCTAGAGCTAATCTAGCGTTGGCGATGATCTGGCTTGATATCTGCGTGACAGATTTGGAACGGTCGATTTCTTCTCGTAAGTTTTCGCCTTTAAGGTCTTCGTCAGACAAGCGTTCCAACTGGGCGAATAAGTGATTATTTAGATCAATCAAAGTGTTTTTCATGCTGCCTCCTATGCTGCTTTGGCGGTTTGTGTGCAAATCTCGGGGAGATTCACGCGGAGAATGGCTTCTGCAAATTGCGGCGGTACCGAATTGCCGCACCTTGCGACCTGCTGAGTTTTGTTGGTTTTGCCGTTATAGCCCTCAATGATGTAGTCATCAGGAAAGCCTTGCAGGCAGAATAGCTCTCGAGCCGTAAGCATCCTTAAGCCAATATCCACAATCACCATGGTTTTGTTATTCCAAGTGACGGTGACTAACGCAATACGCTCTTTAGTGGTGATAGTGGCTAATGGCTCGTTGAGTGAACTCCATTGGCCACCGTTTGAGTAATAACGCATTAAAAACGCGCTGACTTGCACGGCGCCAGCTTCTTGCTCTGCCGTTAAACCGCTGTCGCCTGGTGCAACAAGAGTTAACCTGACCTCAGCATGGTGTGTACCGCCTGCAGTAATAGTTGGCATCGGGTCACTTAAAGAAGTTGGCTTGATGTTTTTACGCAAGTGAACCATAAAGGCCGAGACTATTTGCTGCTGGCTGCCTGTGTTGGTTATCGTGCTGCAGGGTTCTTCAATTGAGTAAGCATGGGTGGTATTAAATCCACCGTTAGCCTGAACCATAACCGGTGCAGCAAGAGCAAATGCACCGCCTTTAGGATAGGCGGTGATTGTTTTAATGGGCTCGTTAACGCTCTTAGTACCTTTGCTTGACCAGTTGGCGATCTCAATAATAAATGGGTTAGGGTTTTCTAAAACATGCTTAATCGTGCCGATGGCAACACGTTTTAATGTCGCGTCAGCTAAAGGGCGTTTAACGTTAAGCCCTTGCTGTTTCGCTTCTTCTTTGGTCATAAAAATGCTTGGGCACGGCAAAGAAAAATCAATTTTTTCAGCCGTTGTCACCCACGGCTTTAATTCACCACGAATAACCCGATGATCATGCGGGGCACCATGTGTCGGTTCTGGCCACACAATCGGCCGACCATCACAACGGGCAATCATAATTAGGCGTTTACGGATAGTTGGGGCGCCATAGTCACGGGCGCGTAGCTCACGAAATTCAACTTTATAGCCGAGCCCTTTTATCAACTTATATCTATCTGAATGAGTTAACCCTAAGGTTTCAACGCACTCAGCTAAAGCAGGGTGATCAGCATCGACACCAGTAGTAAGCATGGCTTTGAAGGCTTCAAACGTTTCACCTTTGCGAGCAGGATCGGGGCGTTGATTTTGTGAACCTTCACCAATCAACGGCCCCCACGTTTTAAATTCCTCAACATTTTCTAATGGGATTAATTTCGGGCGGGTTCTCAAGATCCAACGAATGGTGATCCAAGCCAATCCGCGTATTTCTTTTTTTACTGGAGTATCACCACGGGCCTTGGAAAAATGAGTGCAGTCAGGGCTAAACCATGCCACATTAACTGGCTTACCTGCAGTGGCTTTAACTGGATCAACATCAAACACCGATTCGCAATAGTGCAGCGTTTCGGGATGGTTGGCTGAGTGCATTGCAATGGCATCAGGGTCGTGATTGATTGCAATATCCACGCTGCGACCCAGTGCCCAAGCCATGCCAGTGGAGGCACCGCCACCGCCTGCAAAGTTATCTACGATTAAGCCGCGCATGGTTTTTTCTCCGTTGGCATGTTCATAACTAAGTCATCAATGATTGAGTCGGTTGGATAACCTTCTAACCGCTGTCGATTGGCTTCTTCACACAGTTCTTGAAACTGGATTTCAGTGGTTTCCTTTATGCCGCAAAGCTCGAAAACTTCTTTGGCAATGTTCATCACTTCAATCGGCCATACGCTGTTTGTTGCAGTGCTGTCCCGCGCGATTTGATCTTCGATATCAAGCTGTTTAGCTTGATTTCGTTTCTTTCTAGTCTGTTTGTGTTTAATTGTGTCAACCTGATCAGCTGATTTAATAGGAATATCGATTGAATCAACGGTTTCATTCCCAAACACATCCCAACCTTTGGTTTTGGTTCTGGCGAACATTTCAAGGCGCGGAACGTCACCCATGAGTTCGACGCATTTATCGCGAAACTCATCGGGCTTTTGGCTGTGGCGAATGTTTTGATAGGTGCCCACGTAGCAGAGGTGAGCGAGTACTTCATCAAGGCTTTGTGGGTCGAAATTGCCCACGGCGCGAACGCTGCGGCAAGCTGGTGTTGGTTTGCCTTTGATGGCGATAATGGCCGACTCGCTACCTGCGCGGGTCCAAAAGCCCATGCCAAAAAATGGATTGTTATTGACTGTTAGCTTGTTCCAGACAAAGCCATTCATGTTTTTAAGGGTGAAGCCCCAGCTTTTAACCAGATCAATGGCATCCTGCGGCATGGCGCCCACATACCACATCACCAGCACACAGTTGTCATCGGCAATGCTGCCCACATCGAGGCGTTTTAAGTCCTCTGTGCTAGTGACGGTGTACTTTGCTTGGGCGCTGGATTTCATCGAGCCGCCCGTGTTTTGGTTGCTAAAGGCCCATGGCGGATCCGCGTAAATCAGCTGATATTTTTTGCTCATGCAGCATGCTCCTTTGAATCAGTTAACTGATAATTGGCTAATTGGGTTTCTAGCTCGGCGATCCGCGCGTTGGCTGCGGCTAACTTGGCAAGATGCTTTTCCCAGTCGAGTTCTTTGATTTTCTCGACAATTGCCGCTACTTCTTCGAGGCGTTCTTGGCCGCGCACAAAGTTAGAGAGCTGAACATCGTGCCTTATTGCTGCTCGCCATGGGGCGCTCTCAAGGTAGGTAACGGTGTAATGCAGCATCAATGCTTTGATTAGGTTTTCTGAGTTGATTTTGGTCAGTGACAGCATCAGCTCGATGCGCTTTGGCGATTCAAAGCCAGGGATTAACAGATTCATGCTGCACCGCCTGTGGTGCTGATCACCTTGAAATCAATTACCCAAACCCAAGGATTTGATTGCCAAGATTCATCGCCATAGATTGATTGCCAAGCTTCGCAAAACTCTGAGTAACCGTTTTTACCACCAGTCACATCATCGTCGTAACCGTCAAACCCTTCTGCCCACGCGTCACGCTCGCTTATGTTTTGTACCCGCTCTACACGAACATCGGTTACTTCTAAGATGATGCGAGCAGCCCAACGTGGCATATGGATAGATGGTTTCCATTTGCTTTCACCGCTATCATGTGACGCTTTGAATAACACGGTGCCATTAGAAGGGCATGAGCAAGGTGATTCACTGCACCCACATTCATCAGAAGAATTAAATTTTCGCCATGTTTCGCGGACATAAAGCTGATCGCCGATAGAGCCAAAAGGAGATATAAACCCTTGGTCTTCATCACTAACACCAAAAACATCATTTTTGGCAGGCTGATAAAATCCTTTCTTATCAATTACTGTTGGTGTGTACCATTCCGCTTTTGCAGAGAGCGGTTGCCATTCTTTATGAGGCTGTGGATTCATGGGCCTGCGCGTTTGCGTTTTGCGCCCGTCTAGAATGGCGCGCACCATTTCGGTGTTGAAGATAATAAGGCGCTGTTTCATGCTGCCACCTCTGGGAAGTAGGTTATTTCAACGCTGGCGCGTGTGGTGTTGAGCGCTTGCCCCATGGTTTTAAGGATGAGGTTTGAGGCCAGCATTACTGCATCAGCGTTGGCTAGTAGCTTGCCTGTTTTTGGGCATATGCAGCGGCCAGTGAAGTCTTGGCTGGTGCGACTCCAAACCAAATTTTGATAAGCGTGGCGCCAGTGTCGCTGGCCGATGGATTCAGCCTCGTTTGCGGCGCTCGCCAGTGCTTTAAGCATTACCGTTGTGGTAAATAAGCTGTTTTCGCGGTGTTTGCTGCCGAGGGATTGCAACTCCATGGCGGTACCCATGGTGCTCCAAAAGTCATAAGCAATGGTGGCGTGGTAGGGCTCAAAGTTTTTCTTGGTACCGAGCACGATGGCCGTGGCGTCTTTGATTTGTTTAAAGGACCAATAGAACTCGCTCTGTGCTGCGGGTTTGTTGGTGGCAAAATCCACGCGGCCTTGCATCCAGTCGATATTTTTAACTAACTCCATGGTGAGCGTGGATAGCTCATCGCGGTGGTTGTAGGTATCTGACAAACCTTGAGGCGGCTTGCTGGCGTTTTGGTTGATATCGGTAAACGCTTGCTGGCGTTCTTGCAGCGATAAGCTGGTGTACAGGGTGATAGAGATAGTGTCTTGCGACAGCTCTGGGGATTTTTCGAGCGCCTTGGCGATACCCGTGGCGCGGTGCTGGCCGTCGAACAGCTTGATTATCGAATCCATGCCGACTTTTAACACACCCACGCTGCCGCTAACTTCGGATGCTTCAAACTTAGGCGCTTGGCCGCCTGTTGGCACTTCTACCACGCCGATAATGCCCGGCAAGAAGTAGCCTTTTGGGTTATTGAGCATGTAATTGCTGATGGATTTTGCACGAGCAGGATTGACTTTGCGTTGGCTGCGTTCGAGCACGCTGCCAGCATCGTCAATACGTAACATGCGCACAAGGACAAGCATTGACATGCTCACGGTGTAAAGCACCTTACCGCCTTGCATGCCCATTACTGCTGGCATTGAGTAGCACATTTCCATTATTCGGCTCCTTCTAGTTCGTTTTCTTGCAGTTCTTTCACGCATTTGGGGCAGATGCAGACAAAGTACTCATTGTCGTTAACTGCCTTTTGCCAACCTGAGCGGCTTAGGCCTTCGCTGACGCTGGTGATCACACTGCGGTGCTTGCGTTGAATAAACAACGTATCGGTGCAGCTGTTACAGGTGACTTGATAGCCAGATACCAGTTCGATTTCTGAAAAATCTGGAGGGGTTATGGTTAGCATGCTTCAAAATCCTCCATACTTAGGCCCAGCTCTTTGGCGAGTTTTATGTCCTCAATGCGGCGGCGTTTAGCTAAGCGCACTTTATCCTCGGTCGATATCCTAATTGACTGGATGACTGGCTCATTTTCCTCTCGGAATCGGACTGTTTTAGCTTTAGGTGCAGCAGTTGGAGGTTGAGAAGTCGATGAGTTAACGACCTTCATCACTTTTGGCTTTCGCGCCTTAGTTTCGTATTGAGCCCGTTTTTGCGCTTTGATACTTTCCTTATGCGCTTGGTAGTAAGCCCTTGCCGCGATTTGCTTTGGTGTGAGTTGTTGGCTCATGTGACGTCCTTATCTTTTAACCAAGAAACGGTGCAGGCCTTTTGCTGCACGGATGGCAACGGCGCGATTGGTGGTTAACTTGCCACCTGGCAACATCCAACCATCTTTGTCTGCAACGATATGGCCGAGGCCGATTTTGATATCGCTGTTTTGGGGTTTGTCGTGGGTTAGCATGCTGCACCGCCTTCACGTTTGGCTTCGTATTCGTCCCAAGCGGCTTTATCACCGTTGGCAATAAACCATTGGATATAGCCGTTACCTTGTTGGTCTCTTGCGCTGCCGCCGTACTTTGAACCAGTGAAGGTGAACCTTCCTTCCATGGTTATCAAAGGCCATCCGCCAGTGAATTCAGTAAATGTAAGGTCAGGACGTTTTTCTTGGACTGACTTTTTGAATGCCTCGAAAGCTAAATTTCTGTTAGCTTTTTCGTTGTCGAGTTCGTCTTTACAGGATTGTGAGCAGAAAATTGCGCTACCATCTTCTACAGGCTCTAATTTGATGTAGTTGCCTTGTTCATCTTCACCTTCAAGATCACAGTCGATTTTGCAATTGCAATGCATGCACCTAAACGACCAACCGTGCTCAATACAAACCAGTGGTGGGACTCCACCTTTAACGCCAGCGTATTCGTCGGCCCATGGCAAGCGACGACAAAAATCAACATCTTCCCAATCAATACCTAATTCAGCCGCACCTTCTCTGCGAGCAGTTGCTGAGTTAGTTGCAAATACGATGCTGCTGTAACCTTCAAATCCTTCGCGGACTTCGTATGCTTTGAGCGGTTTAGTGTTCATGATTGCTATTCCTTCTTTCGTGAATGGTGGCAACTATCAAGCTGCGCTTGACTGTTCAGGCTCGGGTGAGGTGGTTTGAGTGGCTGAGGTATGCAGTGCTTTTTGGCGTCCAGCAATGTGAATAAAGTCGCCTGGGAGTGCTCGCTCATTTTCTCCCATGGTCATGGGCATGATTGCGGCGACGATTTCGTTTTTTAAGCCCATTACAGCGGTAAGCGCCTGCCCTTCATAAATGCGTAAAACGGCGCCTTTTTTAATGCTAACTTTTAAATTTTTAAGTCGGCCTAGAAGCTCAACATTCATGCCAAATGTTGATACTGGCGTTTTATTTTCATCACTTAACAGCGACTTAAATACTTTGCCTGCATCTGGGTATGGCCCATCGATTGGGTTAATAAACTCAATGTGAGTAATAAGCTTACGTTCCTGAGTGTCCAACGCTTCAAAGGTGGTGAAGGTATCAAGGATGTCGTAAATCGATGTGAGCATGGCTACGCCATCGTTGATAAAGATGTTTTGAATAGACGGTAATGCTTTTTTGTTGGCGGCTTTTAGCAACTCTTTGCTGATTGGGTAAATGTAGTCGCCATCGCTAAAGCCGTCCTCGTCGTGAATTGTGACTAGGCAATGTCCGTCGGTGGCGGTGAGGATTACGCCTTTTTCAGGATGGGGTTTTACGTGAAAGCCGTTTAGGTAGTAACGAACATCATTTTTTGCGGCGAACGCTGCCAGCATTGGCAGGTATTGAATGTTTAATTTGGTTTTCATGGTGATTACTCACTGGATGATGTAAGACGATTGGCGTTGAACGTGTAACGTGTAACGATTACTTACACGTTCAACTTGTGTGTTTGGCTGAGGTAGCTGGCGAGTTGTGCATATTGATCGTCAAGCAGATCTTGAGCGCTGCTGTAGCCGTGTTTTTGCTTGATCTGCTGCCAGCTTTCGATATGACGCAACCAAACATTCTTCGATTCTGGATAGTCGATAATCAGCTGGTTTAATTCGGCAATTGAGCGGTCACAGTAAGCGGCCATGGCGTTGCCTTTGGCTTGCCGTTCTTGCTCCAGTTCACTTGCAAGCATGGCGACTAGGGCGTCGCTGGTGGCATGGGCTTGTGCATCAAACATGGCTATCTGCCTTAATTATTGGCTGGTTTGCGTGATGGCTTGTGTGATGAGCGCTGCGGTTGAGCCAGCTGATGGTTCTATCGCTTACCGTGATATTGATTGCTGGTGGCTCGGCGATGCGGGTGAGTTTTACGCGACCGCTGCGGCTGACTTGGATGTTGGCCACTTCGTTTAATGCGGTGGTTTTTAACGGGCCGTCATCCAATTTGGTGACGTGGAATCGCTCGCGGAAGGCATAGCTGCAAACATGGCTTTGCAAGTAGGCCTCGAGTTCGTTTTTACGCTGGATCACCGTTGGGCAATGCATTAGGTCTGGCAATTGGGCGAGGCGACAAGCAATGCTGAGGTGTAACAGCAGTTGCGATTCTACGGGTAGCAGTGGGGCGCTGTGATGCGCTGCGATTGGGTGGGGCATAGGTCACCTCGCATGGTTTAGTTTAGGTTGTTTGAATGGGTTGGTTTTGTGCTGCGCTGTTGGCGCTGGTACGGCTTAGAGCAAATCGAAGGGGATTAACTTGGCTAATAGCATTAGCACTAGGTCGATAAAATCAGGTTGTTGGGCTTTCATAGTATTGCTCCCTGCGGTTTTACGGTGGCAACTATCCGGTAATTCCGGATAGTTGCGGTGTAAACGTTGCCGGTTACGTCATCCGGCGGCCTGAACCCGTCCTCTGCCGCAATCTTGCCGCTAATAACTGGTGCGTGACTTTCAGGCGTTCGTGCTGCTTTACCAGTGGGCCCTTGCTTATTAACCCTAACCAGATCCAAAGCTGGCTCGAGAACTATGCTCGACTCGGGGCGCTGTCATAACCTGCGCTTGTAAGTGGCCGCTTCTAACGGCTAGTTAGTCACATGGGCTTGTCCTCTGATTGATTGGCTACTTTTGCCGTGCCATTGGCGTGATTAACGTGATTTTAAAATCGCTAATTTCTTTGCTAGTAAAAGCTGATTAACACTTTCAATCTGATCCTTTGTACCTTCCCAGGCATCTAGCATGGTTTGGCCTGCTTTTCTAAACTCAGCGCCTAGCTCTCGGCGGTGAATGCATAGCCTTTGCGCTTCACCACGGTTGATATTGAAGACAGGATTAACCAGATCTAGCAGGTTATCCTCGGCAATTTCTAATGAACTTCTGCCATAGATTTGCATGGCGTTCTCCTTGTAAGTCGCATTGGTGAAGGTGGCTGACTGGCGCTCATTTCCAGTTACCGAAAGGGTGGAGCCTATAGCGCCACGGTTGGCTCAATCGGTAGTCGAGTCTTACTATTCAGCCACCTTCCCAATGCAACCTGATTTAACAGGTGCATGGTGTTCTTACCTCACCGCCAGAACGGGCGGGGTTGTGCGCTTAACGGGTCATGCTCGCAGGGCGTGATCACGTCACTTATTAGCCGCTGGTTGTTCCAGAGTTTTATCCCTTATCTGGGGGAGCTAATACCCGGTCGCCGCAAGAGGCGCACAAGTCTATTTACGCGGATTACTATCCTCCGCCGCGTGATCCTCGGAGTAACCTAGCTTGGGAGCCTCACATACGAGGGGACCAAGGTTAGTTGTTCATGGGCCAGTCTGTTAAAGAGCGTGATTAGAATCTTTTCATTTCCGTTCTAATCGATGCTCAAATGTTAGTTTGCTAACTTTTTAAAGTCAACATAAAAAGTTAGTTATCTAACATTATTTATTTTTTGCTCAGCTTGGTGAATTGCAGATACAAAAAAGCCACCTAAGTAGGTGGCTTGGTGATTGAGATTTGCTTGAGGTTATGAGATTAAATCCATAAATTCATCTTCATCTAAAATCTGTATATCAAAGCCTTCATCAATTAGATCTTGCGCCTTTAGTTGCTTACTAGATATGCCACTTGGTCCAACTAAGTTTTCATCCTGCTCACCAACGACTAAGTAATCGGTCTTTTTAGATACGCCTGTTTTAATTTCTAGCCCGAGTTCTGCGGCGGCTTCAAAGGCTTCTGCTCTGCTGATGGATAGTTCGCCAGTAAAGACGATGGTTTGGCCGTATAGTTCGCCATCTTCATTAGGTGGGTAAGCTTTGTGATCCGCGCCTTTGGGTTTACCGAATGCCGATTTAGGTTTTATTTCGTTAATGTGACCAAGGGTGACTGCTGCACACATAAACACTCGGCCAGCTGCAATTGCATCGGATTTGGCTCGGTGTGCTTCATCAAGCGGAATATTACAGTGCTGTGATACCGTAGCTAATTTGTAGTTAGGTAAGCTGAATGCTGCTTTTGCCAGATTTAATGCACAGTGGTAGTGGTTATTGAGCACGATGCCAACATTAGCGAACTCAGCATCTAAAAAGCCTTTATCAAACTTGGCGTTATAGGCCACGATAGGTAGATCACCGATAAAGGCTTTTAAGTCTTGCGCGAGCTCTGCAAAGGGCGGCTGGTCTACCAGCATCTTGTTGGTGATGCCTGTGATATTGGTTATTTTGCGTGGCACTTTTACCGCAGGATTTATCAATGACTCAAATACAGGGTGATCGTTGGATAGGAGATCAAATTTGATTGCGGCAATCTCGATTATCTTGTCCGTTTCAGCCTCAAGCCCAGTGGTCTCGGCATCTAATGCAATAAATTTTGTCGGTATGTAGGGGTATTTAGCTAAAAACTCTGCGGTTTGCTTATCCATATAATAATTCCTTTTGTTTCAAACGTCGCTGCCACAGTGTTTGCATTTTTTGGCGGCCATCAATATATCTTCTGCACAATAAGGGCATTGTTTAATTTGTTTTGGCGCTTCGGTGACGGGCTGTACTGATGTTGGTGTTGGTGCAGGTTCCTGTGCTGCCACGTTAATCGTTTTTATCGGTTCGTGACTTTTTATCGCCCAGACTAATGCCACAACCCAACCTACAAGTGTCCAGCCTAAAAACAGGTTTAACGCAAATATTGAATAAAAGTTAGGTTGTTTGTGAAAGTAGGCTTCATACATTGGGTAGAAGTAAAGTAACGGCGCAAACAAAATGAAAGATGCGGATAGCAATTGACCAAACTCATTTAGCTGGCTTGAAGGTATTTGACCCATACCAAAACTAAGGCCAGCTAGTAAAATCAAAGATAACAATCTAATTATAAACATTTAAAATCCCTTTCATTATTTAAAAATTAATTATTCCAAACGTTTAGCACTGACCACCAGAACACCCAGCCGATAATTTTGATCTCGGAGGCTTTTTCTGGCGCAATAAATTCATCGGGGAATTCATCGTTGTTATAGCTCTTGATACGAATACCGCCGCCTGGGGTACGATAGAGCATTTTTACTCGTAACATGCCATCGTGATCTATGGCATACATTTCACCGTCGATAATTGATTTTTTACTGGTATCGATACCAACGGTAGTTCCGTGGCGCAGCACTGGCAGCATGCTATTGCCGCTTACGGTTACACAGGCCGCATTGCTTGGTTCTACGCGGCTTTTTTTAAGGGTGGATTTCGCAAAGCGTAGTTTGCAGCCGCCGTTCTCTTGCACAAATGTTGATCCGCTGCCTGCGGCTAATTCCACTTCACGGTAAAACGGTAGTGCCACTTCATCATCCCTTAGCGGTGTATCGCCATCCCATAGCTCAAAGCCAGCATGCCACTCGGCATTTGATTCACGGACCTCAATTTTTTCTGTTTCACCACTAAGAATCCACTCAGGATCACAGTCAAGAATCTTACCTAAATTAATCAGATTTTTACCTGATGGCGCAGATATGCCTAGTTCCCATTGTGTTATTGAACTTGGTGTGATTTGCAGGGAATCAGCAATATTTTTTTGCGTGAGTTTTAGCTCTTTTCTTCGGCGTCGAATCCTCACGCCAATTTGTTCTGTTTGATAACTCATAACAACAGTCTCATCTGCAAAATCTTTGTTGTTAGTTATCTTACATTCGTTTGACATTAGAATCCTTTTGTTGATAATGTTAGAAAACTAACTTTAGGGGTGAAAATGAAAACATCTGACGCGGTAGCTTACTTCAAAACCAAATCAAATTTGGCGAAGCAACTAGGGATCACTCACTCATCAATTTCTCAGTGGGGCGAAGAGGTTCCTGAGCTTCGTGCGTTTCAGCTTGAGCGCTTAACGGGCGGTGAGTTGAAGGTTCATGCTGATAAAGCCATTGAGTCTACGTCTTCACCTCGGGTTGCTTAACTGCTCTTGTTAATGACAAGGATATCTAACCATATGACTAAACACACATTAAAGCGCGAATCGCTTTCATGCTCCGATCCACTCTATGCCGCCCATGCGCTTGGGCACGATTACGGCGTGGATAAGCTGGCGCGGGATTTATTCCAACAGCCCGGGGTGATGTACAACAAATTGAACCCTGAGAACGACAGCAATCACTTGTATTTACGTGATGCGATTCATTTGACTGAGCTGGCCGATGATGACCGCATTTTATCGGCGTGGTGCCATAGCCGCGGTGGGGTGTTTGTCAAACTGCCTGAGTCGGTGAATTGCGATGAAGAGCTAAGCGATCAGCTGCTGCTGATTAGCGAGCAAATGGGCATTGCGCTGGCCGAGATCCGCGACTCCCGCGCTGATGGGGTGATCACCCCTGATGAGTTTGAATGCATTAGCCGTGAGCTCACCAAAACCGTGCGTGAAGTGCTGTCGCTTAAAGCGGTAGTGAGTAGCCAAGTGCGGGATCTGCCAAAAGCAAACCCTTTCAGCGTTGAGTTACAACCTAGTCAGATTTTTTCAATTAATGACTCTGTGTCAATAACAAAGAGCGCGCAGCATGAGTGATGTTATTTATGATGCGGCATTAGAGCATGAAGCGCATATCAAGGCCGCTTTAACTGTTCGTCAACCAACACTGCCTTTTATTGGCAAGTGCCATTACTGCAAGGCAACTGTTTCAAATAATCAACATTTTTGTGATGCCGACTGCCGCCACGATTACGAGCGGTTAAAGGCGAATGGGAGAGTGTGATGTCAGATAGAAACTTAGTCCTTATCCCGCAATTTAATGAAAATCAGTTAACTGATAACTCCTGCGCAAATATTCCCTACACACCTGAAGAAGATGCCGAGTTCGCTCGCATTGAGCGCAATCAAGATATCGCTTTGTTGGCTAACGTGATCCGCAGTTCACCAACAACGAGTGCTGAGGCGATTGCGGCGCGAGTGTTGGATGCGGGGTATCAGTTTTCGGGTAGTGCGGTGCGCTTTAAATAAGAAAGCCCACTAGAGCTGTGCAGGCCGTGGGCTTAATACCAAGTGAGGCAATAACAATGGTACTGGAATCAATTGATAGCGTCAATCATGGCGCTGGTGGCAGTAATGTGGTGCCGTTACGGCCCGTTGCTGACAATAAACAGCATGCGCGGGGTGGGGTGGTGAAAGCAGATTTGGATGATGGTTATTTACGACTCTCCAATACGCTGGTGGACGCCCTGTGCCGCACGAAATTAAGCGATCGTGAGAGTCGTGTTTTATTTGCTGTTATCCGTAGAACCTATGGCTACGGCAAGGCCACTGACTGGGTATCGTACAGTCAAATAGAAGAAATGACGGATATCGATACTGACAACGTATCGCGGGTGATTGGCGGCTTATTAAAGCGCAATGTGCTGATAAAAGACGGCAAGAAAATTGGGGTTAACCCAACGGTTTCTTCTTGGACTGATAAAACAGCAAAGGCAAAAACTGTCAATTCTGACAGTAAAAATTCACTGTCTATTCTGACAGTAAAACCTGTCTATTCTGACAGCGAGGCTGTCTGTTCTGACAGTAAAAACTGTCTAGATAGACCCCTACAAAAGAAAGACATTAATACAAAAGAAATACAAAAGATCTCTTCGTCGCACATTGCTAACGCAATGGCCGACATGCAGGTTAAACCCGATGCTGCTATTCAAACTCCCAATGGCAAGCTTTGGGGCACTCAAGACGATTTAACCTGTGCTGAGTACATCTTCAACAAAGTGCTGATTGTTAACCCCACTGCAAAGCAACCGAATTGGCCTGATTGGGCTAACCAAGTGCGCTTGATGCGTGTGCAAGACAAGCGCACTCACCACGACATCTGCAAGCTGTTTAAGTTTGCCAACTCCGACTCATTTTGGGCGAGCAATGTGTTATGCCCAAAAACCCTCCGTAAACAATGGGACAAACTTAACGCCAAACTGCTAGCGAGATCATCACATGAAACCACTGCAATCGATTCTGCCGGACACAATCAACGCTATGAGAACCCAACAGCCAGAGTATTCCGTCAGCTCAGGGAAATGGCCGCAAGCCTTGATGAACAAAACGATTGCCAAGGTGGTCATGCTGGAGCTGATCCCCGCGATGAGTTTATACAGTCGTGATTTCTCAAAGAAATTCGGCAATGAGCTTGAGTCTGTAATTTCGGAGTTTGTTGAGGTGATTTGCAAGGCTGGCTTAAGTGAGCAGCAAGTAAGAATGGGGATTGATGTCTATAAGCTTAAAGCTGCGACAGCTCCATGGAGCGTTAATCCTACAGAGTTTTTAATGTTGTGCGGCCCTGTTTCACAGTTGGGTGAAATTGAAGTGCTTGAGGCGTTCACGAGAATGATTGAACACAAATCTGCAATGACTGACGTTGAGCACGCAGCAAGGCTTAAGTGCGCGTACCAATGCCGCAATCAACTACCACAAGACAAAGCTTTGGTGCTATTCACTTCACACATGAAAGCATTTAGCGCAAAGCAAGCGCGCGGGGAGTTTATCCCAAGCCGTGACACCAAGTTACTTGAGCGCAAAGGTCAGCCTCGCCAATTCAATCAGGATTTTGAAGCCCAGATCGGCAAGCGTGTAGCTAGAACGTCGATTGAAATTCGCATGCTCAAGTTGCAGATGGCAACAAAACGCCGCAAAGCGTTTAGGCGACGTAAGGCGCAAAGCAGCACTAGAACTGGTAGCGCAATCATTCAGCGCATTACGGCATTTAAGCGCCGCAAAGCCAACAGCCGCTTAAGGGTGGCTCGCCATGGCTAAAGCAATTAAACACCTCCCAGCAGATGCGCCAGATTTTTATAGCGCGATTGTGGCGCCTGGAGTTGTGGACTGTGCATCAAAGCAAGTCGTGCAAGAGGCGGTTAACGATGCGCAGTTGTTTGTACCAAAAGCGGTGACAGCCGCTGAGTTACGGGCCCAAGGGTTATTGCGTGAACGCGAACTACCGCAAATGTGGCATTGCCGCGGTGGTGAGTCGGATATGGAGAAGATTGTAAAGCATATGTCGGTTATCCCCGCGGAGTTTAAACATTCCGTATCAATCGAGTATGAGCGTTTATTTGCGCTGGGTGGGCCAGCTTGTCGCAAACAGGCTAATCAGTTTTTGGTAAGGCAGTCAAAGCGGTTTAGAGGGGTTTAGCAGTATGGACTTTAAATTACTACATGGAGATTGCCTCGAGCTGATGAAAGGCATACCTGATAACAGCATTGATTTGATTTATGCAGATGTTCCTTACGGAACGACTCGCTGCGCATGGGATGAAGTTATTCCTCTAATTCCAATGTGGGAGCAGCTTAAACGAATTATTAAGCCTAATGGTGTTATTGCAATGCATGCAGCACAGCCATTCACCTCGGTTTTAACATGCTCAAACTTACCTTGGTTTAAAGAAGAAATAGTTTGGGAAAAAGGTAATGCGACAGGTTTTTACAATGCCAAAAAGCAACTAATGAGAGCTCATGAGCATGTGCTTATTTTTTGTAATGGAGTTGGCACTTACAACCCACAAATGACGCATGGTCATCCAAGAAAAACAGCATCAAGAAAGAAAACAGGCAGTGAGTGCTATGGAGAAGGCTCAAAAGGGTCTGTTTACGACAGCACTAGCCGTTACCCACGTTCTGTTCAGTTTTTCTCATCAGATAAGCAAAAAAGGAAGGGCGAAAGAATTAACCCTACTCGTAAACCAGTAGCGCTGTGCGAATGGATTATCAACACATATAGCAATCATGGAGAGACCGTTCTTGATTTTTGCTTTGGTAGTTGCTCAAGCGGAATAGCCAGCATGAACACTGGGCGTAATTACATTGGCATCGAACAAGATGCTGATTTTTATGCTGATGCGTTTGCTAAGTATTGCGCTGGTAATGCGGAGGCAGCATGAAGCTAATTATTGGTATTGATCCTGATCTCACTAAAAGCGGCGTGGCCACTGTGGTGGACGGCAAGATACAGCTGCTTAAGAGCATGGGTTTTAGTGAGTTGATTGAGTTTGTTGTTTGCAGTGCTGCGAGTTCGCCTTGCGTTGTGCTGCTTGAGGATGTGGATAACAAAAATCCAGTATTCGCTAGCAAGTTAAAGCGGACTGCCAAAGGCCAAAATCCATTGCTGGCTTACGTTGGCCATGCCCCAAGCCAAGGCGGTAGTGAATTTAAGATCAATATGAGCAAGGCCGAGGACTTGGGAAAAGTGAAAGCCACGGCAAGATTAATTAAAGAAGTACTCGAGGACAAAGGGATTACCGTGACTTTGGTTAAACCGCTGCGTGGCCCAGTGAAAAAGGCTAAGGATAGCAGTGTGTATTTTAACAAAATCACCGGCTGGACTGGCCGCAGCAATGCCGATACCCGCGATGCTGCGTTAATCGCCTTATTTGGCAAGGGGGATTTATGCCGTTAAAAGCCCCATTAGCTGAGCGTTTAGCGCGTGGTGTTGAGTTGTATGTAAACCAAAAGATGACGCTTTTAGATAGTTCTGCTGCTGCGCCTGTGTGCCGTAAAAAACTCACAAAAGAGTTAAAGGACCGCGGGTTATTGCGCAAGGAGCCTAAAAAGCTCAGCGAGAAATTTGAAAAGGCCATCAAGCTTTATGTTGATGAAAACTTATCTGTTTTTAACGCTGCAGCTAACACAGGCGTATGCAAGACGGCACTAGCCAAAGTATTAAGAGAGCGCGATTTACTGCGTAATACGGCCGAAAAGAGCGCCGCCAACTTGGAGCAAGCGATCGCCTTGTATGTAGCTGGCGCCACCATTTTTGCGGCCTCACGCCAAGCTAAAGTTGGCAACCAAACCTTAGGCGATGCGCTAAGTGCCCGTGGATTACTGCGCAAGCATCCAGAGCGTAAACCAATGAGCACTGTATCGCGCCAAGATCCGCTTGAGTCGGCCGAAAGCCGTGTATCAAGCATGGCACTGAGCATTATTCATTCCGCTGCCCGTGCTGCAGCTAACCACCAAGGAGATGGCAGATAAATGATTTCAATTGAGCGCTTGTTTGAGCTGCTATCTCCACGCGGGTTATCGATTGGTGCGGCGGCGGGGAAAGGGGTTTTTAGTCGGGAGGATGCTATGGGTGTTATTGCGCAGGTACAGGGTAAGTACCCCGTTGGGGTGAAGGTGTTAGAGGCGACCATTTGCGGCGATGTAGATGCCGAGGATGCACTGGTTAAGGCGCTGACATGGAAATATGAGGAGAATTTCAGACCATTGGTATCCGCAGTATTAGCAAGGCTGGCAGTGAATGAAGTTTGCGGTACCCGCGTTTGCCCTAAGTGTAAGGGAACAAAACTCAACTATCACCGCAATGGTGAGTGCAAACTCTGTAGCGGTACCGGGAAAATGTTGAATACGGTTGAGCAGTTGACTAAATCGTTTTGTGATTTGAGTGGCGCCAAGATCACGACAGAGCAATTTAGCCAGCATTTTTACGACAAGTATATGAGTGGCGTAGATGCACTGCATCAGCACGAACATGATGCAGCTCGCTTTGCTAAAAAAGTACTGCGGATGGTTGGCGAAGAAATGGGGCTAGCGGGTTGATGATTGAAACGGTAAGCGATTTAGTTAAACGGCTTAAAGCGGAGGCAGAGCAACTCGAGTCTATGGGCTCAGTTGATCTGGCCTGTGGTGTTGAAGCGGCGGTAAGGGTGATCTGCAATGAACTCGATGACCACTTGCCGATTGGTAATGAGGATTATCACCGGATTGAGCCATTAGAGCGGATAAATAAGCGTTTAATGTCGGTGTTAGCAACGCAGTCATCTATTAATGAGCGGTTTGATTTGCACTGTAAAAAGCTGGTGTTATCTACGCCTGAATACAAGACGCTAGTTAACGCTAAAAACGCCATTCATCAGCAGATTAATGCGTTGCCTAAGTGCACTGCCTGCCGTGGTGTTGGCAAAGTTAAGCCGATGTTCGAGCTGTACCCGTGCGATAAATGCGGCGGTTCTGGTGTGGATTTAGCGGCTAATAGCGAGCTGATTAAGTTGCAGCAATCTTTGATATTGGCTGAGTTTGAGTTGATTGAAAAATTGACCTCAGCGCTGTTTAAAGTGGGGTTATCAGCAGCTGATAAAGAGGCGCTCTCGGTTGAGTATTTTTACGCCGACTGCCGCACTAACCTGAGGTGCGACTGATGGCCATAGCCTGTATTGCCTTAAGTGATGCCGCCATTAAACGGGCTGTGGCCGATCACTCGATTACCGAAATTAGGGACCCACGCTATCCGCTACGGTTGCGCCTTGGCAGTTCGCGCAGTCGTGGCAGTTGGTATTTAGTCACCAATAAAGAAGGCAAGGCAAATTGGTCAAAGGTGGCTAACTGGCCGCTGGTGAGTGCTAAGGCGATTATCGATGATTTACCTACGTTTAGCATTCAGCATCGGCAAGATCAAAGCGCGAAGGTGAATACCTGGTTAAGTTGTGGTGGCTTGCTGAATTGGTATTTAACCCGGTCACAATCCGACACCAGCTTATCGATTAAAAGGCGTCGCAATATCAAATGCACCATTGTTAAGCATTTATTGCCGGTGCTAGGTGAGGTGATGCTGAGTGAGCTCAATCATCATAAAGTCGATGAGCTGTTAATTTGGCCGCTGCAGGCGCGTTATTCAATCGGCAGTGTTCGCCAGTATTACGCAGTGCTACGCAAAGCATTTAAGCAAGCGAATGTGCTTAAGTTGATTAGTGATGATCCGTTGGCATTGTTAAGTTTTACGGATTTTATCGCTACACCCATAGCTACCAAACCACCTCAATTACAGGCAACGGATTTGCCTAAGCTGCTCAGTGATCTTGATACCGCCAGTGATAGTGCTGCGTTGCTGGTGTTTATTATGTTGGCCTACGGTACCCGCATTGGGGAAACCCGCTTGCTTAAGTGGAGCTATTACGACGAACCCAATGCTAAGTTAGTGATCCCAGCCAATATCACCAAAACCCATGCTCAACTGACTATCCCTATCTCTGGACTGATGGCCGATGTATTGCGCTGGCATAAGTTAATGCAAGCCGCTGCAGGTTATCGCGGCGGGTACCTATTTCCGCACCCATGCCGTAACACTGGATTAGATGAACGTGGCGCTAATAGCTTGGTTAAACAGGTAAGTGGTGGTGAATGGACGGCCCACGATTTACGCAAGTTAGCTCGATCATGTTGGGCTGATTTGGGTATCGATTACATGGTGGCCGAGCAGATGCTAAACCACTCTATGACCAAGCTAGACCAAGCCTATATTCACACCTATTTGGCTGATCAAAAGCGCGAGGCTATTGAGCGATGGCATAAGCATTTGCTATCGATACACCATCCATTTTCAGCACGATTAAATCAAGACAGTTTCAAGATAGAAAATATTAGCAAAACAGCTTAAATCCTTGTGGGTTATGGCTTACAAGGCGATTTATGCATCTTCAAAAGAGGAAGATATTTAATGAGTAAAGTAGCATATTTTAAACCTTTCTATCACGGTGAAAACAGCTTTGTTGTTCTGGATAGAATCAAGCATTTTAGTATGCATAGCAGTAATGGCTTCAATGGTACCAAGATTCACTTTGATGACGGCACCGAGCTGTTAGTTGGCGAATGGCCTGAGGCAGTGCGCGATGCAATTGAGCAGGCGGGGAAAGAGTAATGAACAATTGTACCCACCTAATTACAAAAGATCATAAATGCGTCGATTGTGGCGAAGTGATTTTTGCTGTTGAGTCTCGTCAGTGCGGATCCTGCCATAACTTTAAGTTAAACCAAGGAGCCAATGTTATTGGTGGATGCCTTCCAAAACTAATGACTGTAATTAGCACAATGCACGTCACTTATAAGATTAAAGATGGAACCTGCTTTGTTCCAAAAAAGCAATCGAGTCAGGCAAAAAGTTAACCGTGATCAAGTGAGGTATCTATGCAATGGCTAGATGGAGACATTATAAAAAAAGCAGTCAGTCAATACCCTTCTAATTTTATCCCTGCTGCGGCAAAGGAGTTTGTTTACGATGAGTGCGAAGGTAATGATGTCACAGGTACAGTAAAGGGTTTTTTTCTTGACGGTGTTTTCCACATTCAAGAGGTAGTGACTCATGTGTAAATGCGTGAAGTGCGGATCCAGTTCGATAGAATTTCAGTTTGTAGAAGATGGTACCAATTTAGGTACATGCAAAGAACAAGGAAAGATGAGTGAGTTTATTCGCTATGTGGCAAGGACATTTGACTATCAAATAATCTGTAAAAAAGAGCATCTATTAAAAACATGCCGGTGCTGTAAATATGCTTGGCGTGAACATACGTTAGATAGCGCCACAGCTAATCAATCCCCACCTGGTGATGATTGATGATAACCACCTACATCGCTGGCCCAATAAGCGGCAATGTCGAAGCCAATAAGCTGGCGTTCTTTAAAGCGGCCGAGCAGCTGGAGGGAACTGGCAGAGTAGTGCTTCACTCTGCTTGCCTGCCGTTCGGCCTAACCGAACCACAGTATATGGATATCTGTTACGCCATGATCCGTGCCTGCAATGAGATAGTGATGTTGCCCGGTTGGCGCAGGTCTGCCGGCGCCACCGCCGAGTATTACTACGCCAAGAAGATAGGGCTTAAGATCGTCTTTGTTCCAACTGGAATAGACATTGAACGCGGTATGAGTTTAGTATCGTGAGCAATTAAATCAGTTAAGTGATAAGTAATTAAATAAGGTTAAATTATGGATAATGAACAACTAAGAAAGCTCAGGGAACTTATTGATGATGTGGCCAACGCAAGCACCAAGAAGAACGCAAAGCCTTATGCGCAAAAGCTAGATTCTATGGTTGCAAATATTATTGGCGATTTAAATGGGTATACCGCAGGTAAATTAACAGAAGCTGTTATTTATGCAAAAGAGGCATCTGGGGAAGTAAGTAATCGAGAGAATCTCCTATCAAGCATGAGAAACTCATGGGCAGTATTTGAGAGTGATGTCAAAAATGGGGATAGCGTGAAACAAAAAATAGTAGAACAAAATGATTTACCCAAGCATTAAGTTTTACTATCCTGCTATAACAATGCGGGTTATAGCATCTAAAGCCACCAGATAGGTGGCTTTTGCTATCTATACCTTTCAGTTTGTTCAAGCCTCGGCCATCGCCGGGGCTTTTTGTTTTGGGGTTTGTCATGCGCAATAAGGTATTAGTCACAGGCCTGAGCTTATCAGCTGCCGCACTGATCACATTGGTTTCATCTGAGGGATTCTCGCCAGTTGCCGAGATCCCCGTTAAAGGTGATCGCCCTACATTAGGTTTTGGGTCCACTTATCACGCAGATGGACGGCCAGTAAAGCTAGGCGAAACCACTACCCCAATTAACGCACTTAAAACCGCAAAGGCTCATATCGATAAAGATGAGCAACGCTTTCGAGCTAGCTTACCTAATGTTGAGCTTAACCAAGCATCTTACGATTTGTACATCGACTGGACGTATCAATACGGCATTGGCCGTTGGTTAGCCTCGCCGATGCGAGATCACTTGCTCAAAGCTGAGTACAAACAATCATGTGATGCATTGCTGCTGCCGAAGTATCGCACCGTGGATGGCTATGACTGCTCAACGCCTGGCAACAAGCGCTGCTATGGCGTGTGGCTCAGGGCGCAGCAGCGGCACCGCGACTGCCTCGATGCTCTCAAGTGAATGGTGATAAATGCCTTTAATATCAATCACTTGTGGCAAGTGGTGGGGAGGGTCAAAACTTCAGGGCTTTTGCCTAACTGACCATTCGGGGACAGTCGCGTGCAAAACCGCGAAATGAGACCTTTTTTTCTGGCAAATTTAGGCGATAAAAGTGCTCTCGACAATATCAAGTAAAATCATTGCGTTACTTATCGTTTTGCTGATTGTTTTGATAGGCGTATTCACGGCATTTTTTGTGATCAATAAGGGCCAAATAGCGCTATTAAATGCAAATTTGGATAAATCGGAGCTTTCCCGTTCAGAGCTGCAAAAAAATTTATCATCTGTCACCTCATCACTTGAATCGGCAGAAAAAGACAAACAAACCTTGCTAGGCAATCTTGCATTGCTAGCAAAGGCCTTGAGCGATCGTGAACGGTCACGAAACGAGATTAAGCGCGAGTTCGAGCAATCAACCAAAGAGTTAACTCAGGTATTCGAAAGGTCCAGCGATGAAAAAACGCTTACTTGGGGCGCTACTGATATCCCTGATGCTGTTAACAGCGTGCTCGAGCAGTCCGCCAGATGTTCGAACCGTTACCGTAACCAAGATTCAGTATGTTTTTCCTCCCAAGGAACTGATCAGTCAGTGCATCGTTCCGCCGTATTCCAGCAAGAAAAACCAAGATCTTTCTGAATACACCAACTCGTTGATGAAAGTGATTTCTCTATGCGATCTCGATTGGTTATCGCTAGAGAATTGGATTAACGAGCAAAAGTCGAAACTGTCTGCCGAGTGATCGGAGGCTAACAATGAATATCAAACCCTTGGCGCCAATTATGGATAAAGCAACGACAACTGGGAGCTATATCGCTTCAATCTCTACGGCAATTGGCGGTTTTCTATCACTAGATAAGATTGCGTTATTGCTCGGTATCGCATCAACAATCGTTTTATTCGTTGTTCAATATCGCCTCTCAAGAGAAAAGAAACGGCAAAACCGCGAATTTCACGAAGCCAGAATGGCTGCGATAAAAGCTGGCAACCTAAACGTAATCAATATGGACGATAGCAATGAATAAAGTCGTAGTTATCTTCAATGGCGCCATCGTTTCTGTGCCTGCTGTCGAGTCTGATATTGTCAATGGTCAAACAAAATTAGTGCCACTGGTTCCTGCTGATTGGGTTGAAGTGACTGCAATAAACGCCGCATACCCAACATTTCAGGGTAAAACCAAGCCGCCAGTTATCAAGCAAAGTAAGCAAGACGATTTAATTGAGTCGATGCAAGCGCTAACAGCTGCCATTACCGCCCAAACCAATGCAATTAGCCAACTGGTTAACAGTAATCTGGATATTGTCGATCAGATGATGGCTACCGAAGACGAACAGCAAGATGGATCTTCACTCTATCTGGACGGCTCCGGTGAACTATGAGCCAACCAAGCTGGCGCGATGACAAACGCAAAACCGCCGAGCGTGGTTACGGTGGACGCTGGCAAAAAGCCCGTGAAACCTTCTTAAAGCGCAATCCGCTGTGCTGCTTCTGCGAGCAAAAAGGCATTATCACCGCCGCAACAGTAGTGGACCACAAGATCCCACACAAAGGCGACACAACCCTATTTTGGGACACCAACAACTGGCAACCGCTGTGCAAGCCTTGCCACGATAGCACCAAAAAAATAATGGAGAGCAGAGGGGTAAAGCTTGGCGCAGACGAAAGCGGCAAGCCAACAGACCCAAATCACCATTGGAATAAATAGCGAGGTAAAACGTGGCAGTAGGACGAAAAACCACGCCAACCGCGCTCAAGCTCGTTACAGGCAACCCCGGTAAAAGGCCGCTCAATAAAAAAGAGCCAAAGCTAGAAGCGGGGATCCCGCGAATGCCGGCTTATCTCAGCCCAAGAGCAAAAGCAGCATGGAAAAAGCTAACAAAACTGCTTAAAGACATGGGCGTGCTCACACTGGCCGACGGTATGGCGCTTGAGCGGTTATGCGACGTCTACTCAGAAATCCTCGACCTGAGGGACGAAATAAAACAAAACGGCCGAACTTACCAAAGCATCAAAATCATCGGCGAAAACTTCGACGAAGATACCCGCGAAACCACTCAAGTCGAGCAAATGCTAATGAAGGCAAACCCAGCAGTGCAAATGCTGGCCGATGCCGACAGGCGATTTAAGGCCTATCTCGTAGAATTTGGGCTAACTCCATCGGCCCGTAGCAAAGTACAGGTAACTGATGGCGACAAGAAAAAAGACGACATCGACGAGTTCTTCGGCTGATATAGAAGATCGCGTCACTCGTTGGGCAAAACAAGTCGCATCAGGGGAATTCCTCGCAGGCCCCGATATCCGCAACGCCTGTAAGCGGCATTTAAAAGACTTAGAAACAGGCCAAGAACGTGGTCTTACTTGGGATTTAGCCGCCGCCAACCGCGCAATCAGCTTTTTCCCAAAAGTATTGCGCTTAAGTGGTGGTGATCACGAAGGCAAGCCATTCAATCTGCTCGATTGGCAAGCATTTATTGTCGGCTCGCTATTTGGCTGGAAGGATGCAGACGGTACCCGCCGTTTCCGCATGTGCTATGTCGAAAGTGGCAAAGGATCTGGCAAATCCCCGTTAGCCGCAGGTATCGGACTTTATGGTTTAGTAGCAGATGGTGAGGCCAGCGCGGAGATTTTCGCAGCTGCTACGAAAAAAGATCAGGCGATGATCTTATTCCGCGACGCGGTTTCCATGGTTAACCAATCGCCGCAGTTAAGCTCAAGATTAAAAAAATCGGGTACCGGGCAAAGCGTTTGGAACCTTGCCTATCTCGCTAAAAACTCATTTTTTAGACCAATCAGCTCCGACAACGGCCAATCAGGGCCGCGTCCACACATGGCGCTGATTGACGAAGTACACGAACACAAAAACAACAACGTCGTCGAGATGATGCGTGCGGGTACCAAAGGCCGCAAGCAAGCGTTGATCTTCATGATCACCAACTCAGGCCACGACCGCACCAGCGTTTGTTACTCGTACCACGAATACGGCAAAGCCATTTGCGCGGGTACCAAAGAAGATGATTCCTTCTTCGCCTTTATCTGTTCGCTCGATGAAGGTGACGACCCGATTAATGACGAAAGTTGCTGGCAAAAAGCTAACCCATCCCTTGGGCACACCTTCACGCATAAATACCTGCGTGAACAGGTCACCCAAGCCAAGGGCATGCCAGCCAAAGAGAGCATTGTACGCCGCTTAAACTTCTGCCAGTGGGTAGATAGTGCCTCACCTTGGCTATCCGCCGACACGTGGATGGATTGCGAAGATGATTTTGATATCAGCGAGCTCTACGGCGAAGAATGCTACGGTGGGCTCGACTTATCCGGTACCCGCGACTTAACCGCTTTGGCGCTGTACTTCCCGCGAGTCAAAACGTTGTTAGTCGATTTTTGGACGCCAAAAGACACGTTACTGGATCGCGAGCGCACCGATAACGTGCCGTACTCAGCATGGCTCAGGCAAGGTTTTATCCATGCGCCACCCGGGCATGCAGTTGACTACAGCTTTGTGGCAGAACGAATTGCCGAGATATCCGCACTGTTTGAGATAAAAAGTATCGGCTTCGACCAATACCGGATCCACTACCTCGAGCCAGAACTCGCCGAGGCAAACGTATTTATCCCGCTGGTTAAGCACGGGCAAGGTTACTACAAAGCGTCAGAGTCAAACCTCTGGATGCCGCGCTCAATTGAGCTATTTGAAAAGCTGATCACCAGTAAAGAGATCAGAATCAAAACTAACCCATGCCTAAGGTGGAACGCCGCAAGCGCCGTGCTTGAGGCCGACGCCAAAGACAACCGAATTTTTACCAAGAAAAAATCCACAGGTCGTATCGACGGCGTAGTCGCCGCCGCTATGGCGGTGGGAACGGCATTAGAGTCTGATGGCGTCGATGATACCGAAGATTGGCTAGCAGCAATTAAGGACCCAATTTACTAATGAATACACCACTTGCTCTATTCATCTTCCTGGCACTAACAGGTTCGTTAATGGCTGTCGCTGGTGTTTATATCCTGTTTGGACTTGGTTGGTCGCTGTTATCTGGTTCGATCCTATCGTTTGCAGGCGCTTCATTTTTACGTAAAGGAATGACAGCGTGAAACAAAAAAACTCACTTGCTTTGGTTATTGCTAAAGCAGCAAGTCAGCCGTTTGCGTCACTCGACAGCTTTATGGGTAAAACCTTAAGGCTAACAGACGGTGATTTTTGGTCGCAATTGATGGCAACGTCTAAAAGCGGAAAAACAGTCAATGTGAATACTGCTATGCAGCTTGCTGCAGTATGGGCCTGTGTACGCCGCATTTCAGAAACTGTTGCAATGCTGCCGCTAGGCTTGTACGAGCGCCAAAGTGATGGTGGCCGGATCCAAGTTCAAAACAGTCTTTCTACTGTATTAAGCATTAAGCCCAATGCAGATATGACTGCCATGCAGTTTTGGGAGGCAGTACTCGCATCATTGCTACTTAAAGGAAATGCGTTTATTGAGATCCACCGCTCTGGCGGCGAGATTATCGCCCTCGATTTTCTTATGCCGCACCGCATGGATATCGACTTGGATGATAGCGGTAGCTTGATCTACTGGTACACGCCAAGAAACGGATCGCGCCGTCAAATCAAAAAGCAAAACATGATGCACATTCCTGCATTCTCGTTGGATGGGTTGATTGGTTTATCTACCATATCTTACGGTGCCAATGTGTTTGGTGGTGCTATGTCGGCCGAGGATGTGAGCGCAAGTACCTTTAAAAACGGCATGACAAAAACAGTCGCTTTCAAAGTTGATCGCGTAATGACAAAACCTCAGCGTGAAGAATTTCGCGAATATGTAAAAACGATTACTGGCGCAATGAATGCTGGAAAATCACCCGTACTTGAGCAAGGCATCACCCCTGAGTTAATCGGTATCAACCCAATTGATGCCCAGTTACTCGAGTCACGAAACTACAGCGTAGAAGAGATTTGCCGCTGGTTTTTGGTGGATCCGTCACTCATCGGCTTTGGCGGTAAAGACAGCAATTGGGGGACTGGGCTTGAGCAAAAGATGATCGGCTTTGTCACATTAACTTTATCGTCTTGGATCCGCCGCATCGAGCAATCAATCTCTATTAATCTGCTTACGCCAGCCCAGCGACAAACTCAGTACGCACAATATAACCTTGAGGCGTTACTACGGGGCGATAGTGCTTCACGCGCAGAGTTCTACAGCAAAATGACTCAAAACGGCATCTACACCCGTGATGATTGCCGGGTTAAAGAGAACTTACCGCGCCGCGGTGGTAATGCCGATGTCTTAACCGTTCAAACCAACTTAGCCCCCATTGATCAGCTGGGTGCTCAATCAGAATCTGCAAAAGTCCAAGCCGTACTAAACAACTGGCTCAATCAAGATAACTAGGGGTAAACCATGCCATTTCCAAAAAGCTTCTCGCAGAGCGGAGTGCGCTGCGATATTTCTCCGCGCGCGCAAGAGCTGTGGAACCCAGCGATTAAAGCCGCGGTAGAAAACACCGAATCAACCATTACTGTTTACGGCATCATTGGAGAAGATTGGTACGGCGAAGGCGTCACGCTAAAGCGTATCGATGCAGCTTTACGCAGCATAGGTAATGAAAAAGACGTCACCGTTTATATCAATTCCCCAGGCGGAGATATGTTCGAAGGTATCGCTATCTATAACCGTCTGCGCGAACACAAAGGCAAAGTCACCACTAAAGTACTTGGCCTTGCAGCCTCTGCTGCCTCAGTCATTTATATGGCTGGCGAGGATGATGCGCGATTTGTTGCTAGCTCTGCCTTTCTGATGATCCACAACTGCTGGGTATTTGCCATCGGTAATCGCCACGCCCTACGTAACATCGCCGACGATATGGAAGAATTCGATTCTGCCATGGTCGATTTGTATGTTGAAGGCAGTGGACAGAGCGAAAAATCCATTGCCACCATGATGGATGAAGAAACCTTTATCCGTGGCAAAAAAGCCGTAGAGCTTGGCTTTGCTGCTGACACTTTATCAGCCGATGAAATTGGTGAAGCCACCGAAAACACTAACGCTAACTCACTGCGTAAAGTGGATGCGGCCATGGCAAAGGCTGGCGTACCGCGCAGTGAACGCCGTCAACTACTTCAAGATTTAAAGTCCAGTACGCCGAGCGCTGCTGGCGGCATCACGCTAAATGCTGATGTGTCCGATACGCAAAACGCTATCGCCCCCGATCTAACCGCGCTAATCAACGCATCAAAAAACATTTTGTCTAAATAACTGGAGGCGACTATGCCAAACCCAAATTTTGAAAAGCAAGTAGAAGAATTAGGTGCCAATCTAACCAAGATTGGTGATCAAATTAAAGCCGCTGCAGAAGAAACCAACAAGCAGATCAAGGCTTCTGGTGAAATGCATGCCGAAACCCGTGATAAGGTCGATAAGCTGTTGTTAGAACAAGGCGCTATGCAAGCTCGCTTGCAAGAAGCAGAGCAAAAGCTGCTAAAAGGCGCCCAAAGCAACCAACAAGAGCGCGAACAGTCAATCGGTGAGCGTGTGGTTAACGACAAGGAAATGGAAGGCGTTAACAGCTCATTCCGTGGCAGCCGTCGCGTCGCTATGCCGCGTTCGGCAATCACCTCTGCCACTGGTTCAGGTGCTGGTTTAGTTCGTCCAGATCGTATGGCTGGAATTGTTGCAGGTCCAGAGCGCCGTTTAACCATTCGTGACCTAATTGCTCCAGGTGAAACCGAGAGCAACAGCATTGAATACGTTAAAGAGACAGGCTTTACCAATAATGCAGCACCTGTAGCTGAAGGTGCAGCTAAGCCTTACTCTGAAATCACATTTGGCCTAGTCAGTGCAGGTGTGCGTACTATTGCGCATTTGTTTAAAGCCAGCCGCCAGATTTTGGATGACGCAAAACAACTGCAAAGCTTTATCAATGCCCGTGCACGTTACGGCTTAATGCTTAAAGAAGAAACCCAGCTGTTATACGGCAACAACACTGGCGCCAATTTGCACGGTATTATTCCTCAGGCAAGTGCTTACGTTAAACCAACTGGCGCAACGGTTGATACCGAGCAGCATATTGACCGCATTCGCTTAGCGTTACTGCAAGCGGCATTAGCCGAATATGCCGCTGATGGTATCGTTCTAAATCCAATTGATTGGGCGGTGATTGAAACGCTGAAGGACAGCAACAAAAACTACTTGATCGGCAAGCCGCAAGGGCAGACTAGCCCAACACTGTGGAACCGCCCAGTAGTTGAAACCCAATCAATCGTGCAAAACGAGTTTTTAGTCGGTGCCTTCCAAATGGGCGCACAGATTTATGACCGCATGGATATCGAAGTTTTAATCTCTACCGAGAACGACAAAGACTTTGAAAACAACATGGTCAGTATCCGTGCAGAAGAGCGTTTAGCGCTCGCTGTATACCGTCCAGAAGCTTTTGTCACTGGCAACTTTACCTTTGCTTAAATCAGTTAACTGATAACTAAAGCACTAAAGGCCGAAATTCGGCCTTTAGCTTTAGTGGCATAACTCTTGGAGAATTACCATGGCTAAAATACTCGCCATTGCACTCAAATCTTTTTACTTGGACACCGAAGTAAAAACCACTTCATCAAAACCGTTTGAAGTAGATGAACATCACTTTAACGAGCTAAAACACAATGGCTTAGTTGCTCGCGCACCAGAAGAAGCAACTGAAGCAGACGTTAATGCTGCTGAAGCTGAAGCAAAGGAAAAAGAAGAAGTAGATGCTAAGGCTGCTGAAGCTGAAGCAAAGGAAAAAGAAGAAGTAGATGCTAAGGCTGCTACAGCCGCAGCCAAAAAAGTCAAAGCGTAATCAGTAGTACAGGAGTCCTCTGTGAGTATCATCACCCTAGAACAAGCAAAGCAAAATCTAAATGTGTTTCACGATGAAGATGATGCAAGTTTGCAGCTGCTGCTTGATGGGGCAGAGGACGAAGCAAGCCAATATTTGGGAATGGAATCCCTAAACGCTTTGATTGATGAATCAACGGGCAAACTACCTGCAAGCGTCATCACTGGCGTAATGATATTGCTGCAATCGAGTTATCAAGCGTCACCTGATGACGCGCTTAAACTGCGCAATGCCGCTGAAATCAAGTTAACACCTTATCGTATTGGCTGGGGGATTTAATGCTCGCCTATCGTTTACGCCATCGAATCCACCTGCAACAGCCAGTAAAGCAGCAAGACCCGCTCACAGGTGCAGTTTCAATATCGTGGCAAACCCTCACCTTAGGTACTAAGCCGCTTGATAAGGTTGCCGCCGAGGTATTAACAGGGGCTGGGCGTGAATTTTATGCAGCAGATGCAAAACAAGCTGAAACCAGCGCCAGAATCAACCTTAGATGGTTTCCAATTGATCTCAGCTTGTTTTACCAATGCCGAATTTTATGGGACGGCAGAACTTACGATATTCACTCGATAGAAACAGACTTAACAGGCCGTCAAGAGTGGCGCTTACGCTGCAAAGATGGCGTGAATCAGGGCATTTAACCATGAATACACCTCACATTTTCACCATTGAAAATACCAGTGAAATAGGTAAACCCATCGAGGTGTTTTTAAACGGTAAAAAAGTAGACCACTGTATTTATGCCGATACCAAAAAGGGCAAGGTGGTGTTTTGTCCTCAGCCACTTAAAGTCCATAAACATAAAAAGAAAGTGATCTGCAAAACGCATTACGGCCGCGTCACAGTTGAGTACTTAAACAGCCAAAGCAAAGTAGGTTAACCATGGCAGCAATCAAATTTGAGCTAATCGGCTTAAAAGAAGTCCGAAAAAAAATGGCAAAAGTGACCAGAACAATACTGGATGACGGCACCCGTCACGCACTCAGCCAAGCCGCCGAATTAGTCAAAAAAGCTGCCCAAGAAAACGCCCTAAAAATTGACGATCCAAAAACAGCGCGGCGGATCCGCGATAACATTATTTTGCAGTTTGGTAGCCGCAAATTTTTACGCGACGGCCTCATTATGTATCGAATTGGCGTAACGACACCAAGAGGTCGTATCCCAACACCAAACGAAGATGAAGGCTCAAAAGGCAGCACTCCACACTGGCACTTGGTTGAACTCGGCACCGAGCGTACACAAGCAAAACCTTTTATGCGCCCAGCGCTAGCCAACAACATTAACCCAGTGATCGACAAAGTGATTACTGAGCTTGAAAAAGAACTCGATAAGGCACTTTCATGAGCATCGCGCCTATTTTTGTGGTTTGCAGCAATAGCCCAGAGGTCACCGCGCTACTGGGCACCAACCCAACAAGGCTATTCCCCTTCGGCCAAGCACCGCAGGACGTAGTAAAGCCCTATGCCGTTTGGCAAGTGATCGGCGGCAGTCCTGAAAACTATTTAGCCGGCAGACCAGATACCGATGCATTCACCCTGCAGGTAGATGTATATGCCGACTCCGGCAGCACAGCCTCAGCGGTGGGTGATGCCATTCGTTATGCCATTGAGCTAGATGCCTATACCACCAATTACAACGGTGATGACCGAGACAAAGAAACCGGCAATTACCGCCACAGCTTTGATATTGATTGGCTAGTCACCCGTTAGCCGTAAAACCCACAACGCAACTTAAAACCAAAAGCCTCTGCACCTTCAGGGGCTTTTTTGTATCTGCCGCAAGGCTATTGTTAGGAGCAACAACATGAGTATGAAAACGCAGGGCACCCAGCTCTATGCACTAGATCCGGCAGATGATTCTGTTTTAGCTATCATCGCCGTCACCAGTATCGACGGGATTGATAGCCCAGTCGATTCCATTGAAACCACACCGCTTGAAGCAGATGCCCGTGAATTTATGGCTGGCTTAAAATCCCCTGGCGCGGCCACATTTGGCATTAACGTAGACCCAAAGCACGAAGCACACTTGCGATTACATCAGCTTAAAACCGCTGGAACCACTCTTAAGTGGGCGCTTGGTTGGTCAGATGCTAAAGATGTTCCACCAACAGTTACCAGTAAAGCTTTTGTCTTACCGACTAGTCGCACATGGATCACCTTTGAAGGCTTTATGACGGCCTACCCATTTGCCTTTGCGCAAAACGATGTGGTTAAAAGTACTATCGGCATTCAAGTCTCTGGCGATCCTGTACTTACCCCTGCATCAACAACGCCTTAATTTTGGTTTAACCATCCGTAAAGCCCACCTAAGCCGTGGGCTTTTGCTTTTTATCTTAATTAACTTAATCCTAAGGAATAATCATGGAATTAAGTGTTGCAAGCCTTATTCAGTCGGGTTCCTATTCTCCCGCAAAGCCAGAACGCCGCGAAATTTCGTGGATAAACCCAGCAGGTGACACCTGCAAAGCTACTGTATTCATCCGTAAAAAGTCATTCGCTACCGCCAATATCGAAGCCAACAATTATAACAATGGAGTCGATTCGCTTACGTCTCGCATTGTTTCAAGTGTTGTCGATGAGCAGGGTAAACCCTTGTTTGAGATTGACGACATTCTTGGCAATGAGGCTCATGGCCCCATTTGCGATTCATTAGGCATGGCGTTAATTGGCGCCATTAACGAGGTTAACGGCATTGGGCTAAAACCAGACCCGGAAACCTTACCGCCGACTCAGAATTCTGGCACGAGCTCGTGCTCGCAGGAGTCGGCGGACGAACTATCGAAGAAGCCCAGCAAAACCTCACGCATCGAGAAGTTATCGACTGGATCGCCTACCGAGCAAAGTTCGGCCCCTTAAGCATCCAAGCGCGGCAAGAGCGCATTGCAGCAGCACAAATGCATCACATCAACACCATACACGGCGGCAAAGCCAAGTTTGAAGATTTTATGCTTTTCAGCCAGTTAGATGAAACTGAGCAGCCAGAAGCCACCGTTGACGATGTGTTACTGATGCTCAAAGCCAGCGCAATTAAAAAGTAAACCGATTAACAGCAATAAGGCCAAGGATGGCCAGCCTAATGCAGTAAAACCAAAGTCCTTAAACCAAGCAGGAATCCCCATGGCAAATAAGTCACTCGGCACACTAACGCTAAACATGCTTGCCGAAACGGGCAGCTTTGTTGAAGGCATGAGTAAAGCTGAGCGTGCATCATTAAAGGCTGAAAATGCGACAGCCAGAATGGTGAAACAGATTGATCCGCTGATATCACAGCTATCTAGCCTAGAAGTTCAGCAGCGCCGTCTTGCAGAGTTAAATGACAAGGGAATATTTAATGGTCGTGAGTTCGAAATCTTATCGGAACGCTTAGAACAAACTAAAAATGCCACGTATGAAGCAAACTCGGCTTTCGCTGACCAATACAAGCAGATCAACCGAGTCGTAAGCCAGCTAGACCCTGCAATCGCTAAATATGCCGAATTAGACAACATGCAAGCGCGGTTATCTGAAGGCGTAAAAGTGGGTGTTATCAGTGGCGAAGATTTCACAAAATATAATGCTCAGCTATCAACAATGCGTGAAGAGTATGACAGGGCATATACCGCATCAGGTCGGCTGCAATCTGCTCAGCAAAAAGAGCAAGCGGAACTGCAAGGGCTATTGCGTCAGTTAGATCCAGTAACAGCAAAGCTGGCAGAGTTAGAATCGCAAAATACTAAACTATCAGCGGCCTTCGCTGCAGGTAATATAGATAAGGGACAATACGATAGCGCAATAGTAAAACTTAACCAAATGCGCTCGGCCATTGATGGCACAACAGAAGCGCAAATGAAGGCTGAGGCGGAAACCAAGCAACAACAGTCAGAATTACAACGGCTGCAGCAAAGACTTGATCCTGTCATCTTTGAAATTAGAGAGCTCGATAAAGCGCAAGAGTTATTAAGATCTAGCTCTGCCAAAGGCTTAATAAATTCATCTGAATATGACCTTTACTCTAAACGTTTGTCTGAAATGCGCCGAGATTTAGTTGGGACTAATGAGGAGTATGCGGCTGGCGCTAAGTCCTCAAGTCAATTGGGTTGGGCAATCCGCGGATTGCCAGCGCAATTTAACGATATTGCAGTATCACTGCAAGGTGGCCAAGATGCTCTGACGGTATTGCTGCAACAAGGTGCTCAAATCAGCGATATGTTTGGCGGCATCGGTCCCGCTATTAGCGGTGTTGGTACATATATTTTAGGTTTAGTTAATCCATTTACCGTAGCTGCTGCGGCAGCGGGTGTAATGGCACTGGCGTATTATCAGGGTAGCGTAGAAGCCGATAGACTTAGAAATGCGCTGATCTTAACTGGCAACTCAGCGGGTGCCACCTCTGACGAACTTATGGACGCCGCAAAGCGTATTGATGCCATTAGCGGTACTCAGCGCCAAGCCGCTGCTGCATTAGCTGAGGTTGCCAATACTGGCAAGTTTACCGCCAGCCAAATCGAGCTAGTTGGCCTTGCTGCCGTTAAAATGGAAGACGTCACCGGAAAAGCTGTTGCTGATACGGTGGCGGAATTTGTCAAACTGGCCGATGACCCGGTAAAAGCTGCCGAAGAACTTAATAAAAAATATAACTTTCTTACAGCATCAACCTATCAGCAAATTGTTGCCTTAAAAGAAGCGGGTAAATCCACTGAGGCCGCAGAACTCGCCTTTAGTGCCTATGGCAATGCTATTGATCAGCGCACCAAGGAGATTACTGCAAACCTTGGTCGTATCGAGGGCGCTTGGAAAACGGTAAAAGAGGTTTCATCTGAAGGTTGGGACGCGATGATTCGCGGAGCAATGTATTACCTTAATGGCCCAGATAAAAAACAATTGCTTGCAGAAAATGCAAAAGAAATAAATGCGCTAATTGCTAAGGGTAAGGGGTCTGGCCGTGAGGCAATCCGCCGTGAAAACCAATTAGCCAAGTTACAGGCAGAAGGTAATGAGCTGGTAAAACAGATTCAGAAAGAGGAAGAATTAGCCAGACTTGAAGGCGAGCGTACAAAGCTTGAACTAGAGCGCATTGAGCGGGTTAAGTATTTAGGCGCTGAAAATGAAAAAAGCCTAACAAATGAGCAAAAGCGCACCAAAGAGATTGAAAAATATAATAAAGAAATAGAAGAGTTGCGCAAGGATGATCCAAACAACGCCCTGCTAAATCCTGAGGTAATCAAGCGCACACTCGCCTCGATCGAAGAAAAGTTTAAAGACTCTGCCAAAACCACCAAAGCCTTTGCCGATGATGCTGCAACTAGCTACCTGATGCGCCTGCGCGAAACTCAAGCAGGCTTGCAAGGCCAACTAGACAGCAACACTAAACTGACGCAATCGCAAAAGGAGCTATTGCAGTTTGAGCAGCAAATCGCGGATTTGAAATCAAAAGACATTCTCACGGCAGATCAAAAAAGCTATCTAGCAAAAGAAGACCAGCTTCGCGCCGAAAACCAAATGAACGTTGCGCTGGCAGAGCAAATAAAGTTGCGCGATCAGGCCTTACGTCAACAAAGCTATAGCGCCAACCTTGCGGCCAACTTAGCTGCAGAGCAACAACGCAATGCCGACAAACTCTCCAGCTTTGGCTTAGGCGATAAAGCACAACAACGCCTAGGTGATCGCCAAAGCATTGAGCGCGAAATAGAAAGCGCCAAGGGAAAAGCATTATCCGATAACCTAGCTGGCAGAACGACTGACGAAGAATATCAACAGCAGTTGTTGATGCTAAAAGATCATCAAGCAAAACTGCTTGATGAAAAAAATGCGTATTACATCGCCCTCGACGCCAAACAAGCCGATTGGACAAATGGTGCCCGTTCATCAATGGAGAATTACATTGATGCCGCCGCAGATATGGCTGGGCAAACAGAGCGGTTAATGGACAACGCCTTTGGCGGTATGACCGACGCGCTTACCGACTTTGTCACCTCAGGTAAGGCCGACTTTGCGGAGCTAACCAAGTCTATCTTGGCTGATCTTGCCAAAATCGCCATGCAAAAAGCCATTGCTGGATTTATTGGCAGCATGTTTGGGTTTGCAGATGGTGGGGTTGTTGGAGGTAGTAGTGCATCCGATTACACCGGAGACGCTTATCAAAAATGGATTAAAAACGGCAAATCATCAGGCGGATACACTGGCGCGGGTGGCAAGTATGAGCCTGCTGGCATCGTGCATAAAGGTGAGGTGGTTTGGTCACAACAAGATATCGCCCGTGCGGGTGGTGTGGCCACGGTTGAAGCCATGCGTAAAGGCCACAAAGGCTATGCGGACGGTGGTGTAGTTGGCGGCGCAGCCTATAACGGCGTTCCTGCTGCCGCAATGGCTGGAACAAGTCCTAACGTCATCATCAATCAGCAAATTATTGTGCCAGAAAGTAATAACAATAACGGGGCTAACAATACAAATATGAACGAGGTTATTAAGGCTTACGCGGAGTCATCTAAGCAAGGTACTAAAACACAAATCGCGCTAGAACTTAGACCGGGTGGAATGATTTGGCGAGCAATGAAGGGAGGGTATTAAGGTGTATCAATATAACAAAGAGGTATTAATTACCTTGCTAAGTGATTCCGCTATTCAGTTTTTCTTTAATGATGTCACCCATAATACAACTGCAATAGAAATTCGGGAGAGAGTGAGAGCGTTTTCTGAGGTTTTAGCGGGAATTTTAGTCACTGTTTCTGCCGATGGTGATTACCGCATGGATATTGCCAAGCAGCTAAACGCCAAAACGCAGCAAGTGACCGCTGATATGGAAGCCATGATGATTGAATCTTTGCAGCCAAATGGGTTTATTTGGCAGAAAATTCAAAAAATGAAAGGCTTATAAATAATGCCGCAAACATTCACATGGGCGCCAGATAATGGCGCCACAGGCGACACCCAATATCGTACTCGCACCGCTCAGTTTGGTGATGGCTACCGCCAATCAGTAGGCGATGGCATTAACAGCAAGGTGCAGAGCTGGCCGCTGACGTTTACCAAAAACAAAGCCACGGCCGAGGCGATAGTCGCCTTTCTTGACGAACACCAAGGCGCTACGTCATTTATCTGGACGCCACCCCTTGGCACTGCATCGCTATGGCAAGTTAAGCAGGTCACCAACACCCCATTAGGCGGCGGCATGTATCGCATCGCCGCCACTTTCGAACAAGCATTTCATCCTTGATGCGCCCTGGCGCTGAACCAATCTATTTATGGAGTTAATATGGCTATAGCAACAGTCAATCTAGGCACATCTCCGTCGGGAGCTGGCGGCGATACAGCGCGTAACTTAGCCGAAAAATTTAATGCTAATTTCAGCTCGCCGACTCATTCCGCTTCCCGCGAAGTCGGCACGTCAAATGATAATCATGTCATTGACAAAGCAGGACTGCAGATTCTGATTAAAGATCCACGTCGACAGGAGGTTGAGGCGTTAAGCGGCGGTCGCAACACTGTCATTTATGACGCCCAAGGCAATCCAAATGTGATGGTTGTTGTGCCGCGATTCACCTACGAATCGCTTGGCCTAACTGACCTACAACTTGGAACGGGAACACCAACCGCCTTTCTGACAAACGGAGCCTCACGCGGAGAAATATTGATCGCAAAATATCTTGCCAGCGCTGGAGGTACAACGTGCTCAGTTGTTGGTGGTGTGCAGCCGTTAACCGGAGTTAATTATGATCAAGCAAAATCACGGTGCACCAACAAAGGCGCGAATTGGCATTTAATGTCAATGCATGAGTGGGCGGCAATTGCGCTATGGTCTCTTGCTAACGGTACTGTGCCCCGCGGCAATACAAACTATGGTCGCGCTCACGATAAACTGCATGAAACGGCCCGCCGTGCAGATAATGGTGTACCAGGTGACGCGAGTGGCACAGGAAGAACTGACACCGGAAAAGGCCCTGCAACATGGACGCATGACCACACTGTGCATGGTATCCACGATTTAGTTGGAAATATTTGGGAGTGGCAAGATCAAATGTTGCTTTCAGAAGGACAGATAAAAACAACGCTCGACAATGACCCATCTGTTGCCGAGGTTAACTGGGTTTCACATCAAGCATTTTACGATTCAACTTCGCCCACAGGCGGAGCGCCACGGCTAAATAGCCAAGTGATCAACCGACTTGGAGCAATAGGAGACAGTGCTAACGCTGGCAATTCGGCTACCGTGGATTTTAAATTACTAACAAAGGATGCAGCATACACCCCCAGCGAGTTGATGCGTCGGCTGCTTATTGAGACGGCTACTGCAAATAATTTGCAGGGACGAGTGTACGTGCGCAACTTCGGCCAGCGATTACCGCTCCGTGGCGGCCACTGGAGCAGCGGCGTCAACGCCGGCCTTGGCGCGCTCAGCCTCAGTCTCCCGCGTTCGATCTCGAACGTCGACATCGGTTTCCGTCCAGCTTATTTTGCGTAAAGTAGACTGTGTTCTGTTAGCTGCGCGATAGCGCGGCGGTTAATTAAAAGGTATCGCCAGTGCCAGCATTGATAATTGAAGAAAAATGCAGAGAGATGATAGTGTTTGGCTATCAAGCCATTAAGCAATTCCCAAAACATGAAACACATGTTCTTGGCGCTGAAATTCGGCGGTCAATGCTGCATATGCAGCGCCTAATCATCACTGCAATGAAGCGCTACCACAAAAAGACCACCTTAACCGACTTGGACGTAGAACTAGCGGTGCTAAAGCGGATGATAAGGCTGGCCAAGGATCTGCGTTATATCGACATCAGCCGGTATCAGCGATGGATAGTGCAGATTGTTGAAATTGGCAAAATGACGGGAGGATGGATTAAATCAATTAACAATAAACAGGCTAATGCATTATGAATACACTGGAACCGATCCGTGGCGGCAACTGGAACAACGGCGTCAACGCCGGCCTTGGCGCGCTCAACCTCAATAACCCGCGTTCGAACTCGAACATCAACATCGGTTTCCGTCCAGCTCTTGATTACGCCAGAAGCAAGCATCTTACTGGGTGCTGCCAGCGCAAAAATGAAAAGGATGCACTAGCCCCGGCCATTGCCGAAATAGATTTAGCCACGCCCGCCGGTGCGCCAGTGGGCTGTTTATTTGAGCAAATATATCAGTTTGAAAATTTACTAAATGCGGCTTATCAGTGCCGCAAAGGGAAAACGAAATCAAATAGCACATTAGTATTTTTTAACAATCTAGAAGAAAATATCATCCAGATCCAAAACGAGTTGATTTGGGGCATGTACCTATCATCGCCATACCACCATTTTTATGTGTTCGAGCCAAAGCGAAGATTAATATCTGCGCCCAGCTTTCGAGACAGAGTGGTGCACCGCGCAATTTATAACATCATCGAGCCGATTTTTGATCGGCAATACATCCACGACTCTTACGCCTGCCGCCGCGGCAAAGGAACTCACAAGGGAGCTGATAGAGCTCAGCTCTTTATTAGGCGCGTAGAGAAAACGCACGGCAAGGCTTTCGCGCTAAAAGCGGATATTAGCCGCTATTTCTCTAGCATAGATCACCACATACTTAAGTCGCTTGTCAGCGCTAAAATACAGTGTGAGCGCACCAAGTGCCTACTGTTTTACATCATAGACAGCAGCCCTTCTGACGCGCACGGCGTTGGGATCCCTCTTGGCAATCTCACCAGCCAAGTTTTTGCAAACCTATACCTAAACGAGCTGGACAGATTCGCTAAGCATACGCTAAAAGCCAAAAATTACGTCAGATACATGGATGATTTTGTGATTATTCATCACGACAAGCAGCAGCTGCATCAGTGGAGGGTGATGATAGAGAGATTCATTAATTGTCAGCTAAGGCTGAAAACAAACAGCAAAACTCAGGTATTCCCCGTGGCAGCATCTGCCGGAAGAAGCCTTGATTTTCTTGGCTATCGCATATACGCAAATAAAAAGTTACTGCGCAAAAGCAGCGTAAAGCGCATTAAAGCAAAGTTAAAAATATTTCGCAAAAAATACAGTGCTGGAGAGATTGATATTAAAGACATAAACCAAACGATACAGTCATGGATCGGCCACGCCAGCCACGCTGATACATTTTCGCTAAGAGTCTCACTATTAAGCCAGCCATTTAAAAGAGGTGAACATGTTTAGTTATATTTTTGAGGGCAAATCTCACACTGACACATCAAATGACTACATGCTGGAAATCGGCATGAGTGTTGAGCAGATTGAGTCAGTGATGAATCAAAAATCTTACGAAGAAGGAGAAGGCGTCATTACAAAAAGAAAGGCGGCATACGTACAAGAGTCAGACCCGTTATTTTTGGAGTGGCAATACGATAAGACGCCCGCTACAGAAGCAAAATGGCGAGCCAAAGTGCTAGAAATAAAAGCAAGATTCCCTATGGTATCAGCCGATGCTTAGTGCAGATATTCAAACCCTCGAACCGGGCAATGAGATTATTCTCTACGAAATCGACGGTACCGCCTTTGGCGCCGATATACTGCGGTTTCATTCCCATAATTTGAGCTATACCGAGGCTGAGCTAACACAAGCAGCACAAACACAGCAGCCACTGCCAGCAAAAGTGATTTATTGGCAGGGCGAAGAATACAATCCATGGCCAGCCCAGCTAGAAGGGGTAGAGGTTAACTCAGATGGCTCGCCAAGTACGCCAACGCTAACGGTGGCTAACCTCGATGGCAGCATTAGTGCCTTGTGTTTGTATTTTCAAAATATGGAGCAAGCTAAGGTCACTATTCGCCGCACGCTGGCAAAATATCTTGATGCAGCCAACTTCCCCGGCGGCAATAGTGAGGCGGATCCAACTCAAGAAGCGATTGAGATTTGGTATGTCGATAAAAAGGTCAACGAGGATAATGTCGCCGTTACCTTTGAGCTGTCTAACCCTGCCGACCTTTCTGGCTATAAAATCGGTAGGCAAATGACTGCGTATTGCTACTGGTGCCAACGGGGTGAATATCGCGGCGCGGATTGTGGCTACACAGGAGAGGCCATGTTTACCGATGAAGATCAACCAACCGATAACCCAGCGCTAGACCAGTGCTCAGGCACAATAAAAGGCTGCACCTTACGCTTTGGCGAAAATAACGAATTACCCCATGGCGGCTTCCCAAGCGTTAGGCTAATACGTTAAAAGCATTTTCCCGCCGTCAGCAAAATGGTCTAACTCACTAAGCAGGTCCCTATGCATCCAACCATTTTACATGCCTTCAGTCAGCATGCGGCTAGCTGCTACCCTCACGAATGTTGTGGCCTGCTGATCCGGCAAGGCAACAAAGCGCAATATGTGCCATGCGAAAACAAGGCAACTAACAAAGCCGATGAGTTTGTGATTGATCCGCAGCAATACGCGGATATTGACGAACAAGGCGCAATAATCGGTATTTGCCACAGCCACCCAGACGCCAGTAGCAAACCCAGTGAGCGCGATCGCGCCATGTGTGAGGCGAGTGGCTTGCCATGGCATATCCTCAGCTGGCCTGATGGTGACTTACGCACCATAGTGCCAACGGGTGAGCGTAAACCACTGCTAAACCGTCCGTTTGTCCATGGCGTGTGGGATTGCTATAGCTGCGTTCGCGATTGGTACCGTGAGGTGCAACAAATCCATTTGCCAGACTTTGAGCGCCAAGACGGCTGGTGGGAAGGTGAGCAAGAGCTATACCTCGATAACTTTGCCAAAGCGGGATTTGTGGCGCTGCCAAATATCAATCTAGCCGATCTACAAATTGGCGATGTGTTCTTAATGCAAATCCAAAGCCAGCGAGTTAATCACGCTGCTGTTTATGTTGGCGAAGGCAAGATCCTGCATCACCTCTACGGGCGCCTTAGCCGCTACGATATCTATGGCGGATACTGGCAACGCAATACCCGCTTGATAGTACGCTATGCAGGATAAAACGGCTAAAAGCTTTACAGTGAGTTAGGTCGTTGGCATAGTGTTTAAGCTATAACATTTTACTAATTGAATTAATGGATTAAACAATGAAAAAACTTAAATTAGGTTTAGCTGCTATTGTGCTTATTTCATTAGCCGGCTGTGCATCACCGACAGTAAAGTTAAACGCTCAATTTGATGCCGTGGAAGCGAAAAAATTAATGGAAAAAGGTAACAACTCCATTGAAGGTAATGCTTTTCTACGCCAGCGTGGTGGCGGCATAGTTACCTGCTCTGGCATGACTGTTCAGCTAGTCCCTGCAACCGCATACGCCACAGAACGCGCTTTAGCATACTTTGGTACGACAGAGCGCGGCTTCGCGGCGGATGAGGGGATATTTAATAAGAAAATGCCACCACGTCCAGCCGATTATGATAAATATTCAAAAACAACAGTTTGTGATTCAGAAGGTAGGTTTAAGTTTAAAGATCTTGCCGATGGTACTTATTACGTGACAACCTCAATTACTTGGATGACTGGCGACTACAGTCGGCAAGGTGGGTTATTGCTGAAAAGGGTTTACCTTCAAGATGGTGAGACTGCCGAAGTAATCATGTCTCAATAGTTGCTAAATAGGCCACCAAAAAGTGGCCTACTACTTATCTTTAGCTTGGTTTTTTTCCTGTTTTTTCTGATTAAGAAAATCCATTATTCCAGCAATTGTGTCGTAACTATTGCTTATTGTTTCGTTATATTTAAGCAATATAGCTGCCTGTGTTTTTACTATTTCTTGCAGTTCAGTAACATCTAGCTCATTTAGCTTATCTATTTCCAATGAAGACCTGTTAAGCGTGTCTTGCAGAATCTTTACTATTTCAGAATTCATAGATCTGCCATGAGCTTTAGCGCGTTCTGCAATTGCCTCCCTCATTCCAGCAGGTAGCCTAACATTGAATCTATCCATCTCTTGGCTAGGGTAGTCTTTCATAATGTCGATCCATTAATAATCAAATATCGTTGACTTGGTGATAGTACCAACTTGACATATCAAAAAATAGTGCCAAAATGGTATTAGTACCAACTTGGTGCTATGTTGACTTAAGGATGGTTAAAAATGAAAGACAGACTGCAACAAAATAAAACAAGTCGGTTCACCTTGAATCTTCCAGAAATGATGAGGGCTGAACTTGAACAAAAAGCAGAAATGGACTTTATCTCTCTTAATTCTGCCATTGTGATGAGACTTGCAAAATGCTTAAGAGAAGAAAAGGCGGCAACTATGCAAAATCAGGAGGCCGCATGAAATTAATCACCGGCAACCAATTGACCATGACCAGTGGAGAGATATCCGACCTAGTTGGATCTCGTCATGACAAAGTAAAGCAATCTATCGAACGCTTGGCAAAAAATGGGGTAATTCAACTTCCCCCAATGGGGGTTTTCGAGAATATCAACAGCTTAAGCCAAAATTCGAAGTCAAAACACTATGTATTCTCTGGCGAGCAAGGCAAGCGCGATAGCATTATTGTTGTTGCCCAGCTTTCACCTGAGTTTACCGCAAGACTGGTCGATCGCTGGCAAGAGTTGGAAGCAAAGCAGTCTAAGCCTTACCCGCAGATCCCGCATTCATTTGCAGAAGCACTGCAACTCGCCGCTAACCAAGCCAAGCTACTCGAGCAACAAGCGCCTAAAGTGGAGTTTTTCGATCGGCTGGTGGTACGTGACACATTAATGAATGCAAGCCAAGTGGCGCAAAAGCATAACTTGTCCGCTGTTCGCCTAAATAAATTTTTGGATGAACATGACGTTTATAGCCACGCCATTAAACGCGGCAGAGTGTTTCAGCAGTGGTTTATTGATAAAGGCTTTGGAAAGCTACGCCAAACCGACCAAGGTTTTTCGCAGGCCATGTTTACCCCAGCGGGTGAGGCGTGGATTTGTGAGAAGTTAGTGAGTGAAGGGGTGGCCGCATGACCGCCATAAAGAATGAAGCCCCAACTGCAGCAACAGTTGAGGCCTCTATATCAACAAATCAAAGCGGAATCATTGACATGACAAGTTTAGCAATTGCAGATCGTACAATCAACGTCCCTTTTCATGGAGCAAGTCTTTTTGTTGTGAGTATAAACAACGAGCCTTATGTCCCAATGAAACCTATCGTTGAAGGAATGGGGTTGGACTGGGCTTCACAGTTCACAAAGATAAAGCAAAGGTTTACTAGAAGTGTTGTGGAAATCACAATGGTTGCTTCTGATCGTAAAAATCGTGAAATGACATGCTTGGCTTTTCGTAAGTTTGCAGCGTGGCTTTCAAGCATCCAGCCAAACAAGGTTAAGCCTGAAATTCGCGATCGGGTTATTCAGTATCAAGAAGAGTGTGATGATGTGCTTTATGAATACTGGACAAAAGGCGAAGTCAAAAATCCGCGCAAAGCCACCCAGTCACAGCAAGGTAAAATTACGCTAGAGCAGCAAACAGCCATAAAGCAGTTAGAGGGTCCAACGGGATTCTGAATTTTTTTCTGCTTTTTCATTTCGTACTAATACGTAATATGTATATACGTACTGAAATACAGTTCAGAACCCGCTGAAATTCTGTAATTCTAACAAGTAATAATTCTGGGTTATTACTTGTTAGCGTCAGAACCCTGTCAAACCGCCGGTTTTGCCGGTATGGAATGGTACATGCCACATTGCCTCGCTCTGGCCACATTCACATGCCGTTCGCTCAGGCTATAACACCCGAGATTGAGTTTGCGTTGATGGTTTATGTATATGAGTCAGCAGGTTAAGTTACTTTTTGTGAAAAAAATTCAGAATCCCGTCGCCAGCTCAGTTAGTCATGTACCGTGGTAAATCGCTACCTAAAGACAAGCAGGCTAAAGCGATTATTACCATGTGGTCGGCGCTAAAGTCTCACTTTGGCACCACCTACAAGCAAATAGCGGAAGACCAATTTACCGAGGCGTTATCGCTTGCCGCGCGGGTACCGTTAGACGGCGAATTTATTCCTGCTGCCCCTGCAATCGCGCCACAACCTTTGCTAAATGAGTACGATATTCACAATATCAAAGGGCTTTGCACTCATATGGATTATTTGAAAAAGTACTTTGACGAATACAAGCTGTATGAGGTGTTTACTATGCTTGGCTCTCGCGCTGGCACACAGATGATTGATCATATGCGTGATGGTGTGTGTTTTGCCGCAACGGTTAGACGTAGCATAAACGAACTTGAGGCAAGGGGCTTAAAAGCGATCTTGCCTAGTTAGCCTAAAGGACTTATCCTGCTATAACAATCCGAAAAACCCTCTTTCGAGAAAGATTATCTAAAGCCGCCTAATCAGGCGGCTTTTTTATTGCCAAAAAATGCTGATGACAGCAGGTCTAATATGAACTCACAACAACTCACCACGATAAAACTATCAGGATCGCTTGCTAAAAAGTTTGGCCGTGAGCATAAGCGATTTTTAGATACAGGCACCACAACTGAAGCGTTTAGCGCCCTTAAAAATACCCTGCAAGGCTTTGAGTTATTTATCAAAGAACAGGCAAGGCTCGGATTGCGTTATGCGATTTTTCGCAATGGCCGCAACACTGGACAGGATGAATTTGATTTAGCCGGCACTCGAGAGATCAGGATTGTGCCTGTGATTACAGGCAGCAAACGCGCTGGAATTTTGCAGACGATTATTGGAGCAGTTTTGATTGTTGCCTCTTTTATACCCGGACTTCAAATGCTAATGGCTCCAGGTGTTGCCATGGTCGCTGGCGGCGTGGTGCAAATGCTTTCACCCCAAGCCAAAGGACTAAAGGGCAGGGAAGCCGACGAGAACGCGCCAAGCTATGCCTTTGGTGGCGCGGTTAATACCACGGCAGCGGGTAACCCTGTTGGTATTGGTTACGGCAAGCGCCGTATTGGTGGCGCCATTATTAGCGCAGGTATTTATGCAGAAGACATAGCAACCACTAAGCGCCCAATCCAATCGGGTGGCAGTAATGGCGGCGGCAATCAACAGGAGCCTTAACTAAATGGGTATTCCCGCATTAAATCAACAACTCGTTATCCATGGCGCTAAAGCAGGCGAAAGCGAGCAGCGTACTCCGGTTGAATCGCCAGATGATCTGCGCTCCATCGCCAAAGCTAAGATTTTACTGGCGATCGGTGAAGGTGAATTTGAGGGCCAATTATCCGGGCAAAATGTGTTTTTAGATGGCACACCTCTGCTCGATGCCAATGGCGCTGAAAACTTCCCCGGTGTTATTTGGGACTTTCGTCCGGGTTCTGTACATCAAACCTATATTCCTGGCTTACCATCGGTTGAAAACGAGGTGGCATTAGGGATTGAGTTAAAATCAGAGCAGCCATACACCAAAGCCATTACAAACTCACTGCTCTCTGCAGTTCGGGTGCGCTTTCACTGGCCAGCGCTGCAGCAACAGCTTGATAACGGCGATGTAAACGGCTATCGCATTGAGTACGCTATTGATCTCTCTACCGATGGCGGTAGCTATCAAACCGTATTAAGCACCGCGGTGGACGGAAAAACCACTCAGCCCTATGAGCGCAGCCACCGTATTGATTTACCTGCTGGTAACAGTTGGCAGATCCGTATTCGCCGCTTAACGCCAAACCAAAACAACAACCGTGTGGCAGATTTAATGCAAATTGCAGCGATCACCGATGTGATTGACCGCAAGCTAAAATACCCAAACACGGCATTGTTGTACGTGGAATTTGATGCCAGCCAATTCCAGAATATTCCTGTGGTATCGTGCGAACCATTTATGCGCAAAGTACGGGTACCAACTAACTACAATCCGCTTACCCGTGAATATACGGGCGTGTGGGACGGTAGCTTTAAAATCGCATGGACCGATAATCCAGCATGGGTGAGTTACGACATTATCCTCGACGACCGCTTTGGCACAGGCAAGCGGATCAATTCGTCGCTGGTGGACAAATGGGAACTTTACCAAATTGCCCAATATTGCGATCAGCTGGTGCCAGACGGCAAAGGCGGCATGGAGCCTCGCTATATCTGCAATATCTACATTCAGCAGGCAACAGAGGCGTGGCAAGTGCTGCGCGATTTGGCCTCTATCTACCGTGGCATGACGTACTGGTCAAACGGCCAAATGTACTCAGTGGCAGACATGCCTCGCGATATGGATTTTATCTACACCAATGCCAACGTGATCGACGGCAAATTTAGCTATTCGTCGAGCAGCGAAAAGGTTAAATACACTCGCGCCTTGGTCAGCTGGGATAATCCAGATAACGCCTATGAGTCCGATGTTACCTCGGTATCTGATCAAGCCTTACAGCGCCGTTATGGCGACAACGTAGTCGAATTATCCGCCTTAGGTTGCACCCGCGAATCAGAGGCGCAGCGCCGCGGTAAATGGGCTATTTATACCAATAACAATGACCGTGCGGTTAATTTTAAAGTGGGTATGGATGGTAGCATCCCATTACCTGGTTATGTGATTGGCGTAGCGGATCAACTGATTGCAGGTAGCCGTATTGGTGGGCGTATCTCAGCGGTTAACGGCAAGCAGGTCACCTTAGACCGTGCGGCCACTATCGCTGTTAACGACCGCTTGATTATTAACTTGCCAAGCGGCAAGGCTCAGGCGCGTACCATTGAGGCCGTTAATGGCCGAGTGGTAACGGTAACTACTGAATACAGCGAAACGCCATTGCCACAACTGCTATGGTCGGTTGAGTCAGACGAGCTAAAGCTACAGCAATTTAGAGTGCTGCGTGTCGCCAAAGCCAATAGCGATAGCATTGAGTACGAGATCACCGCAGTTGAGCATAACCCAAGTAAATACCCCTATATCGACACAGGCGCACGGCTAGAAGAACGCCCTATAAGCAAGTTGCCGATCGGTGCCCAAGAAGCGCCAGCAACAGTCACCATTTCACAGTCAGTATTCACCGAGCAAACACTCTCTGTTACCACTATGACTATTCAGTGGGCGACCGCAAAAAATGCAGTTGCTTATGAAGTGGAATGGCGTAAAGACTCAGGTGAATGGATAAAACTGCCAAAAACCAGCAGCACATCGGTTGATATCCGTGGCGTTTACACCGGGCAATATATTGCGCGGGTGAGGGCGATCAACTCTGTCGACGTTTCGTCCGTTCCTAAGTCGTCCGACCTAACCAATATCACGGGTAAAACGGGATTACCGCCAGCGGTTGCATCTTTTACCACCACGCCGTTAGTGTTTGGCATTGCGTTAAATTGGTTGTTCCCTGCAGGTGCAGAGGACACGCTCCGTACAGAGATTGAATACGGGCCCAAAAATAACGACAGTGGCATGATCAAGCTAGGAGATTTTGCTTACCCAATTGCCACTCACACCATGACAGGATTAAGTGCCGGCGCTAGCTTTTGGTTTAGAGCTCGATTGGTTGATCGCACTGGCAACGTGGGCCCATGGTCTAACTTTGTAAACGGCCAAAGCTCAACCGACCAAACCAAATATGATGAGTATTTCAGTGAGCGAATCACATCCTCAGCGCTCGGACAAGAATTGCTAACAGAGATTGAGCTGATCCCGATCATTAAGATTGAAACGGATAAAATCCATGACATTCAAACAGAAGTAAGCAAAATTCCCGCTATCGAAACAGAAGTAAGCAAAATTCCCGCTATCGAAACAGAAGTAAGAAAAATTCCCGCTATCGAAACAGAAGTAAGAAAAATTCCTGCTATCGAAGATGATATTGGCTTTGTTCAGGAAAAAATTTACCAAATGCAAGGAGATATCGCTGACATTGTAGGCGCACCAGAGTGGGACGGAGCAGCCAGCTACCTCACCGGGCAGATGGTTAAATATCAAGGGAATCTCTACTCAGCTAAACAAGCCGTACCTGCAGGAACACTGCCAACAAATACCGCCTACTGGACAAAAATAGGTGAATACTCCTCTTTGGGCGAGGCAGTTTCTGCATTGACTGTACGTGTAGATAATGTTGAGACATCTATAGAAACTATTGATGGCAAGCTGACTGCAGAAACATCACGCATTGACGGTATATTTGCGCAAGTAAACCCGCCACTTGCTGGTGATATGAGCTGGAATGCGGGTTCTGCTGCGGTGTTTGCTGGCGTTTGGTCTGAGCAATATGCAAGAGCTGCGGCCGATGAAGCCTTAGCAAAAAGCATTGATGCGGTTTCAGCCAGTATTGATAAAAACACTGCCGCCATCATCACAGAGCAAATGGCGAGATCCACTGCAGATGAATCGCTGGCAAACCAAATCATAAGTATTTCAGCCACAGTCAATGGCAATGCGGCTTTAATTAAGCAAGAACAAACCGCACGCGCTGATGCCGATAGCGCTTTAGCATCGCAAATCACCACTGTGCAGGCCTCAGCCACCGCGGCAAACTCTGCCGCCTCAACGGCGCAAACAGCCGCAGATCAAGCCAAGGCCGATGCTGCCGCAGCCGCTGGTATCGCCAATGGCAAAGGTAAGGTGATTATTCAATCTTCCGAGCCTGCCACTGCAGATCGTTTAGCGCAAAACCTATGGATTGACACGACAAACAACGCCAATACACCTAAGCGCTGGAACGGCTCAGCATGGGTTGCAGTAACCGATAAAGCGGCCACGGATGCTGCCAGCGCTGCAGCAGCTGCACAATCCGCCGCTGATGCGGCCAATACCAAGGCCACACAGAACGCTGCGGCAATTCAGCAAGAGCAGACAGCGCGCGCGGATGCTGATAGCGCATTAGCAACACAAATCACTACGGTGCAGGCGACAGCAACAGCGGCCAACAGCGCAGCGTCAACGGCGCAAACTGCCGCAGATCAAGCTAAAGCTGATGCGGCCGCTGCCGCTGGGATCGCCAATGGCAAAGGCAAAGTGATCATTCAATCGTCAGCACCAGCGACAGCAGACCGTTTAGCGCAAA
>Ga0247725_1000235_pt1 | contig 54369 bp, 57 predicted proteins | sample OKSTACKMCFT3sol_FD_183021 | JGI IMG/M metagenome (GOLD analysis project Ga0247725, IMG submission 183021) | Subsurface sediment microbial communities from gas well in Oklahoma, United States - OK STACK MC-FT3-sol | ecosystem: Environmental > Terrestrial > Deep subsurface > Rock core/Sediment...
CTGGTTCTACCAGATGGCATGCCAGCATTAACTTATTAATAAAAATCAATTAATCACAATCAACCACTACTAGCTGCGAACAAAGCGTGCTGGCACAGTATTTCTTTTCTCTGGCCTGTTATTTTTAGGTTGGCCCACTCTAAGTATCTAAATTAGAGCGTTTTTCCTTCTTCAGCAACAGATAAATGTGCCTGTTAGCTTGTTCAAAGCGTGCCTGTTTTCTGGTGAATGCAGATAACACTGTGTATTCGCCCAGTAGTACAGGCAATATCCGCTTTTGGCACAAAGTGAAGATACAGAGGAACTGAGAAAACGGCTGGACAACTACGTTAGCAGAACCTGTGAGGCATGGGTGAAGTCGGGATTTCAGCAAGTCAGTCATCTGACTTGCTGCCGACTGAACGGGTTTTGCTCTGCAAAACCCCGGGGCCGAACAGGGGCCTACAGGGATGTATCTAAGGCGTGTCTGCGTTGTAGTTGGCCGCGTCGTTTGGAGGCTACTGGCTTTTAGGCAGTTGCCATATTTTGGAATAAAGCTGATGTGCTTAAGGCAAATCAGTGTTCAGAAATATTTGAAGTATGCTCCAAAGCCCCATGCAAAGTCGCTACTAAATCCGCTGCTTTTTGCTGTACCCGTAGTTGCTGGAATAAGGTTTCGGCTTCGACATACTGCAGCTTTAGGTAACTAAACCACTGTTTAATCCGGTTGGAATAATACAGGCCTTTGTCGCCTGCTATTTCATAGTCTGAGTACTGCAACAGCAGTTCTAGTACTTGAGGCCATGGCATTTTCTGATGAGTGCCATTAGCAAAGTGCTGTTTGATATCGCGGGCTAAACCCGGGCTGGCTAAAGCGCCACGACCTAACATTAAATCGGTGCTGCCGGACTGTTCTAAACACAAAGCTGCATCTTCTGGTGTCCAGATTTCGCCGTTGGCCACCACATTTAAAGGTATGGTTTGGCGGATTTGTTTGATCCAGGGCCAATACGCAGGCGGTCGATAGCCATCACTTTTAGTGCGGGCATGGACTGTCAGCTCGCTTGCTCCGGCTTCATAAATAGCACGGGCGTTGTCGAGTGTCAGGCTGGTATCGTCAAAACCTAAGCGTATTTTTGCTGTGACCGGAAACTGGGACGGTACTGCATCACGCACAGCTTTAATAATCTGGTACAAGGTTTCGGTTTCTTTTAGCAGCACAGCGCCGCCGCGGCTTTTATTGACCGCTTTGGCCGGACAGCCAAAATTCAAATCCACTCCCGGAGAACCAAGTTGCACAGCACGTACCGCGTTTTCGGCAAGCCATTGTGGTTCTTGCCCCAACAATTGCACCCGCACCGGCACACCGGCTGGAGTTACGCCACCTTGCTTTAATTCAGGACAAATACGGGTAAAAACCCGGTTTGGTAGCAGTTGATCGACCACCCGGACAAATTCAGTGATGCATAAATCAAAACCACCAATACGGGTTAACATATCCCGCATTAAATGGTCCACCACACCCTCCATTGGGGCTAATACAATACGCATCTTGAATAAAACTCTGGTTAACTAAAATGAATCCATAAACAAAAAGGGAGCCGAAGCTCCCAAACTTAGGCGTGATAACGATTGGGCACACCTTGCTGCTGCAGGTAGTCGCCTAAGTCGTGCAGGGCCAGTTCGTCCAGCTCCAGAATATCCAGAATAGTGGCTTTATGATGATCCCATTCCGGATCCATATCTAAATCCAGCAATACTTTGCTTTCATCTGTCATATGCTCAGCCAGTTTCAGCAAAGCAAATAAACGTTTTTCGTAGATATCATCAGAGGCCAGGATCAACGCATGGCTGTGGTGGTAAGCGATCACATTGGTCAGCTCAGGTGCTAAGCCCCAGGACTGAGCAATCATATAGCCCAGCAGTTCGTGGGTGGTCTGGAAATTCTGATCTTCAGCGTCAGACATGCTGTAGCCCGCTAAATGAGCTTGTTTCAGTACTTTGGCATAATCTTTAAACTGGCTGCTGATCAACAGCATACCGGCATTATGGAATAAACCTAAGCTGTAGGCATCGTCAGCGCAATCTGTACCATAACGCAGCTGCTGTGCTAACAAAGTAGCGGCATTGGCCACGTTACCGGCGCTTTGCCACAGGTTTTCAGTGAAACGGTCAGTCCGGCCTTCGCTTAGAGTAAAACGCAACACCACAGAGCTGACTAATTTAATCACCCGGGTTAAACCTAAAAACTTACAGGCATGTTCTACTGAGCTGATTTTACGACGCAAACCAAAATAGACAGAGTTCACCACTTTGAGGGTAAAGCCCGCAATCCCCAGATCCTGATTGATCAGTTCAGCAATACGCTTAATGTTCGGATCATCACTTTCAATTTCTGCTTTGATACTTAATAAAACAGTCGGCTGAGGGGGAATAGTAAAGCCACTTAACGCTTTTTCTACCTCGGCCATATTAATTGCTTTTGCCATGCTGCGATTCCGGCGAACTGGGTGATGAAATAAAGTGCATATAGTAAAAGGCCTGCGTCTAAAAAGCAAAACGGGATCCAGAGATCCCGTTCAGATAAAGCTGACTTCAGGCCTTTTTCAGTTGTTTTTCCAGTTTTTTTAGCTCGCTTTGCAGCCGGTCATCGTCCTGCTGCTGGTTTTTGATCTGCTGTAGCAACTCTTTTGCTTTATCCTGCTGTTTTTGTACCAGATAAATCTGGGCTAAGCGTAATTGTGCCCAGTTGAATCTGGCGTTGTCGCTGTCCTGATAAAAAGCTAAATAGTCCAACAGTGCCTGCTGACCGAGTTGTGGATCTTGTTGGGCTGTTGCAGCCAAGCGACCCAGTTGATAGTAGTAACCTTGCTGCTCTGACAAATCTGTCGCTGCAGCGGCTGCTTTTTGATACTGAATAAAAGCATTGGCCGGTTCGTTATTTAAGCTCAGTAAATTTGCATATGCGCCTAATAAAGCCGGGTGTTTTGGATACTGTTGCAGTTGTTGTTCTGCGAGCTGAATAGCCTGAGGTAGTTTGTCGTCGTCCATTAATACGTTGATACCTGCTAAGGTACCTTCAGGCTGATGTTTTTCCGCCATAGTTTTAGCTAGTCTTTTCGCTTCTTCCGTATCGCCACCAGCAATAGCAGGAGCCTGCAGATAAAAACCAATGAGAGTCTGTTGAGTTTCCAAATCGGCTGGATCCGCAGCCATTGCCTGCTTCAGTAAAGCTAGGCCCGCTTTGGCATAAGAGCCTGCAGAAAAAATGCTGCTCTCTTGCGCCAGATTAAACTGATTTAATGCTGCCAGACGCAGCAGCTCCGCATCTTTTGGATAGGCTTTAAGCGCCTGATTGGCCAATTGCTCTGCTTGTTCAGATTGGCGCAAGCCCAGCATAGTTTTCAGTTGCAGTGCCCACAGCTCTTTATCGGGTAAATTGCTTGTCTTGCCTAGCTGTTGTTGTAACTGACGGAATTTATCCTGCTCGAGCAATAAATCGTATGAACTTAAATCACTGGCTAGTAAGGGGAAACTACTTAAAGCGGCGAAAAGATACAGAGTTTTCATAACGGATCCTGCGTTATAGGTTAACCCTTATTTAACAGGTTTTTCGCAGGATTTTACAATAGGCTGAAAGTCACTTTTTCCGGCGGCAGCGCTCTGAGCAATACTTTACTTCAGACCAGTTTTTTTGCCATTTTTTCCGCCAGCTAAAAGCTAAACCACAGCAGGCGCAGATTTTTTGAGGAAGATGTAATTTATGATGGGTCATACAGGCTCCGTTTTGTCAGATTACGGAGCCCTGAAGGAAAAGGATCGGTTAAGAATCTAAATAAGGCCGGCCAGACATCATTTGTTTGGCCAGCTGTGATTCGGCTTCGGCATCATTTAGCTCCAGCGTGGCAAACTGCACGTCAAACTGAATTAAATCATCGTCCGGTAACATTTGGGCTATCAGTTTGTCTGGTACCTGACCCACTTGACGATAAGCGTTAATAGCCACCTGAGCCGCTTGTTCCATCAACTGAAAAAACTGACCTAAAGGAAACTGTTGAAATATTTCGGCATCCAGTTGCGCCCAGCCTAATAAGTCACCACTGATGCTGCCATCGGCATGGTCAGTAAATAACATGGATACAGCAGGGAAAGGCGGGTTTTCACCCGATTGGTAGTTGTCCAGATCCTGCTCGTCAAATACCAGTATAAAACCAAATCCCGGGCAGCCTTCGGCGTCCATATCATCAAAAGCAGGATCGTAAATTAAATACAAGGGACTATCTGACATGAGTACTCTGTTTCCAAACCAACAAGGCGCGCTATTTTACCTAAGCTTGGGCTTTAGCTAAAGCTGTAATTGTTAACTTGGTGTTTTAATGCGGTATTTAGTAGCTTTAGCCTGTTTATTTCTTCGTCAATTCTCTGCTGTTCAGCGGATCTGATGCAAGCTGTGGTACTCAACATAGTCTGGCTGGGCTACAATCGCGACATTCATTTGAATTTGAAGTTGTAAACGGAGTGACCTATGAGTGAGTTCAGTCGTATTTCAGTAGCCACAGCGCTGGAGCAAATTAAGCAGCATAAAGCAGTAGTGGTCGATATTCGTGATGAGCAAAGTTATGCCTCTGGTCATATTGCTGACTCTTTCCATTTAACCAACGGTAGTCTGAATCAGTTTATCCAACAAACCGAATTTGAAACTCCGGTGGTTGTGGTCTGTTATCACGGTAATTCCAGCCAGGGTGCTGCTCAGTATCTGGCACAACAGGGTTTTGAAACTGTATTCAGTATGGACGGCGGTTTTGAAGCCTGGCGTCAGCAATTGCCTTTTGTTACGGGTTCCCATGATTAAAATTGGTGATTTTGCCTCTTCTGCTGCGGCTTTGAGTCTGGCTGATTATTGTAAAAATCAACAACTGGATGTCAGTGTGGTAGTGCATTCTGCAGAGCAAGCCGAGTTGTGGTGTGCGCCGGAGCATGCACAACAGGTTTTGGCTGAGTTGGAACGCTTTTTGTTAAACCCCTATGCAGATCGTTATCAGGCTGCGGCATGGGACAGAGCTGAAGTGCTGGAGTCGGGCACAGGGTCAGCAGGTTTATCCGGTTACTGGCAACAGTTGTGGGCTAACGGTGGCTGGTTTAGCCATATGGTTTGGTTGTCGGCTTTGCTGGTGTATGGCTGGCAACAAATTGATCCATGGTCTGCTTTGGCGGCTTTGCAGTTGAAACCTGAACTGGGCTTAAGTCTGGATCAAGCGTGGCGTTGGTTTACTCCGGGCTGGTTGCATTTTTCTGGCTCCCACCTGGTGTTTAACCTGATTTGGGTCTGGTACTTACTTGGGCCGCTGGAGCTGAAGTTAGGCCGTATTGTTGCTATCAGCCTGACGCTGATTGTATTGTTGATCTCCAATCTTACTCAGTTCTTCATGGTCGATTCCCATTTCGGCGGTATGTCAGGTTTGGTGTATGGCCTGTTTGGTTTTTACTGGATATGCGGTTTGTTAAAGCCGAACTGGGGTTTGCGCATCAGTAATGCTTTAGTAGGCTTTATGTTGATATGGCTAGTGATAGGCTTTTTTGATTTGTTGTGGATTGCCATGGCGAATTGGGCGCATCTGGCGGGACTACTGGCTGGAATTGTCTGCGCGTTTTTACTTATAGCCGCAAACAAACTACTTACTGCACAGCGCTGACAGTGCAGTAAGTGCTTTTTAGTACTTAGTGATACAGATACTTGGTAAACAATACGTCTTTTAAAATATCCTGCCCCGTTTCCTTTTTAAGGACTTCACGCAACTGATTTAGTATTTTCAGGCGGATTTCTTCTCGCCCTGTCAGAGACTTAATTGTTTCACCATTTTCACGGCCAAAGGCTGCGACTATTTTATCCAGGATCAATGGTTCGTGGTGCTCTACCACCTCAAGATACTTTTTATCCATAATCATCAGTTCCATCGTCACCCGAACGTAACCCAGTTCTTCAGTGGTTGGCGTGACATAGTTAGTGACTATATCCGGATCAAAGCCAAAATATGCATAACTCGCCTTCATGGGCGTGTTGGCTTCATCCTGAGCCCAAAGGTTTTGACTTAACAATAAAAAAACAAAACAAGTCAGCGCTTTTTTCATCCGGTTCACTCTTTCATTTTTATCAAACATTCAAAAAAGGATCTTACCCGAAGGTCTGACGTTAAGCTATCAAAGCTGGCATTTCTTTTGCCAATCGTAAACGTTGTGCCACCATTTTTCCGGTTAACGCAAACCCCAGCAACTGGCCTGACTGGCTTTGAAACCTGGCGAGCCAATCCAGTCCATGTCCCTCAAAGCTCCATTCGCCCTGTTGCTGCGGTGCTGCCGGCCAGCTTACTACAGATAAAGCCGGCGATTTAACAATCACCGGCATTACAGGGAATTGCACTGCGCTGTTTTGGCCGGTAAGAGTTAAAGCCAAGGCTTTGGCAGATAAACTAATTGGCTGAATATACATCAGGTTATAACCGCAAACTTCAGCGCAGTCGCCCAAAGCATAGATATCAGTGGCTGAAGTTGCCAGAGTCTGATTTACCTTTATGCCTTTTCCACAGTCTAAACCTGCCTGCATTGCAAGTTGCAGATTTGGTTTTAAACCCACGGCGGACAGGATCAGTTCTGTATCCAGACTGCGGCCATCTGCCAATGTCAGCTTGAGGTGCTGGCCAGTGAGCTCTGCGTCTGCGATGGCAGAGCCCCAATAAAATTCAACGCCAAGGTTTTTTAACTGCTGTTGCAACACGTCGCCCAATAGTGGCGGCAGTAGCTGAGCCAAAGGTTGTTGCTCCAGCGCTATGACCGATACCTGAAAACCTGCTGCAGCTAAATCGTTAGCATATTCAATGCCAACTAAACCCGCGCCTAACACTGTGATTTTTTGTTTACCCTGGCTTTGCTGCAGGAAATTCTGGTAATCCGCTAAGTCATTCACAGACCAAACCAGACCTTCTGTTGCCGGTGGTAAAGCCAGTTTGACTGGGCTGGCTCCTGTGGCAAGCACCAGTTGTTGATACTGTATTGTGCCTTTATTGGTCTGCACTTGGTGCTGCTCGGTGTCAATCTGTTCAGCCTGGCAATGCGGCCAAATCGCGATGTTCAGTTCATCAGCCATTTGCGCTGCAGTTTTTTGGATAAAATCAGCTGCGCTTTTTTGTTTGCTAAAGCCGTTGGATAGCAATGGCTTGGAGTAATAATCTGCGCTGTCACTGCTGACAAGGCAAATGTTGCGATTGGGGTCCAGCTTACGTAATTCTTTGGCAAGGCTATAACCAGCGTGGCCAGCTCCGATAATTAATGTATGGCAATACGTCATAGAACAAAGGGGGGGCTTACATAATAATGTCGCTATGGTAATCAATTTTTCCCTCAAAGGCATTACATACCAATACGATGGCAAAATTGTTATGATGCGCGGCACCTTAGCTGCAGTTTAATTTTATGCACAGCACAGACAGTCTTTTTCAACTCAATGCCTTTTGGCAAAATGCCCGGCAGCTGCAATTGCCTGCAGCACTTGAGTCCTGGTTGTTATGTCAGGGCTCATTGACCGCATTACTTAAACGTCATTGCCAGAATTTCAGGCTGGAATTAGTCGCAGAACACTGGCAAGTCCTGCCGGACCTGTTACAACGGCAATGGCAACAGCCTCAAGGGTTAAAACGGGATGTGATCCTCTGGTGTGACGGTACGCCTTGTGTTTATGCACAAAGCTGGTTACCGGAATCGACACTGGAACAGATGGAACCTTTGGCCCGTTTGGGATCCCAGCCTTTGGGGGAGTATATTTTTCAACATGCCAGTTTAGAGCGCGGTGAGATTGAAGTCGCTTTACTCAGTGCTGGCTTACACCTGCCAGTGCTTGGTGCACAGCGGGAATTATGGGCCCGACGCTCCATCTTTTCAGTGCAACAACACCCTTTATTGGTGCAGGAAGTTTTTTTACCCGGAGTGCTTGAGCTATGAGATGGCAATTGCAATGGCAGAATTGGCCTTATTACCGGCAGTTAATGCGTTTAGACCGGCCTATTGGCATTTATCTGTTGTTGTGGCCAACCTGGTGGGCCTTGTGGCTGGCGTCATCTGGTTTTCCGGATTTAACCTTATTGTTGGTATTCAGTGCTGGTGTTGTACTGATGAGATCTGCAGGTTGTGTGATTAACGACTATGCAGACCGCAATTTTGATGGTCATGTTGAGCGCACCAAAGCGCGGCCTTTAGCCGCTGGGCTGGTTAGCAGCGGCGAAGCCTTGCAGCTGTTTGTACTCTTGCTGCTGTGTAGTGCAAGTTTGCTGTTGTATTTAAGCCCGGCTACCCAACTGTTATCTTTAGTGGCAGTTGCTTTAGCCATTCTCTACCCCTTTATGAAGCGTGTGACCTACCTGCCACAATTTGTTTTAGGAGCGGCCTACAGCTGGGCTATTCCTATGGCCGCTATGGCTGTAACAGGCAGTATTCCGCTATGGATTTGGGCTTTATATCTGGCAAATTTAGTCTGGACCGTCGCATTTGATACCTTTTACGCTATGGTCGATATGCAGGACGACAAAACGATAGGGGTTAAATCCACCGCTTTATTATTTGGTCGTTATTGTCATCCTGCTATTGCTGCTCTGCAGCTGCTGTTTTTGGCGCTGATGGCCTGGGTGGGTCAACAAAATGGCCTTGGATGGTTTTTTTATGCGGCTTTAGTGCTGGTGCTGCTGAGTTTTATTCATCAACACTGGCAGGCAAAAACGCAGGGCCGGGCTGGTTGTTTCCAGGCATTTTTAAATAACCATTACAGTGGTTTATTGCTATTTGCTGGTATTGGCCTCGATTTGTTATGAGTGATTGCGTTTTTTCCGCCGCCATGGCAATAACAAAGCGCCGGTTAGGGTAAAAAACAAAGCTGTAGCGGAAAACACAATCAACAGTGGGTGGTTAAAATCTTCTCTGTTTTCGTAATCCATAATATGCAGCATCCAGACAAAATCGAAAACACGCCAGTTCGTGGTGCGCACCGACAAGAGTTTGCCTGTGTACTCTTCCAAATAAAAGCTGCTGTTGTCTTCATCCGCGAACTGCACTTGCCATAAAGGTGCAGTTAAGTGCCTGACTTCAAAAGGTGCTTGTTGCATGTACTGCATTTTGTCAATTTCGGCAGAGCCCTGATACTGACGTCTTGCTAAGTCTTTTACCTGAGCTTCTGTTAATGGAGCTATCACTTCAGCTGTTAAGGCCGAATAATACAACTGCTCCTTGTCTTTACTGAATTGATAAACAGGAGTAATGCCTTGTTGGCTGAGTTTCAACTGATGATGCGGGAGTTGCTGCGCCAGTGGTGCAGGAGAGATAGCCTGACTCCAGTCCGGAGCTGCCAGAGCTCGACGTAAATGTTCACCTCGTACTTGCTCTATAGGTAAAAGGCTCATCACCAAACCACTGCCAAACCAGCCAATTAATTGCAGCAGTAACACCCAGCCAAGATATTTGTGCACTCTGCGCCAGAACGACAAACGAGCAAATGACGTGAGCGGTGACACCCAAAATGAAGATAAGACCACAGGCACTATTCCCGAATTTTTTTATTATCTTGCCCTGAAGTAAAACACTGTGCGAGTGTTTTTGTTTATTGTTTTGAGCTGTTTATTGTGAGGGGTCAATCTGGCCCTGAATACTGCTGTTATGTCGGAACCAGCCAGCAATGCTGTAGCGCGTTTCGGACGCAGGCAATACTTCATGTGGAAAACGACAACTTTCAAAGATCACCAAAGTGCCGGCTTTAGGTTGTATGGTGGTTAATAGCTGATCCTGCTCGTCATAGAGCACCAGCTCGCCGCCTTGCTCTGGCGTATTCAGATAACAAACGCTGGATAACACACGATTCGAACGACCGACAAAAGCATCAAGATGTTTCTGATAAAAATCACCTTGCTGATAACGGGCGTAATGCGCTTCAAAATCTATTAAACCTAAAAAACAGCGTTGGTTCATATCCTGTTGCAGTAAAGCCATTTGTTGCAAATACTGCTGTTGCACCGGATTGTCAGAATCTAACCAGGCGGTATGATCGCGTCGCACTTGCTGATCCAGCTGGTGCAGGCCCTGACGTCCAACTCCTGCCGCTTTTAATGACTGCTGTTGCACGTCCTGATACAACTGCCAGCATAACTTGGCCGGAATAGCCTGTTCCAACACCACATAACCTTGCTGATAAAAAGCTGGAGCTATCTGTTCCAGCCAGTCTGTTAAAGTGGGCCATTGATAAGACATAAGGACTATTGAGCTCTGGTTTATCATGAATTTTCGGCTTTGTACGCCAGAAGCTGAACTGCTGTCAAGACAACACAGAGGCTTGCTGCTGTGTTGTCTTGAAGTGGGAGCTATTAATACTGGTAATAACTGGCTTTTTTCAATAAAGCCGGTGCATCAATCTTGCCTGTGACACACTGGTTGATATCGGATTTTTTCACCACCCAGTAGTGATCTTTGGCGTTGTTGCGGCCAGATAAACTTAGCTGAAACGAGACAAATTCCTGCTCTTTTAAATCCCGTAAGCTGGCGCCGTAATCACACAAGGTATTACTGAACACCTGACCTACTTTAGCCACCAGCTCAGTTTGACGCTGTGCCGCCAGTTTTTGCTGCTCAGCGCGTTTTTTATTGTATTCCTGTTCTTGCTCTGTCAGATTTTTTTGCAATTGGGTCAGTTGGCTCTTCAGTTGCTCTGACTTTTGGTTAATTTCTTTTAGTTTCTTTTGCTGATCTGCATCCAGTTTGCTGACTTTGGAGGAAAACTCTATATCGCGTTTTTCCCGTTCGTAGTCCCGTAAATCACGTTCGATGTCACGGCGTTCTTCCCGCAGATCACGCAGTTTTTCGCTTTGGTCTTGCTGCTGTTCAGCCATGGCCTCAGCGGCTTCTGCCATTTCTTCAATGGCTTCCTCATCAAAGCTAAAACTAAAACTACTGCCATTTCCTGTCACACTGATGGCATTGGCTACATTAGTGGACACTGCTACGCTTGAACCAGGCGCTGCCGGAGGCATGGGAGGCATAGGAGGCATCACAAAATGTCGCAACCAGCCGCTGTTACTATCCACCCGAAATGCCACACCCTGACCTATCAGATAGCTGTGTTGGATCCGACCTATGCTGGAATGCTCTTCGCCGCCTAATGAGCTTTGCAGTATGTCCTGCATTATTTTCAGATTTTGTCCAAGTTTAGCGTTCACTTCAGTGGCGGCAAAACTGTTGCTTGCGATAATAAGGCCTGCCAACAAGGAGACTTTGCTGAATATCTTCATGAGTTTGTTACTCCACTAGGTTATCTGTTCTGAGTGTCCGGTGATGCACCAAGATCCAATCTGGCCTGGCTTGGCTGGTAATTATCCTGCCAGTAATGCCAGTCAGACTGACGTTGCTGATTGAGGTATTCCACCAGTTCCAGCATATCGGTGCGTCTTTCTTTGGTTTGTTGTTCTGTTAAATAATCCTTCAGCAAAATAAGCTGTGAAGCTTGCTGCTGTTGAGTACTCTGTAATTGAGTCTGGATATAATCCTGCTGCTCTTTGCGATAGCTTGCGAGCAAGGTTTCCAGCTGTTGCTGCTGCATTTGTTGTCCGCCACGCCAGCTTAATGTCAGGCCGCTGTCCTGCATCTGCAGTTCCAGCGGTGACAAACTGACGACTAAAGCCACCACCGAAAAGGCCACACTTAGTTTGGGCCACCAGTTGCTGCTTTTAGCAGGGCGCTGCCATTGCTGCGCAAACATCGACATGGTGTCGACTTCAGGCACTGGCGCAAAAAATGGTGCTTTAGCCTGACGTTGAATCATCTGTGCTGTCTGAAAACGGCTATACCATTCACTGTTCTGGTCCAGTTGCTGTTCGCATTCGCTGGCCGTCAATTTTCCGGCCAGCCATGCTTCAAAAATTTGCTGACTGTTCGACATCTGTTAACTCCAACTGCGTACGCAGTTTATCTAAGGCCGCGTAAAATCTGGATTTGATGGTATTGCTCGACAGCGCCAACTGATCGGCAATCTCATCAAAAGTAAATTGCTGATAAAACCTCAGCTCTACAACCAACCGCTGCTCCGGCGGTAAGGATCGCAACTGCTGTTGCACCAGCCTTTGTGTATGCTGACCATAAAGTTGTTGTTCAAAACTTGGTGCTTCATCATCATAAAAATCATGCTCGTCGGTAAACTCTGTGGTTGTTTTACGCTTGCGGAGCATATCCATGGCTCTGTAGTTGGCAATGCCAAACAACCAGCTTTTGAATGAACTATCACCACGGTACTGTGCCAGATTACGGCAAAGCACCATCAATACATCCTGCAATAAATCGCGGGCGTCGTCAGGCGAACCCAATAAACGCAGGCCAAAATAATACAGGGGTGCCTGATATCTCGACACCAATTGCTGCCAGGCTTTGGCATCGCCGCCTATGGCTTTTTCTATTAAGCTCTCGTCGCTGCGTTTAAACACTTTTGATCTATTGTGAAGTTGTATTGATGATAAGTCGTATCAGGTCTGAAAATAGTTTGCCTGATTTGACAAAAAAGCAGGAATATTTTTGAAGAGTTTTTAAGTGTATAAATATAAAGGAGAATTTCTGATGAAGTTCTCCTTGGTTTTTTCAGGTTATGACGCTGAGTTTCTTAAGGGCTGTGATAAGCGGCGTTTAAACCAGATAGTAGCTGGCACGCCAATCAGGCTCGGGATCAGCCAGGGCAACATCATCCAGTGGCCTGTTAATAACTCGGCAAATAAGGCTCGGCCACCAAAGGCAAAAAATGCGGTGTAAGCGGCAATGCCCGAACCAATCATGGCTGAGGCGTGTTCTATTAACCAACGATTGGCGGTAACCGTTTTGGTATGCAGGTAAGCCAGAATACTAAAGCTGGTCACGAGCGAAATACCGGCAAACACCATCACCAGCGGCATATTAAACAGAAAACCTTGCCAGGCTGCGTAGGGCGCTGCCACCACAAGCAACCAGACCGGAACCTGATAACTCCAGTGTTTCAGTGGCTCGCGGTTTTGTTTGCATAAAAGGCTGCCGGTGGCATGACGTATGGTGACCCAGGTCAACAGGCTGAGTAAAAACAAAAACAGGTTCAGCATGTTAAAAAATGCCAGTTTGCGCTCTGAGACCTGACCATCTACCAGCAGAGCAGCACCTTTAATTCCGATAGGATCAAACCAGACCATGCAGGTCATCACCAAACCACTTAAAGCCACAGTCTTCATAATATGGCCATAATAACGGCCGGATCTGCGATGCAAAGAACTACCTTTGCGGCTTAACATAGGTAACCAGAACAGCAAGAGTGCAATTACACCTAAAACAATATGTAGTTTTAATAACAGGCTATGTAGCGTTAACATCATCATTCTCCCTTTAGCAGATGCAGTCAGACTAAAACTTCAGCTGTGTTTTCGCAGGTGCCATAAGTCAGGATTTTTGACTGTGACTTTTGGCCTATTGAGCCGCCCCTGAAATCAGGCATACTGCAAAGTGAATAAGCAAAGGTTGAAGTCAGTGATGAGACTAAAGTTTTCAATAGCATGGGATGTGTTGGCAGGCTTGCTAACCTGGTTTTTAGTCTTTGTATTGAGCCTATGGTTGCTCTGGTCTGATGCTGAACTCTGGACTTTATGGCCCTGGGTTATACCGTTATTTTTAGTTAATGGCCTTTGTTTTTATCTGACCACCCGCAGTGCCGAACGTCATGGCAGCATGCCTCCCTTTGAGCTCTGTTGTTATCTGCTGCAGTTGATGTCTGCTCTGGCGTTAAATTGGCTATTGCCTTTCGATTACCTGGCTATTCTGAGCATTATTTGGGTGTCGGTTTTGCCTTATCTGGTGGCAATGCGAACTGCGGTGATCATCACTCTTGCATTGATGGGGCTTTGGTATGGCGTAGATTCTGCTTTGGAGCAAAGGTCGTTATGGATCACCGGGCTTTTGTTCAGCAGCTTTCACTTTTTTGCGCTATTGATGACCAAGCAGGCGCGCTCAGAACAAAAAGCTAAGCAAGAATTACAGCATAGTCACCAGCAATTGCTGGCGACTCAGGATTTGCTAATGGTGGCATCCCAGCAGCAGGAGCGTACCCGGATAGCCAGGGATTTACATGATGTATTGGGTCACCATTTAACAGCTTTAACTATTAACTTGCAGGTAGCGGGGCATTTAACTGAAGGCGAAGCGAAAGCCAAAGTGGATCAATGCCATCAGATTGCCAAGCTGCTGTTATCTGATGTACGTGAAGCTGTCAGCGCCTTGCGTGAACACCAGCAATTTTCCATTTATCAGGCATTGGATAAGCTTCTGACTGCAGTTCCCGCTGTAAAAGTACAGTGGGATTGTCCGCAGGATGCAGAGCTTGCCGATGTGAAAATAGCGCAGCAATTGCTGTTGATTGTGCAGGAAGCCTTAACCAATACCTTAAGACATAGTCAGGCCACTGAGTTTTATTTATCTGTGAAACCTGTAGATGGCTTTTTGCAGCTGATTATTGATGACAACGGCAAGGTGGATCCAGGCTGGAAACCAGGCAATGGTTTAACTGGCATGAAAGAGCGGGTTGCATCTTGCGCCGGCACTTTGCAGTGGCAAATCAAAGACAATCACTTTAATTTACAGGTAATTTTACCTTCAGGATTACAGCTATGACCTTGCGGGTGTTGCTGGTTGACGATCAAATGCTGATCCGTCAGGGCATTAAAAGTTTATTGCAGTTGTCTGGTCAGGTTGATGTGGTCGCTGAAGCGCCAGATGGCTCGACTGTGGTGGAGTTGGTGCTATTGCATCAGCCAGACGTGATTTTATTGGATTTATCTATGCCCAAAGTGGATGGCATAGCCACATTGGAGCTATTAAAACAGCAGCAGCTAAAAACACCAGTGCTGATTTTAACTACCTTTGAAGAGCATGATCTGGTGTTAAAAAGTATCCAGCTGGGAGCCAAAGGCTATTTACTTAAAGACGTGTCGCTGGACAGTTTAGTCTCTGCCATTCAAACGCTGCAGCAAGGCGGCACCTGTTTTCAAAGCACTATTACAGAGCGTTTATTATCAGGCCTGAGCCCGGTCAGTAATTTCCCTCGTCCCGTTGCTATTGAAGAGTTATCTGACAAAGAGCTGCAAATTCTGCAATTGATGGCGTCGGGTTATGCCAATAAAGAAATAGCCAGTGCGCTGTACAAATCTGAGGGCACTATTAAGAATCAGATCTCCAGTATTTTGGCTAAATTAGGCGTACGTGACCGAACCCGTGCAGTGTTATTGGCTTTGGAACTAGGCTTGATCCACTAGTGTTGCCCGGCACCTATTAAGTTGCAGATAAATATGGATAAGTAGCTGATTTAACTTGCAGTAGTTCCAAATATTGCCGCTATACTGGAATGGTCTATAAAAATCAGAGCCGGAGTGTTTTGCTTCTATGCGTTTAAAGCGCCCTTCATACAAAGGAATGTCCCTGCGGCTTTTTTTCACAGTGCCTGTGTTGTTGCTGTTTGTTTTGACTGCTGGTTTGATTAGCCTGATTTCTTATAGTAATGGTCAACAGGCCGCTTTGCATTACGGCCAGAAGCTGGCCGACCAAATTAGTCTGCGGGTAAATTCTCATTTGCAGTATTTACTGGCGATCCCAAAAACTGTATTGGATTCAACATTACAATCCATAGACAGTGGCATGCTGGACCTGAAATCTGAGCAGGATTTGGCGCGCTTTATGACACTGCAAATACGTAGCGCCCCTTACTTAACTTATGTTTCTGCAGGTTTTGCTAATGGTCGATACCTGGGAGTGAACCGGGATGTTGGCGATGGCCAATTGACGTTAATCAGTTCACTGAATCAGCAAGACTTAGTCAGGGTGCGCTATACCTTGCAGGAAATAGGTTTACCCGGAGCTGCACTGGAACAAGGTATTCCATATGATGTCAGAACCCGTAGCTGGTTTAAGCATGCAGTTGAGCAAGGCAAACCAAGCTGGTATCCGATCTATAAATATCAGTCGTATGAGGGGTTAGGTGTTGGTTTGGCTGCTCCTAGCTTTGACAGTAGTGGGCAATTACAGGCGGTAGTGGCAGCGGATATCAGTTTGCGTCATTTAGAGTTGTATTTGCAGGCTCAGTCGGTGGAAGGGCAGGGACTGATTTTTATCACTGACCCTGAAGGTCACTTGATTGCATCTTCAGCCGGAGCAGCGTTGTTATCTGAGTTGGGCTCTGGTACTACTCAACTGATCGCCAGTCGAAGCGAAAACCCATTGATCCAAAGTGCAGCTGCAGCCCTTCATGGTAAAACTGGTGCCGCAGGCCAGCAACAGCTTGAGCTGGATGGTCTGCATTATGTAGTGAATTTTACTGAATTTAATGACCCACAAGGCTTAAAGCTGCGCATTGCTGTAGTTTTGCCACAGCAGCAACTGATGAGTTTTGTCGACGAAAACTCATTGCAGGCCCTTTGGTTAATACTGTTGGCTGTGATCATTGGCGCTTTGTTGATTTTTGTCTTGAGCCGCAAACTGGTTCAACCTATTGAGGCCTTGCACCGCCGAGCAGATCTGTTAGCCAGTGGTGACAGAACAGATTTCAGTTTGTATCAAACGCCGGTTTTTGAACTGAACGGTTTGGTCCAGTCTTTTGCTTTGATGGCAACAAAGCTCAGCGATGCTTTTGTACAGCTGGAACATAAGGTAGAGCAGGGTACTGCTTCTTTGGATCGTTTGTCGCTGGTGGTCAGCCGAACCAGCAACGGAGTTATAGTGACTGATCCGCAAGGTTCTATTGAGTGGGTTAATCCAGCTTATGAACGCTTATCTGGCCATAAAGCCAGTTACTTAAACGGCCAGGCGATCACTCAGGTTTTAACCAGTCAAAAAGCCGATGCTGCAGTGCTGCAGCGTATCCATCAGGCCATTGTCATGGGCACAGGTTTTTCTGAAGAGTTATTGTGCTGCAGCGTATCGGGTCAATCTTGTTGGTTAAGTCTTGAATGTGATGCTGTATTCAGCGAGCAGGGCCAGTTGACGGGGTTTGTCGTGATTTGTCTGGATATCAGTAGCAGGAAGACAGCGGAAACGGCAGAAAAAGACAGTCAGAGTCGCACCGCACGCCAACGTATTACTTTAGCCCAATTGGTGGTTGATGAGGCTGTCGCCAACGGAGATAGCCTGGCTTTTGCGACCAGCTTAGTGCGCTTAACTGCCCGGGCTGTCCTGTGTAACCGAGTCAGTGTCTGGATGTTGTCTGAGCAGGGCGATGAAATGTTTTGTCTGGCTTTGCATCAAAGTGAAGGTCAGCAGCAGTTTGGGCAATTGCTGCTGAGGCAGGCAGATTATCCACAGTATTTCGATGCAGTTGCGTCCCGTGGCTGGATTTGTGCCAATGATGCGATTCACGATCCTGCAACCTCGGAATTTGCTGAACTTTATCTAAAACCTTTAGGCATCAGTTCCATGCTTGATGCCGGTATTATCATTGCCGGCAAAGTGGTGGGAGTGCTGTGCCTGGAGCACATAGGGCCCAAACGCCAATGGCATTCTGACGAAGAAGCATTTGCCAGTGCTATAGCTGCCGTGATGGCGCAAACTTTGTCGGTCGCGCAGCGTAAAGATGCGGAACAAATCAGTAAAGAATATGCCCAGCATACTCAGACTATTTTAAATAATGTGGTCGATGGCATTATTACCATTGATGAGAATGGTCGTATTGCCAGTATGAACCCTGCTGCCCAGAGCTTGTTCCGCTGTAAAGCTGAGGATTTTTTAGGGCACTATGCGACCAACCTGTTACCGCCAGTACTGCGTCAGCATCAGGACTCCAACCAGGCCTATTTGCCTACTCCCGGGGTGAAGCCAATGTTAGGCTGCAATCGCGAATTGGATGGATTACGTGCAGACGGCAGTATCTTTGCTATGGAAATGGCCTTGTCCGTGATCCGCAGACAGGGACGGCTGATTTACATTTGTACTGTGCGGGATATCAGTGATCGTAAACGTATAGAGCGACTGAAAAATGAATTTGTCTCTACGGTTAGCCATGAGCTGCGCACACCTTTAACTTCGATTACCGGAGCTTTAGGTTTACTGCATGCTGGAGTTATGGGCGATATGCCGGAAAAAGTCAGTAGCCTGATCAGCATTGCCTATAAAAACTGTCAGCGCTTAACTTTATTGATCAATGATTTGCTGGACATTGAAAAAATAGCTGCAGGAAAAATGCAGTTTGATCTGAAAACAGAGTTGGTGTTGCCTTTGATCCAACAGGCGCTGGATGCCAACAAAATGATGGCGCAAGACAGACATATTCAGCTGCATATTCAAACCTCAGTGACGGATGCCTGTATTAAGGTGGATGCTAAACGTTTTATTCAGGTGTTATCGAATTTTTTAAGTAATGCTATTAAATTCTCGCCAGCCGCAGCAACAGTGGTTGTGCAGCTGAGCCTGAACGAAAAAATGGTACAAATTGCAGTTGTTGATCAAGGACCCGGCATACCGGAAAAATTCCGTGATCGTATTTTTCAGCGTTTTTCACAGGCGGATGCTTCAGACACCAGACAAACAGGAGGTACGGGTTTGGGTCTTGCCATCTCAAAAGAGCTGGTACATGGCATGAACGGGTTAATTGGCTTTGAATCAGTAGAAGGGCAAGGTGCTACCTTTTATTGCTGTTTTGCATTAACACAAAACTGAGCCAGACAGACTCTGGCTACGTATAGCTCCTTTATCTTGGTTGAGGAGTTTTATTATGCGTTCTATTGCTTTGTTTGCGTCTTTGCTACTGTGGGGATGCAGCCATCAGGTTCAGGATTATCAGCAACAAACCCCAGTCTTTCATTTACCTGATTATTTCAGTGGGTCACTACAGGCTTACGGCGTGGTAAAAAACTGGCAAGGTAAACAGAGTGTGAGGTTTGAAGCGCAGCTCTGTGGTCAGTGGCAGGGTAATGAAGGGACTTTGTTTGAGTTGTTTCATTTTAGCGATGGGCGGGTGGAACAACGAATTTGGCAACTGGCGGTGGATAAAGAAGGTAAGGTTACAGGTTCAGCTGCTGATGTGACAGGACAGGCGACCGGCCAGCAGGCTGGTAATACTTTGTATTGGGAATATGTGCTGCAAATCCCGGATGAAGATGATGTGATTGAAGTCAAAGTGGAAGACTGGTTGTATCTGGTGACTCCACAACAGCTGATGAATCAGTCTACTTTGTATAAGTTTGGTTTGCCTGTGGGGGAAATTATTTTATCTATCCAGCAGCAGGACACAAAGGCCAGTTGCGCAGCGTTAGAGCAACAACTGGCTGCACTAAGAGCGGGTTAGTTAAGCCTGCTCTTGCTCCATACTTTCCAACTCGATTTTAATGGCATTGCAGGAAATCTGAATTTCATACAGAGACACCAGTAAACTCAGCATTAAACTGGCCAGACTGGCGCCAAAGGCGGTCTGACCGGCCAAACTCCACTGCATAAACAGAAAAAACATCGACAAAGTACACAGCACAAAACTAATGACGCCCCAGCGTTGCATCGACCGTATTAAAAACATGCGTTGTCGCAGATTTTCGATCTGACGTTTGGCCATGTCCCGCACTTGCCCGCCCTCACGGGTATTCAGTTGACGAATCAGCTGCGCCAAAACCAGAAATCTGTTGGTGTAAGCCAATAACAGCAGAGAAATAGCCGGAAATAACAAAGCAGGGGTGGTCATGGTCATCAACATAAAGTCACCTGTGGTCAGAGTGGAGAAAGATAGACTAAGATTCTGATCATATTCGCATTAGTGCCATGCGGGTAGTACACTGGACAAAAATAACAGTGTTTTCTGTCTGGCTGTGCTTGTGTATGATGCGCAGCCACAACTGCCAGACCAATATGGATAAAGCATGAAACAAAAAGCAAACAACTTCCAGAACATGCGTGAACTGGGATTTTATCAGCAAGCTGCAATAGCAGCGACTTTGCTGGAGCGGATGCTGCCTAATTATCAGCTATTTAGTGAAGTCACAGGTTTTGGTGATGCTAAATTATGCCGCGATATACTGAATATGGTGTGGGAATGGCTGTTTGTTAAAAAGGTTAAAATTAATTTTGAGCGTTTATGCAATGAGTTAGAGCTGGCGACACCAGATCAAAATCAGTTTGATATGTTTGGAGTCTATCCTGCTATTGATACAGCCACAGCTTTGGATTCAATGTTAAATGGCATTTTGTCACAGGATGCGACTGAGTTTGTTAACGTCGCCAAAATTTCGCAGGCCTCAGTAGCCCGCTTAATCGAGTACCAGGCTGAAGACCTTGATATTACTACTGAAGCTGAACTGAAAAAGTGGGTACGTGATCATGAACTGATGGAATATGAAATGGATTGTCTGTCAGAACTGATTGAACTGGTGACGCCATTAAATGACGGTTTTCAGCGTGAACAAGTACAAATGCTGAAAGCCTGGGTACGTGAACAAGGATTAAGCAATCTAGGCATGGAGCTTGTTCCTGAAACTCAAAATTCAGACGGCTAAAAGTCTTGCTGTCCGGAGGAATAGTTTCTTTAGAGTCAATGCTTTAACTTTGTTAAAAAGCGTAAAAATTCTTCTTGCATAAAAAGCAGTCACTGCTTAGAATGCGCGCGCTCGAAAGGCAAGTCTCCCGAAAGGGAGTACACGCAAAGCTGCAGATCTAAGGGGAAACCTATGATGGCTGGGCTGCCGTAATCTGATGATTACGTAGGACGCATCTACGCCAGCTCGCTGGTATCAAAGCTCCTCCTTTCGTGTTCGCTGATAAACAACGGCAAACATACTGTTGTTGAAGTTTCAGCCTGTTTATACAGACCAATCAGCCTGATTTTTAGATCAGTGTTAGCCAACACCGGAGCTTGTTATGAAATTTAAGTTTGTTGCTTTAATCGCTATCGCCGCTGTTCAATTTGTTGCACCAACTGCCTCAGCTAACGACCAGGTTGTTCAGTCAATCTGTGCTTATGTGGCCGATAACAACAAAAACGACCTGCGTAAAGCCTTGTCAGACAACCGTCTGCGTTTAAAAAGCGTTTATGATGGTATCGTTTGTGACGGTTTACCTTTAGTGCGTCATGCTATCAAACACAATGCAGCTGATACTGCTGAGTTTATCATCAAGCAGTTGCCAGGCAGCCAGGTAGCTAAATCAGGTGACTTAGAGTGGGCTACAAGCAATGGTTTTGCTGCTTCGCCAATTCTGGAAGCTATCAAAGCCCGTAGCGCAAGCTAATCGAATTTTATGTAGAAAAGGCGCCTGATGGCGCCTTTTCTGTTTTCAGCTTTAAGGTTGTTGCCAGAGCCGGTAAGCCAATTGCCCTGCCACTTTTTCCTTTAATAACAGCCAATTTGCAGGAAGCTGATCCAAAGCCAGTTCTTTTTCTGTTTCCAGATAAATCAGCGCACCGGGTTTGAGCCAACCCTGTTCAGCCAAAGCTTTGCAGCAAGGCAGTGCCATATCCTGGCGGAAAGGTGGATCAATAAAAACCAAGTCAAATTGACGCTGTGCTGGTTTTTGTAACCACACCAAGGTATCTGTCTGCAAAACTTCTGCTTCTGTACTACCAAGGCTTTTGACATGTTGTTTCAGTAAATTTGCTGCTTTGGCTTCCTTTTCCAGCAACAAAACAAAATCGGCATAACGCGATAAAGCTTCTAAACCCAAACTACCACTACCGGCAAAACAGTCCAGCACAGTACTGCCAGCCACATCCTGCATCAGCCAATTGAACAGAGTTTCTTTGACTCTGTCTGAAGTTGGTCTCAACCCGGCTGCATCTAATACTGGTAAACGCCGGCCTTTCCATTTGCCACTAATCAGCCTGACAAAACCTGGCCCCTGATGTGCCGGAGCTGTACTGCGGCCCTTTGCTGTTTTCATTGAGTATTTTTGTCCTGCATCTTAAAGATGGTACTATATGGGTCAATTTTACCTTAGTTTTCGGATCTTCTGGCAGCGACCTTTATGACAAAGCAAAATAAACTCTTCTCCTGGCTTGGTTTTGGTAAAAAAACAGAAGCTGCACCTGTTGAAACTGCAGTAGAACAGCAGAGTAAGCCGGCAGAACAACAGACGGATACTACAGCTGAAGCTGCTGCGATTGCAGAAGTGACTGAAGTAACAGTAGCTACAGAAGTAGTACTTGAGCCTGAAGCCCAACAATCAGAGGCCGCCGCTTTAGCTACCGTTGCACCTGTGGTTGAACTGCAACCTCAGCCTGCTGAACGTCCAGGTTTTTTTGCCCGCTTAAAGCAAGGCTTAACTAAAACCAGCCAGAATTTAGGCAATGGCTTAGCTAGTTTGTTTTTAGGTAAAAAAATTGATGACGATTTATACGAGGAATTAGAGACTCAGCTGTTAATGGCCGACGTAGGTGTAGATACCAGTCAGAAACTGATTAAACAGCTGGTGCAACATGCCAATCGTAAACAGTTAAAAGATGCTGATGCCTTGTTCGATAAACTGCAACAGGAAATGGCGATGTTGCTGGATGATGTTGAGCAACCGCTGCAACTAAAAGGCGCTGATGGTCCTTTTGTGATTCTGATGGTCGGTGTGAATGGTGTAGGTAAAACCACCACTATTGGCAAAATGGCGCAGCAGTTTAAGCAACAAGGCAAATCAGTGATGTTAGCCGCTGGTGATACCTTCAGAGCTGCAGCTGTCGAGCAGTTGCAGGTATGGGGTGAGCGTAATGCAATTCCTGTAATAGCGCAGCACAGTGGTGCCGACAGTGCTTCAGTGATTTTTGATGCCTATCAGGCAGCCAAAGCCCGTGGTGTTGATGTATTGATTGCGGATACCGCAGGTCGTCTGCAAAACAAAGCTCATTTAATGGAAGAGCTGAAAAAAATTGTCCGGGTGATGAAAAAAATCGATGCCAACGCGCCACATGAAGTGATGCTGACACTGGACGCTGGCACAGGACAAAATGCGTTAAGTCAGGCACGCTTATTTAAAGAAGCTGTGGATATTAGTGGCATCAGCTTAACCAAGCTCGATGGTACAGCCAAAGGTGGTGTGATATTCGCAATCGCTGACCAGTTTAAATTACCTATCCGCTACATTGGTGTGGGTGAGGGGATAGATGACTTGCGGGTATTTGATAGTAAAGATTTTATTAAGGCATTGTTTGCCAGGGATCTCTGATTATGTTGCGTTTTGAGCAAGTCACAAAAAGTTATAGCGGTGGTTTTGTCGCGCTCGACAGGGTTAGTTTTCATCTGGAAAAAGGCGAAATGGCTTTTTTAACAGGGCACTCAGGCGCGGGTAAAAGTACCTTATTAAAACTGATCAGCCTGATTGAACGCCCAAGCACAGGCAAAGTCTTTATCAATGGCGTGGATTTAAGCCGGGTGAACAAAGGTCAGGTGCCTTATGTGCGCCGTGATATTGGTATGATTTTCCAGAACCACAAGCTGTTGATGAACCATAGCGTGTTCGACAATGTGGCCTTGCCTCTGGTGATTGAAGGTTTCAGCGGCAAAGACATGACCAAACGAGTGCATGCAGCTTTGGATAAAGTAGGGCTGTTGGATAAGGTGCGTTGTCTGCCTCACACTTTATCCGGTGGTGAGCAGCAACGGGTCGGTATAGCCCGCGCTGTCGTCAATCGCCCGCCTTTATTGTTAGCCGATGAACCCACAGGTAATCTGGATCCTGATTTATCCAAAGACATTATGAACGTATTCGAAGCCTTTAATCAGGTGGGCGTGTCTGTATTGATTGCCAGTCACGATTTAAGTTTATTGGCCCGGATGCGTTACCGTACCCTGACTTTAAAAAATGGCCGCATGATCAACGATGGCTTAACGTCCTATGGAGCCGACGAATGAGTATTTTATTTCAGGGGCGTGCGACAGGGGCTACTGCAGTGAAGCAAAGCTTGTGGAACAGATTTGTGATGTTTTGGGTGCATCATATTCGCCAGGCTCTGACCAGTTTAGGTGAAATATGGCTGACTCCGGCTTCGTCTTTATTAACAGTTGCTGTGCTTGGCGTGAGTTTAACTTTACCTGTAACTTTGCATTTAATGGTAAAAAATCTGCAACAGGTCAGCACCAGTGTGGATCAGGCGGCGCAAATCAGCTTGTTTTTAAAAGCAGATACCAACGAAACTCAGATTGCAGAACTGATAGCTTTACTACAGGCCAACCCTGACGTGGCTGATGTGCAGTTTATTGATAAAAGTCAGGCGCTGGCTGAGTTTACCGCTGAATCTGGTTTCGGTGATGCGTTAAGTTATATCGAAGAAAATCCGTTACCTCATGTCATGTTGGTTAGTCCGAAAAATACCTCCAGCGTCGCAGCTTCTGCTTTACTGACTGCACTGCAGCAGGAACGTTATGTTGAGTTGGCGAAGCTGGATATTGGCTGGTTAGAACGATTGGATGCTATTGTCAGCTTAGTACGTCAGGTGGCTATTGCTGTCGCTTTGCTGCTGATGGTCGCCGTACTTCTGGTGGTGGGTAATACCATTCGGCTGATGATTCTGAATAAAAAAGACGAAATTGAAGTGATGAAACTGGTGGGAGCTACCAACAGTTATATTCAGCGTCCATTTTTATATACCGGTATCTGGCTTGGTTTTTTTGGCGGCATCCTGACCTTTTTAATAGAAGAAGTGCTGCTGTGGTGGTTAAAGCAGGCGATCGCCAGTGTAACTCAGTTGTATGAAAGCAGCTTTACGTTGCAGCCACTTAGTCTGGCAGAATTAGGGTATTTATTGCTGGTAGCAGTAACATTGGGGTTTTTAGGCTCCTTTCTGGCTGTGCGTCGCAATATCAGCCAGATTGAAGCAACAGGACTTTAATTGAATACCGGGGGTTAATGTTGTTGCACTGCCAGCAAACGTTGCCCCCATTCCACAGCTTCAAAATACACCAGATTTAAATCTACGGTATCGGGCACCATGCGGGATGACAGTTCTGTTTGCTGCTGCCATAAACCACGCTCAAAAGTGCGTTCAACCGTCAGATATTCTGCCAGCACGCCTTTGTTTTCCAGCAAGGCTACTTTTATTTCCGGCAGCAACGGTAGCTGGGCCAACAATTCTTCTAATGGTTGCTCGAGCAGTGCATCAACCAAAGAAAATAAACCTGTTAAAAAAGCCGCTGGTGGATTTTCTTTGTCACCGCGAATATTAGCCAACCGGTCACAAAATCGTGCGCGGATCAGTGACATGACTAACAACTCATCTGATTGGCCTTCTGCCAGATTGGCTAATGCCAGCAGGGAAATAAACTTTTTCAGTTCAGCTTCACCCATATACACCATGGCATGTTTCAATGAACCTATACTTTGTTTACGGGCAAAGTTGACGCTGTTGATAAAACGCAGCAGCTTGTAGGACATATCCAAATCGCGTTCTACTATGGCGGCCAGTCCGTCAAAATCTAACTGTATTTTGCTGGACTCGCTGATCAGTGCCAGCAGGTTTAACTTGTTACTGCCAATCTGTTTGTGTTTAAGCATTTCCGGGTGGGCAAAAAAGTAGCCCTGATATAAATCAAACCCCAGCTGCTTCAGTTGTTCGTATTCATCTGCGGTCTCTACTTTTTCCGCCAGTAAGGTCACAGGGTATTTAGCTATACGGCGCAGATATTTACTGATCTGCAGTATATTAAACATCCGCACGTCCACCTTAATAATGCTGATATAAGGTAAAAACACATCCCACTTGGTGTCAAAATCATGATCGTCCAGCGCAAGGCGGTAGCCCATCTTATGTAGCTCTTTGCAGGCAGTCAGCAGCTCATCACTGATAGGCACGGTTTCGAGAATTTCGATCACCATACTGTTGGGGTCAATGGAAGTGGGGAAGTGGTGGATAAGTGTATCTGCCGAAAAGTTAATAAAAGCTTGCTTGCCGCCAGTGATCTTTTCAACCCCTAATAACAGATGATGTTGAGTGATCAGTTTCGACGTGGCTTCGTCGGCATCAATATTTGGAAAACAGTTGTCCACACCGTCACGAAATAGCAGCTCGTATCCTGTTACGGATTTTTGACGATCAAAAATAGGCTGACGGGCGACATAACAATACATAGAAGTGCCTTAAGTGGTTTTTATTTTTTTTCATTACCAGTGCGCGTAGGTTCTAAATTTATCATATAAGAAAAATAGTTGTTTATATATGAATTGATATTATTAAAAAACAGGGCTTATACAATTCAGATCTTAAAAGACCGAAACTTTTTTTAGCACTCTCTATCAAAGAGTGCTAAGATTTGGGCCAATTACGCAATTAGGGGAAATGACATGACTCAGGCTTCACAAATGATGAATCTGACAGTGGCTGGAAGTGGCAGCCTAGAAGCTTACACTCATGCGGTAAGTACTATCCCAATGCTCACAGCAGAAGAAGAACGTTCTTTAGCTGAAAAATTACAACAAGACGGTGATTTAGAATCAGCCCGTGTGCTGATTATGTCTCACCTGCGATTCGTAGTGCATATTGCCCGCAGCTATTCAGGTTATGGTTTACCTATCAGCGACTTAATTCAGGAAGGCAATATAGGCCTGATGAAAGCTGTAAAACGTTTTGACCCTTCTGTCGGTGTGCGCTTAGTGTCTTTTGCAGTGCACTGGATCAAAGCTGAAATTCATGAGTTTGTGCTGAAAAACTGGCGTATTGTTAAAGTGGCCACCACCAAGGCACAACGTAAGCTGTTCTTTAATCTGCGTAAAGCCAAAAAGCATTTAGGCTGGTTCAGCAAAGAAGAAGTGCAAAACGTGGCGGATTCCTTAGGTGTTCCTGTGCACGAAGTGCTGGAAATGGAATCCCGGATGAGCAATCACGATATGCCTTTTGATGCTTCTGATGATGAAGACGAAAGCAATTACACTGCGCCGGTATTTTATCTGCAGGATAAAGGCTCAGATTTAGCCAACCGTATTGAAGAAGATCAATGGGATAATGCATCAGTCGATCGTCTGCAAGCAGCAGTACGTACACTGGATGAACGTAGCCAGGATATTATCCGTGCCCGTTGGTTAGATGATCAGAAACTGACATTGCAAGAATTGGCTGACCGTTACCAGGTGTCTGCTGAGCGTGTACGTCAGTTAGAGAAAAACGCGATGAAGAAACTGCAGGCTGCAATGGCTGCTTAATGTTTCTTCCTCGTAAAAAAGCCCTGACACATATCAGGGCTTTTTGCTTTTTATCTGCAGCATTTTTAGTTAAAAACTACTTCCTAGCTGATAAAAGGGCAAAGACTTTACTGGTTTTTTAGCTGGTTCTGGCAAAGCCCAGGGTTTTTGTATCAATACCTGAGCTGGTGTGATTACGGCTAATGTCATAGGGTTCAGCAGCTCTGGTATGTCCCATTGCTGGCTATACATGGCAATAATAGCTGCAGGCTCTTCAATGGCTGGCACAAATACCGGCTCTGGATTCTGTGTTTTTACTGTTGTATTCATTGCTTTGTTCTCTATGCCATTCACATGCGTAACTTGGACCGGATCCCGTTCAGGCAAAGTTAAAGGTATATCTGCGGTTTGTGCTGCTGTCATCACCGAATAGTCGGCTGGCAGCAGTGCAGATAACTTCACCACTTCAATGCCTTGTGTTGCTAAATCGGCTAAGTGCTTTTTCAGATAGGCATAAGTTTCAGGGTAAGGATGGCCAATAGCTATCGCATACTGATGCTGTTTAGCCAGTTTGATCATCAGCTTAAATTGCTTATCCAACGCCTGGTAAGAGCGATCGTTATCCAAAAAGACCTGACGGGTCAGTAGTGGCATTTGATGTTTTTTTGCATAAACACCAGCCTGACTGCGTGCTGTGGTTTTACTGTCGAGGAAAAAAAGCTGACGTTTGGCAATATACCCCAAAGTCCAGTCCATCACGTCGGCCTGCTCTGTGAAGTAACTGCCCATATGGTTGTTAACACCTATGGCATAAGGTACATCAGCAAAAGCAGCCTGTAATTTATGCTCAATCTGAGAGCGGCTCATGGTGATTTTTAATGCATTTTTACTTAAATCAGCCCGACGTGCAGACTCCATGGGCATATGCAAAATCACATCACGTTGCTTCTTATACGCAGCTTTGGCCACTGCATTGCTGTGGGTTGTATGCGGGATCACGGCAAAGGTCAAATCATAAGGCAATTCCAGCAGCTTGTAGTCAATCTGATGGTAACCAATATCATCAATCACAATAGCCACTTTGGCGGCAACAGAGGGCAAGCTGCAAAGCGCAAAAGCCAAGCTTAATAAATACTTCATTGACTAAGATCCTGCGCGTTTCTGTAACCAGGTAATAGGGTTAATGGCCGTACCTTTTTGCCGGATCTCAAAATACAATCCGGCTTGAGCCTGACCACCACTAGCTCCGACTAAAGCCACTGCTTCGCTGGCATTCACTGCTTCACCTGGTTTCTTTAATAAGGTTTGATTGTGGCCGTAGAGGCTCATCACACCATTGCCATGATCCAGCACTATCACCCAACCATAACCTTTGAGCCAATCGGCATAAATCACCTGACCATCTGCTACCGCTTTGACTTTAGAGCCTTCGGCTGCCGCTATTAAAATACCACGAGAGCTGACACCGGCCAGGCGTTTTTCACCATAGCCCTGTAAAATATCACCTTGCACAGGCCAGGGTAATTTGCCTTTGGTTTTCGGCAGATTGATCCGTTTTTTTGCCGCGATAGCTGCAGCTTTTAACTTACCTAAGGTGTTTTGCAGGCTTTGTTCGTTTTGTTTCAGGTAGTCCAGTTGCTGTTCCTGATCCGTTAAAAAGCTCTTCATTTTTTTCACTGAAGCCAACTGACTGGTTTTTGCTTCTGTCAGTTCTTGCTGTTGTTCTTTCAACTGGGCCTGCAATTGTTGCTGTTGTTCTGCTTTATCCTGTAACTCCAGCTCAACTTGCTTTAGCGAGTCCGCCGTTTGTTTAATTTTTTTGATCTGCTGCATACGTGCCTGATTCAAATACTGATAATAAGTCAGTACCCGTTCCAGCTTATTACTGTCTTGCTGGTTCAGCAGCATTTTGGTGTAATCATGTTCGCCAGTAACAAAAGCGCCCTTAAGTTGTTGTGCGAGTAAGGATTTTTGTAATTCGAAACTTTGTTGCAGTTGCTGCTGCTCTAATTCCAACTGTTGTTGTTGTTGCAGTACTTTGGCAAGTTCTTCATTACTTTGTCGAATTTGTTGTGCAAGCTTGGCCAGTGACTGGTCTGCCGATTTCAACAAATCCTGTGCTTTGGTAAAAGCTTTTTGTTGTTGCTTCAGTTCTTTTTCGGTTTGCTGAATTTTTCCTTTGAGCTGCGACAGTTCCTGCTGCACCTCTTTTTGATCCTGAGCCGCGACTGTTGCTGTGCCTAAACAGAGCAGCAGAGCTAAGCTCTGCTGCATCCTTATTCTAAAGTTGACGAGTCGTACTGGCATTAATTTGTCTTCATCAAAATTTTGCCTGTCATTTCAGCAGGGATAGGCATGCCCATTAAGTGCAGCATAGTTGGAGCTATATCACTTAAAATACCGCCTGAAGTCACTGCGGCGTTGCGGCCCACATAAATTAGTGGCACCGGATCGCTGGTATGGGCGGTGTGAGCCTGACCCGATTCCGGATCCATCATTTGCTCTGCATTGCCATGGTCGGCGGTAATTAAACATTCACCGCCCACTTGCTGTAATGCTTCAACCACTCGGCCAATGCAGTGATCGACGGCTTCAACTGCCTTAATTGCGGCAGATAAAATACCGGTATGACCGACCATATCACCATTTGGATAATTACAGATGATCACATCAAACTCGCCGCTGTGAATGGCTCCCACCAGTTTGTTGGTCAGTTCGGTGGAATTCATTTCTGGCTGCAAATCGTAAGTGGCCACATTAGGCGATGGCACCAGAATACGTTGTTCACCGTTAAATACATCTTCACGGCCACCGCTAAAGAAAAAGGTCACATGGGCATATTTTTCAGTTTCGGAAATACGTAACTGGGTTTTCTGGTGTTTTGCCAGCCATTCACCCAATACGTTGTCCAGGCTTTCTGGTGGATAAGCACAAGGCGCTTTAATATCGGCAGCGTATTCGGTCAACATTACAAAGCTTGCCAGTTGAGGCTGATACTCGCGGGCGAAACCTGCGAAGTCCGCATCAATAAAAGCGCGGCTGAACTGACGAGCACGGTCGGCACGGAAGTTCATAAAAATCAGGCTGTCGCCATCCTGCATTTTAATTACATCGCCAGCAGCATTTTTAACGGCGGTCGCTTTAACAAATTCGTCATTTTCATCACGGCTATAAGCGGCTTTTAGTGCATCCACTGCAGTAGTGGCTGTAAACAATGCCTTGCCCTGAGTTAACAGGTCATAAGCCGCCTGCACACGATCCCAGCGTTTATCGCGGTCCATCGCAAAGTAACGGCCAATCACAGAGGCAACCTGGCCTACACCTATAGATTTAAAGTGATCTTCCACCCGTTGCAATGAGGCTTCCGCACTGCGTGGTGGGGTGTCACGGCCATCTAAAAAGGCGTGCAGATAGATTTCAGTCGCGCCTTGTTGTTTGGCTAAATCAATCATCGCAATAATATGATCTTCGTGACTATGCACGCCACCTGGCGATAACAAGCCCATCAGATGCACAGCTTTGCCATGGCGCACTGCAGCTTGTGTCGCTTCAACCAGCACTGGGTTGGTAAAGAAATCACCATCCTGAATAGCTTTGGTGATTCGGGTAAAATCCTGATACACCACGCGGCCTGAGCCTAAATTGAGATGACCTACTTCAGAGTTACCCATCTGACCATCTGGCAAACCGACATCCAGACCAGAGCCTGAGATCAGCGTATGAGGATACTCTGCCCATAATTTGTCCATTACTGGGGTATTGGCTTGTAAAATGGCGTTGGACTCACGTTCTTCTCTGTATCCCCATCCATCCAATATCAGTAAGACTAACGGCTTTTTCGGCTGCATCTGGTAAGCTCCGTATCTTGTTGCTTGATCATCGTTTTGTTTGCCTATCTTACCTTGTTTTTCCTGTGAAAACAGTGACGAAATAGTACGGATAGGGCTTCAATGCTGCATTCTTTTATCAAACTAGGTATACTCGGCCGCAAAGTTTTGCTCCTGAAATGAAACAGAATGGTGTTTATGCAGCAATATATTGATTTTTTAAGTAATCATCCGTACCTGACGGCCGCTTGGGTGGCGTTATTTTTAGCCTTAATCGTCAGCTGGATTAAGTCGTTAACTTCGTCAGTAAAACAAATTACTCCCACCCAGTTGACGCTGATGGTGAACCGGGAAGATGCAACAGTCATCGACATCCGAGCGGAAGCAGACTTTAAAAAAGGTCATATCACCGGCGCCCGCCATCTGACAACGGAACAAATCAACACCCAAGCCGTTGCAGGACTTGAAAACAAAAAAGACGCACCCATCATAGTAGTCTGTCAGGCTGGTATGTCTGCACAAGGCGCAGCCGCTACGTTGTCCAAACAAGGCTTTACCAAGGTCTTTGTTTTGCAGGGCGGCATGAGTACCTGGACAGGGGCAAACCTGCCTCTGGTTAAAAAGTAAAACGTAAGTCGGAGCTCTGATGGCACAAGTCACTATTTACACTAAGGCCTATTGTCCTTATTGTGTTCGCGCTAAGGCGTTATTAAGTCAAAAGGGCGTTCAGTTTGACGAGATTAAAATCGACGAACAGCCAGAGTTGCGTCCAGCCATGATTGAACGGGCCAATGGCCGTACTACAGTACCGCAAATTTTTATTGGCGATACTCATGTAGGTGGTTGTGACGATCTTTTTGCACTGGAAAATGCCGGCACTTTGAATTCGATGCTCTCTGCCTGATTGCAGCGAGCTATCCAGCTATCACTAAATATTATTAAAACTAGGATTTATCATGGCCGAACAACAAGCCGCGGAACAATTTGCCATCCAGCGTATTTACGTCAAAGACATTTCTTATGAGTCACCTAACGCGCCGGCAATATTTCGCAAAGAGTGGCAGCCAGCTATTCAATTAGATTTGGACACCCGCAGCGAAAAGTTAGACGACAATACGTTTGAAGTGGTGTTATCTCTGACCGTGACTGCCCGTATCGAAGAAGAAGTGGCGTTTTTATGTGAAGTGCAGCAGGCTGGTATTTTCAGCGTACCAGCGCTGGAAGATGCACAAATGGCGCATATGTTAGCGTCTTTCTGCCCAAATATTCTGTTCCCTTATGCCCGCGAAGCGGTGTCTAACCTGGTGAACCGCGGTACTTTCCCACAATTAAATCTGGCACCTGTGAATTTTGATGCCTTATTTGCTCAATATGTACAAAAACGTCAGGCTGAAGCTCAGGCCCAGCAAGGCGTAGAACTACAGTCTTAAGATGAACGCTGCAATTGCTGTGTTAGGGGCGGGCTCGTATGGGACCGCCCTTGCTATTTCGCTGGCCCGTAATGGTAATCCAACTCTGTTGTGGGGCCGGAACGCTGATGATATTCGTGTGATGACCGAACAGCGGATGAATCAGCGCTATTTGCCGGACATCCGTTTGCCGGATTCTTTGGCTGTGACTGATGATCTGGCGTATGCAGTAGGGTCATGCCGGGATATTTTATTGTCCGTGCCCAGTCATGCTTTTGCTGACACCTTAAGAGATATTAAGCCTTTTCTTCAGCATAATGCCCGTGTCGCCTGGGCAACAAAAGGTTTAGAGCCTGAAACTGGCCGCTTGCTACAAGATGTCGCCAAAGAAATTCTCGGTGAAGAAGTGTCCTTAGCTGTGTTGTCAGGTCCAACCTTTGCTAAAGAATTGGCCAAAGGTTTGCCTACAGCTATTTCTTTATCCTCCACAGATCCTGAATTTATTACCACCTTATCCGACTTATTGCATTGCACTAAAACATTCAGGGTTTATACCAATCCTGATTTTATTGGCGTGCAACTCGGTGGTGCGGTGAAAAACGTTATTGCTATAGGTGCCGGTATGGCCGACGGGATTGGCTTTGGTGCTAATGCCCGTACAGCTTTAATTACCCGTGGTTTAACGGAAATGTGCCGTTTAGGTTGTGCCTTAGGTGCGAAAAAAGAAACCTTTATGGGCATGGCGGGTTTAGGTGATTTAGTTTTAACCTGCACAGACAACCAGTCCCGCAACAGACGCTTTGGTTTGTTGTTAGGTGAAGGCAAAGGTGTAGACGAAGCCATGACAACCATAGGTCAGGTGGTGGAAGGTTACCGTAATGCCAAGGAAGTCTTTAATCTGGCGCAACGTGTCGGTGTAGAAATGCCTATTACCGAGCAAATTTACCAGGTGTTGTATCAGGGCAAAGATGCGCGTTTGGCGGCGATGGATCTACTAGGCCGTGAAAAACGCGACGAATAAAATACCCGTCGTATTTGGCGCCGCAGCGTTGTTGCCTGCAGTCTCTCGCCCCAGTCGCATAGACTGCTATGCTCCTGGGGTCTCGTTCCTTTGCCGCCTAGCTGCAACGCCAACTACTTAGGGTATTAGCCGTCGTATTTGGCGCCGCAGCGTTGTTGCCTGCTGTCTCTCGCCCCAGTCGCATAGACAGCTATGCTCCTGGGGTCTCAATCTCTTGCCGCCTCGCTGCAACTCCAACTACTTAGGCTAAAAGTCCCCGTCGTATTTGGCGCCGCAGCGTTGTTGCCTGCATTCTCTCGCCCCAGTCGCATAGACTGCTATGCTCCTGGGGTCTCGTTTATTTGTCGCCTAGCTATTACTTAGGCTAAAATACCCGTCGTATTTGAAACTGCAGTAACGGGCTGGGATAAAACCAGCCCCTACGACTCTGTCCTTGGCTCTTTATCCAGCAGCAAGGCGATTTGTTCTGGCTGGACTGGTGGGCTAAACAGATAACCTTGTACCACCTGACAGCCCATTACATGCAGTAGATAAGCCTGCATTTCAGTTTCTACACCTTCTGCCACTACTGCTATTTTCAGATAACCGGCCAGCCGGATTATAGTGGACGTAATATTCCGGTCTTGTTCGGACATATCCATATCCTTGATAAAAGCCCGATCGATTTTTAAGGTGTCGATAGGGAACCGCTTCAGGTAACCCAAAGACGAATAACCAGTACCAAAATCATCCAGCGCCAGAGTAAAACCTATAGCTTTAAGTTGATGCATCACCTCAAGGCAGTGTTCAGCATCACGCATCATGGCTGTCTCTGTGATTTCCAGCTCCAGTAAACTGGCGTCCAGCTTATAGTGCTGCAGTTCCTGTTGTAAGAAGTCCAACAAGTCAGGCTGTTGTAGTTGCTGCACCGACAGATTCACCGCAACCCGGCCTCGCATCCGGCCTTGTTGTTGCCATTGCTGAATTTGAGCACAAACCTGACTGAACACCAGACGGTCTAGTTGAATGATCACGCCATTTTCTTCAGCAATAGGGATAAACATCAGAGGGGAAACCATGCCTCTGGCCGGATTATGCCAGCGGCATAAGGCTTCATACCCTACTATGGTATTGCTGCCGACATTGTATTTAGGCTGATACACCACTTTAAATTCGCCCTGACTGATACCGCGCCATAAATCGCTTTCCAAAGCCAGATATTCAGGAGTGCGTTGCAGCATTTTGTCATTAAAGAACTGAGCGTTGTTACGGCCCATTTGTTTAGCATGGTGCAGTGCCGTATCCGCGCTGCGTAATAAAATGTCAGAAGATCGGCCATCGTCAGGGTAGATTGCTATACCAATACTGGCGGTCAGAGTGATTTCCAAATCGCCCAATGCCAGCGGCTGGCGGATTTGCAGCAGCAATTGCAGACTCAGGCGATTCAGCAACAGATCAAATTGTTCGACACTAAAATGCGATGGCACCAGAATGGCAAACTCATCCACGCCTAATTTCGCCAGAATATAGCCAGACGGTAGTTGTTTTTGCAGGCGTTCAGCGACCATCTGCAGCAGCATATTGCCACTGTCATGGCCTAATGAATCGTTAATTTTGGCGAAGCGGTCTAAATCGACCAGTAATACAGCAAAGTGAGGAAAACGGCTGCTGCAGCTGAAAAAGGCTCTGTCCAGATGCTCCAGAAATAAAGCACGGTTAGGTAATTGGGTTAACGGATCACGAGTGCTTAGCTTACGTAGTTCCCGTTCATTCAGCTTGCGGTTAGTCACATCGGAAAATATCGCCAGATAGAGTTTTGGTTCCAGCGCACCTTTCCCTGATAGTAAGGTAATAGCTAAGGATAAAGCAAAGCTATCGCCATTGGCTTTTTTACTCCAGACCTCACCACGCCAGAAGCTGAATTGCTGCAGCTGTTGAACTATGGTTTTCAGCAGTTCTGTCTGATGGCCCTGGGCTGTGTATAGTTGTAAAGTTTTACCTTCTATCTGGGTAACGTCGAAGCCTGTGATCTGACAAAAGGCCTGATTTACTTTTTCAATCCGTAGTTGCTCGTCGCCTAACCAGACTGCATCCTGAGTATTGTCGAACAGGGAGCTAATCATCAGCTGTTGCTCCAGACTTTGATGCAAGCGGTTTTGATGCACACGGTAGCGCCATAACAGCAAAGCAAGCATGACCACGGATACAAATAACATCAACCACAACCAGCTCTGCTGGATCCACCAGTAGCGGTTAAACTGCAACTGGTAATCGCCAGCCTGCTGCCAGCTCAAACCATCCTGACTGGCTTCGACAGACAGCTGATAGTTGCCGCTGTTGTCCAGTTGCAGTTTGAATTGTCGTTGTGGGTAAGTCAGCATCACCGCAGGAGCTTTATCCAGACTGTAGCGAAAGTAGTTCCATTGTTTACCTGCCGTTGGGTAGTGGCTCAGACGAAACTGTAGTTGTGGCCCCCAGCTGTCCAGTTGTAATAGGTGGTCCTGTTGTTTCAGGTGTTGGCCATTTTCCGCAAGCAGTTCAATGCGTAATGGATTGGCTATTGTTGCAGCGTATTGTTGATCCAACGGCAGCTGGTAGTGACCAATGGAGCTATTGATCTGTAGCTGATGATCCACTAGTTGTACCTGAAATGGCAGTAATTGTTCGCCCTGGTTCAATTGCCATTGCAGCAAAGACTGATCGGCCAGATGAAGTAAGTTTAACTGCTGTCTGGACCAGAGCCAGAGATGCTGGTCCTGCTTCAGCATATGCAGCTGTTGCCAGGGAACCTGCCATTTATTCTGCAATAACAGGGTTAGCTTGGTTGTATTGCGTTGAACTTCGTAGTGATACAGCTGATCGGGTGTCAGCAGCCATAACTCTTGTTGCTCTGGGACTAAATCCTGTATCTGTCGCACATCCAGGCAGGGTGGTGCAACACAAGGGCCGACATCATAGGTGCGCAGTTGCTGCTCTGCCAGTTGATAAGAATAAATCCTGTTGCTGCCGGTCAACCATAACTGTCCTGAATGGTAACGCAGTAAAAACCAACTGGCTTGATCACTGAGTAGAACCGGGCGTTCAGAACTCTGATCCCATTGCCATAATCCTTGATTGGTCAGATACCAAAATTGCTGTTCAGACAGGGCCACATCCAGCACTGCATCTTGCAGCGGCAACCAATTGGCCGTAGCGTCGTCGTAACGCCAGATTTGCTGGCCGACCCAGACAAAATACTGTTGTTGATACCAGAATTTTTTTAGCTGATCCAATGCGAAAGGAAAGACCAGCGTTGGCCTCTTATTTTGCTCTGGTGTCACCCGCGTAAGCTGTTGTTGTTCTAATTGCCAGCTTTGATTTGTATTGTCCCATAACAGAGTTTTATCTGTTGGCTGAACTGTTAAAGCAGAAGCTTGCGCCAAAGCTAAAGCGCCGGCTGAGTCTGCCAGCCAGATATTCTGATGGCGATCGGCGAAGAGCTGCACCCAAGGCTGAGCCAGTTGTTGCGTTTGCCAGCTTTTGTTGTCTTTTTGATAAAGATAAAGTTTCTGTGCAGAGAGCAGCCATACCTGGCCTAAAGGGTCTACTTCCATAGCTGTAGCGTAAAAGTTCTCAGGTGTAGCTACACGCTGCGGCTGTTGTTCTTTTAGCTGATAGAGTGTTTGATTTTGTACCAACAACCACAGCTGTTGATCAGGTCCTAAAGCTAAATCGGTTTGCTGAGGCAAATTCACCGGGTAATGTTGCCAACTTTGGCTGACTAAATCATAACGGGCCAATTTGGCGTCTTTCGACCATAACCATAAATGTAAGCCATCACTGACCCCCTGAGCCCAGCCTGCTGCTGTGCTGCTGCCACGCCACAATAGTTTGGCGTCTGTGGATTCAACCGACCATTGCCAGATTTCCTGTTCAGTCAAAATCAACGGAATAGAGTTGCCGGATAAGAACAGCCCTTTGATGGCTTCTTTACTTTGCCAAATTTGACGGAATTCACCGCTTTGTTGTTCAAACAGCCAAAGCTGGTCGACACTGGCCAGCCATAATCTATGCTGGTCCAGCGTCAGCAACTGCACTAAAGATTGAGTTTGTAATTCACCGGGCAAGGTGTAGGACTGATGATCATGGCCGTCAAAACGGTGCAGTTGAGTGCTGGTACTCCACCACAACAACCCCGATTTATCTTGAGTAAAGAGCTCAATGGCTAAATGCTGTGACTGGCGGGAATGCACCATAGGCTGCACCTGCAAATAGGCATGAATACCATTGCTGCAGCATAACAGCCAAAGCGCCAGACAAAATTTAAGGCAACGCAGCAGCATCTGAATTCATTCCCCGGGCAATTTTTTAAGACAAATCAGCAAGCTGAGTAACACTATAGCTCTATGTTTTCAAGCTTGGCAAACTCAGGGTCTGGCACCTGCATAACCCAGTTGGCGCCAGGATTCATAAACAAATACTGAGACTGCATTAGACAAGTTCATCGAACGGCTGTCCGGTGTCATCGGAATTCGCAGCCACTGCTCTTTGGGCAAGGTGGCCAGTAAATCTGCAGGTAAACCACGGCTTTCCGGCCCAAATACCAGTGCATCGCCTAATTGGTATGCCGCATCACTGTGGTGATTACTGCCTTTGGTGGTGCAGGCGAAAACCCGGGTTGGTTTGACGTCAGTTAAAAAGGCAGCAAAGTTGGCATGACGTTTCACATCGGCAAATTCATGATAATCCAGGCCCGCTCTTTTAATGCGTTTGTCATCCCAGGCAAAACCCAATGGCTCAATTAAATGCAGGCGAAAGCCTGTATTGGCACAAAGGCGGATAATATTGCCGGTATTAGGCGGAATTTCAGGTTCATATAACACTATGTCTAACATGATGATTTCCAATTTTTTAAGCACTGTGAGTGTATCAAAATTGGCGTACAATGCCTATGGATGCAGATAACGAAAGAGGCTGACATGAGTACTGTGAACAACCAAATAACACAGAATACTGATTATCAACTTTGGGTGAAACGTTCGGGTTATCTGACGCTAACTATTGCTTTAACTATTCTGCTGCTGAAATTCAGCGCTGTAATGGCGACCAACTCCAGCTCGGTGCTCGCATCCTTTACTGATGCATCCATGGATTTACTGGTTTCTGTACTGAATTTTGCCGTGCTGCGTTATGCCCTGCGGCCCGCTGATGACAACCATGGTTTTGGCCATGGCAAGGCTGAAGCCGTGATGGCCTTGTTGCAGGCCGCATTTTTAACTGGTGCTGCTTTACTGCTGCTGACGCAAACCTTCAGCCGTTTTAATCAGAATGAAGCGGTACAGCAACTGGAGTTCGGTATGTGGATCACCGTGCTTTGTGCGCTGTTAACCCTGACTCTGGTACTTGCCCAGCGCTGGATTATCCGGCGCACCGGCTCTTTAGCTGTCAAAGCGGATTTGTTGCACTACCGCAGTGATTTACTGATGAACCTGCTGGTTCTGGCCGCGTTGTTTCTCGCCAGTCAAAACTTCCTCTGGGTGGATAATCTGGTGGCTGTATTGATCTGCGGTTATTTACTTTACAGTGCCTTTGAACTTGCCAAAGAAGCGCTACAACATCTGTTGGATGAGCAATTACCTGCTGATCAGTTACTGCGTATAGAGCAGACCTTGCTGACGCAAGCTGAAATACTGGCGGTAGAACAGTTAAAAACCCGTCAGGCTGGCCCTGATGTATTTATTCAGCTGAGGCTGGTATTGCAGGATGATTTATCTCTGCTGGCCGCTCATGCCATAGTCGATCAAGCCGAGCGACAATTGATGGCTTTGTATAAACAGGCCGAAGTTATAATTCATGCTGAACCCTATTCAGAGTCCGAGCTGAAGCACAAAGCGATGGAGTGCACTGAATAACTGATTACGCAGCGGGTCGCTTTCAAAAATAATCTCATGCAAAGCCCCCTGGATCTTCACCAGTTCACAAGGTAGCCCTTGTTGTGAATGTTTCTGCTGATACAGCTGCTGCATTTGGTTATCTACCACAGGGTCTGCTGTTGCCTGCACAATCAACTGGGGTAAAGCCAGAGCCGGGGCCTGTTGCAATGCTTTGATGGCCAGCAAGGATTGTTGTAACCAACGGCTGGATACCCCACCTAATTGCAATTCAGCCTGTGTTTGATACAACTGCCGAAACTGCTGATAACGAACGAGGCTGTGAGTCAGATGATTGCCGCTAAAAGGCTTATCCAGATAAGGCTTCTGGCCAGGAAAGTAGCAAGCTTGGTTAGCGCATAAGCTATGTAACTTTGCGATCAGATGCACAAGCGTAGTGGCGACAACTTTTGGCAAAGGTTTTGTTTGAATGCCAAACATAGGTGAGCAATACACAACACCGCTAAAACCGTGTTTACTATGTTGCTGCAGATACCGGCATAAAATGGCACTGCCCATAGAGTGCGCTAACCCCAGCAGCGGAGCTTGTTGCTTTGGCACTATATGGTGCTGTAACCAGAGCGCAAAATCCTGCACATAATGCTGAAAATCAGCCACATCGCCTAAATGCCGATCTGTATTGATCCTGTCCGACAACCCCTGACCTCTGTGGTCAATCAAATGCACAGTAAAACCTGCCTGATACAAATCAAAACAGAATTCCTGATACTTCTGAGCGGCCTCAATACGGCCGGGGGACAGCACTATTTCAGCTCGCGGCTCAGGATGGCGGAAGCTACTGTAATAAAGCTGCCTTTGATCAAAACTGAAAAAAGACCGATGTTGGCCTTGTTGCCAGAACTGCTGCAAAACAGGCAATGCCTGCTGCAATTGCTCCTCCGTAAAACGGGCTGACAGAGTATTCAAAGATGCTGCAGACAATTAACGATCCTTAATGGGGCAAAGGTAACAAAATACGGATCAATAAACCGCCGGTTTCAGGTACTGAAGCACTGATACTGCCTTGATGTTGCCGTATCGCAGAGGCTGCGATAGCCAAACCAAGGCCTGTACCATTCTGATGTTCCCGCACTGCAGATACGCGATAAAAAGGCGCAAATATATGCGATAAACTCTCCAAAGGTACGCCGGGTCCTTCGTCCTGAATAAGTAGCTCAAGCTGTTGTTCGTGCTGCTTTAATGTGCATAAAATCAGGCTTTCTGCAGGGCTGTATTTAATGGCGTTGCGCAGCACATTTTCAATAGCCCGGCCTAATAGACGTTGATCGGCGTCCAGCCAGCATTGTTCAGGCGCATTGAGGTGCACTTGCTGTTGTTTGGCATCAGCTTCGAGCTGATTTAACTCAATAATGGCATAAAGTAACTCAGTTAAATCCAGCTTTTGTTTTTCCAATGGATACTGGCCTGCATCCAGCCGGCTGAAGGTTAATAGTTCGTCCAGCAGCTGGTCCAGCAGTTTTAACTCCATTTCAATACGCTGCAGTTGCGGATGGTCACCCTGGCGCTGTTGCAGAGCGAGCGCCAGTTGTGAGCGGGTCAGCGGAGAGCGCAATTCATGCGACACATCCCTCAGTAACCGTTGCTGATTATGGATCAGGTCTTCTATCTGAGCGGCCATCGTATTAAAACCCCGGCCTAAGTCACCCAGCTCATCTTTACGGGCGGCCAGCGCATTGACTCTGTTATCCAGTTCGCCCTGGGCAAATTTTAAATGACTGCTACTCAGTTCGCGTAAAGGTCGGGTGATAGACAAGGCCAGAATTAAGCTCGCTACAGCAGAGACGGCTAGCAATAACATCAATAAAAAGCCTTCCGGCAGCGCATGGAATTGCCACCAGGCTTGTTCAGGCCGTTGTTTTAATTGAAATAGCGCGAGGTTTTTGTCGGAAGCGATAATGAGCAAAGGCCCCGTCACAAAAGTGTTTTTATGCACCAGCATACGGGGTCTGTTCAGTTGCGACAGCTCCGTCAGCCAGTTGGGGTCAAAATTAGAGGGCAATGCATCCGGATTTAGTAGCTGATTATTGTCTACATCTACCATCAGCCACCGACCTTTGTATTTGCGTTCTAAATCGCGCTGTAAGGTGGTGAGGTTAGCAAAAGGCTGAAAATGCTCTTTCAGGTGCCTGAACTGCTCAGCGACGGGATGAGGTAAGCGCCGTATTTCGGTTTGCTCAGGCCAGCCTCTTGCCAATAAAATTGCGCTGGCCACAGCCACTGATAACACCAGCCAAAACCATAAAAAGATGCGGCCAGCCAGATAGTTCACCGGATTACAGCGCGACCAGTTCATCAATGTTCACCTTGTAATAACAAATAACCTAAGCCTCTTAAGGTCTGAATTTTTTCACTTTCATCATACTGGGCAATTTTTTTGCGGATGTTACTGATATGCATATCGAGGCTACGGTCGTACAGTTGCAGTCTTTTGCCTAAAGCCAGCTGGCTTAAATCTTCTTTACTGACGACGTCACCGGCATGACGCATTAGCAGCTCTAGAATTTGGTATTCGGTGGCTGTTAACACCAGTGGATTGTCCAGTACGTAGATCTGCCGTTTGGCGCTGTCGAGTCGTAGCTGATTGACCTGTAAAGAACTGGACTGTGGTTGCTGTTGTTGTTGTACCAGTTCAACCCGGCGCAAGATGGCTTTTATGCGAGCGACCAGTTCTCTTGGGCTGAAGGGTTTAGCCAGATAATCATCTGCCCCCAGTTCCAGACCAACCACCCGATCAATCTCGTCACCACGTGCTGTTAACATTAACACCGGGCAATAGCTGTGTTGGCGTAATAGTTTTAATAAAGTTAAACCATCCATACCTGGCAACATAATATCCAATAACACCAGCTGAAAGGTATTGGATTTGGCAAGTTCAAGACCTTCCGGCCCTTGATGTACAGCAGTAAACTGATACCCGTCCAGTTGCAGATATTCTGCAACCAGCTGGGTCAGTGCTATGTCGTCATCAATCATCAATATAGAAGTCATTCTGGCTCCGGTGTGTTTTTTGCCAGTTTAAAAGACACGGCTATCTTGTTGCAGTCCTTTACACAACCTTTACGTTGGCTTTGCGCTGCTTTGCATTCAGTATCGTAAGCTATCACTGTCGCAATACAGCCCAAACGAGGAAAGACACTATGAAACATTCTACAGTGATTGCATTATTATTCAGTGGTTTATTGGCTGCAACCAGCATCAGCAGCTTTGCAGGTCCAGAACGTGGCCATCAAGGCCATGGCCCATCAGCAGGCTTGCATATGAAAGCCTTAAAAGGTCTGGATTTGACCGATGCGCAAAAAGAGCAAATTAAAACTCTGATGGAGCAACACCGCGCCACTATGCCAAAACGTGATGAAGTGAAACCAGAGATGGATCAATTAAAAGCCCTGGTGCAGGCTGATAGTTTTGATGAAGCAGCTGTACGTGCTTTGTTAGAATCGAAGCAGAAAGACAAGCTGGATCACGAAGTGGCCCGTGCGAAATTACAGTTTGAGATCAATAAAGTGCTGACGGTTGAGCAAAAAGCCAAATTGGCTGAACGTCAACAAAAATGGCAGGAAAAAGCCAAGGCAAGAGCCGAAGCCAAGTCTTAATATCGAATGATAAAAAACGGCAGTCTGGTGAAACAGACTGCCGTTTTCCTATTTTAAGAGTCGTATTTCCTCTTTAAAGATATAGGGTTAACCTATATGCAGCAGCGGTATTATGACCCAGTCATTGGGCGGTTCTATTCGAATGATCCGGTTGACTTCATGGGGCATATGCAACGTGGCAATCCGACTATGGGGTTCAATCGGTATGCTTATGCTAATAACAACCCATATAAGTACACAGATCCTGATGGACGTTATATAGAATCTCTCTGGGATGCCACTAGCCTCAGTATCGGCGTTGTATCACTCAAGAACAATATCAGTGCCGGGAATTGGGGAGCTGCTGCAGTAGATGCAGGGGGAATCGTGGTTGATGGTTTGGCCATGGCCTTACCTGTAGTGCCTGGTGGCGCTGGAGCTGCTATTAGTGGTGTTAGAGGAGCTGAGTCTGCTGTAAATGCTGTGCAATTGGAAAAGCAACTAGCATCTGAATCTCAGCTAAGTCAGCTTGCTGAGGGTGGGGGATCAGTTATTAGCCAACCAGCAAAACAGGCTGACCGTATTGCTTCACAAAATGGGGTTGAATCAGCTAACGTCCAGAAAGTAAGTTCAGATTCTTTTAAAGCAAAGGATGGTTCAACTGTTCAAACTCATGCATTTAGAGATGCGGCAACAAATAAAGTGATAGAACCAAAAACAATAATAAATGAAGAAAAACGTTAAAGGAGTCAAAATAATTGGATGCCATGCAAAGAGTTGTATCAGCTTCGGGTGAAAAATACATTGATATTGTAAAGCTTTCAGATGGCTCTTTTTGCCTTCATTTGTTCTTAAAAAAATACGATCATGAAGAGGATGAATATTACATTATTAGAGAGTTCCCTGGACCTTCAAGCAAATTCGGAAGTATCTCTGCCGCAATTGATGAAGCGAACAGATTGTTGAATGTCGACGTATAGCTATTACTCCTAACATTTATATAAAACAATTAAGGACACCTAAACTCGGGTGTCCTTTTTTATCCGCTAACTGCGCAAAACCACCAGCAGCCTGATCAGCGTTTTCCAGTAGAACTGATCAGCGTTCACCAGCAGGGCTGTCATTATGCTGCAGCGCCTACACTCGGTCACGCCAGTATTGCCACCACCCAGATTGACCCCCATGTCAGCAGGCAGAAGCTCAAAGAGGTGTATATGAAAACGCATCCTTCGGCGTTGAGAGGGAGCGGGTTGTTTTGCATGAATGGATAACAATGATTGACAGTGCGCACTTCACCTATCAAAATGATGGGTATCAACTTGATAGGTGATTCATGAGCAAAAGTGAACCTCAAGGAGTAGATGAGTTTCCTCTGACGGAAGGAACGGCCAGACAGATCATCAATAATCTGGCTGAATACCACACGGACAGGATTCGCTGGAGTAAACACGTTAAAGAACGGATGCAGGAACGAGGCGTGACCACCGGTCAAATACTGACGCTGCTTAAGAGCAAACACTCCGTGTTTCGGGAGGGGCCGTTTCAGGAATCGAATGGTGACTGGAAATTTAATCTCAAAGGTCTGGCCGCAGGTACAGTGATAGAACTGGCCGTGGCCCTGAAAAATCATCAACAGACGCCAAGCTCCGTGCTCGTTACTGTCTGGATTAGTTAAGGAGATCACTATGTATCATTACAGCGAATGTGGTTTATCGAATGTGCATTTGGTTAATGGCTTTACGGTTGAGGTGATTGACGGTGAGGAATACACCAGTATTGACGATATGAACGGTCTTCACAGAACCATTGCTCAAGCTATTGTTGACTGCAATAGACCACTGACTCATGAGGAATTTAAGTTTTTGCGTATTGAGCTGAATGTTTCTCAAAAAATGCTGGGGACACGTTTCGGTGTTGATGAGCAGACCATTGCACGTTACGAAAAAGGCCAGACAAAAATCCCACGTACGACAGATGTAGCTTTAAGAACCCTGTACATGGAAAGTCAGGAAAAGAATAATCCTGTCAGTTATTTCCTGGATTTACTGGCCGACACTGAAGCCAAAGCAGCAGCGCAAGATATAAAGTTAAAACTGGAAGAAGTAGGCGACCACTGGGAAGTTGCAGCCTAGACACTTCATCCCCCCTTCTGAAAAGCCGACATGATGTCGGCTTTTTTGCTTGTATTTATATTGGGGATAAATCAGAATGATTTCTGGTTGCTACATCGCACTAATTTATATGCAGCAGCGGTATTGTGACCCGGTTATTGGGCGGTTTTATTCGAATGATCCGGTTGGGTTTACGGCTGATAACCTGATGAGTTTCACCCGTTACTTTTATGTAAACAATCCTTATAAATACAAAGATCCTGAAGGTGAATCGTTAGTTCATGCAGTTGCATTTGCTGTAGTAAGAGCAGCTCTATCGTTATCCCCAGGCGGCTTAGCCACAAATGTAATGAAATCTTTTGCTGCTGGTTCTGTAGCAGATGCTACAGCTCAAGTTGTAGTGGACGGTAAAGATGTTGGCGATATAGATGTTAAAAAAAGCTTAAGCTCAGGGGCTTCTGCGGCGGCAGGGACTGTCATGGGCACTAAGATAGGGCAAATGGTACCAGTCAAAAATATGCCCTCAGTGAAGGAACCTAACGTTCCTGCTGGGCGTACGCAGCGTATGACCGAGAACCCTGGTACTCTTCAAGGTGACAAAACTAAGCAAGGTGCTGTGGGGGCTGCTGTTGGTGCAGTTGCCGGAGGAACGTCAGGTATGACTGAGGAGCGTTTACGTGAACAATGATGATGGAGTTATCAAACGGCGTATAAATGTACTCATTGTTGCAGCTGTGGTCGTTTTTATCATGGTTGCAAAAATTTTGAAAGGTACAGATTTGGTCTCTAATGGTTATCAAATGGCCATAGTTGGTGGAGTATGTATCGCAGTAACTTTGTTAATTGAATTGGCTGTACATAAATTGCTGTCGATGTTTAAAAGTAAAGATAACTAAGACAATATTGGGGGGGCACCTTTCCCCAAATATTAATCAACAAGGACACCCATAACACGGTGTCCTTATTTCTACCTAATGTGAGCAAAATCCCCAGCCACCAGGTCAGTCATTTCCAGTAGAACTGATCAGTGCTCGCCAGCAGGCCTGTCAATTTGCTGCAGCGCCTACATAAGGAGCATCACTCTCTGCTTTCTTTAGGCTCATGACACTGGTACTTTATCGCTCTTTGCACTTTGGGGTGATCTATGAAAAAAAGCCTGTCGTATCTGAACTGGAGCCAAAGACGTTTAAAGTGGAGCAGCTTGTGTAGTTTTTTACTGACCGCTGCTGCTGTGGCTGTGTTTGTGTTCTTTCCTAAATACACAGTACAAAGCGATGGCTCAGATTTGTTGCAGGTGCCGGCTGTGTTAAGTGGTATGAATTGCGATGCAGATTTAGGTGGCAAAGGTATTATTTATTTAAGAAGCAGCTTGTCGACTGAATGGTTGCCGCTGCAGGACCGTCAGGATTGCGACAATACTCAGCAGTTATACGGTTTTTTAAATAAAGAAAATCAGCTGATCTTTTTTATTGAAAACAAAGTCGGCGATTTTTTAATTCATGGCGTCCGTACCTCGGCAACCAATAAAAAGCTGTTATGGCCGGAAAACAACATCATAGTTATGAACAAGTGGAACAGCCTGCCGCTGGTGCTGGCTTTTGTATTCTTCGTCTGCGGTGTAATGTTCTGGCGCGCCTACGCGCAGCGCAACGAATTCTAAGCCGAAGGTGGCTGCAATTGGGTTGTCAGCCACTGAATAAAATGCTCCACAGCTGAACTTTGCATGCTATCGGCTTTGTAATGCACCTGATACTGGCCCCATGGCAGCTGATAACTGAACTGGCGTAAAGCAATCAACTGACCGCTAGCCAGGGCTGGCCCTGCAATAAAATCATTCGACAATGCGAAGCCGCTGCCACCAGTAACGGCTTTTGTTGCCAATAATGCCAGATTGACATAACGCAGCTGCATAGCCGCCGGGCTGCGCAGTTGTTGATGTTGACACCACAATTGCCAGTCTTCGCCTGTCTCCGAGCTGTACAGCGGGTATTGCAATAATTCTGCTGCATCAGAGCTGGTTAATAACTGAAACTGCGCCGGAGCACAGACTGGATACCAGAACTCAGTACGCAATTGCCGGCTAACAAAACCAGCCGGAGCCGGCCAGGTTCCCAGAATAATATCGTACTGCTCAGGATCGGCATTGTTTGCCATAGACGCCATATCTAATAAGGTATCCAGCTCTGGTTGCTGCTGTTTAAACAGCTCCAGCCTCGGTGCCAGCCATTCCACTGCAATAGAGGTTTGTGCCAGAATTTTGAGCTGCACAGGGGGCTGATTTAATAAATGCTGAGTCACTGAATTCAACCGGACAAAACAATCCCGCACCACCGAATACAACATATCGCCAGACTGTGTCAGCTCGACACTTTTGTTTTGTCGCAAAAGCAACGGCTGACCAATAAAGTCTTCCAGCAGTTTCACCTGATGACTGACAGCACTTTGGGTGACAAATAACTGCTCTGCAGCTTTGCTAAAGCTTTTGAGCCGGGCTGTGGCTTCAAAGGCTTGTAATGCTTTCAGTGGCGGCAACATGGATGAATCCAATTCATGAACTGTTGAATTTATATCATTTTAATTCATATGTTCGCAGCTGCATACTCTGGGTTATCAATTGAATATTGGAGTACCTAATGAGTCAGATAGGTGGTAAAACCAAACAACAAGCGCTGGATAGCTTAACTTCCATGGTTGCTGGCGTAGACGCGATCAGCGCTGCCGAGTATCAGGCCCGTATTCAAAAAGCGCAGCAACTGATGCAGCAGCAGGGCATAGACGCTTTGTATTTGAATGCCGGTACTAATTTAAGTTATTTCACCGGCACAGTCTGGTACGCCAGTGAGCGCTTGGTGGGAGCTTTGCTGCCAGCAAAAGGCGAGCTGGTGTATATCAGTCCTGTATTTGAAATCCCGACTCTGGCTGGTTTTCAGGTAGTAAAGGGCGAAGTGCTGGGCTGGCACGAGCACGAAAACCCCTATCAATTGCTGCTTGATAGCTGCAAACGGATTTGTAGTAAAGCAGATCCTGTGCTGGCTTTGGATGACAGCAGTGCGTTTTTTATCTTCGAAGGCCTGCGTCAGGCTAATCCACAACAACAGATTGTCAGCGGTAAAGTGATTACTCAAGGCTCCCGATCACAAAAATCAGCGGCTGAGATTGCCATTATGCAGCGCGCTATGGATATGACATTAGAGGTGCATAAAGCCGTGGCCAGCATCTTGTATGAAGGGATCAGTACAGCTGAAGTTGAAGCTTTTATCGATGAAGCCCATCGTAAAGTCGGTGCCAGCGGTTCCTACTTTTGTATTGTGTTATTTGGACCGGATTCAGCCTACCCGCATGGCGTGAAAACGCCAAAAAACCTTGAAAAGGGCGATATGGTGTTGATTGATACCGGTTGTCGTTTATTGGGTTATGTGTCTGATATTACCCGCAGTTATGTGTTTGGCGAGCCAACAGCGCGTCAGCGTGAAATCTGGTCTGTCGAAAAGGCCGCTCAGGCAGCAGCTTTTAACGCAGCTAAGTTGGGTATGGCTTGTGGTCTGGTGGATGCCGCTGCGCGCGAAGTCTTAGAAGCTCATGGCTTAGGGCCGGATTATGCCCTGCCGGGTTTACCGCACAGAACAGGTCATGGCATAGGGATGGATATTCACGAGGGCCCTTATCTGGTGCGCAATGAGCATACGCCACTGGCGGTTGGGATGTGCTTCAGTAATGAGCCGATGATCTGTGTACCTGGTGAGTTTGGTGTGCGACTTGAGGATCATTTTTACATGACCAGCTCAGGTCCGCTTTGGTTTACACAACCTGCCGTCAGTATTGATCAACCCTTCGCTTAAGCTCAAACAAACCAGCCGCATCGGACGGCTGGTTTTACCTTTGGTTGTATCCGGTAACTTTTGCCAACTGATCCATTACAAATGGTCACAGGGTTTTTTCCGGTTGTTCTTAGACTAAGCACAACTTAAGGAGATCTCTGATGAAGCGTTTAGCCTTTGTAGCTGGTTGTAGCTGGTTGTTGCTTGCAGGTTGTAATGTGGAGTTACTTCCAGGACAAGACAAAGCTTTTAACTTTGATTTTAATTCAGGAGCTCATGGCTGGACTGCTGGCTTTTCAGACTATCCGGCAGACAACGCTGCAACCTACCAGCTAGAGTCAGGTATTCGCGCCTTGCCTGGTGCGGCGGCAAAAAAGGGATATTTCCTGTCGGGCATCAATCGCAGCGACGACTTATTTATGTTCCTGAAAAATCAGTTTTCCGGGTTAGAACCTTCGACAAAATATTACGCCAGAGTACGGTTAACTTTTTTATCTAACGCTGGTGTGGATTGCTCCGGAGTTGGAGGTGCGCCAGGGGAAAGTGTTTATCTGAAGTTTGGTTACGGTGACAAAGAGCCGAAGCAGGAAGGATATTACTTAAATCTGGACAAGGGGCAGCAATCACAGTCTGGTACTCAAGCCAAAGTGATAGGCAATGTTGCAGCCAAAGAAGCTGCTTGTGATGGTTCGAAATTTGCTGAAAAGACAGTACAAACCACCACCAACGAACGTATTCCGTTGTACAGCGATGGGCAGGGGCGGGTCTGGGTTTTTGTTGGCACAGATTCTGGTTATGAAGGTTTAACCTCTTTGTATTACAAAAGCATAGAGATTGCGCTTGAGCCCTATTAACCCGAAGCGCTGATTTCCTGCCGGCCTGATGCAATGATGTGGCATCTGGCTGGTTTTTTTACCTTACAGTACAGAGGCTGAGCAACTCAGCCTTATTCCATATTCAGTTCTTTCAGCTTACGCGTTAGCGTATTACGGCCCCAACCCAAGCGTTTGGCTGCGTCCTGTTTATGGCCATGGGTGTAATGTAAAGCCTGCTGTAATACTATTTTTTCAAACTCTGGTCCCGCTTCAGCCAGGATGTTCTCCTCGCCAGCATTGAGTTTTTGACTGACCCAGGCTGCTAAAGCATCTTGCCAGCTTTGCTGGCCGCCAGGAACCGAACTGACAACCACTTTAGGCGCACTGGTAAGCTCTGGGGGTAAGTCAGATAGCAGTACCTGTTTGCCACTGGCCATCACTGTTAACCAACGGCAGCTGTTTTCCAGTTGACGCACATTACCTGGCCAATCGAGCTGAGCTAAAAACTTCTCCGTTTCGCTGGCCAGACTTTTTGCTTCAACATTCAGCTCACGCGCCGCTTGTTGCAGAAAATGCTGTGCCAGTTTAGGAATATCCTGCTTACGGTCTTTCAATGCCGGAATTTGAATTCGGATCACATTCAGGCGGTGAAATAAGTCTTCGCGGAATTTACCTTCGGCCACCAGAATTTCAAGATTCTGGTGGGTGGCTGCAATGATACGTACATCCACACTAATGCCCTGATGACCACCAACCCGATAAAACTGGCCGTCTGCCAGTACCCTTAACAAACGGGTTTGCACGTCCAGCGGCATATCACCAATTTCATCGAGGAATAAAGTGCCACCATCAGCTTGTTCAAAGCGGCCTTTTCGCAAATTGGCTGCGCCGGTAAAGGCCCCTTTTTCATGGCCAAACAGCTCGGATTCAATTAAATCTTTTGGAATAGCCGCCATATTCAACGCAATAAAAGCTTGCTCTGAACGGGGACTGTGTTTATGCAGTGCATGCGCCACTAACTCTTTGCCTGTACCGGACTGACCATTGATCAGTACACTGATGCTGGAGCGCGACAAACGGCCGATGGCGCGAAACACTTCCTGCATGGCAGGCGCTTCACCGATAATTTCCGGTACTTCTGTTTGCACTACGGCCTGTTGTTTTGGCTGTTTCGCCTGACTATGAGCCAAAGCCCGTTGAATAAGCGACACAGCTTCATTGATATCAAAAGGTTTGGGCAGGTATTCAAAAGCGCCTTTTTTAAAGGCATTGACTGCACTATCCAGATCCGAATGTGCCGTCATAATAATCACTGGCAACTCGGGCGATAATTCCTGCAATTTGGTCAGCAATGCCATACCATCTGTACCTGGCATCCGGATATCAGATACCACAACAGTTGGCTGTTCATACTGTAAACGTTGCAACATTAAATCGGCCGAAGCATAACTTTCACAGGCTATATCTGCCCGAGCTAATGCTTTCTCCAATACCCAGCGGATCGAATTGTCATCATCAATAATCCAGACTACTTGCTGCATTGTTCTTCTCCAGAGTTATTGAGCGGTAAATACAAAGTAAAAGCGGTTTGCCCCGGCCAGCTTTCGCAGTCAATCCAACCACCGTGTTGGTGAATTAAGGTTTGAGCTATAGACAAACCTAAGCCTGTACCTCCAGGTTTGCCTGTGACCATAGGGAAAAATAAGGTGTCTTTAATTTCAGGTGGAATACCAGGGCCGTTGTCTATCACTTTGACTGCCGCTACTAAGCGGTGGCGACGGCCATGAATGGTATGCTGATTTAATATCCGGGTTTGTAAAGTGATTTGGCCACCTTCAGTCAGCACCTGCTGGGCATTGCCCACAATATTCAGCAGTGCTTGTTCGATCAGTTCAGGGTCGAAGGAAAAGTCCGGAATGCTGGGATCATAGTCTCTGACAAACTGAACATGAGTAGGGTTGTCCATTTGGGCCAGCTGGCTGACCCTTTCGAGCACCTGATGCACATTTGAGGATTTTTTACTCGGCGCTTTATAAGGGCCTAGTAATCGGTCGACCAGATTACGTAACCGGTCTGCCTGCGCAATAATAAGCTGAGTGTATTCCTTTTGATCGTCGTTCAGTGATTCTTCCAACAACTGAGCTGCACCACGTAAACCACCTAAAGGGTTTTTAATTTCATGGGCTAAACCCCGAATTAGTTCCCGAGCCGCTAAATGTTGGTGCTGCTGCAAACTTTCCAGACTGATTTTGCGTTGCTGATCGACCTGACGTAATTCCAGCATCAGGGCTAAATGGGGCTGTTCAATCAGATTGACGGTCACGTCGAGTAAAATATGCCGGCCATCTAACAATACCGCTTGTACATCACTGATGCCAAACCCTTGCCGGTTTTGCAATGCGGTTAAAAAGAAGCTGGAGGTTAAATCTGTGTATTGAAATAAGGTAAAAAAGTACTGCTGCGCTAGTCGTTTTTCGCCCACACCAAACATCGCCGAACTGGCGGTATTAAAATACTGCACCTGCAACTGGCTATCTAACACCAAAATGGCGGTGCTGAGTTGATCGGTAAAGTCGGTGGTGGAAAAATCCATCGTCTTTTGTTGTTGGGTCACTGCGCTCACCTATTGCACCAAAGTGGTGCTTCAATTTCACAGTGTACTGCAAAATCGGACGGATCACCGTCAAAACGCACTATTTTGGTGAAGCTATTGTAGTTTTACGTAAGTAAAAGGTTGTTACAGTACTTTCTGCAATTAGCTTGCCGTTTTGATCAAGGGCCTGAAGTTGGAGTTGATGTTCACCTCGCTCGACGCCAAGCAAGCGAAAGTTGCTGCTTTGTTGCAATGGGCTTTGTTGATTGCCATCAAGAACTAACCGCAGTTTGTGGTGATCGGCCAGTGGTGGGCTGACATCACTTTGTACAGCCACTTCACCTTGATTCGAGAGCACAGTGGCTTCCATTGCAGGGTTTACTATAGTGAGTTGATAGGGTGCTGCTTCGTCAGTGAATGAAGCTATGGGGTCTAACCGGGTGTCTTGTTGAGGTTGCTGGCTTTGCAGCGACACTTTCAATTCCAGCTTTTTGGAACCGGCAACAGGTTGGTCTGAATACAGAGGGACACCATTTTTATCTACGCTGACATAAACCTGTTGGCCCAAGGTGTTGGCACAGACTAAAGCAAAAAACAGGATCAGCTTATTCATGTAAACCCGAATGGTGGTTGCTGCTGTATTCACTCTAATCCGTCCAGCCACAGATCTCAAATTTCAGTCAAAGAAAAACCCGCGTCAGGCGCGGGTTTTGCTGGTCAAAACAGCGGATGAAAGGCTGTTTTAAACCTGGTGTTATACGCTGTAATACAGTTCGTATTCCAGTGGGTGAACTGCAACAGAAACACGTTTAGCTTCAGCACGTTTCAGTTCAATGTACGCATCGATCATAGCGTCGGACATTACGCCGCCTTTAGTGAAGATAGCGCGGTTTGCATCCAGTGCATCCAGAGCTTCGTCTAAAGAACCACAGACCTGAGGGATCAGTGCTTCTTCTTCTGGTGGCAGGTCATACAAGTCTTTATCCATAGCATCGCCTGGGTGGATCTTGTTCTGAATACCATCTAAACCAGCCATTAACTGAGCTACGAAAGCTAAGTAAGGGTTAGCTGCCGGATCCGGGAAACGCACTTCGATACGACGTGCTTTAGCACTTGGTACCAGTGGGATACGGATTGAAGCTGAACGGTTACGGGCTGAGTATGCCAGCATTACAGGAGCTTCAAAATGCGGTACTAAACGCTTGTACGAGTTAGTAGAAGGGTTAGTGAAGGCATTGATTGCTTTCGCATGTTTGATGATACCGCCGATGTAGTACAGCGCAGTTTCTGACAAACCAGCATATTTATCACCAGCAAACAGGTTGACACCGTCTTTTGCTAATGACTGGTGACAGTGCATACCAGAACCGTTATCGCCAACCAGAGGTTTTGGCATAAAGGTTACAGTTTTGCCGTACAGGTTAGCTACGTTGTGAATCACGTATTTTAATACCTGAATTTCGTCAGCTTTTTTAGTTAAGGTATTGAAACGAGTTGCGATTTCGTTCTGACCTGCAGTTGCAACTTCGTGGTGGTGAGCTTCAACGACCTGACCCATTTCTTCCAGCACCACACACATGGCGCTACGGATATCGTGGTGTTGATCTACTGGTGGTACCGGGAAGTAACCGCCTTTGATACCAGGACGGTGAGCTTTGTTACCGCCTTCGTATACTTTGTCTGAGTTCCATGCAGCTTCAGCTGAGTCGATAGCGAAGAAAGCTGTAGACATAGTGTTTTTGAAACGCACGTCATCAAACATGAACCACTCTGGCTCAGGTCCAAACAATACAGTGTCAGCGATACCGGTTGATTTCAGGTACTCTTCGGCACGTTTAGCGATAGAGCGTGGGCAACGCTCATAACCTTGCATGGTGCTAGGCTCGATTACGTCACAAGTAATGTTGACTGTCGTTTCTTCTGAGAACGGGTCCAGTAACATGGTGTTTGCCTGAGGCATCAGGATCATGTCTGAGTCATTGATACCTTTCCAGCCCGCGATTGAAGAACCGTCGAACATTTTACCGTCTTCAAAGAAATCTTCGTTGATCTGGCTGACTGGAATAGTCACGTGTTGTTCTTTACCTTTGGTATCTGTAAAGCGTAAATCAACGAATCTTACGTCGTTCTCTTTGATAAAACTCAGTACTGTAGATGCAGACATGCATTCCTCCGGT
>Ga0247725_1000236_pt1 | contig 54300 bp, 36 predicted proteins | sample OKSTACKMCFT3sol_FD_183021 | JGI IMG/M metagenome (GOLD analysis project Ga0247725, IMG submission 183021) | Subsurface sediment microbial communities from gas well in Oklahoma, United States - OK STACK MC-FT3-sol | ecosystem: Environmental > Terrestrial > Deep subsurface > Rock core/Sediment...
TGAATCCGCTCGAATTCAGGAAATTCAGGGCAACAACCGGTTAAAAACGCTCAAATAGTGGGCAATTCGCTTTGTCTTTGTCGCGCTCTGTCCATTTATGAATTCAAGTCCGACAGGCTGCTAGGCGCTCTCCGCCCTGCGAACCTGGCGCGCAGGGCGAAGCCCGACCGGCGCGCCCTTTCCGGACCGGGCGGTTCCGTTTCCCATACCTTTTCCGTCGCACAAAAAGCATTACCCGCCGGCCGCCGCGACTCCGTAGCGTAGTGCCCAACCGGACGTTCCGGCCCGCGGCGCGCCGCGGCCGGCGCGCTCCCGTCAGGGACGAAGTGGCGGCACGCCCAGCCATCGAGCGCACTGCATCGCTCTGCCCTGTGGGGACGCAGACGTCGTCAGCCATGAGGGGAACACGATGCATCCGACCTTTTCGCGGGTCCTGCTGGCCGCCGCACTGGCCGCCGCCGGCAGCCCTGCCGTCGCCACCGAAATCCAGCTCGAGCAAGGCTGGAACGCCGAGCAACGCGCCTCCTGGTACGACGCCTCGCTCGGTTCGCGGCTGCTGCCGCTGGCCTGGGCCCAGGCGCTGGAACGTCCGGACAGCGAGGAGCGCCTGTTCTCCGAAGACAACGCCCGGCGCCTCGGCTTTCCCCTGCGCAACTGGCAAGGCGGCGAACTGCGCCTGCCGCGCGGCTTCGCCCTCGACCAGCAGGACGACAGCCAGTTCTCCGACACCCGCCTGCGCTGGAAAGCCCGCCAGTCGTCCAGCGAACCCTGGGTCGGGCTGAATTGCGCCGGCTGCCACTCCACCGACATCAGTTACCGCGGCAGCGAACTGACCGTCGACGCCGGCGCCACCCTGGCCAACGTCCAGGCGATCTTCGACGAAGTGCTCGCCGCGCTGCGCCGCACCAGCGACGACGGCGACAAGTTCGCGCGCTTCGCCGGCAACGTCCTCGGCAGCGAGGACAGCCCGGCCAACCGCGAGCTGCTGAAGGCCGCCCTGGTCAAACGCGCGGCGCTGATCGACACCCTGCTGAGCATGTCCGCGACCGACCTGCAACCCGGCCCGGGGCGCCTCGACGCCACCGGCCAGTCACTCAACCGCGCGGCAATCAACTCCGGCGCCCGCCATCTGCAAGCGAACCCGACCGACGCGCCGACCAGCTTCCCGGCACTGTGGCACACGTTGCAGATGGACAAGCTGCAATCCAGCGGATTCGTGCCCAACGTCAAGGTCCTCGACCTCAACGGCCAGGTCTTCGACCTCGGCTACCTGGCCGGCGACATCGGCGTGGTCCAGGGCGACTACGGCGACGTGGTCAGCCATCCGCTGTCCGGCCTGGAGGGCTACATCTCGAGCATCCGCGTGGACAACCTGACCCGTGTCGAGGGCCTGATCCACAAGCTCAAGGCGCCGGCCTGGCCGAGCCAGCTGTTCGGCGCCCCGGACAGCGCCAGGCTGGCCCAGGGCAAGCGCCTCTACGAGGAGAACTGCGCGGCCTGCCATGCGAGCATCGGCCGCGACGACCTGCAAACCCCGATCAAGGTCCGCCAGGTGCGCCTGAAGGCCCATGGCGACGACGCGCCGATCGGCACCGACCCGTGGATGGCCTGCAACACCTTCACCTTCAGCAGCCCCAGCGGCAACTACTTCGGCCTGTTCCGACCGTCCCTCGGCACCCCCAGCGGCGTCGGCATCGTCGGGCGGACTTCGAAGATCGCCGACATGCAGGTCCCCGAGGTGTTCCAGATCATGCTCGGCAAGAAAGGCCAGCTGGCCGACGGCATCGCCGAGATCATCCACGCCATCGTCACCGGGCAGCAGACCCTGCCCGGCTCCGACAGCCTGCAAGCGCTTCCCACCGGGCAACTGCTGCTGGCCGGCGGCGACCCGGCCGGCAGCCAGGCGCCGAGCCTCGCCGCCGGCGAAGTCCCCGCCGACAAGAGTGCGCGCAAGGACTACTGCCTGAACACCGAGCATCCGTTCCTCGGCTACATCGCTCGCCCGCTGAACGGCATCTGGGCCACTGCGCCCTACCTGCACAACGGTTCGGTGCCGTCGCTGTACGACCTGCTGCTGCCCCAGGAGCAACGGCCGACCACCTTCTACACGGGCAGCCACGAGTTCGATCCGAGCCGGGTCGGCTACCTCACCGGGCCCGGCCCGGACAACGCCTTCCTCTTCGACACCCACCTGGAAGGCAACTCCAACGCCGGCCACGACTTCGCCCGCGAGTACGACGAAAGCCAGCGCCTGGCGCTGCTCGAATACCTCAAGACCCTGTGAGCCGGCCCCGCCCACATGCCCAATAGAGAGAACCGCCCGATGACCCTATCGCGACTCAGCCTTGCCATCCTTTCCGTCCTCGCCGGTGCCCCGGCATTCGCCGACGACAGCGGCGTCGACCTCGACCAGGGCTGGAACCAGACCCAGAAGACCGCCTGGCTGGAAGCCGGCCAGGGCTCGCGGATGCTGCCGCTGGCCTGGCTGGTGGCGCTGGAGCAGCGCGCCAGCGAAGAACCGCTGATGTCCGACGCGCTGATCCGCCAGTACGGCTATGTCCCGCACACCCTCGGCGGTTCCAGCGTGAAGGTGGTGCAGGGCTACGCGGTCGACCGCAGCGACGACAGCGACCTGACCTTCACCAAGCTGCGCTGGAAGGCCCTGCAGGGCTCCAGGGAACCCTGGGTCGGACCGACCTGCAGCATGTGCCACACCTCGCACATCAGCTACCAGGGCACCCAGTTGACCGTCTACGGCGGGCAGACCATGGGCGACCTCGCCGGCTTCCAGCTGGAGATCCTCGGCGCCCTGCAGAGCACCCGCGCCGACACCGCCAAGTTCGAGCGCTTCGCCCGCAAGGTGCTCGGCGCCGACGGCCTGGTCAGCGGCTACAACGACGCCAACAAGGCGCGCCTGCAGGCAGCCCTGGACGCCACCATCGTGCGCCTGCGCGACGGCTCGCACTTCAACCTGCCGCACGATCCCGAGTTCGGCCCGGGGCGCCTGGATGCCATCGGTTCGATCTTCAACTCGGTGGGCTACGAACTGCACGCCGACGAGCAGATCTACGGCGCCGAGGACGCCCCCGTGAGCTATCCGTTCCTGTGGAACGTACCGCAGCTGGACCGCGTGCAGTGGACCGGCTTCAACCCGAACCACATCAACGTGGTCGACATCGACAACCGCAAGTTCGACGTCGGCGCCCTGGCGCGCAACGCCGGCGAGGCGGTCGGGGTATTCGCCGACGTCAAGGTGCTCAGCCCGATCCAGTCGGCGCTGCACATCGGCTACCCGTCGAGCATCAACGTCGACAACCTGATCCGCATCGAAGACCAGCTCGGCCAACTGAAGCCGCCGGCCTGGCCGAACCAGCTGTTCGGCGCCCCGGAGCCGACCAGGGTCGCCGAGGGCCGCGAGCTGTACCGGCAACATTGCTCCAGTTGCCACACGCCGCTGGACCGCAACGACCTGCGGACCCCGGTGAAGACCGTGCTCACCCACCTGCAGGCGCGCGGCGAGGTCGCGCCGATCGGCACCGACCCGTGGACCGCCTGCAACAGCATCGCCCAACTGAAGACCGGCTATGTGCGCGGCAAGCCCTACCTGTCCTTCGTCGGCACCGGCCAGCGCGGTTTCTACGGCAAGCAGGCCTATGCGGTGGACGTGCTCCAGGAAGTGGTGGTCCAGGCCCTGGCCGCGCGCGGCCTGAGCGTCGCCCTGGGTGCCTTCCAGACCGCCGCCCTGGGCATCTTCGACGGGCAGTTGCCGCCGCTGATCAGTCCGGTGCCGGACAGCCCCGACGCCGACAGCGTCGAAGCGACCGCCGCGGACGCGCCAGGCGCCCTGCTCCTGGCCGAAAACGTCGCGGCCGACAGCGACAAGGCCCGGCGCCTGGAGCAGTGCCTGGCGATGACCAGCGACCTGATGGCCTACAAGGCGCGCCCGCTGAACGGTATCTGGGCCAGCCCGCCCTACCTGCACAACGGCTCGGTGGCGACCCTCTACGACCTGCTGCTGCCGCCGGACCTGCGGCCGCGGACCTTCTATACCGGCAGCGTCGAGTTCGACCCGGTCAACGTCGGCTACATCACCGATGCCGGCGGCGCCAACCGCTTCCTCTTCGACAGCGGCAAGCCGGGCAACGCCAATGGCGGCCACGACTACGGCAACGCGCAGTTCAACGAGCAGCAGCGCCGCGCCCTGGTCGAGTACATGAAGACCCTCTGAAGCCCCTCGCGCGGCCGGCGCTCCCGGCCGCCTCCCTCAACCGGCGGCGACCCGCCGCGCGGTCTCGACGAAGCATTCGAACTGGGTGTCGCTGGCACGAAGCCGCGAAGTCGGCGACACCGCCAGCCCCACCGGCAGGCGGAAGCCTTCGTTGACCGCCGCCGGCAGAGCGGTGAAGGCCACCCCCGGATAGGCGAACTTGGTCAGCGACAACGGTAGGAAGGCGAAGCCGTCGCCGCTGGCGACCTGGGCCAGGAGAATGCTCAGGTCGTTCGGCCGCACGCTGCGCCGGGGCGCGAAGGCAGCGGCATCCATCGCATCGTTCATGAACTGGCTGTAGGCGGGAAACAGCGAGTCCTTCGGTACCAGCAGCGGCTCGCCAATCAGGTCGTTCAGCGACCAGTCGGGCGCCAGTCGCCGGTGCAGGGTTTCCGACAGGGCGATGACGTGCTCGTAGCTGCCGATCTCCATCAGCTCGTATTCGCGCACCACCTTCGGCGGCGCGCCGATGATCGCCGCGTCCAGGGACGACTCGCGGACCAGGCTGAGCAGGTCCAGCGATGGCGCCCAGGATGGCGAAACGGCGCTGCACACCCGCGCTTCCTTCAACTGCCGGGCCAGCTCGCCGGACCAGCCGGGATCGAGGTAGCGGCTGAAACCGATGTGCAACTGGCGGTCGTCGCCGTCGCCGATGTCGCGGGTCAGCGCCTTGGCCTCGGCGATGATCTTCACCGCGCGGCAATGCACCACCCTGCCCACCTCGGTCAGGCTCACCCCGGCCGGACCGCGGACGAACAGCGCCTCGCCGATGTGCACTTCGAGCGCCTGGATCTGCCGCGACAGCGACGGCTGCGAAACGTGCAGCACCTCGGCGGCCTGGCCGATGCTGCCGTACTCGGCGACACAGGCGAAATACATCAGCTGGCGCAACGAAGGCATCGCCTTCGACCAGTTGATGATCGGGAAACTGGCATCGGTCACGGACATTGCGTACATACCCCTCGCTGGCAACACGGGTCGGATCGGCACGGGCAGGGAAACCCCGGGACGGCGCGACGAACGACCGCCGGCAGCCTGCTTCCGAAAGCCGTTTCGCGGCAGAAGAACGAAAGATAGGTAGCGGAGATGACAGGAAGCGCGACGTTCGGGGCCGGGACGCTCTTCATGGGCGGCGTCTTGTTCCCGCGCCGCCAGTATAGCCAGGCGGCATGGGGAACTGGCCATGCGGCGCGCCACCACCGCGGGCCACCCTCGCCGTTCGGATAGGTCCCCTTGCCAGGTCGGACCGAAGCTGCCAGGGACCGTCGCAAGCGCCGCGCCGTGGGCACCGGCCACGAACGCAGGCCACCTCGTCGGCAGCGGCTGAACCGCTTCGTCTTTTCGTGAACCGCTTCCGTGTCGGCGGAGCGCCAGGGGGTCTACGCTGAGTTTTTCAGGATCAGGAGTACCGCCATGCTGGATCACGACCTGACTGTCGCCCTGCTCTGCCGTCTCAACCAGAACCAGAGTGCCCTCGGCATGGCCCTGGAGGAGCTGGCGATCTGGGCGAAGCGCCATGAAGGCGGCGAAACCTACGATGTCGTCATGAACCACCTGCAGACCCTGGAGCGCAATGCCGACTTCGTCGCCGAGGCCATCGTCGTCCTGATGGCGGATCGCTGAAGCGCGCCGCCCCCGTACGAGCGGACGAGCCTGCGCGGTGTGCTGGGCACGGTGCGCAGTAAAATCTTCAAGATTTTTCTTACAAGGCAATAGGACTCGTCCAAGTTACCTCGCCCATAGCTCCCGGTACCCTCGCCCGTTACACCTTCCAAGCACCAACGGGATCTCCAGGGCTTATGCTTCTTCGAACCATCAGTGTGGAAACTGCCGAGCAGACGGAACTGAATGCGGCCTTGTTGTGTGGTTTCGCCATTCCCGCCAGCGACCGCAACTTCATCGCCTACAGCCTCAACGAACAGGTCGACGAAAACGACTCGCGCGTCTACATCGCCTCCCTGTTCAAGACCGACGACGGCTTCCGCCTGGGCCGCCTCGACACCGACGAGGCCTGCGAGGCGGCCATCCAGGTGTTCCGCCAGCTGGTCCGCGAAGCCACCACCGGCAACCGCCGGACCAGCGACCTGGCCTACCACCTCATCGACCTGCAGGACGCGGCCATCGCCCCCTCGCGGCGGGAAGAACACCGCTCGCTGGTGCTCGAGCGCGAGTGGGTGATGAAGCTCGTCACCTTCGAGTCCCCCCATGGCTACGGCCCCGCCCTGGATGGCGAGGAACCCTGCGCGGACGTCCCGCCGCTCGTCCATGAGGCCCTTTTCGAAGACGCCGCTCCCGATGTCCTCGCCGCGGACGATGCGGACGAGGCCTCGGACGGGCCGGCGGAGCCCATCGACGAGCCCGAGGCGGCGGAAGACGAAACCGTCACAGAGGCCGGCTGCGTCGAGCCCGAGCTGCGGCCGGAGGCGGAAACGGCAGTGCCCGAGGGTCGGGCGCCAGCCGAGTTCCCGGCGAATGCGGAGCAGTCCGCCAAGGTAGCGGATGCCGAGGCCATCGGCGCCTTCGTCGACAACGCCAGTCATCTTCGCGAGGAGCTTGCCGACCTGGCGCAGCTGCTCCACCCCGCGCTGCACGCCGCCGACGCCACGGGCAGCGCCAACCTTCCGTCTCCAGACGCCGCCGAGGAATCCTCCATGCCCCCGAGCCCCTCCCCCCTCGCCGCTTCCGCACCCGCGCCGGAACCGGTATCGGCCAGGGTCCCCAGCCTGTCGCTGCGCCTCCGGGTGCCGCCCGCACGCCTGGCCAGCGCCGAGGGCGAGGCCGACGCCAGAGAGGCGCCCACCCAGGCCGCCGCCGTCATTCGCCAACCCGAGGATGAAGCCCACGTGGATACGGATACCGCGCTCGATATCGGCAACGATACCGAGCATCTGCTACAGGACGTGCAGGGCACCCTGGCCGACCTCGCCGGCATGGCCCAGCAACTGAGCCAGCAGAAGCAGGAAGCGCTCAAGCAGCAGGAGTCGCTGGAGTCGCTCCAGACGCAATTGCACGAGAAGGAGCGGCAATTGCAGGAAAAGGAAAAGCAGCTCCGGCAGTGGCACAAGCGCCTGCAGGACGACCGCCAGGCGCTGGAGCGGGAAACCGAGCAAAGCAACCGTCTCCTGGCCGAGCGCAGCGCGGCCCTGCAACAACTCGCGGAAAGCGTCGAAGCCCGCGAGCGCAGCAGCGCGCGGCGAGCCGAAGTACTGCAGATCGAACAGGAACGCCTCGAAGAGTTGCGCAGCCAGCAGAACCTGCGTCAGGCCGAACTGGAAAAGCGCGAAGCCAGCGTCCAGCAGCGCAGCCTGGAACTCGGCGAGCGCTTCAAGAAGCTGGAAAGCGCCCGCGAGAAGCTGGCGCAGATCGTCAAGGGTTTCAACGAGACCGTACAGTTCAATACCGCTCTGCACGCCATCAGTCATACCGGGTTGAAGCGCCAGGAAGAGAGCGCAGCCGAACTGGAATAAGGTTCTCCTCCGGCAAAAGGGCGCGGCGCCGATACTGGCCCGCGCCCTTTTTCATTCGCCCAGCTGCGCCCGGCCGCTCGCCCTTGGGACGCGGTGCCGCCGGCCAGTTCACCGGCGCGCAGAGCAGTTGTGCGCCGGACAGCGCCGGCAGGCGCACCCATTCGGGAAACTCCAGGTCGTAGCAGACCATCACCGCGATTCGCCCGAAGCGGGGAGCGACCACCGGCGCAGGCCCTGGCACAAGGCCATGGGAAGGACGGAGTGTCGGCAAGCGAAGACGGGAAGGGAATCAGTCAGGTCAAATAATCAGTTCAGCATTTTCTGAACCATACGCAGGGCGATCGCTGAACCGAGGGTCGCCGAGGCACCGCGTGCGCCCTTCTGACGCCCGCTCAAGGCCGGCGCGCAGCATGGCCTTCGGCGGAAACCTGGGGCGCCTGGGTCTGCCCCGCCTCGCGCTCCAGCAGATCGCGCAGGCGCTGCGCATCCAGCGGTCGGCTGAGCAGGAACCCTTGCAGTTCGTGGCATTGCTCGTCGCGCAGGATGTGCATCTGCCCTTCGGTCTCCACGCCCTCGGCGGTGACCCGCAGGTTCAGGGCGTTGCCGAGATTGATGATGGCCTGCACGATCGAACGGTCGCGCCCGGTCTTCTCCATGCTGGCGACGAAGCGCTTGTCGATCTTGATGCTGTCGAAGGGATAGGTGCGCAGGTAGCCGAGCGAGGAATAGCCGGTACCGAAGTCGTCCATGTTGAGGCGGACGCCCAGTTCCTTGAGGGCCGTCATGGTCCGCAGCGCGCCGTCGACATCGTTGAGCATGACGTTCTCGGTCACCTCCAGCTCCAGCCGGCGGGCATCCAGGTGGGCCAGGCGCAGCGCCTCGCGCACCTGCCAGACGATATCGCCGGTCATGAACTGCGCCGGCGACACGTTCACCGAGACCATCACCTCGCCCGGCCAGGAGGCGGCGGTGGCGCAGGCCTCGCGCAGCACCCAGTTGCCGATCTGCACGATCAGGTCGCTTTCTTCCGCCAGGCCGATGAACTCGTCCGGGCCGATCAGCCCGCGGTGCGGATGGTTCCAGCGGATCAACGCCTCCGCCGAGGCGATCGTCTGTTCCTGCGCCAGGAAACGCGGCTGGTAGTACAACTCGAACTCGCCGTTCTGCAAGGCGGCGCGCAACTCGGTCTCGCGCAGCTTCTTCTCGGCGAGATGGGAGTCCATCGCTTCCAAGTAGAAACGCCAGGTATTGCGCCCCGCGGCCTTGGCCTCGTACATCGCCACGTCGGCGCAACGCAGCAGGCCCCGCGGATCGCCGCCGTGCTCCGGCGCCAGGGCCACGCCGATGCTGGCGCCGACATGGAAGCTGTGCCCTTCGTAGGCGACCTCGCGGTTGATCACGTCGATCAGCCGGCTACAGAACTTCTCGATTTCCAGCTTCGACGACACGTGGGTACTGACCACCACGAACTCGTCGCCGCCGAGCCGGGCAACCATGTCCTGGTCGCGGGTCGAGGCGCGCAGCCGTTCGGCGATGGCGTAGAGCACCGCATCGCCGGCGGGATGGCCGTGCTGGTCGTTGATCGGCTTGAAGCGGTCGAGGTCGAGCATCAGTACCGCTACCGGCGACTTGCCAGCCTTTTCCGCCAGCAGGCGTTCGAGGAACTGGAACAGCTTGTTGCGGTTCGGCAGGCCGGTCAGGGCATCGTGCAGGGACAGATGCTGGATCTTCGCATGGGCTTCGACCTCGTCGGTGATGTCGGCCGCCGTGCCGCGATAGCCGCTGGCGACGCCGTTGCGGATCGCGCTGGCGCTCAGCTTGCCGACCCGCGCCTGGCCCTGGCTGTCGCGGAAAGCGCAGACCAGGCTGGACGGCGCACCGGCATCGGGCAGCCCTTCCAGCCACTTGACGATGTTCACCGTATCGCTATCCAGCAACTCGTCCAGCCGCCGCCCGATCCAGGCCTCCGGCTGGTAGCCGGTGACGTCGCGGAAGCGCACGGAGAGATAGGTGAAGACGAAATGCCCGTCGACTTCCCAGATCCAGTCCGAGGCCGCCTCGGCTATCGACTTGAAACGTTCCTCGCTGGCCAGCAGGGCCTGGTTGCTGCGTTTCAGGACCTTCTGCTGGCGATCCACCGCGCGGGCGTTGAGCACGGCGCTGCGGCTCAGCCAGAACAGCAGCCCGGCGGCGAGCACGAAGATTCCCAGCAGCGGCAACGCGGTCTCCCGCAGCATGGCGCTACCCGGACGCGACGACACCCAGGCCAGGCGATGGGGAGTGCCCTCCAGGGCAAGGCTTTCCTTGTCGCCCGCCGCGCCGCCGGCCAGCAGGTGCAGGTTGGCGATGCCGTAGTCGCCGCCGAGCTTGGCCAGCTTCGCCGGGGTCAGCCGGTCGACGAAGACCATCACCGAGGCCTTGGCCAGGTCGATGGGCGCATGATCGCTGGTGGGCTTGATCGCCGAGGCGACCAGGATCGCCGGTGCGCCGTCGAAGTCGACGTAGCGGCTGATCGCCGCTTCGTCCACCGCGGCACGGCGTGCGGAGCGGAGGATGTCTCCGGTGTCGGCGTTCAGCGAGTCGGCCAGCGAGCGTTCGGAAAGCTCGCCCTCGAGCATGGCGTAGCGAGTGCCACGGTCGTCGATGACGAAGACGCCGTCGTAGCCATTGGTGGTGTAGAGCACCGAGCCGAGGTTGTTCTTGGTGAAGGCCCAGTCCGCGTCGACCCGGTTTCCCAGATAGACGTAGGCGTCGGTCCAGAAGGAATAGGTGGTGGAGAACTGCTCGGAATTTTCCCGGCGATTCTGCAGCGCCTTTTCCACGTAGAAATGGCTCTGCTCGATGGCGATGTCGTCCTGGTGCCTGGCGATGTGCAGGATCGCCCAGCCGCACGCACCGAGGGCGAGGAAAAGGGCGGCCAGGAACATTAGGAGATGCTTGGAGACCTGGGAGACTGCGGTACCGCTGGCAATCGCTGAAGCAAGCATCGATTCGCCATCCTTGTGACCGTATAGGTGCGGGCCTTGGTCACTGTCTTATAGTTAAGCATCCAGGGGGCGTCAAAAACCCCGCTTGGCAAGCGCATCGGCGCCGAAGATGCGGCTGCCGCTCCCGCAAAGGCGCGCGCCGCCGCTGGCCTCGGCGGCGCGCGGCGGCTCTCAGCGGCCCTGCCTGGCGACGATCGCCTCGGCCACGCTGGCCGGTACCTCGGCATAGCGGACGAACTCCATCGAGTAGCTCGCGCGCCCCTGGGACATCGAGCGCACGTCGGTGGCATAGCCGAACATTTCGCCCAGCGGGACCTCGGCACGGATCACCTTGCCCGCCGGAGTATCCTCCATGCCCTGGATCAGGCCACGCCGGCGGTTGAGGTCGCCCATCACATCGCCCATGTAGTCCTCCGGGGTCACCACCTCGACCTTCATCACCGGCTCCAGGAGCACCGCTCCGCCCTTCTGCGAGAGTTGCTTGGTGGCCATCGAGGCGGCGATCTTGAACGCCATCTCGCTGGAGTCGACGTCATGGTAGGAGCCGTCGTACACCGTCGCCTTCAGGCCGATCAGCGGGTAGCCGGCGAGCACACCGTTCTGCATCTGGTCCTCGATGCCCTTCTGGATCGCCGGGATGAACTCGCGGGGAATCACCCCGCCGACCACCTCGTTGTGGAACTCCAGGCCTTCCTGCCCCTCGTCGGCCGGAGCGAAGCGGATCCAGCAATGGCCGAACTGGCCGCGGCCGCCGGACTGGCGGACGAACTTGCCCTCGATCTCGCAGGTGTTGCGGATGGTCTCGCGATAGGCCACCTGCGGCTTGCCGATATTGGCTTCGACGCCGAACTCGCGGCGCATGCGGTCGACGATGATGTCCAGGTGCAACTCGCCCATCCCGGAAATGATGGTTTGCGCGGTCTCCTCGTCGGTCTTCACGCGGAACGACGGGTCTTCCTGGGCCAGCTTGCTCAGGGCGATGCCCATCTTCTCCTGGTCGGCCTTGGTCTTCGGTTCCACCGCCACCGAGATCACCGGATCGGGGAAGTCCATGCGTTCGAGGATGATCGGCTTGTCGATGGCGCACAGGGTGTCGCCGGTGGTCACGTCCTTCATGCCGATCAGCGCGGCGATGTCGCCGGCGCGCACTTCCTTGATCTCGTCGCGCTGGTTGGCGTGCATCTGCACCATCCGCCCGACCCGCTCCTTCTTGCCTTTCACCGAGTTGAGCACCGCGTCGCCGGAAGTCAGCACCCCGGAATACACGCGGGCGAAGGTCAGGGTGCCGACGAAGGGGTCGGTGGCGATCTTGAACGCCAGCGCCGAGAAAGGCTCGTCGTCGTCCGCATGGCGCTCGTCGTGCTTCTCTTCGTCGTCCGGGTCGGTGCCCCTGATCGCCGGGATTTCCGACGGAGCCGGGAGATAGTCGATCACCGCGTCGAGCACCAGCGGCACGCCCTTGTTCTTGAACGAGGAGCCGAGCACCGCCGGTACGATCTGGTTGGCCAGGGTCCGCTGGCGCAGCCCGGCCTTGATCTCCTCGATGCTCAGTTCCTCGCCTTCCAGATACTTGTTCATCAGTTCGTCGTTGGCCTCGGCGGCGGCCTCGACCATGTGCGCCCGCCACTCCTCGGCCAGCGCCCGCAACTCCGCCGGGATCTCCTCCTCGCGGTAGCTGGTGCCCTGGTCGTCATCGTTCCAGTAGATGGCCTTCATCTTCACCAGGTCGATCTGCCCGCTGAAGTTTTCCTCCGCGCCGATCGCCAGCTGGATCGGCACCGGGACATGGCCCAGGCGTTGCTTGATCTGCGCGACCACGCGGAGGAAATCGGCGCCCTGGCGGTCCATCTTGTTCACGTAGGCCAGGCGCGGCACATGGTACTTGTTGGCCTGGCGCCAGACCGTCTCGGACTGCGGCTCGACCCCGTCGGCGCCGCTGAACACCACCACCGCGCCATCGAGCACGCGCAGCGAGCGCTCCACCTCGATGGTGAAGTCGACGTGGCCGGGGGTGTCGATGATGTTGAAGCGATAGCGGTGCGGGAACTGCTTGGTCGAGCCCTGCCAGAAGGCCGTGGTCGCCGCCGAGGTGATGGTGATGCCGCGCTCCTGCTCCTGGACCATCCAGTCCATGGTCGCCGCGCCGTCATGGACCTCGCCCATCTTGTGGTTGACGCCGGTGTAGAAGAGGATCCGCTCGGTCGTCGTGGTCTTGCCGGCGTCGACGTGGGCGACGATGCCGATGTTGCGATAAAGCTCGATGGGAGTGGTGCGAGCCATGATCTGCCCCTTGGGTGCTGCCCTGGATGATGGGAACGACTGCTGAAAGAAAAATGTAGCTGAAGAAAGGACGCCACAGCACCGCCGCGACGCCTGCTTTTCGACCTCGGCAGAGGGGACTGGTTCTGCCGCTCCGGCCCGCCGACGAAAGGCGCGACGGCAGGGCTTGTTCCCAGCGGACATAAACTCATGGCGCAAAGGTCTAAGCCGTCCCTGGAAAATCCCCCGGCTCGACGGACATCCCTGGACACACCGGAACAAGGGATGCCCCGACCATGCACCGATCGCTCCACACCGACGCGCCGCTGGGCGCCGCCCTGCTGCTGGCCCTGCAGCTCGCTCCCGGCAGCGCCGCCGCGGCGGAGGAACAGGCGCCTGTCGACCCGCCCACGGTCCAGTTGCAACGAATCGAGGTGACCGGCAGCGCGATCCGCCGGGTCGATGCGGAAACCGCGGTGCCGATCAGCGTCCTGCGCGCCGAGGAGCTGCGCCAACAGGGCGTGACCAGCACCGAGGAACTGATCGGCCGGCTTTCCGGCAACCAGGGCGTATACAACTCCAGTCGCTCGGTCGGCAGCGCCACCGGCGGCGCCTCGTTCGCCGACCTGCGCGGAATCGGCGCGAACAAGACCCTGGTGCTGCTCAACGGCCGGCGCCTGGCGAACAATGCCATCGACGGCTCCGCGGTGGATCTCAACACCATTCCCTTCGCCGCCATCGACCGGGTCGAGGTGCTGCGCGACGGCGCCTCCGCGCTGTACGGCACCGATGCCATCGGCGGGGTGATCAACTTCATCACCCGCAAGAGCCTGAACGAAGGCCGCTTCGACAGCGGCTACGCCTCCCCCACCCACGACGGCGGCGGCAACCAGCGCAACGTCAGCGCTAGCTGGGGCTTCGGCGAGCTGGAGGAGGATCGCTTCAATGTCTTCGCGGTGGCCAACTACGACAAGCAGGAGCGCCTCGGCGCCAAGGACCGTGGCTACACCTACAACTACCAGCCGGGACGCGGCCTCGACTACAGTTCCGGAACCGCCTTCCCCGGCAACTGGAGCCAGGGCGCCAACGCCAGCAATCCGCTGGCCGCCGGCGGTTGCAAGGGCGCCGACCTGATTCCGCGCAACGGCATCTGCCGGCAGAGCCTGTGGCGCTACCTCGACCTGGTGCCGGAAACCGAGAAGACCTCGGTGTTCAGCCGCGCCACCGGCAAGCTGGCCGACGAGCACAACGTCAGCCTGGAGTATTTCTGGTCGCGCAACGACAACGCTACCCAGGTCGGCCCAGGGACCCTCACCGGCCTGCAGATCGATCCCGGCACCGCCTTCTATCCCGGCAACGGCATCACTCCCGGACCCGGCGGCTTCGTCCTCGACCCGAGCCGGCCGGTGGAGGTCAACTGGCGACAGAGCGTGCTCGGGCCGCGCCTGCAATCCTCGCAGAACACCGGCCAGCGCCTGCTGCTCGGCTTCGACGGCCAGTTCGCCGGCTGGGACTACGATATCGGCGCCTCGTACAACCAGAACAAGGTGGTCGACCATATCCACAGCGGCTACGTCGATGATCGCGCCGCCGCCCTCGGCATCGCCAACGGGACGCTGAACCCGTTCGGGCCGCAGACCGACGCCGGCCTCGCCTACCTCGGCAGCCACGCCCTGAGCGGCGACTTCCGTACCTCGGTCGGCCGCGTCAAGGGCCTGGATGCCCGCGCCAGCCGGGAGATCGGCGACTGGTTCGGCGCCGGGCCGGCGGCCCTGGCGCTGGGCGGCGAGTTCCGCAAGGAAGCGTTCCACCAGGACATCCAGGACTTCGCCGGCAACGTGCAGAGCCTCGGCGTCGATCCCGCCGCCACGGTCAGCGGCGAGCGCAACCTGAAGGCGCAGTACGCCGAACTCAACGTGCCGGTGCTGGACAGCCTGGAACTCAGCGCGGCGATCCGCCACGACAAGTACAGCGACTTCGGCAGCACCAGCAACCCGAAATATTCGTTCCGCTTCCAGCCGTTCCGCCAGTTGGTCCTGCGCGGCGCCTACAGCGAAGGTTTCCGTGCGCCGTCGCTGTACGAACTGTACAACCCGACCTTCACCACCTATACCAGCGCCAACTACGACGACCCGCGCCTGTGCGCTGGCGGCCAGCCGAGCCAGGGCGGCATCGCCAACCGCGACTGCGCCCAGCAGTTCTACAACGCCACCGGCGGCAATACCGACCTGCGACCGGAAACCGCGCGCAACGTTACCCTGGGCCTGGTCTACCAGCCGCTGCGCGACCTTTCCGTCGGCCTGGACTTCTGGTGGATCAGGATCGCCAACCAGATCGCCGAGTTTCCCGAAGCGGCGATCTTCGCCGACCCGCAGGCCTACGCCGGACGCATCGTGCGCAAGGCCGACGGCTCGATCGATCACGTCGTCACCGGACTGGCCAACCTCGGCAAGGTAAAGACCAGCGGCGTCGACCTGAGCCTCGATTATCGTTTTCCGGCCAGCCGCTACGGGCAGTTCGGGCTCGACCTGCAAGGCACCTACGTGTCCCGCTACGACTTCCAGCAGCAGATCGGCGGCCAGTACCTGGACAACGTCGGCGACTTCCAGGGCGTCGGCGTGATCGCCCGCTGGAAGCACGTCGCCAACGCCACCTGGAGCCGCGACGCCTGGCAGGCCACCCTGAGCAACCGCTACACCAGCGGCTACAACGACTACGACCGCGCCAGCCACGGCAAGGTCGGCTCGTGGAACCTCTGGGACCTGGCCGGCAGCTACCGCCTCAGCCACGCGCTGGGGCTAACCCTCGGGGTGAAGAACCTGTTCGACCGCGAACCGCCGTTCAGCAACCAGACCTACACCTTCCAGAGCGGCTACGACCCGCGCTACACCGATCCCTACGGGCGCATCCTGTTCGGCCGCCTCAGCTACAGCTTCTGATGCCGGCGCGGGCGCCCGGCCGGTATGGCCGGCAAGCCCGTCGACGGCTGTCCAGCTACCAGATCCGGTAGCCCTGCCAGATTTCGCAGGCGACCAGATCTGGCAGGTTGTTGGGCTCCCGGTGCCATGCAACCTATTACGCCTCTCGCCCCCCACCCGTTCGCGCAAGAGGACACCGCATGATCATTCTCGGGATCACCAACAACGACCTGGCCGGCGCCTGCCTGGTGCGCGACGGCGGGATCGTCGCCGCCGCCAGCGAGGAGCGCTTCACCCGCCAGAAGGACCACAAGGCCTGGCCGAGCCGCTCCATCGACTATGTGCTCGGCGAGGCCGGCATCGACCTGGCCGACATCGACCGCATCGCCTACGGCTGGAACGCCGGGTTCGACGCCGGGCGGCACCTCGACCTCTACCTGGACCGGGTCCTCGAGGAAGCCCGCGAGCGTCCCGAGGGCCTGCCGCACCTGCGCAAGCGGATCGCCGACGAAATGGCCAACGACAAGGCCAAGCGCGGCGAATTCGATGCCTTCGTCCGCGCCAACGGCCTGCGCGGCAAGGTCGAGTACATCGACCATCACGAATGCCACGCCCTCGGCGCGTTCGTCTGCTCGCCGTTCGACGAGGCGCTGACCCTCACCTGCGACGGCCGCGGCGACTTCCAGTCGCTCACCGTCACCCACTACCGCGCCGACGGCGGCGAGGCGGTCCTGCAACGCGAGACCAGCGTCGACAGCCTGGGCTACTTCTACGGGCGCATCACCCGCCTGCTCGGCTTCAAGCCGAACCGCCACGAAGGCAAGATCACCGGCCTGGCGGCGTTCGGCGACGCGGAAAAGCTGCTGCCGCTGATGAACGACATGATCCGCCTGGAGAACGGCCGCCTGCGCGCCCGCTGCGGCGAACTGTACCTGCCCTCCTACGACGGCTACAGCGATCCGCTGCTGCAACGCTGCGCGGCGGAACGCCCGGCGGATGTCGCCGCCGCCGCGCAACGGCACTCCGAAGACCTGCTGGTGGCCATCGCCCGGGAGCACGTGGCGCGCACCGGCTGCGCCAACCTGTGCCTGGCCGGCGGGGTGTTCGGCAACGTCAAGCTGAACCAGCGCCTGCGCGAGATCCCCGGGGTCCGCGATGTCTACGTGCTGCCCTGCATGGGCGACGGCGGCCTGGCCCTGGCCGCGGCGGTGGCGGTGGCCTATCGCGAGAACGGTACGCGCTTCCCGGCGCCGAGCATGGCCCTCGGGCCGGACGCGCGCAGCGCCGCGCAGAATGCCGAGCTGATCGCCAGCCAGTACCCGCAGCTGGCCTACAGCCGGCCGGCCAACCTGATCGAGACGCTGGTCGAAGCGCTGCGGGAAAACCAGGTGCTGGGCATGTTCAAGGGCCGCATGGAGTTCGGCCCGCGCGCCTTGTGCAACCGCAGCATCGTCTACCATCCCGGCGATGCCAGCGCCAACGACTGGCTCAATCAGCGCATGGAACGCACCGAGTTCATGCCATTCGCCCCGGTCACCGCGGTAGAACACGCCGAGGCTTGCTACGTTGGCTGGCGTGAAGACCAGGTGGCGGCCGACTACATGACCATGACCTACGACTGCCATGCGGATTTCCGCGCACGCTGCCCGGCGGTGGTGCATGTCGACGGCACCGCCCGGCCGCAGATCATCCGGCCGCAGGCCGATCCGTTCATGCACGCCCTGCTGCATGCCTGGCATGCCCGCAGCGGCCAGCCGGCGCTGATCAACACCTCCTTCAACCGCCACGAGGAACCGATCGTCTGCGCCCCGCAGGACGCCCTCGGCGCGCTGGAGGACGGCATGGTCGACCTGGTGGTGCTGGGCGAGTCCCTGCTGGTCTGGCGCAAGGGCGAGAACGCCTTCGCCAGGGCGCGCTTCGAGTGAGGCGCAAACCGCAGCGAACCGGCACGGCGACGCGGGAACCGGCATGTACCTGATCTTTTCCGGCTACTTCGCCGCCGAGGGGCTGATCTATCCGTTCTGGCCGACCTGGCTGGCCAGCCTGGGCTTCGGCGCCAGCCAGATCGGCCTGTTGATCGCCGCGGCCTACTGGCCGCAGGTGATCGCCGGGGTGGCGCTGACCTACGTGGCCGACTGGCGCATCGACCAGTTGCGCCTGGCGACCCTGCTGGCGGCCCTGGCCGGCGCCTGCGCCCTGCTGTTCCAGCTGGCCGAGGGCCTGCCCCTGTTCATCGCCCTGAGCGTGCTCTACGGCGCATTCTGGACCAGCGTGCTGCCGCTCACCGAATCCTACCTGCTCAAGCGCGACAAGGCCGCCCTGCAGAACTACGGGCGGGTACGCGCAGTCGGTTCGCTGGCCTTCATCCTCACCGCGACCCTGGGCGGCCTGCTGCTCGGTCGGTTCGGCCAGCAACTGGTGCCCGCCCTGGTCGGCCTGACGATGCTGCTCACCGCGCTGGCCTGCCTGTTCCTCCGTCGCCGCAGCCTGCGCCGTCCGGACTCGCCGCTGCCGGGCGCCAGGCGCCGTCCCGACCTGCGCGGGATCCTCCGGCAACGCCCCCTGCTGCTGGCCATCGCCGCGGCGGGAATGATCCAACTGAGCCACTCGCTGTACTTCACCACCGCCTCGCTGGGCTGGCAGACGCTGGGCTACTCGTCGTTCTCGGTCGGCGCCTTCTGGGGCCTGGCGGTAATCGCCGAGATCAGCTTCTTCGCCGTCTCCAACCGCATCCTGGACCGCCACCCGGCGCTCCAGGTGATGCTCTTCTCCAGCCTTTGCGCGGCGCTGCGCTGGGGCCTGCTGGCCGGCAGCGAACACCTCGCCGCGATCCTCCTCGGCCAGTGCCTGCACGCCCTCAGCTTCGCCGCCTACCACGCCGCGGTGATGCGTTACATCCGCGACCACGCGCCGGAAAGCGCGCGGGTACTGACCCAGGGGATCTACTACTCTCTGGCGGTAGCGCTGCCCATGGGCCTCGCCAGTCCGGCCGCCGGCTGGCTGTACGAAGGCCTGCCGCAGTGGTCCTATCTGATCATGGCGCTGTTCGCCCTCGGCGGCGCGGTCCTGGTCTGGCTTGCCCTACAGAGTGCCCGAGATGCATCGACTAGCGTTTTCAGCCGTTCTGTTTGACATGGACGGCGTCCTGATCAGCTCCCGCGAAGCCATCGCCGCGGCCTGGAGCCGGGTCGCCGGCGAACAGGGCGTGGCGCTCGGCCCGGACTGCCTGCGCGACCACGTGCACGGTCGCCCGGGCGGCTACACCCTGGACTATCTGTTCGGCCACCTGCCGATGGAGCGCCGGCGGATCCTCAAGCAACGGGTCGATGCGCTGGAGGAAGGCGCCGACTGTCCCCTGCTGCCCGGCGTCGCCGCGGTGATCCGCCAGCTGCGTTGGCTGGACGTGCCCTTGGCGCTGGTCACCAGCAGTTGGCCGGCACGCATCGACCACGTGCTGCGCCAGCACGACCTGCAGGCGGCGTTCCGCACCCTGGTCAGCCGCGACGACGTGGTCCACGGCAAGCCGGCTCCGGATGGCTATCGCCTGGCCGCGGCCAGGCTCGGCGTGGCACCGTCGCGCTGCCTGGTGTTCGAAGACTCCCTCAGCGGCGTGCAGGCCGCCTGTGCCGCCGGCGCGACCTGCGTGGCGATCGGCGAGGAGAGCGGCCTGCTCGCCGCCGGCGCGCGCTGGTCGGTCCGGGATTTCCGCGAGCTACGGATCGTCCGCGAAGACGACCGGCTGTACTGCCAGCATCGGCACCCCGCCACGACCGGCAGCGAGAGGAGCGTTGGCGTCCCATGAGCCCGACCCTGCAAGATGCCCGGCTGCTCTGGGACTTCCTCGGCCAGGGCCGCTGCCATGTGCCCTGCGAACTGCTGGTGGTATGCGGCTCCTACGACCTGCGAGTCTGCGACCACGCCTGCGAACTGCTCGAACGCGGCCTCGCCGAACGCCTGCTGTTCACCGGCAACACCGGGCACTGGACGCGCCATCTCTGGGTCGAGCCGGAAGCCGAGCTGTTCGCCCGCCATGCCAGGGCACGCGGGGTAAGCGACAGCCTCATCGTGATCGAGCCGCGGGCGACCAACTTCGCCGAGAACATCGCCTTCGCCCGCGAGCTGTTCCCCGACCTGCGCCGCGCGACCTTCGTCACCAAGCCCAACTCGATCCGCCGCGTGGCGCTGACCCTGCCGGTCCGCTGGCCGGGTCTGGAGGGACACGTGGATGCGCCCGACTACGCATTTCCCGACGGCATCTCGAACCTGGTCGGCGTACTCGGGGTGATCGACGAGATGGTCGGCGACCTTGACCGCATCATGCGTTACCCGGCGCTGGGCTTCCAGGTCGCCTGCCCGATCCCGGCGCAGGTCATGGACGCCTGGGAACGCCTGGTGGCGCGCGGTTTCGACCGCCACCTGGTGAACCCGCCGCGCTGAGCTGACAGCACTGTAATCTTCCCCACAGCTTGCCGACAGGCGCGCGCCGCTAGGGTGTCCGCATCGCCGCACCGCCCTGGCGGGGCCGCGACCTCCCGGCTGCGCAGGCTCGCGCAGTCCGTCCTGCCACCTGCGTGGAAACCAGCGGATGCACAGAACTTCGCGACGCACCTTCGTCAAAGGCCTCGCCGCCACCGGTCTGCTCGGCGGACTGGGTCTCTGGCGCGCCCCGGCCTGGGCCCTGGCCGGGCCGGGCCAGCAGAACCTGCTCGCCGGCGACAGTTTCGACCTGTTCATCGGCGAGACCCCGGTGAACCTCAGCGGCTCGCCGGCCACCGCCATGACCATCAACGGTTCGCTGCCCGGCCCGACCCTGCGCTGGCGCGAAGGCGACAACGTGACCCTGCGGGTGCGCAACCGCCTCGCCGAGGACACCTCGATCCACTGGCACGGCATCATCCTGCCGGCCAACATGGATGGCGTGCCGGGCCTCAGCTTCGAGGGCATCGCTCCCGGCGGTCTCTACGAATACCGCTTCAAGGTCCGGCAGAACGGCACCTACTGGTACCACAGCCACTCGGGGCTACAGGAGCAGGCCGGGGTCTACGGCGCCCTGGTGATCGACGCCCGCGAGCCGGAACCGTTCAGCTACGACCGCGACTACGTGGTGCTGCTCAGCGACTGGTCGGACGAGAAGCCGCAGCGCATCCTCGCCAAGCTGAAGAAGCAGTCCGACTACTACAACTTCCACAAGCGCACCGTCGGCGACTTCATCGACGACGTCAGCGCCAACGGCTGGGCCGCGACCCTGGCCGACCGCAAGATGTGGGCCGAGATGAAGATGAGTCCCACCGATCTCGCCGACGTCAGCGGCTACACCTATACCTACCTGCTCAACGGACAGCCGCCGGACGGCAACTGGACCGGCCTGTTCCGCCCCGGCGAAAAGCTCCGCCTACGCTTCGTCAACGCCTCGGCGATGAGCTATTTCGACGTCCGCATTCCCGGCCTGAAGATGACCGTGGTGGCCGCCGACGGACAGCACGTCGAGCCGGTCAGCGTCGACGAGTTGCGCATCGCCGTGGCCGAGACCTACGACGTGATCGTCGAACCGGGCGGCGAGCGCGCCTATACCCTCTTCGCCCAGTCCATGGACCGCAGCGGCTACGCCCGCGGCACCCTGGCGCTGGCCGAAGGGCTTAGCGCGCCGGTGCCGACGCCCGATCCGCGCCCGCTGATCGGCATGGACGACATGGGCATGGGCGGCATGGACCACGGCGCCATGGGGCATGGCGCGGCGACGAGGCCCGCCAGCGAGATGGACCATTCGAAGATGTCGGGCATGGACATGAACGGCATGGACCACTCCAAGATGGCCGGCATGGACCACTCCAGGATGGGCATGGGCGCCATGCCGATGCAGTCCCATCCGGCTTCGGAGGACGGCAACCCGCTGGTCGACATGCAGACCATGACGCCGACACCGAAGCTCGCCGACCCCGGCCTCGGCCTGCGCGACAACGGGCGGCGGGTGCTGACCTACGCCGACCTGCGCAGCCGCTTCGCCGACCCGGACGGCCGCGAGCCGGGGCGCACCATCGAGCTGCACCTGACCGGACACATGGAGAAGTTCGCCTGGTCCTTCGACGGCATCAAGTTCTCCGACGCCGAGCCGCTGCGCCTGACCTACGGCGAGCGCCTGCGGATCGTCCTGGTCAACGACACCATGATGACCCACCCGATCCACCTGCACGGCATGTGGAGCGACCTGGAGGACGAGCAAGGCAATTTCCTGGTGCGCAAGCACACCATCGACATGCCGCCGGGCACCCGCCGCAGCTACCGGGTCACCGCCGACGCCCTGGGACGCTGGGCCTATCACTGCCACCTGCTGTTCCACATGGAGATGGGCATGTTCCGCGAAGTGCGGGTAGACGAAGGAGACAACGCATGAGCCGCCAGCCGAAACCCGCCCGCCTGGCCGCCGGTGCCCTCGCCCTGGGTCTGCTGCTGGGCCTGCCGAATCCCGTCGAGGCCGCGCGGGACAATGGCATGGACCACTCGGCCATGGACCACGGCGCGATGCCTGGCATGGACCACGGCCAGAGGACCTCCGCCCCGGCGAAACCCATGGACCACCAGGGGATGGGGCATGGCCGGATGCCGGGGATGGACCACGGCGCCGCATCGCCCGCCCCGGCACAGCCCATGGAGCACCAGGGAATGGACCATGGCCGGATGCCGGGGATGAGCCGCGCTGCGCGGCAACCTCCGGCGCAGGCCGCGCCCAGCCAGAGCCGTACGCCGATCCCGGTGCCGACCGAGGCCGACCGCCGTGCCGCCTTTCCGCCGCTGGAGGGGCACAAGGTGCACGACAGCGCGCTGAACAGCTTCTTCCTGCTCGACCAGTTGGAATACCAGGACGCCGACGACGGTAGCGCGCTGGCCTGGGACGCCAGCGGCTGGATCGGCGGCGACATCAACCGCCTGTGGCTGCGCAGCGAAGGCGAACGGCTCGACGGCAAGACCGAGGACGCCGAGGTCCAGGCGCTGTTCGGGCACGCCATCGGTCCCTGGTGGGACCTGGTCGCCGGCGTGCGCCAGGATTTCAAGCCCGGCTCGCCGCAGACCTGGGCGGCGTTCGGCGTGCAGGGCCTGGCGCTCTACGACTTCGAGGCGGAAGTCACCGCCTTCCTCGGCGAGAACGGCCAGAGCGCGCTGCGCCTGGAGGGCGAGTACGACATCCTGTTGACCAACCGGCTGATCCTCCAGCCCAGCGCCGAGGTCAACCTGTACGGCAGGAACGATCCCGCCCGCGGCATCGGTTCGGGCCTTGCCGATAGCGAGCTGGGCCTGCGCCTGCGCTACGAGATCCGTCGCGAGTTCGCGCCCTACATCGGGGTGACCTGGAACCGCTCCTACGGCAACAGCGCCGACCTGGCCCGCGCCGAGGGCGAGGACGACGACGAGGCGCGCTTCGTCGCCGGTATCCGCATGTGGTTCTGAACGCGATCGCGGCCAGCCGCTAGCGGTAGCCGTCGAGCAACGGCGAATCGTCGATGAGGTCGCAGCGTTCCAGCGCTGGCAGGTTGCACGGCCGGTAGTCGGGGCATTCGTCCAGCCGCCGCTGCACCGAACGGTGCAGCTTGACCCGGGTTTCCTGCCCGACCGGTTCCAGCGGCCGCGAGCGCGGCCGGCCACGCGACCAGCGCCAGGCGCGGTTGCCGCTGCGGCGGTCCCAGACCAGCAGCGGCAGCCACTCGGCCAGGCGCCAGGGCCGGGTCATCACCGGCAGGATCGGCGCGGTCGGGTCCGGGCCCTGCTTCGAACGTGCGCGCAACTGGTCGCGGCTGCGCGCCGGGTCGACATGCAGGCCGGCCTCCAGCGCCTCGCCGAGCATCCAGGTAAAGGCCACCAGAGCCAGCCGCGAGTCCTTCGGCGCATAGCCACCGCCGACATCGGAGTGCATGCCGGGGAACCACACCTGCAACACGTCGGACTTGAGGTCCTTCTCGCCGAACCAGAGGTTCTGCCGGAAGAAGCAGCGGCATTCGTCGATGGCCAGGGCCTGGCGGACCACGTCGACCATTTCGTTGTTCGAGGAATACGGCACGGTCAGCGGGTCGTAGACCCAGCCCACCGAGGTCACGGTGTCGAACAGGCCGAGGAAGTGCACCTTCACCTGCCGGCCGAAGACCTTGCGGAAGCGTCCCAGCAGGCCGAAGTCCGGTCCGCGGCGACGCGTGCCGGCCCGCTTGTCTTCGTCGCGGGGCGGCATGCGGGTGGTGAGCAGGGTCCAGGCGTAGTCGAAGAGGTGCGGCTGGTGCGCATCGATCAGGCCCACCGCGCGCAGCATCGCGGCCAGCACCCGCACCGCGTAGGCCCCGCGGGAAAAGCCGAAGAGGAATATCTGGTCGCCGGGCCGGTAGTGCTCGGCGAGGAAGCGATAGGCGCCCTCGACGTTGCGCTTGAGCCCCCAGCCGAAGGCCAGGCCGGCGATCCGCGAGGGAAACTTCTGCCACTCGAACAGGGTTTCCTTCAGGCCGAAGGTGCCGACGCCCTGGTCGTAGTAGGCCAGCACCCTGCGCGGATCGCGCGACAGCGAGCGGTACAGGCGCACCACGTTGGTCGGCTGGTCGCCGAAGCGGTTCGAGGTTCCGTCGATGCAGACCACCAACTGGCGCGGCGCGTCGTTGTCCTGGGCGCTGCCGGCAGGCGGCAAGGCGGAATCGGGGGAGAGATCGTCCATTGGGCTCACGCAGGCAAAGCCTGACTTCCGTCGGCGGTGGATGGGAATGGCGACGCATGATACCCAACCTGGATGATCCGCCAAGCGCACATTGCCGGGAAATGGCGGCAAAGACGAAAAGCCCCTGGAGCCGCAGGGCGAATAACCGCTTCGCGGTTATCCGCAGCCCCTGGCTTCGGCGAGGGCGGGTCGAGCCGGCCGCTCAGCCTGCCCTGGATACCCCGAGGAACGGCTGCCACGCCGGCGCGCCACTATCCGCCGCGGCCTTGAGGGCGGCCACCGCCGCGTCGACGTCGGCCTCGCGGGTGTAGCGACCGAGGCTCAGGCGCACGCTGCGGCCAGCGCTGGCGGCATCGTGGCCGAGGGCGAGAAGCACGTGGGACGGCGCCGGCCGCGCCGAGTTGCAGGCCGAGGTGCTGGACACCGCCAGGCTGGACTCCAGTGCCTGGGGGACAAAGGCCGGGTTGTCGAAGGTCAGGTTCAGGGTATGCGCGATGCGTGCGTCGGCGCTGCCGTTCAGGCGCCAGCCGTCGATCTGCGCCAGCCCCTCCAGCAGACGCCGCTGGAGTCCGGCGATGCGCCTGCCCTCCTCCTCGAAAAGCTCGCCGGCGAGGGCGAAGGCCTCGCCCATACCGACGATCTGGTGGGTCGCCAGGGTCCCGGAACGCAGGCCCTGCTCGTGTCCGCCGCCGTGGATCTGCGCCTTCAGCCGCCGCTCGGCGCGCGGCCCGACGTACAACGCGCCGATGCCCTTGGGCCCGTAGGTCTTGTGTGCGGAGAACGACATCAGGTCCACCGCCAGGCGGCCCAGGTCGATCGCCACCTTGCCGCTGGCCTGCGCCGCGTCGACGTGGAACAGCGCGCCGCGCTCGCGCACCCGTTCGCCGATGGCGGCGATGTCGGTCAGGGTGCCGAGTTCGTTGTTGACCCGCATCAGCGACACCAGACGGGTATCGGCGCGCCAGGCCGCCTCCACCTGTTCCGGCCGGATCAGGCCATCGGTGCCGGGCGCCAGCCAGGTCACGCTCCAGCCGTCATCGGCGAGTTGCTGCACGGTGTCCAGCACCGCCTTGTGCTCCAGGCGACTGGTGATCAGGTGGCCGGGTGCGTCCAGCGCCTGGGCCACGCCCTTGAGGGCCAGGTTGTTGGATTCGGTGGCGCCGGAAGTCCAGACGATCTGCCCGGCGCTGGCGCCGACCAGCGCGGCCACCTGCTCCCTGGCCCGCTCCACTGCCCGCCGCGCCTGGCGGCCGTAGGCATGGGAATTCGACGCGGGATTGCCAAAACACGCCTGGTAGCCGAGACACTCCACCATGGCCCGGATCACGCGCTCGTCCACGGGCGTGGTGGCGGCGTAATCGAAGTACAACGGTAACGAACTCATCGCATTCCCCCAATCGATCGGACGGACCCGGAAGCCGACATGGCTCCTTGTCCCTGACGGGCCCGCAGGCCGATCTTAAGAAAAGCGCCGGGGCGTCTGGAAAGAACCTTTCGGAACATCCTTAGAGTCAGCATGGTTTCCCGCCTCAGATTCCCAGCCCGGCCACCCGCAGGTGCTCTTCCAGGCGCAGCGCGGGTATCGCTCCGAGCAACTCGCGGGTATAGGGGTGGCGCGGCTGGCTGAACAGCGCAGCGGCGCTGCCCTGCTCCACCACCCGGCCGTCCTTGAGCACCAGGATGTCGTGGGCCAGGGCGCGTACCACGGCCAGGTCGTGGCTGATGAACAGGTAGCTCAGCCCGTGGCGACGCTGCAACCGACGCAGCAGCTCGACCACCTGGCACTGCACGCTGCGGTCGAGCGCCGAGGTCGGTTCGTCGAGCAGGATCAGCGCCGGCTTCAGCACCAGCGCGCGGGCGATGGCGATGCGCTGGCGCTGGCCGCCGGAAAACTCGTGGGGATAGCGTTCCAGGCAAGGCTCGTCGAGACCGACCTCGCGCAGTGCCTCCAGCACCCGCGCGCGGCGTTCGCCGGCATCGCCGATGCCATGGATACGCAGGCCTTCGCCGACGATCTGTTCCACGCTAAGGCGCGGGTTGAGGCTGCCGTAGGGGTCCTGGAACACCGCCTGGAACTGCCGGCGCAATGGCAACAGGCGCTTGCCGTGCAGCCGGTCGAGGCGCTCGCCCTGGAACAGGATCTGCCCTTCGGCCGGCAACAGGCGCAGCAGCGCCTGGCCGAGGGAGGACTTGCCCGAACCGCTTTCGCCGACGATCCCCAGGGTGCTGCCACGGCGCAGCCGCAGGCTGACCTCGTGCACCGCGCGCAGTCCCGCGCGCCGGCGCAGCCAGCCGCCGGGCGCGGGGTAGTCGAGGCTCAGCGCGCGCACCTCCAGGCAGGTCTCGCGGCACGCCACCGGCTCCGCCAGCCCACCCGGCTCGGCCTCGATCAGCAGGCGCGTGTAGGGATGCCGGGGCGAGCGGAACAGCGTCTCGCAGGCGTTCTCCTCGACGATCTGGCCATCGCGCATCACGCAGACCCGATCGGCGACCCGGCGCACCAGGTTGAGGTCGTGGCTGATCAGCAGGATCGCCATGCCCAGCCGTCGCTGCAAGCTTTGCAGCAGCTCCAGGAGGCGTTTCTGCACGGTGACGTCGAGAGCCGTGGTCGGTTCGTCGGCGATCAGCAGTTGCGGCTCGCAAGCCAGCGCCATGGCCAGCATCACTCGCTGTCGCTGGCCGCCGGAGAGCTGGTGCGGATAGGCCTCGAGCAGGCGTCGCGGCTGCTCGAGGCCGGCCAGTTCGAGCAGTTCCAGTACCCGCCCGCGCAGCGCGGCGCCACGCAGGCGGCGATGCAGGCGCAGGCCCTCGCCGACCTGGCGGCCGATGCGCTGCAATGGATTGAGCGAGGTCATCGGCTCCTGGAACACCATGCCGATGCGCTGCCCACGAATCGCCAGCAATGCCTGCGGCGACAGGGCGAGCAGTTCCTCGCCGTCCAGGCGCACGCTGCCGCCCAGGCGCGCCGCGCCCGGCAGCAGGCGCAGCAGGGCGTGGGCGGTCTGCGACTTGCCGGAGCCGGACTCGCCGACCAGGGCCAGGGTCTCGCCGGCGCGCAGGCTGAAGTCGATCCCCTTCACGACCTGCGTGTCGCCATAGGCGACGCTCAGGTTTTCCACTCGCAACAGTTCCCGGTTCATCTCATTTCCTCGGATCGAAGGCGTCGCGCACCGCTTCGCCGATGAACACCAGCAGGCTGAGCAAGGTCGCCAGGACCACGAACACGGTCAGCCCGAGCCAGGGCGCCTGGAGGTTGTCGCGGCCCTGCCCGACCAGTTCGCCAAGGCTCGGCGAGCCGGGCGGCAGGCCGAAACCGAGGAAGTCCAGGGCGGTCAGGGTGGTCACCGCGCCACAGAGCAGGAACGGCAGGAAGGTCAGGGTCGCGACCATGGCGTTGGGCAGCATGTGCCGGAACATCACCCCGGCGTCGCCGAGGCCGAGGGTTCGCGCCGCCTTGACGTACTCCAGGTGACGACCGCGCAGGAACTCGGCGCGAACCACGTCGACCAGGCTGGTCCAGGAGAACAGCAGCATGATCGCCAGCAGCCAGCCGACCCCGGGCTGCACCAGGCTGGCGAGGATGATCAGCAGGTAAAGCATCGGCAGACCCGACCAGACCTCGATGAAGCGCTGGCCGAACAGGTCGATCCAGCCGCCGTAGTAGCCCTGCACCGCGCCTGCGCAGATTCCCAGCAACGACGAGGCCAGGGTCAGGCCGAGGGCGAAGAGAATCGACAGGCGCAGGCCGTAGATCACCCGCGCGAGCACATCGCGGCCCTGGTCGTCGGTACCCAGCCAGTTCTCCGCCGAGGGCGGCGCCGGCGCCGGGCGCGCGTAGTTGATGCTGCGCGCGTCGAAGCGGATCGGCGGCCACAGCGCCCAGCCGTCGCGGGCGATGCGTTCGCTCATGAAGCGACCGCGGTAGTCCGGCGGGAACGGCAGCTCGCCGCCGAAGGCGGTTTCCGGATAGTCCCGCAGCACCGGCAGGAACCACTGGCCACGGTATTCCAGCAGCAGCGGGCGGTCGTTGGCGATCAGCTCGGCGAACAGGCAGGTGACGAACAGCGCGAGGAACAGCCGTAGCGCCAGGCGCCCGCGGCGGTTGGCGCGGAACGCGGCGAGGCGGCGGCGGTGCAGCGGGGAAAGGACGATGGCCATCTCACTGTTTCCTCGCGGCGAAGTCGATGCGCGGGTCGACCAGGCTGTAGGCCAGGTCGCCGGCCAGCTTCACCAGCAACCCGAGCAGGGTGAAGATGAACAGGCTGCCGAACACCACCGGGTAGTCGCGGCCGAGCGCCGCTTCGTAGCCCATCAGGCCGAGGCCGTCGAGGGAGAACAGCACCTCGATCAGCAGCGACCCGGTGAAGAACACCGAGACCAGCGCCGCCGGCAGCCCGGCCACCACCAGCAACATGGCGTTGCGGAACACATGGCCGTAGAGCACCCGGCGCTCGCTGAGCCCTTTGGCGCGAGCGGTGGCGACGTACTGCCTGGATATCTCGTCGAGGAAGCTGTTCTTGGTCAGCAGGGTCAGGCTGGCGAAACCGCCGACCACCAGCGAACCCACCGGCAGCGCCAGGTGCCAGAGGTAATCGGCGAAGCGCGCCAGCGGGCCGAGGCGCTCGGCGCCCTCGGAAGCCAGGCCGCGCAGGGGGAACCAGTCCAGGTAGCTGCCGCCGGCGAACAGCACGATCAGGACGATGGCGAAGAGGAAGCCGGGCACCGCATAGCCGATCACCACCAGCGCGCTGCTCCACAGGTCGAAGGCGCTGCCGTGGCGCACCGCCTTGGCCACCCCCAGGGGAATCGACACCAGGTAGGTGATCAGTGTCGCCCACAAGCCCAGGGACAGCGAGACCGGCAGCTTCTCGGCGATCAGGTCGATGACCCGCGCGTCGCGGTAGAAGCTCTCGCCGAAATCCAGCCGGGCGTAGCTCGACAGCATCAGCCAGAGCCGTTGCAGCGGCGGCTTGTCGAAGCCGTACTGGCGCTCCAGGGCGGCCACCAGCTGCGGATCGATGCCGGTCTCGCCGTGGCGCTGCGGTTCCAGAGCGCCATGCCCACCCTCCCCGCCACGCCCCAGCGGGCCGCCGCCGTCGACGCCCTGCAGGCGCGCGATGGCCTGATCCACCGGCCCGCCGGGTGCGGCCTGGACGATGGCGAAGTTGATCAGCAGGATGCCCAGCAGGGTCGGCAGGATCAGCGCCAGGCGGCGCAACAGGTAGCCGCCCATGTCACTGCGCCTCCCGGCTCGGCGCGGCCCGCTCGCGGACTTCCCACCAGGTGTTCAGCCCCAGGCTGTAGCGCGGCGCCTGCGGCGGTCGGCCGAAGCGATTCCAGCTGGCGATCCAGACCTCGTCGGAATACCAGGTCGGGATCAGGTAGTAGCCCCATTGCAGCACCCGGTCGAGGGCGCGCACGGCGGTTTCCAGGGCGGCCCGCGAGTCGGCCTCGACCACCGCCTGGACCAGCCGGTCGATGGCCGGGTCCTTCAGGCCGATGCGGTTGTAGCCGCCGGGATCGGCGTAGCTGGAGGAATGCCAGAAGCTGTACTGCTCGTTGCCCGGCGAATTGGACTGGGAGAAGCTCGAAACGATCATGTCGTAGTCCCGCGCACGTATGCGCTCGATGTATTGCGAAGCGTCCACCTGGCGCAGGCGCATATCGATGCCGATCCGCGCCAGGTTGCGCTGGAACGGCAGCAGCGCGCGCTCCAGGCTCTTGCCCTGGAGCAGGAGGTCGAAGCGCAGCGGCCGTCCGGCGGTATCCAGCAGGCGCCCGTCGACGGCATGCCAGCCGGCCTCGCCGAGCAGGCGGTAGGCCTGCACCAGGCGCTCGTGGATATCGCCGCTGCCGTCGTTCACCGGCGGAGCGTAGGCCTGGCCGAAGACCTCCTCGGGGATCTGCCCGCGCAGCGGCTCCAGCAAGGCCAGTTCGTCGGCGCCGGGCAGGCCGCGAGCGGCCATCTCCGAGTTGTCGAAATAGCTGCGCAGGCGCTTGTAGCGACCGCCGAAGAGCTGCCGGTTGGTCCATTCGAAGTCGAACAACAGGCTCAGCGCCTGGCGTACCCGGCGGTCCTCGAACAGCGGCCGGCGCAGGTTGAACACCAGGCCCTGGAGGCTGGCCGGGTACGGGTAGGGAAAGCTCTCCTGGCGCAACCGGCCATCGCGCAGGGCCGGCGAGTCGTAGCCGCTGCTCCAGGCCTTGACGCTGGTCTCGACATTGATGTCGGCCTGCCCGGCCTTGAACGCCTGCAAGGCCACGCCGCTGTCGCGGTAGTAGTCGAAACGGATCCGCTCGAAGTTGTACAGGCCACGCCCGACCGGCAGGTCGCGAGCCCACCAGTCGGGGTTGCGCCGGTAGCTCACCGAACGCCCCGCCTCGGCCTTCTCCAGCCGGTAAGGTCCGCTGCCCAGCGGCGGCTGCATGCTGCTGCGGTTGAAGTCGCGTCCCTGCCACCAATGCCTGGGCAGCACGTAGAGCTGGGCCAGCACCAGCGGCAGCTCGCGGTTGCCGGCATGACGGAAATCGAAGCGGATGCGCAGGCGATCCTCCACCACCGGCTCGCGGACCTCCTTGTAGTAGGCGCGCCAGAACGGGCTGCCCTGCTCGACCAGGCTATCGAAGGAAAACTTCACGTCCTCGGCGGTGACCGCCACGCCGTCGCTGAAGCGCGCCCGCGGATCGATATGGAAACGCACCCAGCTGTTGTCCGGGGCTTTCTCGATGTAGCGCGCCAGGTAGCCGTATTCGGTGAACGGCTCGTCCAGTGACTGGAAGCCGAGGGTTTCGTAGATCAGCGCGGCCTGGGTCATGCTGATCGGCGTGCCGCGGTTGGCGAAGGGGTTCAGCGTGTCGAAGCTGCCGCTTTCCATCCGCCGCAGGCTGCCGCCCTTGGGCGCCTGCGGGTCGACGAAGTCGAAGTGCTGGAAACCCGGCGGATATTTCGCCGGCTCGTCGTAGAGCGTGATGGCATGGCGCGGCTCGCTGCGGGCCAGGCTGGCGAGCAGGCAGCAGGCGAAGACCAGGATGCGTCCGGGCATGGCTCAACCACCGAAGTGATAGCTGAAGTCCAGCCACCATTGGCGGCCCATGGCGTCGTAGTTGCCGGTGGGATAGTACGGCCAGCCATCGGAGTCGTCCTCCTTGATCTGGTCGAGCAGGTTGTTCACCGTCAGGCCGACGCTGGCGCGTTCGTTGAGCCGGTAGCGGGCGCTGGCGTTGAACACCGTCCACGGGCTCAGGCGCCCGCTGCCAGCGGCGTTGGTAACGCTGCCGTAGCGCACCGCGAAGAGCGTCGAGGTGAACTGTGCGTAGTCCCAGGTCAGGCTGGCGTTGAGTTTGCTGCGCCAGTCGTGGGAGTCGAGGCTGTCGCGCTGGTTCTCGCTGGGGTAGTCGTCGGACTGCTTGTAGTCGTGGGACAACACCAGGGTGTAGCCGAGGGTCGAGGAGAAGGCGCCGTAGTCGCCGGCGCCCCAGCGGATGTTGCTGCGCAGGTCGATGCCGCTGGTGCGCTCCTTGGCCGCGTTGATGGCATTGACGTAGACCTTGTTCAGGCGATTCGGGTCGACGCTGGCGTCGCCGGCGTTGCGCTCGACCCGCGCCAGGGTGTCGCGGCACTGCGCCGAGTCCGGATCGAGCCCGCCGCTGCGGCAGGCCGCCTCGTCGCGCAGCAGTTTGTCCGGATCGAGGGTGGTCAGCAGGTCATCGATCTGGATGTGGTAGTAGTCGGCGGAAAAGTCGAACCTGCTCGACGGCGACCAGACGAAGCCGTAGCTCCAGTAGCGCCCGCGCTCGGACTTCAGGTCGGGCGTGCCGCTCTGCACGTAGTCGACCCGGCCGTTCTTGCAGGCGCCGTCGACGCCTTTCTCGCAACCGTAGTAGTCCTTCTGCGCCGGGTAGTAGCCGTTGGCGTCGGCCTGGTAGATGTAGTTCAGGTCCGGCGCGCGGAAGCTGGTGCCGTAGCTGCCGCGTAGCAGCAGGCTGGTCAGCGGGCGCCACTCCAGCCCCAGGTTGTAGGTGGTCTGCTCCTCGGTGCGACCGCTGAACCTGTACTGGTCCCAGCGGCCGGCGGCGGACGCCAGCAGCGTGTCGTGCAGCGGGATGCTGAATTCGCCGCCGGCGGCGTAACGGTCGCGCGAGCCGCCGGAGCTGCTGGCCTTGGAGACGTTGTAGAGAGAGCCGTCGTTGTATTGCGAGTCGGGACGGATCCTGTAGCCCTGCTTGCCCACCTCCAGCACGCCGGCGAAGGCCACCGGGCCGGCCGGCAGGTCGAACAGCTCGCCGTTGCCGGTGAAGCTGTAGGTCTGCGAGTAGGACTCGCTGTGCTGGGTCACGTTGCGCCGCAGGCTGCGCCACTCTTCCTCGCTCAGCGGACGTCCGAGGCGCGCCGGATCGGGATCGTAGACCGGGTAGCCGTCGCGTTCGCCGAGCTTGCGGCCCAGGTACAGGTCGAGGATCCCGGCCGCCGGGGTGTAGCGGGTAGTGCGGTCGCTGCGGTACTCGGAGCGGGTCGCGGCCAGTTCGTATTCCCAGGAAGTATTGGCGACGTGGTCGCTGTAGCCGAGGGTGCCGGTCCAGGACACCTCGCGCCACTTGCTGTTGTTGCTGCTCTTGCCGCCGATCTCCTCGGGCGAGAACAGCCGGTACCAGCGCTCCAGGTCGCCGCTGGAGGCATTGATGAAGTCCGGCGAGGTGAAGGACGGCCCGCGGGTATTGTTCTGCAGGTGGTCGAAGCCGAACAGCAGGTCGGCGAACAGCTTGCCGCTGTCGCTCAGGTGCCAGGTGCCGCCGGCGTAGCCGTCGTAGTTTTCCTTCTTGGTCTGTAGGGTCCAGTAGTTGTTGTAGTACTGGTCGGTCATGCAGCGATAGCCACCCCTGGCGCCCGGCACCGGCGCCACGTTGCCGCCGAACAGGCCGCCGAGGCCGGCGCAGGAGGCGTCGCCGAGGTAGCGTCCGCTCTGCGGGTTCAGCCGGTAGCCGACGTTGTTGCCGTCCGGGTAGCTGTCCATGAAACCGCGCTGGTTGGCCCAGACCGGCTGGCGCTGCTCGACCTGCAGGCCGAACAGGCCTTCGAAGTCGCCCGTCGCGCCGCCGCCGACCAGTTGCAGGCGCTGGTTGTCGCCGCCGCCGCGCTCGGTGGTGCCGGCGCGCAGGTTGACGTCGACGCCATCGAATTTCTTCTTCAGGACGATATTGACCACCCCGGCGATGGCATCCGAGCCGTAGATCGCCGAGGCGCCGCCGCTGAGGATCTCGATGCGGTCGATCATGACCGCCGGGATGTTCGCCAGGTTGGTGAAGTTCACCGAGCCGCCATAGGCGGTCGGGTAGTCGGCGACGCGCCGGCCGTTGATCAGCACCAGCGTGTGGTTGGGGCCGAGATCGCGCAGGTTGAGGGCGTTGGCCGCCGGTTGCCAGGTGTTGCCGTAGTCCTCGCCCTGGGTCATGCCGGTGTTCTGGGTCTGCGTCTGCAAGGCCTCGAAGACGTTGCGGTAGCCACGGTTCTGGATTTCCTCGCTGCTGATCACCGTGACCGGCGACGGCCCTTCCTGCTGGGCGCGGGGAATCCGCGAGCCGGTCACCACCACCCGCTCCAGGGTCTGCTCCGCTTTCGCCGCCAGCGGCTGCACCTTCGCCGCCGGTACGGCCGCGCGCAGCGGCGCGGCGGAAATCACCGCGCCGCGCTCGGAACGGCGGAACTGCAGGCCGCTACCGCGCAGGGCCTGTTCCAGGGCCTGGTCGACACTCAGCGGACCGCGCACCGCCGGCGCCTGCCGGCCGCGCACCAGCGACTGCTCGAAGGAGATCAGCAAGCCGCTCTGTCGCGAGATGCCCAGCAGCACCTGGTCCAGCGGGCCGGCGGCGACGTCGAAGGTGAGCGCCTTGGCGGCGGGCGCGGGCGTCTCCGCACGTGCCTCCGGCGGCGCGGCGTAGGCCGCCGCGAGCAGCGCGGCCAGGGCCAGGCTGGAAGGCAGGCGTGTGGATGGAGCATGGTGCGGCATCGTTCGGTTCCCCCCGAAAACATGGTTTCCAGGGGATGAGCGATGAGCGCGGGAGATTTGCAGGGCAGGCTTGGAACGCTTTGTTCTGAGCTTATAAGCGCGGGCGAATAAGCGTATCGGCGGATAACGCCTCCGGCGTTATTCGCCCTACCCGATAATCTTCCCCAGCTCCCCTACCGGCCTTGCCCCGCGTAGGGCGAATAGCCGCTTGCGGCTATCCGCCGGTTCAGGCAGGGCGTAGCGGCGGATAACGCCTCCGGCGTTATTCGCCCTACCCGACAATCTTCCCCAGCTCCCCTACCGGCCTTGCCCCGCGTAGGGCGAATAGCCGCTTGCGGCTATCCGCCGGTTCAGGCACGGCGTAGCGGCGGGTAACGCCTCCGGCGTTATTCGCCCTACCCGACAATCTTCCCCAGCTCCGCTACCGGCCTTGCCCCGTGTAGGGCGAATAGCCGCTTGCGGCTATCCGCCGGTTCAGGCAGGGCGTAGCGGCGAATAACGCCTCCGGCGTTATTCGCCCTACCCGACAATCATCCCCAGCTCCGCTACCGGCCTTGCCCCGCGTAAGGCGAATAGCCGCCTGCGGCTATCCGCCGGTTCAGGCACGGCGTATCGGCGGATAACGCCTCCGGCGTTATTCGCCCTACCCCAAAATCACCCCCAAGCTCGGCTACCGGCCTTGCCCCGTGTAGGGCGAATAGCCGCTTGCGGCTATCCGCCGGTCCGAACACGGCGTTATCCGCCCTGCCGCCCTCGGGTCAGTACGTCAGCGCCCCGCACCAGTGCGCGCTCTTCAGTTCCTCGTAGAGCGCGCCGATCTTCAGCGAGCACTGCCGCGACGGCGGGTAGATCAGCGACACCGGGCACAGCGGCGGTTCGAAGGGCTGGAGGATGCGTACCAGTCGACGCCGGCGGATCGCCTCCTCGGCCATGAAGCCCATCACCTGGACGATGCCCTGGCCGACCAGCGCCGCGTCGACCAGCGCGTCGGCCACGTCCAGCACCAGGTCGCCGCGCACCGCCAGGCTCAGCGGCTGGCCGTCGCGCTGGAACTGCCATTCCAGCAGCTTGCCGGTGTGCAGGTCGCGCACCGTCGGGCAGTTGTGCCCGGCGAGTTGCTCCAGGCGCTCCGGCGTGCCGTGGCTGCGCAGGTATTCCGGCGACGCCACCGTGACCCAACGCAAGGCCGCCAATGGCCGGGCGATCAGGCGCACGTCGCCGACCCGGCCGAGACGCACGGCGGCGTCGAAGCCTTCCTCGGTGAGGTCGACCAGGCGATCGGTCATCGCCGCCTCGATCTGCAATTGCGGGTAGCGCCGCGTCAGTTCGCGCAGCACCGGCATGATCACGATCCGCCCGAGCGCCTGCGGGGTGGTGATCTTCAGCGGACCGCTCGGCGCGCACTGGCGGTCCACCAGCAACTTCTCGACTTCCTCCAGTTCCGCCAGCAAGGGTGCGCAGCGCTCGTAGAACAGCAGGCCGTCCGGGGTCAGGCTGACGCTGCGGGTGGTGCGGTGCAGCAGACGCACGCCGAGTTCGGCTTCCAGCCGGCCGATGGCGCGCGACAGGCCGGACTGGGTCAGACCGAGGGAAACGGCGGCCTGGGTGAAGCTACGGGTCTCGGCCACGCGGGCGAGCAACTTGACGGCATTCAGGTCCATGGCGATCTCATCGATGATTATTTTCATCAGTGAAAGGACGGAGAGGCTATTTATCACGATTCCAGCATGAGAAACACTGGCCGCGCCCAACCCAGACCAGGAGTCCCGCCGTGACGGACCGTGCCGCCCCTTCCAACTGGATGCTCGCCCTGCTCGCCTGCGCGCAACTGATCATCGCCCTCGACGCCACCATCGTGTTCGTCGCCCTGCCGGAAATCAGCCGGGCGCTGGATTTTTCGGCGCAACGCCTGCAATGGGTGGTGAGCGCCTATACGGTGGCCTTCGGCGGCTTCCTCCTGCTCGGCGGGCGCGCCACCGACCTGCTCGGCCGGCGCCGCATGTACGTCCTCGGGCAAAGCCTGTACGCCCTCGCCTCCCTCGCGGGCGGCCTGGCCCAGAGCGAGTTGCCGTTGATCCTCGCCCGCGCCGTGCAGGGCCTGGGTGGCGCGCTGCTGTTCCCGGCGACCCTGGCGCTGATCGGCAATCACTTCGCCGAGGGCCCGGCGCGCAATCGTGCCCTGGCGATCTGGAGCATCGCCTCGGCGTTCGGCCTGGCCCTCGGCTCGGCGCTTGGCGGCGCGCTCACCGAGCTGTTCGGCTGGGCCTCGATCTTCCTGGTCAACGTGCCGCTGGCCGGCGCCGCGGCGCTGCTCGCCCTGCGCCTGATCCCGGCCGACGCCCGGCGCCAGCGCGGTCGGCGCTTCGACCTGGCCGGCGCGCTGACGGTCACCGCCGGCGCCACCCTGCTGGTCTTCGCCCTGGTCCAGGGCCCCGAGTCGGGCTGGGATGCGCCCTCGGTACGTTTCGGACTTTACCTTTCCGTCCCGCTGCTACTGGCGTTCCTCGCCATCGAACACTACAGCCGCGACCCGCTGATGCCGCTGCGCCTGCTGGGCAACCGCAACCTGCAGGTGGCGATGCTGCTGACCGCGATCTTCATGAGCAGCTACGGCGTGCAGTACTACTTCCTGGCCATCTACTTCCAGTCGGTGTACGGCTACAGCGTGTTGCAGACCGGCCTGGCGTTCCTCCCGGCGACTCTGCTCTGCACCCTCGGTATCCGCGTCGCCGAGCGCCTGCTGGCCCGCCACGGGGCACGCGCGACGCTGGTCGCCGGCCTGCTGCTGGGCGCACTCGGGCTCGGCCTGCTGGCAGCGTGCCTGCCGCTGGGGCGCGGCTTCCTGGCGCTGCTGCCGGCCATCGTGATCCTCAGCGTCGGCCAGGGCATGACCTGGACCGCCATGTGGGTCAGCGCCGCCAGCGGCGTCGATCCCGCCGAACAGGGCGTCGCCTCGGGGATGGCCTCGATGACCCAGCAGATCGGCGGCGCGCTCGGCCTGGCCCTGCTGGTGGCGCTGGCCAACGCCCAGGTGCGCGGCGCCGATGCCGCCAGCCTGCTGGCCAGCCAGGCGCGCGGCATCGAATGGGTGACCGCGCTCAGCGCCCTGCTCGCCCTGTTCGGCGCCGCCCTGGCCTTGCGGCTGCGCCGCGAGGAGCCCGCGGCGTTGCAGCCGAGTCGCGGCTGATCCCGCTCAGGCGTCGCCCAGCTCGGCGCCGAGTTCCAGCGCCAGGGCCTGGAAGGCCAGGCGCGCGGCACCGGGGTGGCTGCCCTGGCGCCAGAACAGCGCTACCTGGCGGGTCGGCAACGCCGGCCGCAGCGCCACGCAGCGCAACCCGGCCTGCTGGCGCGCCACCGCCTCCGGCAGGATGCTGGCCAGTCTTCCGCGGCGAACCACGTCGACGATGGCGCTGATCGAGTTCGCCTCCAGCGCCACCCGCGCCGTCACCCCTTGCTGGCGCAGGTAAGCGTCGATGTGCCGGCGCGTGGCGAAGTCGTCGCGCAACAACGCCAACGGCAACTCCGCCAGCGCTGCGGCGGCCAGCGGCGCGTCCGCCGCCGGGTGTTCCGCCCCCAGCACCAGGCCCAGGCGCTCCAGGTAGAGCGGCTGGCTGTCGATCTCCACCGAACCCGGCTCGCTGAAGGCCACGCCAAGGTCCAGGCGATCGTCGATCAGCGCCGCCTCCAGGGCGTCCTGGGGCAACTCCTCGAGGCTCAACTCGATGCCCGGATAGCGCTGATTGAACGGATCCACCAGGGCGCCCACCAGATAGCAGGTGAAGGTCGGCGTCATGCCCAGGCGCAGGCGGCCGCGACTGAGGTCGCGCACCTCGTGGATCGCTCGTTGCGCCGCTTCCAGCTCGCGCAAGGCACGCCGCGCATGAAGCAGGTACAGCTCGCCGGCATCGGTGGGACGCACGCTCCTGCCGGAGCGGTCGAGCAATTGCACGCGCAGTTGCTCTTCCAGTTGCCGCACCTGCTGCGACAGGGTCGGCTGCGAAACGTGCAGCGCCTCGGCGGCGCGGGTGAAGTTGCGATGCTCGGCGACAGCGAGCAGGTAGCGCAGGTGGCGAAGCAGCATGGAAACATCCAACTATAGGCCAGACCAATGATTGGAATAATAAACCGGTCTTGGACCCTATGGCTCAATCCGCGCATCCTGGCCCCACCATTCGACGGCCAGGAGCCCAGCGCCATGCGTGACATCATCGACGGCTTTCTCCGCTTCCAGCGCGACGCCTACCCGGCGCGCTCGCAACTGTTCAAGTCCCTGGCCACCCGGCAAGCCCCCAAGGCGCTGTTCATCGCCTGCTCGGACAGCCGGGTGGTCCCCGAGCTGCTGACCCAGCGCGAGCCCGGCGAACTCTTCGTGATCCGTAATGCCGGCAACATCGTCCCCGGCTACGGGCCGCAGCCCGGCGGGGTCAGCGCCTCGGTGGAATACGCGGTGGCGGTGCTCGGGGTCGGCGACATCGTGGTCTGCGGCCACTCGGACTGCGGCGCGATGGGCGCCATCGCATCCTGCGCCTGTCTCGACCAGTTGCCGGCGGTGGCCGGCTGGTTGCACCACGCCGAGGCCGCACGGGCGATGAACAGCGCCCACGAACACGCCTCCGAGGCGGCGCGGCTGGACGCCCTGGTGCGGCACAACGTGATCGCCCAACTGGCCAACCTGCGCACCCACCCCTGCGTCGCCCGCGCCCTGGAACAGGGTCGGCTGAACCTGCACGGCTGGGTCTACGACATCGAAAGCGGCCGCATCGACGCCCTCGACGGCGCCAGCCGGCGCTTCGTCTCCCTCGCCAAGCATCCCGAAGTGCGCGCGGTAGGCGGCGCACCCGGGCAGGCGGTCGCCTGAATCCCTTCCCTCACAACCACCCGCAAGGAGAGTCATCCCATGCAACACAGCCAAGTGTCCCCCAACGCGCGCCAGCAACTGGCCGAGACCGTGGTCCTGAACAAGGCCCGCCTGGGCCTGTCCTGGCAGGATCTGGCCGACGACACCGGTCTCGCCCTGACCTTCGTCACCGCCGCCCTGCTCGGCCAGCATGCCCTGCCAGAGACGGCGGCGCGCAAGATCGCCGCCCAACTCGGCCTGGACGACGACGCGGTGCTCCTGCTGCAAAGCATCCCGCTGCGCGGCAGCATTGCCGGCGGCATCCCCAGCGACCCGACCATCTACCGCTTCTACGAGATGCTGCAAGTCTACGGCAGCACCCTGAAGGCACTGGTCCACGAACAGTTCGGCGACGGCATCATCAGCGCGATCAACTTCAAGCTGGACATCAAGAAGGTCGAGGACCCGGAAGGCGGCTCGCGGGCGGTGATCACCCTCGACGGCAAGTACCTGCCGACCAAACCGTTCTGAAGCGTCGCGCCGCCCGGCTCGCCGCCGGGCGCGCGCCTCAGCGGCTGGCGATGCTGACCCAGTAGGGCCCGTGGTAGTCGAGCCGGATCGGTAGGCTCTGCTCCAGCAATGCCAGCGCCGCGCCGCTGTCGTCCAGCGGGTAGATGCCACTGACGCGCAGCGCCGCCGCGTCGTCGGCGACGCTGATGATGCCGCGGCGATAGGCGCGCAACGCTTCCAGCACCTCCCCCAGCGGGCGGTCGCGGACCTCCAGCCGGCCATCCAGCCAGGCGCTCTCGCCGCCTTCGGCAGGACCTCGGGCGAGAATCGCCGAGGCGTCGAAACGGGCGCTCTGGCCGCGCTCCAACAGGCATTGCCGTCCGTCGGCAGTGGTGATCCGCACCCGCGACTCGAGCACCACCACTCGCGAGCTGGCGCCGTCATCGCTGACCTGGAAGCGGGTTCCCTGCGCCTCGACCTGGCCACGCCCGGTGTCGACGACGAAAGGCCGCGCCGGATCCCGTGCCACGTCAACCAGCAGGCGGCCCTCGCGTAAGCGCAGGCGACGCCGGTAGCCATCGAATTCGGGGCGTACCCGGCTGCGCGCGTCCAGCACCAGTTGGCTGCCATCCTCCAGGCGGAAGCTCTGGCGTTGTCCGGTGCCGGTGTACAGGTCGCCGGGCCAGGGGAAGCCGACGATGCCGATCCGCCCCAGCGCCAGCGTCGCCACGCCGAACGCCGCCAGGGCGAGGCTGCGCTGGAGAAACCGGCGACGGGCGGACGGCGCCTCGAGGGCTCCGATCAATTGCTCGGCGCGCAAGCCGTGCAGGGGCTCGTCGCGAAACGACTGCAAGCCCAGGCTGAGCCGGTCGAACACCGCACCGTGCTCGGCATCGGCCTGGCGCCACTGCTGGAACGCCAGGCGCTCCTCGGCGCCGGCATGGCCGGATTGCAGCAGCGCCATCCACTGCGCCGCTTCGTCGAGGATGCGTTCTCGCCTTCCCTGGCTCATTCGGCAAGCACCTGGTAGCACTGCTTGAAGCCCTCGACCATGTACTGGTGGATGCGGCTGACGGAAACCTCCAGCAAGCCGGCGATCTCCACGTAGGTCAGTCCGCCGATCTGGCTATGGATGAAGGCGGCGCGGGCCTTCGGCGACAGCCCGGCGAGCATGCGCTCCAGGCGCAGCAGGGTTTCCACCACCTGGGCCTGCTCCTCGGCGGACGGCGCGAGGGCCTCCGGAAGCCCGGCCAGGCTTTCCAGGTAGGCGCGTTCCAGGTCCTGGCGCCGCCAGCCGTCGTACATCAGCCGGCGGGCGATGGTGGTGAGCAGCGCGCGCGGCTCGCGGATGCTTGCCGGATCCGGCAGGGCAAGGACCTTGAGGAAGGTTTCCGAGGCGATGTCCTCGGCGCTGTGGGGGCAGCCGAGGTAGCGCCGCAGGCGCCCGCTCAGCCAGGAATAGTCGTTCTGGAACATCAGGCCGACGAGGCGATTGCGTGTCTGATCCATGCCCATTCCGCACTCTCGTGCTACGGGCCTGCGCCACCGGGCGTCGGGGTGGCAGGCGAAACCTTGATCGGCGGGAGGCGGCGCCGACGTCGGATTGCACGTGTCCCTCCCGCAAACAGCGATGGCAGGCCGCCGGGCCTGCGCGGAAGGCAATATGCCGCAGAAGCTCGAACGCAAAAAAGAATATTAATTAAGGTGTACTTAACTTTTTGGCATTAGAAGATCGCCATCCCGCGACGACTGTCGTCATTCCTTACGAAATGGCAACGCCGCGATCCGCCGAAAGCGGCATACTCGTCAGCTTGTTTCGCCGCGTCGACAACGCCCGTACCAATGTCCGCCTCGCTCCCCAACGACACCCCGCCTGACGAAGCCCTGCCCCTGGTCCTGGCCGGTCCCCTGCTGCGCCGCGCAGAGCCCGGACGCCTGGTGTTCTGGCTGGCCACGTCATGCCCGACGACCATCGAACTGATCCTCGCCAGCGAAGGCGAGGCGGAGCGTCGGGTCCGCCTCGCGGAAGGAACCCACTCGGCCATCCGCATCGGCACCCATGCCTGGCTGCACCTGCTGGATGTCGCGCTCGACCCGCCGTTGCCCTGCGCCCGCCTGGTCGACTACGACCTGCGCCTCGCCGCCGACGGCCGGGAGCCTGCGGGAATCGCCGAATGGGCACCGCATCTGCTCTACCCCGGTCGCCAGCGCGCCAGCCTGGTGCTCAAGCCACGTATCGACCAGTTGCTCCACGGCTCCTGCCGCAAGCCGCATCACCCAGCGGCCGATGGCCTGCTGCAGGTCGACCGGCTGCTGGAGGAAAACCTGCTGCAGGCCGAAAGCCGCCCGGCGTTGCTGATGATGAGCGGCGACCAGGTCTACGCCGACGACGTCGCCGGGCCGATGCTGGTGGCCATCCATGGGTTGATCCACCGCCTCGGCCTGTACGGCGAACACCTGGAAGGCGCACTGGTGAACGACAGCGAGGCACTCTACGCGCACCCGGCCACCTACTACCGGCGTGAGGACCTGCTGCCCGCCTTCGAGTCCAACGAAGCCCTGCGCGAGCGCTTCTTCGGCGGGGTGAAGAAGCCGATCTTCACCTCGGCCAACGCCCACAACCATCTGGTCGGCCTGGCCGAGGTGCTGGCGATGTACCTGCTGGTCTGGTCGCCGGCGCCCTGGCGCCTGGTCAGGCTGGAACCGCCGCCGGGGCTGGATGCGCGGCACGCGCAGCGCTTCGCCGGCGAGCGCCGGCACATCGAAGCCTTCCGCGATGGCCTGCCCCGCGTGGCGCGGGCGCTGGCGCATATCTCGTCGCTGATGATCTTCGACGACCACGACATCACCGACGACTGGAACCTTTCAGCACGCTGGGAGCTGACCGCCTACGGCCATCCGTTCTCCCGGCGGATCATCGGCAACGCCCTGCTCGCCTACCTGCTCTGCCAGGGCTGGGGCAACGACCCGCAGCATTGCGGCGAATGGCTGGCGCCGGTCGCGGCCCTGATGGAGGGTGCCGCGGCAGACGGCCGGCTGCCCTGCGCCGAGCAGGACCGCCTGCTCGATGCCCTGCTCGACTTCCAGCACTGGCACTACCGGTTGCCTGGCAGCCCGACCCTGATCGTCCTCGACACGCGCACCCGCCGCTGGCGTAGCGAGCGCAACCTGGGCCGGCCCTCCGGGCTGATGGACTGGGAGGCACTGAGTGAATTCCAGCAGGACCTGCTCGGCGAAAAGGCGGCGATCATCGTGTCGCCGGCGCCGATGTTCGGGGTCAAGCTGATCGAGGGCGTACAGAAGCTTTTCAGTTGGATCGGCCAGCCGCTGCTGGTCGATGCGGAAAACTGGATGGCCCATCGCGGCGCGGCCTCGGTGATGATGAACATCTTCCGCCACTCGCGTACGCCGGGTAACTACCTGATCCTTTCCGGCGACGTGCATTACTCCTTCGTCTACGACATCCGGATTCGCCATCGCGAGCGCGGGCCCCGGCTCTGGCAGATCACCAGCAGCGGGATCAAGAACGAATTCCCGCGACGCCTGCTGGACTGGTTCGACCGCCTCAATCGCTGGCTCTATGCGCCCTGGTCGCCGCTGAACTGGCTGACCCAACGGCGCAGTCTGGAAATCCGCCCGCGCGTTCCGCAGCACAGCCAGGCCGGCGAGCGCCTGTGGAACAGCGCCGGGATCGGCCAGGTATTCATTGGCGAGGACGGCCGTCCGCGCGCGGTGTTGCAGGTCAATGCCGATGGCTCGCCGGCGACCGCCTTCGAGCGACATCGCGACGTCGAAGACGAACGAGCGGACCAGTCGCCGGTCACGCCGGGTCGCTGAGAGGCCAGAACAAGGGGGACGGGCGGACGCCGCGCCGCATCATCCGCCCGCCCGGTTTCAGAAAGGCCGCTCCTGCACGTCCAGGGTCGCCGCCAGCGCTTGCCAGAGCACCTCGGCGAAGACCCGCTGGGCGTCGCCGGCCAGGTACGCCTGCATGGCCGCGTCATCGCTCCACTCGCTGTGCAACAACCACAGGTCGGAGTCCCCGTCCGCCTGGCGCAGTTCGTAGCGCAGGCAACCGGGCGCGGCCTGGCCCGCCTGCGCCAGCTCTTGCAGGCGCAGGCCGAGGCGGTGCGACTGGCCGCTGCGGGCGCGAATGCTGACCAGGTGACTGGCCCGATTGAACGCTGGCATGCTCTCTGCCTCCTCGACATGGATTCGCCGCTGCGCAAGCGGCACCAGGAGTGGAAGGGCCGGCGGCGCCAAGACGCCGGCCGGCCGCTGTGGGGTGTAAGGGTGACGCATGTGCCCTGCCTCCGATTACCAGTTGCCGGGATGGGTCCGCCGCGCCAGCGTGCCGCCCGCGGCGGGGCCGGAAGGCGAACGGGAAGGCGCCTCGGGGACCAGCGCGCCGTCGCGCACCGGCCGCGAACGGAAGGCACCCGGCGCGCGCTCCGGCGACATGCCGCCCGATGACAGTCTGGCCTGTTGATTTGACATAGGTGTGTCCCCCTGCATGTGTTTCCCATCGGCATGACGGAGATTCCGCCATGCCAGCCAGATTAGGGGGATGGCGCGGGGAATCGGTAGACGGATACTGTCGGGTTCTTGCCTGAAACTGCCGCGCTCCGGTTTTTTCTCATCCGCTTGCGCCCCGTGCGACGAGCTGGCTTGCCTGTTCCTGGCGAATGCTTGCCTGATCCTGCCAACGCGCATCGCGATGAGTGCCTGCCGCCGCGGCGCGCGCTAGTCTTGGGAAGGTTTCCCCCGCGAGTCCCCGCATGAGCGAAAACACCCCGCTTCTTTCCGTCGATCTCCCCGCCGAACTGCGCCAGCGCCAGAGCGAACTGGCGCAGTTGCTGCTCGAGCACTGTCCCAGCGACGGTGTCTACGGCACCGCCGTCGACCCCCTCGCCCTGATTCGCGCCGACGGCCCCACCCTGCCGGCGCGCGGCATGCACAAACCTGCCCTGTGCATCATCGCCCAGGGCCGCAAGGAGGTGCAGTTGGCCGAGGAACGCTATATCTACGATCCGCTGCACTACCTGGTGGTCTCGGTCACCCTGCCGCTGGCCGGCCAGGTGATCGACGCCTCGCCGGACGCACCCTACCTCTGCGTCCGGCTGGATATCGACCCTGCGGAAATCACCCAACTGATCTCCGACGCCGGGCCCATGGAAGTGGCCAGCCGGCGCGGCGACCGTGGCCTCTACGTCGACCGTATCGACGCCAGCCTGCTGGATGCGGTGCTGCGCCTGATCCATCTGCTGGACAGCCCGCGCGACATCCCGATGCTGGCGCCGCTGATCCTCCGCGAGATTTTCTACCGGCTGCTGCGCAGCGGCCAGGGCCAGCGCCTGCACGAGATCGCCATCGCCGACAGCCAGGCCCACCGCATCACCCGCGCCATCGACTGGATCAACCAGAACTACGGCAAGCCGCTGCGCATCGAGCAACTGGCCCAGGTGGTCAACCTCAGCCCCTCGACCCTGCACCACCGCTTCAAGGCCGTGACCGCGATGAGCCCGTTGCAGTACCAGAAGCAGCTGCGCTTGCAGGAAGCGCGCCGACTGATCTTCAGCGAGGGCCTGGAAGTGGCCGCCGCCGGCTACCGGGTCGGCTACGAAAGCCCATCGCAGTTCAGTCGCGAGTACAGCCGGCTGTTCGGCGCCCCGCCGCTGCGCGACCTGGCGCGGGCGCGCAACACCGCCTAGGGGAACGCGGCAGCGGCCGCGACGGTCAATCGGGAAGCGGCGGCATACCTTCGTCGCCCCGACCGACCTTGCGCAACCGTATCCGCCATGACCCGAGCCCTGCCCCTGCTCCTGCTTGCCCTGTCCCTTCCCGCCGCGGCGACGGACAGCGAGTCGTTCGCCCGCCGCTACCTGGCCTATGTCCATGCCGTCGGCCAGCACAGCGAACGACTCTGGCCCGGCTGGCGGATGGCCGACAAGGCCTTCCTCTACAGCGATGGCCGCAGTACCTGGGTCGCCGATGCCGAAGGCCGCGCGCAGCGCACCACGGCGGCGGGCGACAGCGACCCGGATCTCGACCTGAGCTATGCCTTTCCGCGTTACCGGGGCCGTCCGGCGGTGCTGCTGCAGATCAGCGCCGCGCACCTGCGGAGCAATACCGGCAATAGCGAGACGCTGGCCGCCATCGGCCCGCACGAAGCCTTCCATCGCTACGCCCAGGAAGACTGGCCGGGCCTGCGCAAGCCCGGTGGCTATCGCGGCGACCTGGCCACGCTCGACCCGCGCCCGCGGGAATACCGCTATGCCCTGTTCCAGTCGCTGCTCCAGGCCCTGCGCACGCCCGGGCAGCGCGACAGCTACCTGAGCGACGCCCAGGGCTGGCTGCGCCGCTGGCGCGAAGCGGCTCCCGAGGAAAGCCGGCTGGCGGCGCAGGTCGATCTCAGCGAAGGCACCGCGCGCTACATCGAGATGGCCGCCGCCGCGCGCTACCGCACCGATTTCGCCGAGGATCCGCAACGCTATCGGCAGGCGCTGCGGGAGTACGCCCTGGCCTTCTACGATGCCAACGAGATCGGCGTCGGCGTCGACAGCGAAGCCTACGAGATCGGCGCGCTGGCCGGAGTGCTGCTGGACCTGCGCGACGATGGGGACTGGAAGGAAGCCGCGATGGCCGGCACCTGGCCGCTGGACTACCTGCTGCGCGACCAGCCTCCGGCCTGGAGCGAACTCCCCGACGACGCGCGGGCGCGCGGCGAGCGCTACCGGCGCGAGATGGGCGCCACCCGCGAGCGCCTGGTCGAGTTGCAGGAGGCCTTCGCCGACCCACGGCGACCGCTGCTGGTGATCCCGCAACCGCGACGCACCATCGGCTTCGCCACGGCGGCCAGCGAGGTGCGCGGGGGCTTCTACGTCCTTGCCGACGGGCCGTTCCGCCAGGCCTACCTCGGCGCGCGCTGGAATGTCGGCGAGCTGACCCTGGACGGCGTCGACTACCTGGAGGGCGACGCCGAGGCGTACTGCCCGGGCTACGGCCGTTCGGCGCTGATTCCGTTGCGCGGAGGCGATTGGCGCGAAGGCACGCTGGCGCCGGAAGAACCCGGCCTGCGCGGCCGCCTGGCGACTGCTCGCAGCCTCGTCGACGGGCGGACCCTTTATTGCGCGGCGGAGAATGCTCCTTGAGGACCGACAACGGCGCTACAATGCCCGCTCGCCGCCGCAACCCCGCCGAGGGCTCGCCATGAAGTTCCTGCTGATCGGGCTGATCCGCTTCTACCAGTACGCAATCAGCCCGCTGATCGGTCCCCGCTGCCGCTTCTACCCCAGTTGCTCGCACTACACCCTGGAAGCCATCCGCGTGCATGGCGCGCTGCGAGGCGGCTACCTCGGCGCGCGCCGGCTGCTGCGCTGCCACCCCTGGCACCCGGGCGGCTACGACCCGGTTCCGGAGCGCCAGGAACAGGCGTGCGCCTGCCACAGAACGGCAAAGCCCGGCAAATGAAGCCGGCGAAAAGATCGCAACGGCGACATTCCGCACATAACCGGACCCGCCGGTCGACATGCGGAATTGATAAAACCTATCATTCAGGGTCCATCTCCCCGGCTATCGCCCGGCGCCCCCATGCGCCAGGCGACGCCTGGGAGCTCCGCTCAAACGTTTCATCCTGAGGCACCGATGCCCCGTCATCCCTTCTCCCCTTCCTTCCTCGCCGCCAGCGTCTTCTGCGCCGCCACCCCGGCCCTCGCCGCACTGCAACCGATCGCCGAGGCGCCGCTGGCCGGCGAAACCGAGTTCCGCTGCCAGTTCAACGCCGACAACAGCACCGATTGCGTGAGCACCTACAGCTTCACCATCCTCAAGCCGAGCGGCCGCGAGATGCTCTCGCGCATCGATCGCAGCTACGCGGAGACCGACAGCCTGATCGTGGAGAAGGCCGAGCTGACCCAGCCCGGCGGCAAGCCGGTGCCGCTGGACCAGTCGCAGATCGATACGCGCACCGCGCCGAACCCGGACCAGGGCTTCCTGCGCGAACGCCAGACCTCCCTGGCGTTCCCCAACCTGCGCGTCGGCACCCGCATCAGCTACACCCTGCGTGAGCACTTCACTGCCAAGCCGCTGAGCACCCAGTTCCACTACATTCTCAGCCGCCCGCCGATGCCGGTGCGCGACGACCGCTTCGTCGCCGAGTTCAAGGCCGAGCGGCCGATCTTCGTGCGCAGCGAGCTGATGGACGCCTATCGCATCGAACAGAGCGCCGACAAGAAGACCCTCAAGGTCAGCCTGAAAAAGCCGCAATACACCAACTACATCAACGAAGCCGGCAACGCCTACCTGCGCCATACCCCGCGCCTGGAGCTGGGCAGTTCGCTGGACCTGCAGGACAACTTCGGCCCGTTCGCCGCGCGCTACAACGAGATCCTCGCCGCGGAGCTGCCCAAGGGCGCCGCGGCGGCCGTCGCCGCGGTGAAGGGCAAGCCGGCCCGCGAGCAGGTCGCCGGCCTGATGCAGTACATCAACGACACCTACCGCTACCTGGGCGACTGGCGCGCCAGCGAGCGCGGCTACGTGCCCTTCTCCCTGGCGGAGATCGAGCGCAATGGCTACGGCGACTGCAAGGACCTGGCGATCCTCCTCGCCGCCATGCTCAAGGCCGCCGGGATCAAGGCCGAACCGACCCTGGTCAGCCGCGGCGACGTGGTCTGGGACCTGCTGGTGCCCGGCATGTACGCGCCGAACCATGCCATCGTCCGCGCCGAGGTGGACGGCAAGACCTGGTGGCTGGACCCGACCAACCCGGTGTTCGCTCCCGGCCGCATCATGCCCGACATCCAGCAGCGCTGGGCGCTGGTGCTGGGCGCCGACGGCAAGGTGCGGCGCGACGAGATTCCGCTGGAAGCGCCCGGCGACACCCTGCGCGTGACCCGCAGCGAGCATTACACCCATGACGGCGAAGCCCGGGTCGAGTCGCGCGTGGAGCTTTCCAACGCGCCGCTGATGCAGCTCAGCGTCGCCGATCGCCAGCGCGGCCGCACCAGCACCGACCAGGACCTGTGCCGCAACTTCGCCAAGGAAGGCAGCGACTGCGTGCTGGAGCGCGACGACAGCCAGTTCGTGCTGCCGCCCAGCTATACGATCAGTGCCAGGCTTACCGACCGCCGCGCCCTCGACCGGCTCGGCGGAGAGTATTTCTACAACCGCCAGGACCTGGCCAGCCAGTGGGATGCCTTCGCCAAGTACCGTAGCGAAGGCCAGTTGGCCGAGCTGTACCTGGGCGAACCGCAGATCACGTCCTACGACATCAGCCTGTCCGGCGGCAAGACTGACGAGCCGGCGCACAGTTGCGAGATCCGCAGTCCCTGGTTCGACATCGACCTGCAGGCCGAACCGGCCAAGGATGGCGGCTACCACTATCGTTATCGGGAAGTGCAGAAGACCAGTTGGCTCAACCACGACGAGATCAACAGCGCCGAGTTCGGCAAGCTGATCGAGCAGAGCCGCGGTTGCGTCGAGCAACTGCGCCTGGTGGTCAAGCTGGACAAGCGTCCCTGAGCGACCCGCGCCCGCTCCGGCGGGCGCGTCCAGCCGCACCAGCGGGCGATCCTTCTACTCGCCCGCGCAGCCCCTCCAGGCCGAGCGCCTGTTCATAGAAACGCGCCATGCGCTCCGGGTCGGCGACGTACGCCAGCATTCCGCTGGCGAGCCTGTCGCCTACACCTGCCAATCGAGCCGCAGCCCGGATTCGAACATACGCCTCTCCCCGCTCAGCGGGTCGTCGAAGCACAGCCCCCTGGCCAGCAGCTTGAGCGGCCGCAGGTAGTCGTCGGGGCTGCCCTCGGCGTCCAGCAGCTCGGGATAGAACCCATCGTTCTGGATACCCGCGCCGAGTGCCGCAAGGTGCACGCGCAGCTGGTGCTTCTTGCCGGTCACCGGATACAGCCGGTAGCGCCACCAGCGGCCGTTGCGCTCGACGACCTCGATGCGCGTCTCGCTGTTCGGCTCGCCCTCGCCTTCGCGCATGCGGAAGAACGGCTCGCCGGGCACCAGGCGGGTCCTGCGCAGCAACGGGAAGTCCAGTTGCGGCAAGGCCGGAGCGATCGCTTCGTAGCACTTGTCGATGCGCCGCTCGCGGAACAGCGCCTGGTAGCGCCCGCGGCTGCCGGGATTGGTCGAGAACAGCACCAGCCCGGCGGTATGCCGGTCGATCCGGTGCAGCGGCACCAGGTCGCGATTGCCGGTGCTGCGGGCCAGCCGCGCCAGGAGCGTCTGCTCGACGTAGCCGCCGGCCGGCATCACCGGCAGGAAGTGCGGCTTGTCCGCCACCAGCAGATGCTCGTCGCGGTACAGGATGCGCGCCTCGAAAGGAATCGGTGCCTCCACCGGCAACTCGCGGAAGTAGTGCACACGCAGGCCTTCGCGATATGCCGCCTGCGGGCCCAGCGCACGCCCCTCGGCGTCCAGCACCCGGCCCCGCTGCATGCGCGCCAGCCAGGTGTCGCGGTCGATTGCCGGGAAACGCGCGCAGAGACAGTCGAGCACGGTGCTCCAGGGACCGGCCGGCAGATGCAGGGTGCTGGCGCGGAGACTGGCATCGGGCAAGGAAGGAGACGACATGCGGCAACTCGGGAAGGACGGGCGACCATTAGGCCGCAGCGCGGCGCACAGGTCAAAGCACGCCGGGGCGAAACGAAGAAACCGCCCGAAGGCGGTTTCTTCCGTGACCCAGGGATCGAATCAGGCGGCGCTCGCCTTGCGCTCTTCCGCCTCGCAGGCGGCTGCGGTGAACAGCACGTCGGTCGAGGAGTTCAGCGCGGTCTCCGCGGAGTCCTGGAGGATCGCGATGATGAAGCCTACCGCCACCACCTGCATCGCCACCTCGCTGGGAATCCCGAACAGGCTGCAGGCCAGCGGGATCAGCAGCAGCGAACCGCCGGCCACGCCGGACGCGCCGCAGGCGCAGATCGACGCCACCACGCTGAGCAGGATCGCGGTCGGTACGTCCACGGCGATGCCCAGGGTATGCACCGCTGCCAGGGTCAGCACGGTGATGGTGATCGCCGCGCCAGCCATGTTGATGGTCGCGCCCAGCGGGATCGATACCGAATAGGTGTCTTCGTGCAGGCCCAGGCGCTCGCAGAGCTGCAGGTTGACCGGGATATTGGCTGCCGAGCTGCGGGTGAAGAACGCGGTCATGCCGCTTTCGCGCAGGCAGGTCAGCACCAGCGGATAGGGATTGCGGCGGATCTTCAGGAACACGATCAGCGGGTTGACCACGAAGGCCACGAACAGCATGCAGCCGAGCAACACCACCAGCAGGTGGGCATAGCCTTTCAGGGCCTCGACGCCGGACTCGGCGAAGGTCGAGGCGACCAGGCCGAAGATGCCCAGCGGGGCGAAGCGAATCACCACCTTGACGATCAGCGAGACGCCGTTGGACAGCTCGGAGAGCAGGTTGCGGGTGGTGTCGCTGGCGTGGCGGAAGGCGATGCCGAGGCCGATGGCCCAGGCCAGGATGCCGATGAAGTTGGCCGAGATCAGGGCGTTGACCGGGTTGTCCACCACGCTCAGCAGCAGGGACTGGAGCACCTCGGCGATGCCGCCCGGAGGCGACATCTCGCCCGGATGGCTGGCCAGCACCAGGCTCGAGGGGAAGGCGAAGCTGGCGATCACCGCCACCACCGCGGCGCTGAAGGTGCCGACCAGGTACAGCAGCAGGATCGGCCGGATATGGGTCTGCTGGCCTTGCTTGTGGTTGGCGATGGATGCCATCACCAGGACGAACACCAGTACCGGCGCGACGGCCTTCAGCGCGGAAACGAAGACCTTGCCGATGAAGCCGACCTTGAGCGCGGCGGCCGGGAAGAAGCTGGCGAGCAGCAGGCCGGCGATCAGGCCGACGATGATCTGGCCCACCAGGCTGGTACGCGTCAGCAGATGAAGCAGGGGACGTTCAGGGTATGTCATGCAGATTTCTACTCTTATAGGTGTGTCGAAGGCCGGCCCAGGCAGCTTCCATGCCGAACGACCCTGTGCCGTTCCGCCCCCGCGAAGGGATGGTTCGAGCGAGCCGGGTAGTCTAGGGAAGGACGCGCAGCACCACAGGAAACACCGACCAGCGGATACCGGGCTCCCCCGCCACGGCCATCGAACCGGATCGGGACGGCGTGGATTCTAGCCGTGTCTGCGCTTTTTGGGGGCGTCCAATTCTGTCTGGATTCGGACATGTCGTCGCAGGCGCATTGCCAGCCGGGAGGCCGGAAATCCCTGTGAAAAGGAGGGAAAACGCGAAATTCGCTGTCTGCAGATAGCCAAAGCCCGCCATGAGGCGGGCTTCAGATGGGGGGCTAGTCCGTTAGCCATGGGTCCATGATTGACCCGTCACCGTGAAAATTTCGTGAAGATTACCAATCTTTTTCCTTCACATTTCCGCTGAATCCATTCACCGCTCGCCTCACTGGGTCGGGCTCAGCTCGCTCTCCTGGAAGCGCGGCGGCGGACGGCTGAAGCTGCGAGTCAGGTAGAACAGGTAGCCGAAGCCCAGTCCGGCCCAGATCAGCCCCATCACCAGCGAGGTGCTTTCCAGGTTGAGCCAGAGCACCGCGACGATGGCCGCGCCGAGCAATGGCAGGACCAGGTAGTGGAAATGCTCCTTGAGGCTGCGGTTGCGCCCGCCGCGCACATAGAAATGCACGATCACCGAGAGATTGACGAAGGTGAAGGCCACCAGGGCGCCGAAATTGATCAGCGCGGTCGCGGTCACCAGGTCGAAGGAGATCGCCGAGAGCGCCACCATGCCCACGATGAGCACGTTGATCGACGGCGTACGCCATTTCGGATGGACGAAGCCGAAGATCCGCTCCGGCAGCACGTTGTCCCGCCCCATCACGTACAGCAGGCGCGACACGCTGGCCTGGGAGGCCAGGCCCGACGCCAGGGTATTGATGAAGGTGGCGCAAAGGAAGATCGACTGGAACAGCTTGCCGCCGACGTACAGGGCGATTTCCGGCAGCGCCGCGTCGGGTTCCTTGAAGCGTACGTTGGTCGGGAAATAGGACTGCAGGAAATACGACACGGTGATGAAGATCACCCCGCCGTACAGCGCGGTGAGGAAGATCGCCCGCGGGATCACCCTGCCGGCGTCGCGGGTTTCCTCGGACAGCGTAGTCACCGCGTCGAAACCGAGGAAGGAAAAGCAGAGGATCGTCGCCCCCGCCACCATCGCCGAGAGATGCGCGTGCTCGGAGAAGAACGGCTGGGTGCTGAGCACCGTGGCGGTCCCCTCCCCGTTGTTCAGGCCGTGAATCACCAGGCCGATGAAGACCACGATGATCGCCAGCTGGACCAGCACGAAGACGGTATTGAAATTGGCGACCAGGTTCACGCTCTTGATGTTGATGAGGGTCATGATCAGCACGAACATCACCACCCAGATCCACGGGGCGACCTCGGGGAACAATGCGGTCAGGTAGATCTTCGCCAGCAGCGCGTTGATCATCGGCAGGAACAGGTAGTCCAGCAGCGACGACCAGCCGACCATGAAGCCGACATGAGGATTGATCGCCCGTTGCGCGTAGGTATAGGCCGAGCCTGCGGTGGGGAACTGGCGGACCAGCTTGCCGTAGCTGATCGCGGTGAACAGCACGCCGGCGAGGGCCAGCAGGTAGGCGGTGGGCACGTGTCCCTGGGAAATCCCGGATACGATGCCGAAGGTGTCGAAGACGGTCATCGGGGTCAGGTAGGCCAACCCGATCATGACGATCTGCCACAGCTTGAGGGACTTGCGAAGCTGGGTTCGTTCTGCGGTGGGGGGAGGATTCGACATGGGTATGCTTGCCTCGATTTCTTCTTTTTCTAATGCACAGCAAAGGAAGGCGGACGGGCGGAAACCGCAGGCTTGCCGCCGTCTACCTTCAGCAAGGGTGGGAACCTCGACGGAAGAACGGGCGGGCGGCGCCGGACCGGAGCCGCCCGCCCATGCTCACACGGTGTGCAGGTACCAGTTGTACTCGAGGTCGGAGATCGAGTACTCGAACTCCTCCAGCTCGCTTTCCTTGCAGGCGACGAAGATGTCGATGTACTTCGGATCGATGTACTTCGCCAGGATCTCGCTGTCGTCCAGTTCGCGCAGGGCGTCGCGCAGGTTGTTCGGCAGGCTCGGCTCCAACTGCTCGTAGGAGTTGCCTTCGATCGGGGCACCCGGCTCGACCTTGTTGGTCAGCCCGTGGTGCACCCCGGCAAGCACCGAGGCCAGCAGCAGGTAGGGGTTGGCGTCGGCGCCGGCGACGCGATGTTCCAGGCGTACCGCGTCCGGGCTGCCGGTGGGCACGCGCAGGGCCACGGTGCGGTTGTCCAGGCCCCAGCTCGGCGCGTTCGGCACGTAGAACTGCGAACCGAAGCG